>Ga0335395_10000333_pt1 | contig 30100 bp, 40 predicted proteins | sample MAT02_FD_205744 | JGI IMG/M metagenome (GOLD analysis project Ga0335395, IMG submission 205744) | Freshwater microbial communities from Lake Fryxell liftoff mats and glacier meltwater in Antarctica - MAT-02 (spades assembly) (version 2) ... | reverse complement strand
TATAGTTTTACTGCATCGGAGCGCCCCTCACGATCCAGGAGTCCCCAAAAATGACCAAAAGACGCAGCCAAAACACCCACAACTCACGTCGCAACCGTCAAAGCCTCACCGCCTCCGGTTGGCTCAAGCCCCAGTGCTGGCAAATTTCCAAAACGGAAGCCGCCGAAGCCCTGAGAATCCCCGTCAACCGCATCGTCAAAGTGTACCCCAAACAACACCAAGTAATAGTCGTTTACCTGAACAAGAAAGGGCAAAAATGCAGTTCCTTTTTCAGCTACAGACTATTTGCCAGATGGGAGCAAGAGACGATCGCCACAATTGCCAGTTGTAGAAACCAGCAAACCCTAGCGCCCCTAGAAATCATTGTACAATACGACCTCGAACATTTCAACTATCCCGTCCAGAGCGCCGACGCAATTTGGGACAGCCTACTCAACCACATCCGCCGAGCCATCAGAGACCAAAGGCTCAGCCTAGCTTGCGCCTAGTCCCCCATTAACCCCCACCTATGTTGATCCTGGTTAATACTTGGGAAAATCGATTCCTGAGATGGATATTCCTTGCATCTTCTGCACATATCGTCCTTGAGCCGCTACACACTCTGCCATTTTTTGAGCCTGTATAGGTTGACTTCTGCGATCTGGTGAGGTGCCTCTATACTCCCATACACCACCACGACCACTATTTATTACTTTTCCATTTTTTTCTAAGATTAACTCTTCTCCGGTAGCATCAATATAGAATTTCCCCTTTTGAAAAGACACGCTGCTAATTGTGATATCTTCCACTCCCTTGTAAGGATTTGCAGGGCCCTCGACAATCTTAATACAGATTCTATTGTTTTTATGTGCAATTTCTCTCCGGGAATTATTGAACATGGTTCCTCGAGAGTAGTAAGTTCCTGTGGGTAGAATTGTAGAATCTTGTTGATTACTTTGAGCCGATGACAAGGATGAAATTGATAGAAGAATAGAACTAACAATTAGTGTTTCGAGTACCCTAAATTTCATTTGCCATTAAACTCCATTAAAATTATTTTGTTCTGATTCAACATGATCATAGATTATCTAAAAACTCCTCTAGGGTGACATTTGCTTGGCGAAGAATATTAACTAATGTCCCAGAAGCTAATTCATCATGGAGTGGCACAGTGCAACTAGATGTTACAACCCGTTTGAGAACAATGTGACCGCCACCCCCCCTATCTTGCCTGATGAATCCCAAACGTTCTAAAGACCCGATAGCTCTTCTGCCTGAAATTCTTGGCAATTGATTCCAAGGTATACCTGAATGGGAATTTTGCGACAGATTTTGAAGCTCAATATTATTTTCTAATATTTGAGTGTTCTCTTGGGCTGCACTGAGTTCCCTGTCTAACTGCCTATTTCGAGCTTCTAAGAACTGAGTTCTGCTTTTAGATAAATGTAATTCGCTGTTTAACTGGACTTTTTCTTTTTCTAACCTATCATTTTCTCCCACATAATAATTTTCCCCATCTTTTGACTGTTCTTTGATCCGCTCTAATTCTGCCCTATATCCTTCTAAGTAAGCATTTTCCTCTTCTAGCCGCAGACTTTCTTTTAAAAGATAAGTTTCTGAATCCCTTGATAGTGCTTTGATCTGCTCTAATTCTGCCCTAGATCCTTCTAGAGCAGCATTGAGTTCATTACTCTGCTGCTTTGCTTCAGATTCTCGACGAGACGTTTCTTGCAACTTTTGCCGTAGTAATTGCAAGTCTTCTAAAGTTTGAACAGTTTCTTGCTGTTGCTGTTCTTTAAAAGCCAGTTCGCTTTCATAAGATGCAATTTGATTTTCAAGTTCTCTCTTATTTTGCTCCTCTTCTTGCCGATAAGATTCCAGTTCAGCAAGACCTCTCTCTCGCTGCTTAATTAATTTGATAGTTTGCTGATTTTTCGCTTCTAATTCCAGCTTGATCTGTTGAATTTCCCGCTGTAATTGTTCCCGTTGTTGCTGTGCAAGGTGCTGCTCATATTCTGCTTCCCGTTGCAATTGTTCCCGTTGTTGCTGTGCAAGGCGCTGCTCATATTCTGCTTCCCGCCGTAATTGTTCCTGTTGTTGCTGTGCAAGACGCTGCTCATTCCGTTTGGCAGATAAAACCACCTCAATAATTATCCACGCGCTCAAACCACTAACGAAAAATAAAGCGACTGTCGATGTATAAAGAGTCCGGGAACCTGTTATTTTAAATGGCTCTTTAATCCACTTATTATAATCTTCAATAAATGTCGGCGGTACTCCCCGGACATAGTACACACGACCGATTATTTGTCCTGAGTTAACTCTACCAGTAGGGATGGGTTTACTATCACGAGGTTTAGCATATTGCTGCTCTACTTGCAGCGGAGGTGGACTTTGTAGTAAGTCGTATGGATGATTTGATAAAGTTGCTAATGAAATTTCCTTTGTCCACTTTTTAGAAGATTTTGATTGATAAAGAATTTGCTCGGATAGGCAATCTTTGGCAGCCATTTTGCAATCAGTAACAATCAGCCCAAAGAATCCATAATTACTGTCTAAAGTTCGTTGTAATTCTTCTATATTTCCTTGCAATAAGGTATAGGATAGTTTTACTGGCAAAGTATGAGATAACATATTGAAATCAACTGTTTGCACAGCAAAGATTGTGCCATACCAATAGTTTTTATAATTTTCCCAGTTTTTCACAGTCGCCAGACCCAAAGAAAATGTCGCGATCAGGGTAAATCGCCCCAAACTATTAATCAGCGTAGTCGGGTTGATCCGGGGAAGTTTTTGCTTCATAATGTGCTTCATAAGGTAAACAGCCAAATGAATCTGAGTGAGAATATATCTAATATAACTTCAGCTACATATTATTTGCGCGTTGGCAACAAGAGGCGATCGCAGCCATAAAAACCCACCGAAACCAGCAAAGCTTACAAGCACTAGAAGAAGTTGTACAATACGACCTCGAACATTTCAACTATCCGATCGCGTGTAGCCAGCCGTAGGCATCGCCAACCAAATTTGGGACAGCCTACTCAACCACATCCGCCACCTCAACAAAGAACAAAGGCACACCCCAAGATGTGCCTTCCATCAACCCATTAATTAGAAGTCGAAGCAGCCAACTCAGCCAAACGATCCTGCTGATCCTGAGAAATACAAGTCTGAATAATCTCCTCAATATCCCCTTCCAAAACACTATTGAGCGAAAAATTCTCCCCCAAACGGTGGTCGGTAGCCCGATTATCCTTATAGTTGTACGTGCGAATTTTTTCCGATCGCGAACCAGTACCAACCTGCCCCAAACGCCGCTCCTTCACCTCATCCTGCTGCTCCCGCAACTTCAGATCATAAAGCTTAGCCCGCAAAATCTGCATCGCCCGCTCCTTATTCTGCAACTGACTGCGCTCCTCAGTACAGAAAATCCGAATCCCAGTCGGCTTGTGAAACAAATCCGCAGCAGTTTCCACCTTGTTCACGTTTTGGCCGCCAGCACCGCCCGATCGAGCCGTACTCATCTGAATATCCTTCGGATCGATGTGAATCTCCACTTCATCAACTTCCGGCATCACAGCCACCGTCGCCGTCGAAGTATGAATCCGGCCACTAGCCTCAGTCATCGGCACCCGCTGCACCCGGTGTACCCCAGCCTCAAACTTCAGCTTGCTATAAACGCTGTCGCCCTGAACTTCCAGAATCACCTCTTTAAAGCCGCCCATATCCGCCAGCGACTCGCTCACCAACTTCACCACCCAGCCTTGAGTTTGAGCGTAACGGGAATACAACCTCAGCAAATCTCCCGCCCAAATACTGGCCTCATCTCCGCCAGTACCCGCCCGAATTTCCAACATAATATTCTTATCATCATTCGGGTCGCGAGGCAGTAACAAAACCTTCAAACGACTCTCGAAATGTTCCGATTTTGACTCAAGTTCCTCAACTTCCAGCGCAGCCATTTGCTGCATTTCTCGATCGCTCGCTGCTTCCTTCAGAACTTGCCGCGCGCCCACCAAATCTTCCTGAGTCGTTTTCCACAGATCAAAAGTATCGACTACTGCCTCCAAGGACGATCGAGCTTTTGCTACCCGCTGAAACTCATAATTATCCCTAGCCACATCCGGGTCAGCCATGCGGCGAGTCAACTCATGAAAAGTTTGCTCCACCGACTTCAATTTATCCAGCAAATAAGATTCAGCCATTGTCAAATGTCCTCCGTAAATCGATTTGAGATTTTAGATTTGAGATTTTAGACTTTAGATTTTAGAATTGAATAGCAGTTGGGATAGAACGTCGATCGCACTCAACTGCCGCATTGCAACTCTTCAATCTAAAATCTAAAATCCGAGGGTGGCAACTTGTCGTCAGCAAAAACTACTCTCAACAAACTGCGGACAATTGACAATCCGGCTACTTCTTCTTTTTGCCTTTAGCAGCATCTGATTTGGTTTCTTCCATTTTCAGAGGCCCAGAGGAAGCATCTGCCTGCGGCATTTCTACATCTGTCATGCCATATTTCCGCATAAAGCGTTCCACACGACCTTCAGTATCAATAATCTTCTGAGTGCCAGTATAAAAAGGATGATTCCCCGACCAAACATCAACTTGAAGTTTGGCTCTAGTCGAACCAACCGTCATCACGTGTTCCCCGTTGCAAAAAACCTGAGATTCGGGATACCACTCAGGGTGAATGCCAGCTTTCGCCATTGTTTTTGCCCTCTAATTTTTGACTTTACAACCATTTTAGCTGTCCTAGGACTTGCATACCAACAAAAGCAGCAATTTTCCGCGATCGTTGGCTGTGAAAGCGCGAATCGGGAATCAGAAATAGACCTTGAAAAAAAGAAGGATGGAATCTGGATAATTTTTCCTTCTTCCTTCTTCCTTCTTCCTTCTTCCTTCTTTGCTCGATTACCGCTTGGAGTATTGAGGAGCCTTCCGAGCCTTCCGCAAACCGTATTTTTTCCGCTCTTTCGCCCGTGGATCACGAGTCAAATAGCCCTCAGTTTTCAGAGGTTTGCGGTTGTCTGGGTCTAATTGACAAAGTGCTCTAGCGACACCCAAGCGAATCGAGTCAGCCTGACCTGTCAAGCCACCGCCTTCGACTTTTACCAAAATGTCATACTCATTTTCCAGACCCAAAGTTTCCAGAGGAGCCTTAGCTAGAGCCAAATAAGTAGGGTTGAATTGCAGGTACAAATCCCCTTCTTTACCGTTGACAGTTAATACCCCTGTGCCGGGAATCAAACGTACCCGCGCTACTGAACGCTTGCGGCGGCCGGTACCCCAGTACACGGCGCGACCGGTATCTGTTGCTTGCATTACTCATTTCCTCCCGGAATCGTGTGAACAATTAATTCTTCTGGTTGTTGAGCTGCGTGCGGGTGGTTAGGGCCAGCGTACACTTTCAACTTAGTAAACAGTTGTCTGCCCAGAGATGTGTGAGGCAGCATTCCCCGAATCGCTTCTTCGACAATTCTTTCGGGCAAACGTACTTGCAATTTGGCAAAAGTTTCTGTTTTCATCCCACCTGGTCTTCCAGAGTGGCGGCGGTAGATTTTCTGGGTGCGTTTTTTGCCAGTAACAACGATTTTTTCAGCGTTGATGACAATTACGAAGTCGCCGGTATCCATAGAAGGAGTGTAAGTGGGTTTGTGTTTCCCCCGGAGGTGCATGGCAACTTCAGTTGCCAGACGACCCAGCCGCTGGTCTGCGGCATCGACGACGTACCACTTGTGCTCTAGGGAGTCTTTAGTCGGGACGTAAGTTTTGTTCATAAAAAGGCTCGGTAAGTGGGAAACTCAGTGGCTTTAGCCCTGAGAGGAAAACGACCCAGCGGTTTCAACACATTCGACTGCGCGAGCGTGAGCACCGCCTTGAATCTTTCCATTACCGCCTTGGGATTGTTCGATCAGGTGTACTTTTGTACTGTACTTTCGATGGGACAATTACCATCTCAAACCCTACAATCCTGTACGCATAATGGTTGCCTTTGTTGGGCCTCCCTTACGGGGTGATGTTAGCTTGTCGGTCAATGTTATAAGGGCTTGTTCGGCTTGCAACACTGTTCCAGTGACTTTAGAACTGTTTAATTGCAAACGACAGAGCGGGGAACTAGCTTCGCATTCGCCCGGTGTCGTGACCTAAATAACGTAGTCAATTAAGACTATAGCTGGTCAGAATAGCTTGCTTCGAGACTTGCTCGCGACCAAGCGAGCGTGTCTTTAGACCTGAGTTCCTGACTGTTAGTTGTTAGTTGTCTGTTAACCGTTAACCGTTAACTGTTGTCAATTTTCAGTTTTCAGTTTTCAGTTGTTAATTGTTATTTGTTAATTGCTATTTGTTGATTGTTAATTATTGATTGTTAATTGTTGATTGTTGCCAATAACCAATAACTAATAATCAATAACCAATAACTAATAACCAATAACTAATAATCAATAACTAATTTTGGCTGAGTATCATACCAAACTTCTGGAGCAAAGGGAAAGTCTTGATAGCCAACTCGCAGCAGGCATAAACCTTGAGCGGGGGCAGCATATTTTACCAGTTCTCGGCGTTCGTTGACCCAAATATCTGTAAAATCCTCGATCGCCCTTTCCCCGCGACCCACCTGCACCAGCAACCCCACCAGCAGCCGCATCATCCCATACAGAAACCCTCTCGCCTGAACCTCGATATAGATCAGAGGCCCAGAACGGTGACACTCTGCCGCTTGCACGTCTACCCAAGAATGAGGCCTAGCAGACCCCGCACGGTGGAAAGCTGCTAAATGGTGACGCCCGATTAGGGGTTCCATTGCTGCCTGAATCAAAGATTCATCCACCGGCGCGTGATAATAATGCCAAGCAACAGGACGTACAAACAAATTTGCGATCGGGTCTGTATAAAGGGTGTAGCGATAGCGCCGCCAACTGGCTGAGAACCGAGCGTGCCAGGTAGGTTCCACCTTTGCCGAAGCTCGAATTAAAATATCTTTTGCCAGTCGAGAGTTGAGAATGCTTGCCCAGCGGTGAGCCGGAATTGGGCCCTGGGCATCAAAATGGGCTACTTGAGCAGCAGCATGAACTCCGGCATCAGTTCTACCGGCTCCATACAGCGTTACCGGACGCTCTAGAACATTCGAGATTGCTGTTTCAATCTCTTCTTGTACTGTACGCTGGTTCGGCTGTCGCTGCCAACCGTGAAAGTCGGTACCGAGGTATTGGATCACCAGAGCAACGCGCTGCATCGATTCAGGGTTTTCGATTTGGGATTTTGGATTGTCAATCATAAATCAAAATCTCCAACCCAAAATAGAATTAAACCAGTTCAACGATCGCCATTTCCGAATTGTCTCCTTGGCGGGGGACAGTACGCACAACGCGGGTGTAGCCGCCGTTACGCGAGCCGTATCGTTCTTGTGCTGCTTCAAACAGTGCGTGTACTAACTGTTTGTCGTAGATAAAGCCCATAGCTTGGCGACGAGCGGCCAAGGAGCCATCTTTTGCCAAAGTAATCATTTTGTCCGCCTCTGAACGCAGCGCCTTAGCGCGGGCGAGAGTAGTAGTAATTTTACCGTGACGGATTAATTCGGTGGTCAGCGAGCGCAGCAGGGCGCGGCGCTGGTCAGCCGGTTTGTTTAGTTGGGGGACGCGACAGCGGTGACGCATAGCAGTTGGTTATTGGTAATTGGTAATTGGGAAAAAGGTAATTGGGAAAAAGGTAATCAGTAATTGGCTAGAGAGTGATTATTTTCATCCTTGAGCCTGCTGCCGATTACCCGTTAGCCATTACCGTTCGATTAACTTTTAGAGGACTTTTCCTGGGGCAAGGTAATACCCAAGCGCTTTTGTAAAGCTTCAATCACTTCTTCAGCAGATTTCTGCCCGAAGTTCTTGATCTCGAGCAAGTCTTCTTGGGTATAATCCAATAGGTCTGCCACGGAGTTAATCTGAGCTCGTTTGAGACAGTTGTAAGCCCGCACTGACAACTGCAATTCTTCGATCGGAATCTGGCTCCCAAGAATGTCTTCAACTGGATGGCCTGGTGTGGCCACTGTTGTGATGTCTTTGAGAGGTGCAAATAGGTCTACCAGAATATGGGCAGCTTGACTCAGGGCTTCTTGAGGAGCCATGCTGCCATCAGTCCAGATTTCCATAACCAGCCGATCTTTCTCGACTGTGCCACCTAGCCGAGCATCTTCAACGCTGTAGTTGACTCTGCGAATCGGCATGAAAATGGCGTCAATTTGGAGAAAATCCAAAGCCGATCCATCATCGCGAGTGCGGTCTACTGCTCGGTATCCGATGCCTTTTTCAATTCTGAATTCCATTTCCAGAACAGAACCCGGGGAGAGAGTCGCAATGTACTGCGATTTATCGATCAATTCCACCTCAGAGGGCAAATCAAATCGATCGGCTGTAACTGTGACTGGCCCCTCAATCCGCAACCTGCCGATTTGCGGCTGCTGAGAATGAGTTTTGAGGACAACCTCTTTCATGTTCAGGAGAATTTCCAGAACGTCCTCACGTACCCCTTCGATCGTGGCAAACTCGTGATTGACGCCCGCGATGCGGACTGAAGTTACTGCCGTTCCTTCCAAATTTGACATCAAAACACGCCTAAGCGCATTCCCAACAGTTGTTCCCTGACCGCGATCGAGCGGTTCCAGGACGAATTTTCCGTACTGACTCCGGTCTTTGTCAGTGTTAGACTCTATACATTCAATTTGAAACTGCGCCACGGAGTGACCTCCCTTTTCCACTTTGGATTTTTGATTTTGGATTTTAGATTGCAGAGCATACCCCTGAACGGATTTCGGATTTTGGATGGACGGGGCAACAGTTAGAACCATGATTTTTTTGACTTTAAGCAGTTAGCCATTATCCAAAATCTAAAATCTAAAATCTCAAATCGTTTTAGACTCTACGCCGCTTGGGAGGGCGACAGCCGTTGTGAGGAATTGGGGTAACATCTCTAATCAGGGTAATTTCTAGTCCCGCCCCTTGCAGCGCCCGAATTGCAGTTTCTCGACCTGCTCCGGGCCCGCTCACCATTACTTCTATTTGGCGCATTCCCTGGTCATTTGCTCTGCGAGCTGCACTTTCTGCTGCTGTTTGAGCTGCAAAGGGAGTGCCCTTCTTTGCTCCTTTAAAGCCGCTGGAACCTGCTGATGCCCAGGATATTACTTCGCCGTTAAGGTCGGTAATAGTTACAATCGTGTTGTTAAAGGTAGACTGGATGTAGCCTACCCCATTGGGTACATTCCGTTTCTGCTTTTTCGCACCAGATTTCTTGCCTGTTTGTTGTCGCGCCATATTAGTCTCTTTAACGTTTCTCTCAACTAATGTCCCGAAGCGCTAGGAGCCAACAGCCCCCAGCGTAGTTTTCCCAAAAAGAAGTTACTTCTTGGAAGGTGCCTTTTTCTTGCCCGCAACTGTTCGGCGGACGCCGCGACGGGTTCTGGCGTTGGTACGGGTTCGCTGACCCCGCACTGGCAGACCCAAACGGTGACGCCTACCACGATAAGTCCCGATATCCATCAGGCGCTTGATGTTCATTGACTCCCAGCGCCGGAGGTCTCCTTCGATTTGGTAGGTGCTTTCTACATGAGCCCGCAGAAGTGTCACGTCGGCCTCTGTTAAATCCTTGACGCGAATGTCAGGATTTACGCCTGTTGCAGCGATAATTTCTTGGGCCCGCGACAGGCCTATTCCGAAAATGTATGTCAGACCTATTTCGACGCGCTTATCGCGTGGAAGGTCTACCCCGGCAATCCGTGCCACACTTTTTGTCTCCCTAGTTTTCCTGTTTGGCTACAATATTCTATTAGGCAGCACCTGCGTGCAGTGCCCAATCTTCCTGTTTTCTAACCTTGGCGTTGTTTGTGTTTCGGGTTAGTGCATATCACCATCACTCGACCGCGACGGCGGATGACGCGACATTTCTCACAAATTTTTTTGACAGATGCTCGAACTTTCATCTTTCTTCCTGCCTGGAGAACCCCGCTCTACTGGATAGCAGGCACGCTGGGACTGCCCGTAGAGCGGTGGGAGGAGAGGCTGGGCAAGGTGTAGGCCTCTCCTCGATTAAATTGTATAAAGTGGGGGTTGTTTATGAAGGAGCCCGCTTGCACCCACTCCCATTGCTGGGGTAAAGTTCGCCTGCATACAAATGTTGGCGATCAATACTTTTGCGGTGTAACAATGACTTAACCCGATACACCGATGGGTTGTTGACTCCCTTCTCGTCAACACTACAAACGTAGCATTATAGCATAAATTTGAAGCTTTTTACCAAATTCTCTCTAATTAAACTTAGAATTAGTTTTTAGAAAGTTTTATCTAAGCCTATTTTTTCCGAAGGCGATAAGTAATCCTGCCTTTGGTTAAGTCGTAGGGAGTTAATTCTACTTTGACGCGATCGCCTGGCAGAATTTTGATGTAGTTGCGGCGGATCTTGCCGGAAATGTGAGCTAGCACGTTAAACCCATTATCTAGGTCAACGCGAAACATCGCATTGGGGAGGGAATCCACCACTGTCCCTTCCATTTCAATTAAATCTTGCTTAGACAATTTGGTATTTACCTCAACTCTACATTTGATTAACTAGGAGTGTTCCAGCATTTACCTCAAAACCTATTTACTGGTAGAGATTAAACGGGAACAGGGGCAAAAATTCGGGTGACTCGATCGACTTAAAGACTCAACCAACAGCTCGATGAAGCTTTACTTGAGTAAAGTTGTAGCAATTAGTATCGAGTTCAATCCTGAAACTAGCAACCCTCACAAAACCTGAGAGCATCAAAAAGCTCCTAGTTAACACATCTTAGCAAAAGCTGGTGAGTAACAAGCTCTATTGAGAGGGTTCAAGAGTCGCCAGAGAGCGCTTGTTGCAGTTCTGCGGTGACTAATTCCATATCGCGATCGCCATCAACCGCAACTAACTGTTCGCGGGCGCTGTAAAACTCAATCAAAGGCTCAGTTTGTTCGCGATAAACTTGCAACCGGCGACGGATCGTCTCCTCATTGTCATCCTGGCGGCCCCGCGACAATAGGCGAGTCACCAAAACATTATCAGGAACGTCCAAATTGACAGCTCGCAGAGCGCAGTCCTTACCAGACTTACTTCCCCCTTCAGATCCCACATCACAGAGTAGTGTGTCAAAAAACGCTGCCTGTGCCACAGTGCGGGGGAATCCGTCCAGAATCCAGCCAGAACTAGCATCTGGTTGATTCATGCGTTCTTGTACGATATCCATCAACAACTCGTCGGGAACCAACTCACCAGCATCCATATAGGCTTGGGCTTTTAAACCCAAGGGAGTTTTCACTACCACGCAGGCGCGGAGGATGTCACCCGTAGAAATGTGAGGTATTTTCCAGAGAGCGGCTAATAGCTGAGCCTGAGTTCCCTTGCCCGCCCCTGGAGGCCCCATAAAAATCAGTTGCATTGCGATTACTTCACCATTCCTTCATATCGCTGGGAGATGACGTAAGTTTGAATTTGCTTAGCAGTTTCGATCGCGACACCTACTAAAATCAGTAGGGACGTTGCACCAAAACCTCTAAAAGTTTGGACTCCGATCGCGCTTTCCACAGCCGTTGGTACAATAGCTACCAGACCGAGAAATATCGCTCCCAAGAAAGTCAAACGATTCAAAACCTTCTCCACATAATCGCTAGTTTTCAGACCAGGGCGAATCCCAGGAATACTGGCACCCATTTTCTTCAAGTTCTGAGACATATCTACAGGGTTGACAATCAACGAAGCGTAGAAATAGCTGAAGAACAGAATCAAAGTCAGATAAAACAGCGCGTAAGCCCAAGGCGCCGGGCCGCTCGGACTCAAAACATTAGCAACTTGAACCAAAAACGGCTGATTCAGAGACTGAGCAAGGAAAGAAGGCACAATCAACACCGAAGATGCAAAAATAATCGGCATGACTCCGCCTTGATTCAAGCGCAGGGGTAAGTAGCTGCGACTCTCCCGATAAACTTTGCGGCCGACTTGACGGCGAGCAGAAATAATCGGAATCCGGCGAGTACCTTCCTGAACAAAAACAATCCCGACAATCGTCACCAAAAAGACCATCAGCAGCACAAGTACGCGGCCGACAACTTGCGTGTCGCCACTTTGAGCCAATTCAAACGTTTGTCCCAAAGAACGCGGTAAAACCGACACAATGTTGATAAAAATCAACAGCGATGCTCCGTTCCCGATGCCTCGTTCCGTCACCACTTCCGATATCCACATCACAAACATCGAGCCGGCTGTTAGAGCCAAAGCTGTTTGTGGGATGAAAAAAGGGCCCGGAGATTGAGCAAAAGGACTGACCCAAATCGCAATACCAACGCTTTGCAGAATAGCCCAGCCCAGGGAAACGTAGCGAGTGATTTGAGAAATCTTGCGTCGCCCTGCTTCTCCATCATTTTTCTGCATATCTTCTAAACTGGGCAGAGCCGCAGTTAGAAGTTGCACGATAATTGAAGCATTAATGTAGGGCAAAATCCCCAGCGCGAAAATCCCCAAAGCTGATAGCCCGCCTCCTGAAAACAAGTCCAAAAAGCCAATTAAAGGGCTGTTTTGAACGTTTTGGGCAAAGGCGACTCGATCGATACCGGGGACTGGCAAGTGGACACCCAGGCGCACTAAAATCAATAAGCCAAGGGTGACAAGGATGCGGCCTCGCAAACCAGCAGCTTGAGCCATCTGCATGAACGTCTCTTGTGCAGTTGGCGCTTTTTCTCTACTAACGTCCATAGTTACGATTTTGGATTTTAGATTTGGGATTTTTGACTAAATCATTTTCTGATAGCAAGAAGAGAGGATTTGAGATTTGGACATCTTCTCAAACCTCAAATCTTTAGGCAATTAATTCGCAACTTCCGCCGGCGGCTTCAATTTTGGTGCGAGCACCTGCGGTAAAAGCCTTGGCGCGCACTTGCAAAGCCACATTCAATTCGCCATCTCCTAAGATTTTCAGCGGCCCATCGTCTGTCGTGACAATTTTTGCTTGAATCAAAGAGGTGAGAGTAACTTCTGTGTTTGCTGGCAGCGATGCTAATTTACTTACATTAATGATAGTGTACTCTTTGCGGTTCACGATCGGGAAGCTCTTCAGCTTGGGCAGGCGGCGGTAAAGAGGATTTTGCCCACCTTCAAAACCGGGTCTAGTTCCGCTACCGGATCTAGCTTTTTGACCGCGCATCCCTTTACCGGAACTCGCACCTTGACCGGCAGAAATACCTCTGCCCAAGCGACGCGGGCGCTTTGTGGAACCCGCTTTTGGTCGGGCGTCTTGCAATCTCATAGTTTTGGTAGTTGGTAATTGGTAATTGGTAATTGGTAATTGGTAGTTTTGAGTTTTGAGTTTTGAGAAATGAATTTTTTTTATTCAAAACTCAATACTGAATACTCAAAACTGACAATTCGTTCCGTTCCCTAGTCCTTAACCGTAGAGGTTTTCTACTGGAATTCCGCGCTCTTGAGCAACTTCGGACAAGGTGCGAAGAGTGGAGAGGGCGTTGACGGCGGCTCGGGCGTTGTTTAAGGGATTTCCTGAACCTAGCTGTTTGGCTAAGATGTTGCGGACTCCTGCTAGTTCGAGAACAGTTCGGACTGCTCCCCCTGCAATTACCCCGGTTCCCGGTGCTGCTGGTCGCATCATGACTTTGGCTCCGCCGCCTGCACCGTTGATGGGGTGAGGGATGGAGTTAGATTTAGTCAATGGGACTTCAATTAGGTGCTTTTTGCCGTCAGCGACGCCTTTTTTGACGGCGCCGATTACGTCGCTGGCTTTGCCGACTCCAACTCCAACTTGACCGCGTTCGTTGCCGATAATGACTATGGCGCGGAAGCTGAGTTTTTTACCACCTTTAACTACTTTGGTAACGCGCCGAATCTGAACAACTCGTTCTTGCCATTCGGATTCTTTTTCGCGCCCTTTGTTGTTGCTGCTGCTTTTTTTCTTGTTGCGCTGTTCTTTTTGTTCTGCCATAGTTTTGTCCTGTGGGAATTGAGGATTAGTAACTGGTAGTCGGAAATGAGGAATTAACGATTAGGAATTAAGAATTTTATTGCTTCTTTCTTCCTTCTTCCTTCTTCCTTCTTCCTTCTTCCTTCTTCCTAAAAGTCTAACCCGCCTTCACGAGCTGCTTCTGCGAGGGCTTTGACACGACCGTGGTAGAGGTTGCCTCCGCGATCGAATACGACTTTGACTATGCCAGCGCTGGAGCAGCGTTTGGCAATCAACTGACCGACTTTGGTGCTGGCGGAGCAGTTGCCTCCAGAACCGAGTTCGGCTTTTAATTCTGAATCGAGGGTTGACGCAGCAGCCAAAGTATGCTGTGTCGTGTCGTCGATTACTTGAACGTAGATGTGATTTTCCGATCGAAATACCGCTAGTCTGGGGCGTTCGGAAGTACCGAATACCTTGCGCCGCACGCGGCGGTGTCTGCGGTGGACTGATTCTTTGCGAGTAAGCTTCATTGTTACTTCTTACCTGTTTTGCCTGTTTTACCAGCTTTGCGCCGGACGACTTCGCCGCTGTAGCGAATGCCTTTGCCCTTGTAAACTTCGGGCGGACGCACCGCACGGATGCGGGCTGCTGTGTTGCCTACGAGTTCTTTGTCAATGCCGGAGACAATGACGTTGGTGTTGCCTTCAACTGCCACTGTGATGCCTTCTGGAGGGGGCATTTCAACTGGCTTACTGTAACCGACGTTTAAAATCAGGTTCCGTCCTTGAACCTGTGCCCGATAACCTGTGCCGATAATTTCTAGGCGACGCTGAAAACCTGCGGAGACACCTTCGACCATGTTGGCGACTAGGGTGCGGCACAAGCCGTGCAGTTGTCTGGCGACGCGAGATTCGTCTCGGCGGGTAACGAGTAAAGTTTCGCCTTCTAGTCCCATAAGGATTTCGGCTGGGATTACTCGGGAAAGTTCACCTTTAGGGCCTTTGACGGCTACTTTTTGACCGTCTAGGGTGATGGTGACTTTCGTGGGAATGCTAATCGGACGCTTGCCAATTCGCGACATAATTTTTTGTCCTTTGTTTTTAGTTATTAGTCCTTGATGATTAGTCTTTAGTTATTAGTCCTTAGTGATTGATTTTTTAGTTTGTTGCCAATGACCAGCGACTAATGACTAATTACTAATGACTACCAAACATAACAAAGCACTTCACCGCCTAAACCTTGGCGACGAGCTTCTCTATCCGTCATGATGCCGCTGGAGGTGGAGATAATTGCAATGCCAATTCCTCCTAATACTCTGGGCAATTCTTTACGGTTCGAGTAAACGCGCAGTCCTGGTTTGCTGACTCGCTTTAGTGCCGTGATAATGGGCTTGCGAGTTTTACCTTTGTACTTTAAAGAAAGCACTATGTGTCGCTTAATCCCTTCTGGTTCTCCTTCTTCAAATTCGCTGATAAAGCCTTCAGTTTTGAGGACTTGGGCGATGCTACGGGTCATTTTTGTAGCTGGAATTTGTGTGGTTTGGTGGCGCGCCATGCAAGAATTGCGAATGCGCGTCAACATATCTGCTATGGTATCGTTAGCTGCCATCTTTTGCTTATTACTCTAGTGCTTAGTTGTCCCGGAACGGCATTCCCATTTCTTTAAGCAAAGCGCGTCCTTCTTCGTCGGTGTTTGCTGTGGTGATAATCGAAATGTCCATGCCTCGAATTTGATCGATGCTGTCATATTCTATTTCTGGAAAGATTAGCTGTTCTCTCAGACCCAAGCTGTAGTTACCGCGTCCGTCGAAGCTTTTGGGACTGATGCCCCGGAAGTCGCGGATTCGGGGGAGTGCTAGGTTGATCAGCCGATCGAGAAAATCGTACATCCGATCGGCTCGTAGCGTCACCATAACACCTACGGGTACTCCTTTACGGATTTTGAAGCCGGCGATCGCTTTTTTCGCCCGCGTCACTACCGGCTTTTGTCCGGTGATGATGCCAATTTCGCTAATCGACGAATCCAGTGCCTTAGCGTTTTGAGATGCTTCTCCCAAACCCCGGTTCAGGGTGACTTTAACGAGTTTGGGAACCTGATGGATATTACTATATTTAAACTGATCCATCAGTTTCGGAACGATTTTCCCTTGATAAAGAACTTTGAGTTTATCCGGCATAGTTTTTGTGTTTCGTTAACTGTCCCTGGGCGTGGTCAGGGAATTGCTCGATCGTCATTTATCCTATGTTACTTGTTATTTGTTGATTGTTAGTTGTTATTTGTTGCCAACCACCAATAACCAATAACTACTAACTAATTATCGAGGATTTCTCCGGTTTTTTTGAGCTGTCGTAGTTTCCGACCATCTTCGCTAAAGGTATAGCAAACACGGCTAGCTATTTTTTCTTTTTCGGAGTAGTGCATCACGTTGGAGCTGTGGATAGGAGCTTCAAAGGTGACGATTTTTCCAGATTCTCCTTCTTGCTGGGGCTTAACGTGCTTGGTTCTGACGTTTACACCTTTAACAATTACTTTGCTGACTTTAGGATATGTCTTTAAGATTTCTCCGACTTTTCCTTTCTCTTTGCCAGTAATTATTTGCACGGTGTCACCAGCTTTGACGTGCATTCTGTAGCGTTGCGGTTCGCTAGTTGGTTTACCCTTTTTTCCGTACATTTTAAAGTACCTCCGGGGCTAAGGAAACGATTTTAGTAAAGTTTTTGTCGCGTAGTTCGCGGGCGACTGGGCCGAAGACGCGAGTACCTTTGGGGTTTCCGTCTACGTTGATAATGACGGCGGCGTTGTCGTCAAAACGAATGCTCATACCGCTGTCGCGGCGCAGGCCTTTGCGGGTTCTGACAATGACGGCCCGGACGACATCTGATTTTTTGACGGCCATATTGGGGAGGGCGTCTTTGACTACGGCAATGATGACATCGCCGACTCCGCCGTAGCGACGATTACCACCTCCTAATACGCGGATGCACATTATTTTGCGGGCTCCGCTATTGTCGGCGACATTGAGATATGTCTGGGGTTGAATCATGGTGATTGTTGACTGTTGACTGTTAACTGTTGTTAACTGTTGACTGCTAAGGGAATTGTTAATCTTTGAGCGATCGGGCGATCGCGATTAGCTGTTAGCCGTTTTTTGTCCCGAAAATTTCAGCAACCGCCCAGCGTTTGGTTTTGCTCAATGGGCGAGTTTCAGTGATGCGGACACGATCGCCCGATTTACACTTATTTTCTTCGTCGTGAGCTTTGTAGCGTTTGGTGCGAACTACGATTTTGCCGTATTTGGTGTGGGAGGAGCGGTTTTCGATCGCTACCACGACGGTTTTGTCCATTTTGTCGCTGACTACTACGCCAACTCGTTCTTTAATTGCCATACCTACCTATTTTTGTTGTGCAATTGAGTTTTTTTGAGCTACTGGGCGATCGTCGGCTCGGCTGCTTCTGATTCTTGGCTGACTGCTGCGGTTGCAGCCTGCTCTGCGGCTGCTTGAGATGCGGCTAATGTTTTAGCAGCTTCTGCCTCAGCGGCGAATTGGCGCTCGCGTTCGACTGTCATCAATTGAGCGACGCGGTGTTTGGCGTGCTTGAACAGGTGAGGCTTTTCCATGCGGCCGGTAGCTTGGAACAACCGAAGTTCCATTAGTTGGCGCTTGACGGCTAAAATTTGCTCTGCTAGTTGTGCATCGCTTAAATCTCTAGCTTCTTTAATCTTTGGCAAAGACATAATTGTGTGCTTTATCGTTAGCGATCGGTCAATTGATGACCGAGTTGTCTAGATGCTGAAGCCTGAAGGAAAGAAAAGTTATGAATGCCTGATTTTAAATTGCTGTAGCCGTTTAAAATTCGGAGGAATGCCAAACTAATTCTACCTTCGTTTGTGGCTATGACTGGTCTTGTTCGCGGGTGATGAACTTGGTTTTAATCGGTAATTTGAAAGATGCCAAACGCATCGCTTCGCGGGCGATTTCTTCAGTTACGCCACCAATTTCAAACATGACGCGGCCGGGTTTGACAACGGCAACCCAAAATTCAGGTGAGCCTTTACCGGAACCCATCCGGGTTTCTGCTGCGCGCTGAGTGACTGGTTTGTCGGGAAAAATCCGAATCCAGATTTTGCCACCCCGGCGGATATAGCGAGTCATGGCGCGCCGTCCGGCTTCTATTTGGCGAGAAGTGATCCAGGCTGGTTCGATCGCTTGGAGCGCGAAGTCACCAAAGCTAACTGTGTTGCCGCGGGTGGCAATACCGCTCATTCGCCCGCGCTGTTGTTTGCGGAATTTGGTTCTTTTAGGGCTTAACATGGCTTTGAGATTTGGGTAATTGGTAATTGGTAATTGGTAATTGCTAATTGGTAATTGCTAGTTGGCGCGTGAACAACTGATACTTAACAAGTAACAACTAACAGTTAACAATTAACTAGCCTTCGTTCGATCGATCTTCAAACTGCTGGCGGCGGCGCTTTTGTTTGGTGCGAGGCACTGCTGCATTTGGTGCAGATTCTTGTTCCTGTCCGGGAATAATTTCGCCTTTGAAAACCCAAACTTTAATGCCGAGAATACCGTAGATGGTTTGAGCAGTGCAGCAGGAGTAGTCGATGTCTGCCCGCAGTGTGTGCAAGGGGACTCTGCCTTCGCGCGTCCATTCGGTACGGGCAATTTCTGCACCATTGAGCCGTCCGCTGACTTGAATTTTGATGCCTTGGACACCTACTTTTTGAGCGCGGGTGATTGCTTGGCGGACAACTCGGCGGAAAGATACGCGCCGTTCTAGTTGCTGAGCAATGTATTCGGCGATCAGTGTGGCATCGGCGTCTACTCGTTGGACTTCGACGACGTTGATGCGGATTTGGCGGTTGCTGCCGAGTTGCTGTTGCAAACCGACGCGCAAAGTTTCGATACCGGCTCCGCCGCGACCTACGACAACGCCGGGTCTGGCGGTGAATACTTCTAGGTCGATTTGATCGGCTTTCCGCTCAATTCTGACGGAGGAAATCCCAGCATTGCTGAGGGTTTTGCGAACGTACTTGCGAATTTTATAGTCTTCTTGCAAGAGTTCTGGATAGTTTCTGGCGTCAGCAAACCAACGAGAGCGGTGCTCTTGGGTAATGCCGAGGCGAAAACCAATTGGATGTATTTTTTGGCCCATAATATTTGATGAGTTAATTGGTAATTGGTAATAGGGATGTTGAAGGAAGAAGGAAGAAGGAAGAAGGAAGAAGTAAAAAACAACTATCTGCTACCTCTTGATTTCCGTGCCTTGAAGAAAAGTAATTGGTGATTACCTATTTTTTTCTACTTTAAGCTGTTTGTTACCTATTACCGTTTTCCGTTGTTTAGTCTTCTACGATCGGAGCTACTATCACGGTAATGTGGCAAGTTGGCTTGCGGATTTGGTAGGCGCGACCTTGAGCGCGGGGTCTAAACCGTTTGAGGACTGGGCCTTGGTCTGCGTAAGCTTGAGATACTACGAGCTTGGCTTTGTCCAATCCTGCGTTGTGTTCGGCGTTGGCTACTGCCGATCGCAAAACTTTAACTATGGGTTCGCAGGCGCGGTAGGGCATGAATTCGAGTAAGATCAGCGCTTCTTGGTAGCTTTTGCCGCGAATTTGGTCGAGGACTCGGCGCACTTTGTAGGGGGATGTCCGTATGTAACGGGCGATCGCCTTAATTTCGGATGTGGTATCTATAACCATTTCGGTTTGGGTAATTGGTAATTGGTAATTGGGGAAAAGGTAATTGGTAATTAGGGAAAAGTTTTTCCGATTACCGATTACCTGTCACCTAATTTGGCTATCTTTTTGCCTTTTTATCACCACTTTTCGCGTGACCTCTAAAGGTGCGAGTGGGGGAGAATTCTCCGAGTTTGTGACCAACCATTTGGTCTGTGAGGTAGACTGGTACGTGCTGTCTACCGTTGTGAACGGCGATCGTGTGACCTACCATTTGGGGCAGGATTGTCGAGGATCGCGACCAAGTTTTAACTACTTGCTTTTGACCTGCGGCGTTGAGTCTTTCGATTTTTGTCATCAGATGGTCTGCGACAAACGGGCCTTTTTTTAACGATCGAGACATGGTTTTTTTAGTTAGTCAGAAGTCATTAGTTAGAAGTCATTAGTCATTCGTCATTAGTCATTCGTCATTAGTTAGCAGTTAACAACAAATGACTGATGACTGCTGACTGATGACTAACTTTGTCTGCCGCCCTTGCCACGTTTGGAAGATTTGCGACGGCGCCGCACGATTAAAGAGTCGCTGCGCTTTTTTTTGCTTCGAGTTTTTGCACCCAATGCTGGTTTGCCCCAAGGACTGACTGGTCCCGGACGCCCGATCGGAGCTCTACCTTCACCACCACCGTGCGGGTGATCTACCGGGTTCATGGCACTACCACGAACGGTTGGTCTGCGACCTTTCCAGCGGGTGCGGCCGGCTTTGCCGAGGCTGATGTTTCTGGCGTCTGTGTTGCCAACTTGACCGATCGTAGCGTAGCAGTCGGCGCGGACTTTGCGTTGTTCGCCGGATGGCAGTTTGAGGGTAACGTAGCTACCTTCTTTTGCCATTAGCTGAGCGCTGGAGCCTGCGGAACGGACGATTTGTCCGCCTTTACCTGGTACTAGCTCGACGTTGTGGATGCTGGTACCGAGGGGGATGTTTTTCAGGGGTAAGGCGTTGCCGATTTCGATCGGCGCGTCTGGGCCTGAGACAATTACTGTACCGACGGCTAAGTTGAGCGGGTGCAGGATGTACCGTTTTTCGCCGTCTTTGTAGAACAAAAGGGCGATGCGGGCGTTGCGGTTGGGGTCATACTCGATCGCATTGACAGTAGCAGGAATGCTGTGTTTGTCGCGGCGGAAGTCGATCGTTCTATAAAGCCGTTTGTGACCGCCTCCCCGGTGGCGACAGGTGATGACGCCTCGGTTGTTGCGGCCTTGCTTGGTGTGCTTGTTGCTGGTTAGAGACTTTTCTGGTTCTGATCTGGTAATTTCAGCAAAGTCCGAGACGGTTTTTTCTCGGGTGCTGGAGGTATAAGGTCGGTAAGAACGAATGCCCATTATTTTACGATCGGTAATTGGGAAGGTAATTTGTAATTGGGAAAAAGGTAATTGATAATTGGGAATTGGTAATTAGAATTTATGAAGTCCGATTTCATCCTTCATCCTTTCTTATTACCTATTACCTATTACCTATTACCCATTGCCGATCACCTATTACTAAATTTTAAACTTCTGGGAATAGGAGTTTGCGGATCGAGTCTCCGTCCTTGAGAGTTACGGTTGCTCGTTTGTAACAAGGTTTGAAACCGACAAACTTGCCAACGCGACGCTTTTTACGCGGCGGGTTTTGGGTGTTGACTGCGGTGACTTTTACCTTAAAGAGCTCTTCGATTGCAGCTTTGATTTGAGGCTTTGTCGCTTTGGGGGCTACGTCGAATGTGAATTGATTCAATTCCATCATCCTGGTAGCTTTCTCGGTGAGAATCGGGCGCTGGATCAAATCTGCGTAGTCGCGGGGGTCGATTTTACTCACCGTAAATCTCCTGAATTTTTGCTATGGCTGTAGATGTGACGATAATTTTGTCAGCCGCAAGAACGTCATAAACATTCAGGGAAGTTGCCAAGATGACGTTCATCAATTCGATGTTGCGTCCAGACAAGTACACGTTTAATTGCGGTTCTGGCAAGATTAACAGAACTTTTTTGTTGGGTTCGATACCCCAACGGGCGATCGCACTCAGCAGTTCTTTGCTTTTCGGTCTCGGAAATTGCTCTGCAAATTCTTCAACCACAATCAGGTCTTCGGTACGACTGAAGAATGCTGTCCGCAGAGCGAGACGGCGTTCTTTTTTGTTCATTTTGACTTCAAAGTCTCTCGGCTTTGGCCCGAAGATCACACCGCCGCCCCGCCATAACGGAGAACGGATAGAACCTGCTCTGGCTCGACCTGTTCCTTTTTGACGCCACGGTTTGCGGCCACCGCCTCTAACTTCCGCTCGAGTTTTGGTGCAAGCATTACCTTGACGAGCGTTGTTTAATTGCCGCGTCAATGCTCTGTGAACGATGTGAGAGGCATTTTCTTCTTTGGCTACGCGCAGCTCTAAAGTTGTTTCTCCAACTTCTTCGCCTTGCCAATTTCGCACTACACAGTTAACCATATCTTTTGTCCTTTGTCTGTTGTTAGTTGTCTGTTATTAGTTGTTTTTTGTGAGTTGCCATTTGTTATTGGTTAATTGCTACTAATAACAAATAACCAATAACCAATAACTAATGACTACCACCCAACTTTTTTCTCAGGCACAACATTGACTAAGGCGCCAGCTTTGCCGGGGACGGCTCCTTTGATGAGCAACAGATTCTGCTCTGTATCCACCCGGACAATTGTTAGCTTGCGGACGGTGACTTGAACGTTGCCCATACGTCCTGCCATTTTCTTCCCGGGATAAACACGACCCGGAGTAGTTCCAGGTCCGATCGATCCAGGTTCGCGGTGATTTTTGGAACCGTGAGACATCGGGCCTCGTTTGAAGTTGTGGCGCTTTTGAAAGCCTGCAAAACCTTTACCAATGCTTGTACCGATGACATCTACTATTTGTCCCGGTGTAAAAGCATCAGCGCTTAGTTGTTGACCTAACTCAAATGAACTGGTATCTTCCAAGCGGTATTCCTGCAAGTGGCGCAACGGATTCGCCCCCGACTTGGCAAGGTGTCCCAATTCTGGCTTGTTGAGAGCCTTTGGTTTGACTTCGCTGTATCCAATCTGAACAGCACCGTAGCCATCAGTTTGTTTTGTTTTGATTTGAGTTACTGTACAAGGCCCTGCTTGTATGACGGTGACGGGGATTGCTCTCCCTTCGGCGTCAAACACTTGAGTCATGCCTAGTTTAGTGCCAAGAATGCCTACAGACACGGATTTTTTTCCTTTTATTTACGCAAGAGGTTTCGGATTGCGAAAGTTACGTCAATCCGCTTGCTCTTGTGCAGAAACATTTATTTCAGTGTTCCTGCAATTAACTGTTATCAACCAACAGCTTTCCTCGGTGTTTAAAATTTAAGTTTTAAATTTGGGAGCTAGCTTGTGGAAGCCTTGCAAGGGTTGAGATTCGAGGTTTTTTACCTGTTCGATCTCCGAGTTTTGCCTCGGTCTTGCTTTTTTGTGCCAGGACTTAAGCGGCAAGCTACTTAGTATCCTTATACGGCGACAATTCAAAATAGTACATGAAGTGTTTGCCGTTTGTCAAGGCCGCGAGGATAATATTTCGCCTCAGCTTGAGGATTTATCAAAAAACTGGGTTTAAAACCCCGTCGCCCTGCTCAGTACATCGCCTTCTAGGACGGCTTTGTCCTAGAATACAGAAGTCAAGGTTAAACTCCTTTGCCCGAAGTGAAACAAAGACACACTTTTAGGCATCAATTGTTGGACACAGAGCAGCGAAAACTCGCTATACAGCTAGAGGAGCGACGCATTCTCGCTTACCAGAAAACAAATAATTTAGTTCATTTGTTAAGTAGGGTAGGGCATACCCGACCTCTAGGTTCCTATCCTAGTAAGCTTTTGGAGATATATCCTCTGGGGTTGCTGTGAGTTAGGCTCATCAATTGGTGTAATTACACGGTTGAAAAGTTTAAGGATTGCCTTTCATGACGTAGCACTTAAAGGTCAGTCGATGAATTAAGAATCCCTACACCTTGAGGCTAGGGAGTGTCAAAATACTTACAGTTCGCATTTGGGCGATCGACCAAACTTAACGCAGTACGCAACACAAATTTATGGGACTAATTACGAGTGGTTCGGATGTGATTCGGGATTTGGAAAAGTCGGGCTCTCTAGCCTTGTACGTTCCTTTAGAGGGAGGATTTGAGGGGCGCTACCTGCGAAGGCTGCGAGCTGCGGGCTACGGTGCTTACACCATTACGGCCCGGGGTTTGGGCGATTTAGCGATGTATTTAACCGGGGTTCACGGGGTGCGGCCACCGCATTTGGGTAAGAAAACTACTGGGAATGAAGGGGCTGTGGGTTATACGTACTATTTGCCGCCGATGTTGCAAACTCAATTAGACAATTTGCCACCGAAAGCAAAAGGACTGGTGCTATGGATTATTGAAGGGCAGATTTTGTCTAGTCAGGAGATTGAGTATTTGACTGTTTTGCCGACGTTGGAACCGCGAGTTAAAATAGCAGTGGAGATGGGGGGCGAGCGAGTTTTTACCTGGAAGCCGCTTAAAGATGCCTTAGTTGCAGCTTAGATTCCGGTATTTGCGATCGCAAATCAACTAAAAAAACGCAGCGAGCAACTAAAGTTCAATAGCTTGTGCTCGCTGGTTTTACTCTTTTTTGAAAAAACTTAACTAACCCAAAAAATCTTATGCTTCAAAACCGAGATTATACAATCATCATTGACAAAAGTGGCAGTATGTACACGAAAGACCAGGTTGGCGGTAAAAGTCGGTGGGTGCTCATGCAAGAATCGACGATCGCCCTGGCGAACAAATGCGAAGAATTAGACCCGGATGGCATGACCGTTTATTTGTTTTCCGGTCGTTTTAAGCGCTACGACAACGTAACAGTAGCTAAAGTCGTGCAAATTTTCCAAGAAAACGAACCTTCGGGGACTACGAATTTGGCTGCGGTACTGCAAGACGCTCTGAACAGTTATTTTCAGCGCAAAGCATCCGGTAAGACCAAGCAAAATGGGGAAACAATATTAGTGGTGACGGACGGCGAACCAGACGATCGCAAAGAAGTGATGAAAACAATTATAGAGGCTTCGCGGAAGCTCGATCGAGATGAAGAGCTGGCGATTTCTTTCATTCAAGTAGGGAATGCACCGGAAGCTACTAAGTTTCTCAAGATATTGGATGACGAACTGCAAAGTGCCGGAGCTAAATTCGATATAGTTGATACTGTCACGATGGATGATCTTGAAGGAATGACCCTCACCGAAGTATTGCTAAATGCAATCACAGATTGAGGAGGCGGGCGCACTTCGCGCGATCGTATTTGTGCCAGTTTGCCGAACAGCATTTTTTAGCGGGGTTTAAGTTATGGAATCGATCGATCGCCTGTTAGCTGAACTTAAGGCAGAATATCAAGCATCTCAAAAAAATGCTGAGTTAAATAAAAGTCAGCCATCGGTGCAAACACAAGTGCCTTTGCCATCAGTAGAAATACCATCAAATCAAACACTTGAAAAATCACATTTAAATTTGTACCCTAGTGCTCTGGATCGGGATTTAGCTCAAATTAAGGCTGAGTACGAAGCTCAAAATAAAGCTCAGGAAATTACTTCACCGAAACCACTTAAGGTTGAGGATGAAGCGCCAAATAAAGCTCAGGAAGTGACTTCACTGGAACAGCAGCCATCCGCAAAAATTGCGGAACCGCAGTTGGATGTACAAACGCAGAGACAGAAAGTTAGGCAAGCTCAGGTTTGGCTAAAAAAGTTGGATAAAAATTCCGATGAGCGATATTGGTTCGATCAGTTTGCTTTTAAGTATGGTTCGAGGATCGATGCGGCGATCGACTATTTGCAAGCAGTGAATGAGTTTGATTAGATGTTGACTGTTAACTGTTGACTGTTAACTGTTAATTGTTAACTGTTAATTGTTAACTGTTAACTGTTGTTCTGGACACATAAACTCTATGTGTATGGTGCGCATTGCGCACGGCCTGTTATGGTTCTGGACACATAAATTCTATGTGTAGGGTGCGCATTGCGCACCCTACTACTTATCAAATCCGCCAGCATCGGAATTAATATTACCCACAGTTAGGAAACGGCAATGCCGTTTCCTACAATTAATCGGGCGATAGTTACATCTCTCGCGAGCGTAATCGATTACTTTACGGTAGGGAAACGGCACTGCCGTATCCTCCCACGGCAGTGCCGTATCCTCGCACGGCACTGCCGTATCCTCAATTACTCCTGATAGTAAAGAGTTGTTCCACAGCCCCAACCTACAAATTCTGGGGAATAAATGTTAAAGCATCTTTTGGTACAGAAGTAGGACTCAATAGAAACAAAGCCGCCTTTTTTGCTGTATCTTCAGATAGCTGAATTTGTTTTAACTCAACAATACCTTCACTGATAAAAGTATCTCTCAAAGCAGCTTTTTCGCCACTGTTAAAACTCGTTTCGTAAAACACTTCCCGAATGCCAGCGGAAATGACTAACTTCAAACAATAAATGCAGGGTTCTAAGGTAACGTAGATAGTAGCTCCAGCCGTAGATATACCGTGTTTTGCCGCGGCGGCGATCGCATTTGCTTCAGCATGAACCGCCCGCGACGGCAAAGTTTTGCTAGCGTCGCAACTGCTCAAACCGGGATAGCAGAAGCCTTGAGTCGTACAGTGTGCCGAACCTGACGGCGAACCGTTGTAACCCGTGGCTAAAATTTGCCTATCTTTAACTATTACCGCACCTACGGGAAATGCCAGACAGGTCGATCGAGTAGCTGCCAATTTTGCTAACATCAAAAAGTATTCGTCCCAATTTGGTCTTTGATAAGTTTCATCTATCATATTCCTGTCGATCCAAATCCGCCAACACCTCTTTCAGTTTCATTTAAATTTTCTACCTTTTCCACTTTGACATATAAAACAGGTTGAATAACCATTTGTGCTATTTTCATACCAATTTCGATTTTAAAAGGTAAAGTACCGTGGTTAATTAAAATTACTCCAATTTCTCCCCGATAGCCTTCATCGACTGTGCCTGGTCCGTTTAACACCGTTACCTGATGTTTGAGTGCTAACCCACTACGCGGTCTAATTTGAGCCTCTGTTTTTGGAGGTAATTGAATACTAATACCTGTAGGTATTAAAGCACTTTTACCTGGTTCTATAACGGCTTCTGAAGTAGAGAACAAGTCTAATCCAGTATCACCTTCATAGGCATATTGTGGTAAACGTGCTGCTTCACTAAGCAACTTAACCTTTAATAAATATTCTTTGAATTTACTTTCTCTTTTCAAGTTGTCAATGATTTCTTGTTGTTGTATAATTATCTTCTCTTGTTGGCGTAACATTGTAATAACCGAATCTACTAATGGAGACGGTAAAATTTGCTCTTTTCTTAGGGTTCTTAGGGTAGTTTCAATACTCATGTAATTACGGTGTGAATGACTATGACCAACATTTTATTATATACACAATCATCCTAAGTGTCAAGACTACACCTTAAATTTTTAATAAGAGAGTTGTTTGGCAATCAGCTCTAAAATCCTTGAAACCCATTCTCTATAAAGTTTTTAGCGTTTTTAGGTTTAAAAATGAAACCCAGTCCCGATCAGGCTTTTAGCGATTTCGATCGCTATTTCCCAACAAGTCTAATACTTAACCATAATTACCTATAAATTATTTCTTATACAGGGTAATTTCAACAGCGATTGTGCCTACCACAGGTATGATAGCTAAGATCAAATTCCCTAGTAAAGGATTCTGAGGACTAATACTTAGATAGATAAGTATTAGAGCCGACAAAACTACGGGTGCTGTCAATTTTTTAAACCATAACATAACTTTGTGGCTTGTAGATTGCTCTTGTAAGTATTTCAGCTTACGTTCTCTATCTCTCAATATCTCTGCGTAATCAGGTGAATCATTTGTCAGTTTTTCCCTAAGAGCATCTTCGTTTCCCCTTCTCCATCTATTGGCACCCTCGTATATCCATCTATTTAATTTGTCAGGAACAGGACAACTTTCAGGTAGGATATCCAGTCTGGCTGGGTCGTGTAAATTTTTAGGGGTCAATGATTTTGAAAGTAATTTATGAAACCTTAAATAAGCAATTGTTTCATCCAAATTAATTTTTATATCGGCATCTGATAGATTATGAAGTGTTATACAAAGAATACCTTCCCAGTTGGGATTAACTCTGGTTCCAATGTGTCCAATTCCTTTTGATACTAACCTAACTCTAGCAATAATTGAGCCACAAAAACAATCATTGATACAAACTGATTCATTAGTCCACACTAAAATAGTATCTCTGGGTGGTAAAATAAAAAACTTTTGCTCGGACTGATTGGGATCGCTGTGAGCATCTAATAGTTTCTTGTCTTTAATAGCATAAGCATATTGGCTGGCAGTCAAAGCCAAGCAACTACCTGTCAACTGAGATTTTTTGAATGGATAAATTAGGATACCTTTTCCTAGTTCATCAATAATATCTTGTTCGCTCAAAACTGACATAGATACCTCCTTGTATTTTAATTATAAATATTAACTATACCTAACCTAAATCATTTGTGCAAATCTCTAGGGGTCGTGCTCCCGTGCCTACCCCAGGCGGTGATGGGGCAATCCTCCCGTGATTGCCCCTACAATAATTAAACAATTCATCTGGTATCATGTGTTCCACAAGAATCTTACCATGCTGTATGACCATCCTGTCTGTCAATCACAAAACTACCTGAATAGTCAGCATACTCTCGCTGCTGACAAATCTTAGCATATTGAGAACACAACTATTACGGTGCTAGCCTTGCTTTTCCGAGGCGAGTTGTTGTGTACCACTTGGCGATGTCGGGTGCCCAATTTTCAAAATGGGGCCACATCATTTCGCAGAGTTTTTGAATCTCTAGTTGAGCATTTTTCTTGTTTCTTAAGTCGGAAAAGTGTAGGAAAGACCTGAGATTGAAACTGACTACAAAATGCTGGCGGTAGTCAAAGGGTAATTTGCCTCTGGCGTGTTCTTCGGACATTCCGCCGTCGAAGTCTATTTTGTAACGTTTAGCTGCTTCTAGACACCACTCTAAATCTCTTTGTCTTTGTTCGGGGGAATAGTAGTATTTTTTGCCTTCGCGGTCTGTATAATAATCTACTGGACGCAGGTAAAAAATATCTTCTATGTCTTTTTTGCCGACTGCTGCATCAAGAAATTGATTACCTGTATAACGAAGAGATTGCACATCGAATGATACTCCTACACGATGTGTCCTCGCCTGCTGCATGACACTGTGGGGAAAGTAGCCGCAATTAAAGATAATTTGGGGATGTTCTAAGGGGCCGTAATGCCCCCGATCGCCTGCGAGGAGCCTTTTGACGATAATTTCGCCACATTCTGCGTCTGAAGGCCACGAGTCCCGTTCGTCAAATACGAAATTTTCAGTATAGTCTTGATGGAGTGCAGCGTAAATTACTTGCTGGGGATTTGGTGTTTGAGAAATAACTTCTACTCGAAATCTATCCATTATATTTTTATTTTTGAAGGTTGCTATAGTTGAAAATTTGAACATTTTAGATTATTTCATATAATGACCTGTTTGGCAAGTTTTTTACGCAAATAACTCCTTTGCTCTTAGGATTCATTAGATAGGGTGCCCAATTGTTGATCGATGACGCTGGGAAATAGATAAAACAGCGGAATTAGGATATAGAGGATTGTACTTAAGGTTGTAGTGTTAAATGACAATAGCGAAGCAACCAAGTAAAAAATGGGATAACTAATACTCCAAAGAGAAGCCTGATAGATGAAACGCCGATCGACTTCTCTGATGACCCCATAGATATTGACGAACGGCATAAAATAACAGGACATTGTAGACAATTCCAGTGAGCGACAGCGTTAAACCATAAAACATCACAATAGGTTGGAGACTGCCATATTCACCGATCGCGGCTGTTGGGAAGGGAATAAAAGCAATGCACATGAGCAACACTAAGTTGATTGTCAAGACAGTGCGATCGACCCGCTTCAGCAAATGAAACAAAGCATTATGGTTGAGCCACAGAACGCCAATGACTAAAAAGCTGGTGATGTAGCTAAGAATATGCGGCACGGTATGAATTAGTGTATTAATTGCGGTCGATGCAGTTGCCTCAGACAAATCTGGTACTTTAATTTCAATCACCAGTAGAGTCATGGCGATCGCAAATACCCGATCGCTAAATGCTTCAAATCGATTCAGGCTCATAAATGACTTCATCGGTTGGCGTTGCTGATTCTGGGTATGATTTATCAATTATGCGATCGCTACAACCTTGGGTAGGGGCAATTCATGAATTGCCCCTACCCAAGGTTTCATACCTCAATCCAGCAACGCCCATCGGTTATCCCTCAATTCGCCCCTTACCGTACATAAATTGCGATCGCTCTCCCAAAGCCTGTCCAGATTTGCATAGTTGTATTCCTAGCGCCAGCCGATCGCCTTCCCATGCCTCCAGTGCCTTG
>Ga0335395_10000331_pt1 | contig 30140 bp, 23 predicted proteins | sample MAT02_FD_205744 | JGI IMG/M metagenome (GOLD analysis project Ga0335395, IMG submission 205744) | Freshwater microbial communities from Lake Fryxell liftoff mats and glacier meltwater in Antarctica - MAT-02 (spades assembly) (version 2) ... | reverse complement strand
CGAGCGCACATGCGCCCGCCACCGCCACGTCTCCGAACACCTCATCGACCGAACCTCCCCGCGAGAAAGACGCGAAGCTCGGGGAAATCAGCTCACATAGGAAGGTGCGGTGGGCGGACGCTTACGCAAGACTGGCGATGGCTCGGCCCGGTGCGCTTGCCTGCATGCTGCAGCGCCAGCGGTGTTCGCTGATCGAGACTGAAGCCTTGGCTGCCTGCGACGATCAGGCGCTTGGTTTGTGCGGTCGGCTGCTCGGGCTGTTGCTGGACGCTGAGAACGGGCGGGATCTGCATGCGCTGGTGCGACTGCGGCGAGGCCTGCGGCTGGCGATGGCCTTTCTGCAGCTGCGCCGTCAGGGTCGGGTGCAGCGGGTTTCGCGCCTGCGAGCGGGCGATCCTGATCTTCGGCTGGAGCAGGACGGTGGCTGGATTGATCTTGACCTGCGGCCGCGTCGGCAGGCCGCCGGCTCAAACTCAGCGCGCTACCGCCTGCGCTTTGTCGACGGCAGTCCGCTTGAGTTCGGCGAGCCGGGGCATGTCCAGCCCGAGATCGCGGTGGCGTTCGACACCCGTGGCGTGCGGTCATCAGCGCACGGCAGCATTCAGTTCGGCTGAGTCGATGCGGCTTCGCGCAGGCGCCGCGGGACATAGGCGAGCTGCTGCAGTTCCTGCAGCGCAGCGTCGCGTTCGGCACGGCGCTGCTCCGGGTCGGTTGCGCACGCCGCGACAAGAAGGTGCAGGCTGGCGCGATCAGCGGCCAGCGCTGCACCGCCGCGGACGAGTCCAGCCATGACCTCCGCGGCGCGCACGCCGATTGGGCCGCAGTCGCTTTCGGCGGCCGCCAGGCGCAGCCCCGCAAGCTCGATGCGCGCTCGGCGCGGATGCCCTTGCGGAAGCTTGGCCGCAGTCTCCAAGGGTCCTGCGAGGCCGGCGCGCGCGGCATCAGCTTCTCCCAGCTCGATCAACAGTTCGGCATGCATGGCCTGCCATTGGGCGAGATCCAAGTGGCCTGCATCCATCTGCTTGGCAGCTATCGGCAGCCCGGCCTTGAACTGCGCTTCTGCCTCGGTGAGCTCGCCGCGCTCAAACAGCAGCACTGCGAGCCCGATCTGCGCGACCGCCGTCTGGAAATTGTCGAGTCCGGAGACAGCCAGGCTCATCGCCAGCGCCTCGCGCTGCAGCTGCTCTGCTTCATCGAGCTGGCCCTGAACGCGCAGCATGCTGGAGAGGTTTGCCAGCAGCGTTGAGATGCGCGGATGCTGCGCGCCGAACGCCCCGCGCGCGCTGACCAGCGCTTGTCGGAAGTAAGCTGTGGCCTGTGCCCAGTCGGCGCCCATCTGGGCAATGACTGCCAGCGAATTCAGGCTGTTGGCGACATCGGCATGCGCGTCGCCGAACAGCTCGCGCTGCAGGGCGAGGGTGTCTTCCAGCAGCGCCTTCGCTTCGGCGATCCGCCCCTGCCGCTGCAGCGCGACCGCCAGCTCGAAGCGGCTGCGCGCTAAATCCGGGTGGCGGCCCCCGAGCAGCAGTTCGCGACTGGACACGGCCTGCTCAAGCAGGGCGCCAGCGGCTTTCGGGTCGCCACGCTGCAGCAGCACTACGGCGAGATCGTGCTGCAGCCGTGCGCGTTCGGAGTGGGGTTCGGGCAGCTCGGCCGCCGCGATCGCGAGCGCGGATTCGAAATCAGCCACGGCACCCTCCAGATCACTGCCCATGAAACGCACCGCACCGCGACCGGCGAGCAGCCGGATGCGCCGCAGAGGAGCAGCGTCGTCAGGCAAGGCGAGTCCGTCGAGGGCGGCCAGCGCAGCCGCTGAGTCGCCGCGGGTGGCGATCAACTCGGCCAGTTCCACCTGCACCTCCAGCGGATCGCTGAGTCCGCCCGTCTCCAGCGCCTGCAGGAACGCATCTTCAGCTTCGGCGTGGCGGGCCTCGGCTAGACGCAAACGGCCGAGCCCGCGGAATACGCTGGCACGATCGTCCGGGCGCGCGGCGCTGCCGCTCGCGCGCTGCAGCAGGCCGTCGGCGCGTTCGAACTCTCCGAGCTGAGTCCAGGCTTCGGCCAGCGAAGTCGACAGCTCTGCCGTCAGCGCTGGCTGCTCGCGCAGGGCTTCCAGCGCGCGCTGTTCGCCGCGTTCGAGCAGCTCCCGCGCGCTGACGCTGCGGCCACGGCTCTCGTCAGGATGAATGCCGCGAAACAGTTCAATCACAACCTGTTTGACGGCCTCGGCGCGCTGCGCCTGCTCACGCGCAGCCTCGGCGCCGCGCAGCGCGGCCACGAGGCCGACCAGGATGCTGAGCACCAGCGCCACTGACGCCGCCACCGCCAGCAGGTTGCGGCGGATAAAGCGGCCGCTGCGGTAGCGGAAGGTGGGCGGCCGTGCCCGCAGCGGCCGTTGGCTCAGATGACGCTGAAGATCCCCCGCCAGCGCCTCGACGCTGGGGTAGCGGTCCTGCGGGCGAAACGCCAGGGCCGTCTGGAGCACGGTGTCGAGATCGCCGCGCAGCGCATCCAGCAGGCGGCGCGCGCTGCTGCCGCGCAGCGCGGCCAGAGCCTCGCGCTCGTCGCTGCTGCGCAGGCGCGCCGAGGCCAGTTTCAGCGTGCCGTCCGACAGTCGCTCCGGCCGCCGCCCGGCCAGCAATTCGTGCAGCAGCACGCCGAGCGCGTAGATATCGACCGCGGTGCCCAAGGCGCCGCCTTCGAACTGCTCCGGCGCCGCATAGGCCGGGGTCAGGCGGCGCTGGCCGGTGCGGGTGTCCTCGGCGCGCTCGGAGTCCTCCAGCAGTTTGGCGATACCGAAGTCCAGCAGTTTGGGCTCGCCGTCCGCGCCGACCAGCAGATTGGCGGGCTTGAGATCGCGATGAACGATCAGCGAGGCGTGCGCGGCGCCGACTGCGGTACATACTCGGCAGAACAGTTCAATTCTGCTGCGCAGGTCGAGCAGCTGACGATCGCACCAGGCCAGCAGCGGCTCACCCTCGACATACTCCATCGCGAACCAGGGCACGCCGTCGACGCTGACGCCGGCATCGATAAGGCGGGCGATGTTCGGATGCGACAGGCGCGCCAAGATGCGCTGCTCGCGGGTGAAGCGGGCGCGTTCCAGCGCATCACGTACGCCAACCCGCAGCAGCTTCAGCGCGACGTCTTGCCGGTAGCCCTGGTGTTCACGCCAGGCGCGATAAACGCTGCCGCTGCCGCCTTCGCCGATCAGGGGCCCCAGGGTGTAGCCGCCAATGTGCTCGCCGCTGAGGTCGCTGCTATCGGCATCGCCCAGCAGCGCTCGTGCCAGCGCGTCACTGTCGGAATCAAGCAGCCCGGCGGAGTGTTCGCCGGCCAGCAGCTCGGACAGGCGCTGGCGCAGCTCGGTATCGGCTACGGCGGCCAAGGCCGCTGCCCGCTGCGGATCGTCGAGATCGAGCAGTTGATCCAGCAGCGGTGAGAGTTCTGCCCAGCGAGCCTGGGCTTGGGCGGAGCGCAGCATCGGCTTCAGGCTCCCTGTGAAAGCGTTTGATGCAGCAGCAGGCGCGCTTTCTTCCAGTCGCGGACAACGCTGCGCGGGTGCAGGCCTAGGGCTTCAGCCGTGTCTTCAACGCTCAGCCCGGCAAAGAAGCGCAGCTCCACAACTTTGGCCAAGCGCGGCTCCAGTTCGGACAGGTGCAGCAGGGCGGCGTCGAGCGCCAGCACCTCAGCCGCCATTGCATCCACCGCGATGCCTTCGTGGCCCTCGCCGATCAGCTCCAGCGGCAGATGATCGCCGCTGCGTTTCTGTGCGCCGCGGCGGCGCGCGTGGTCAACCACGATGTGGCGCATGGCGGTGGCGGCGTAGCCGAGGAAATGCGCGCGGTCGCGCCAGATCGGATGCTCGGGATCGACCCGGCGCAGGCTGATATAGGCCTCGTGCACCAGCGCCGTGGTGTTGAGCGTGTTGCCCGAACTGCCGCCCAGGTAGCGATGCGCCAGGTCACGCAGGCGCGCATACACCTGCGGCTGCAGGGGTCCATGCTGTTCGGTGGGTTCGGCGTCCACGCGTGCGCATCCCCGGTATCAGGCTGAAGGGGCGAGTGCCCCAGCCAATCGTGGCGGAGTGTAACGTCGCGGGCTGCTGCCCGCTTCGGTTCAGTCGCGCGGTGCGTAGGCGCGCAGAAACAGGTCCAGCACGCTGTCGATATGCGCCTCCCCTTCGCTTTCGCCGTCGCCGCCGCAGAGCGCGCAGCCGATCAGCTGGCGCATATGCGCCTCACCCTTGATCAAACAGAAGAAGTGGCCGGCGGCACGCTTCGGGTCCGGTACATTCAGGCTGCCCGCTTGGTTGGCGGCGATCAGAAAGGCTTCGAAGGCATCAAGAATGCGGCGCGGCCCGACCTGATAGAACAGTTCGCCCAGCTTGCCGCTGGATTCGCCCTGCGCGGCCATCATCCGGTAGAACGCGACGGACTCGGTGCTCAAGATCAAACTGTGGAAGCCGGCAGCGATCGCGCGCAGCTGCTCGCGGATCGGTCCGCGGCCGGGTTCGGTCCGAAACACCGCTTCCGGCAGCTGTTCCTCGCACTTGGCCCTGACGGTTTCGGAAAACAGCGTGTCCTTGTCGCTGAAGTGGCTGTAGACCGTCAGCTTGGAGACGCCGGCTTCAGCCGCGATCGCATCCATGCTGACGCCGTCAAAGCCGCGCAACGGGAACAGGCGCTTGGCGGCCTCCAGAATCGAGGCGCGCTTTTCAAGATCCTTGGGACGGCCGGGGCCCTTGGGCGTGGTTTGGGCTTGCATGGCGGGCAGTCTAGCGCTTCCGTAAATCAAATACTGGACTGTGCAGTATTTTAATTCTAAGCTCGCCGCCTCTTCTCTTTGACTGAGCGTGTGCCATGCGCCTTCGCCCTCCTTCCGGTCGCGCCGCGCGGCTCGGCATTGTGCTGACACTGGGCCTGCTCTCCGCCTGCGGCAAAGCCCCCGAGCCTGTGGACAGCGTGCGCCCGGCGCTGGTCGCACAGCCGCAGGCGACCCGTGCCGACTATAGCGCCTACGCCGGCGAAATCCGCGCGCGCCACGAGCCGGCGCTGGCATTCCGAGTGGGCGGCAAGCTGACCCGGCGGCTGGTTGAAGTGGGCGAACGGGTCAGCAAGGATCAGCCGCTGGCTGAGCTCGACCCCGAGGACCTCGGCCTGCGCGCGGAGGCCAGTGGCGCCCAGCTGGCGGCGGCGGAATCCGACGTGGCGCTTGCCCGGAGCGAGTTCGATCGTCAGCAGGCTCTGCGCGAACGCAGCTTGAACAGCGCCTCGGCCTTCGACAGCGCCCGCGCCCGGATCGACTCGGCGCAGGCGCGACTGCTGGCGGCGAAGGCTGACCATGCGGTCAATCGCAACCAGGCCAGCTATGCGGTGCTGCGCGCGCCCGCTGACGGAGTGATCGCACAGCGGATGGCCGAGGCCGGCCAAGTGGTGGCGGCCGGGCAGGCGGTGTTTCAGCTGGCCGAAGACGGCGACCGTGAAGTGCTGATTGCGCTGCCAGAACAGACCATCGCCGAGATCAGCATCGGCCAGCCGGTGCAAATCCAGCTGTGGTCGCAGGGCGAGACGCTGCTCAATGGACGCATCCGCGAGCTGGCGCCCGCCGCCGATCCCGCCTCGCGCACCTTTGCGGCGCGCGTGGCCATCGAGGGCATGCAGGCGCCGGTCGAGCTCGGCCAGAGCGCTCGCGTGTTCTTGGCTTCCGCGGCGCAGGCGACGCTGCGTCTGCCGCTTGCCGCGGTGTCGGCCACTGACGGCGAGCCCTACGTGCTGAAGATCGACCCGGCCAGCCAGCGCCTGCAGCGGGTAACGGTGCAGCTTGGCGCCTACGGCGAAGATTCGGTGCCGGTGCTGTCCGGGATCGAGGCCGGCGACTGGGTGGTCGCCGGCGGCGTGCATCTGCTGCGTGAGGGCCAGCAGATCCGTCCGGTGGATCGCGACAACCGGCCGGTTGATCTCGGCCAGGCGCAGTAGACGGCCATGGCAGGCTTCAATCTTTCTGAATGGGCGCTGCGCAATCGCAGCCTGGTGGTCTACGCAATGCTCGGACTGGCCGTGCTTGGCATCGTTTCCTACGGCCGGCTTGGGCAAAGCGAGGACCCACCCTTTACTTTCAAGGTGATGGTGGTGCGCACGGTATGGCCAGGTGCGTCTGCCGAGGAAGTGGCGCGGCAGATCAGCGATCGGGTCGAGCGCACGCTGATGGAAACCGGCAGCTACGAATTTATTCGCGCGTACTCGCGCCCCGGCGAATCTCTGGTGCAGTTTGTCGCCAGGGATTCGCTGCGCTCCAAGGAGCTGCCCGAGGTCTGGTACCAGGTGCGCAAAAAGGTCGGCGACCTGCGTCCCAGTCTGCCCAGCGGCATCATCGGGCCGTTTTTCAACGATGAGTTTGGCGACACCTTCGGCAATATCTACGCGCTGACCGGCAGCAGCTTCGACTACGCGCTGCTGAAGGACTACGCCGAGCGCATCGAGCTTGAGCTCAACCGCGTGTCCGACGTTGGCAAGATCGAGCTGATCGGCCTGCAGCAGGAGCGCATCTGGATCGAGCTGTCCAATACCAAGCTGGCCACGCTGGGGCTGCCGCTGGGTGAGGTGCAGCGCGCGCTCAACGAACAGAACGCCGTCACCGACGCCAGCTTCTTTGAAACTCCCAGCGAGCGGATTCGGCTGCGCGTCAGCGGACGCTTTCAGACGGTCGACGACATCCGCGCGTTCTCGCTGCGCGTAGGCGGCCGTGATTTCCGCATTGGCGATGTCGCCGAGGTGTTTCGCGGTTTCTCCGATCCACCGGAGCCGCGCATGCGCTTCCTCGGCGAAGAGGCGATCGGCATCGCGGTGTCGATGCGCCGCGGCGGCGACATCATCCGCCTCGGCAAGGCGCTGGAGAGCGAGTTTGAACGCCTGCAGCTGACCCTGCCGGTCGGCATGACCCTGCACAAGGTCTCAGACCAGCCGGCGGCGGTGAGCGACTCGGTCGGCGAGTTCGTTCGGGTCCTGGCCGAAGCGGTGCTGATTGTTCTGCTGGTGAGTTTTTTCTCGCTGGGCTTTCGCACCGGTCTGGTGGTGGCGCTGTCGATCCCGCTGGTGCTGGCGATGACGTTTGCCGGCATGTACTACTTCGGCATCGGCCTGCACAAGATCTCGCTCGGCGCGCTGGTGCTGGCGCTGGGCCTGCTGGTCGACGACGCGATCATCGCGGTGGAGATGATGGCCATCAAGATGGAGCAGGGCTTTGATCGCATGCGCGCGGCTGCCTTTGCCTGGAACTCCACCGCGTTTCCGATGCTGACCGGCACCCTGATCACCGCCGCCGGCTTCCTGCCGATCGCCACGGCCAGCTCCAGCACGGGTGAGTACACCCGCTCGATCTTCGAAGTGGTGACCCTGGCCTTGGTGGTGTCGTGGATTGCCGCGGTGGTGTTCGTGCCCTATCTCGGCGATCGACTGCTGCCGGACGTGGCGCCGAAGCCAGGCCAGCCGCTGGTTCATGCAGATCCCTATCAGACGCCGTTCTACCAGCGCTTTCGGCGCGTGGTGGGCGCGTGCGTGCAGCACCGCTACGTGGTGATCCTGATCACCGCGCTGATCTTCGCCGGTGCGCTGGCGGCGTTCCGGGTCGTGCCGCAGCAGTTTTTCCCGGCGTCGGCGCGGCTGGAGCTGATGGTCGACTTCAAGCTGGCCGAGGGCAGCTCGCTGAGCGCCACCGATGTCGAGGCCAAGCGTTTTGAAGCGCTGCTGGCCGAACGCGAGGACGTGCTCAACCACGTCGCCTACATCGGCACCGGCTCGCCGCGCTTCTACCTGCCGCTGGATCAGCAGCTGCCGCATACGGGTTTTGCCCAGTTCGTGCTGCTGACGGCCGACATCAAAAGCCGCGAGCAGGTACGCGCCTGGCTGCTGGAAACCCTGCCGCAGCAGTTCCCGCAGGTCCGCACCCGGGTGACCCGACTGGAGAACGGTCCACCGGTTGGTTTTCCGGTGCAGTTTCGCGTTTCTGGCGAGCACATCGAGCGCTTGCGCGCGATCGCCCACCAGGTCGAGGCCAAACTGCGCACGCACGAGTCGCTGTCGAACGTGCACCTGGACTGGGAGGAGCCCAGCAAGATCGTCCGCCTGCAGATCGATCAACCGCGTGCGCGCGCGCTCGGGGTCAGCTCGGCCCAGCTCGCGGTGTTCCTGCAGGGGTCGCTGTCGGGCACGCCGGTCAGCACTCTGCGCGAGGACAACGAGCAGGTGCAGATCCTGCTGCGCGGCCCGGCCAAAGAGCGCTCCAGCCTGTCCATGCTGGGCAGCCTCGCGGTGCCGACCGAACGCGGCGGCACGGTGCCGCTCGCGCAGATCGCGCGGCTGCAATACAGCTTCGAGGAAGGCGTCATCTGGCACCGCAATCGCCTGCCGACGGTGACCGTGCGCGCCGATATTGCGGATGGCGTGCAGCCGGCCACAGCGGTGGCGCAGCTGCAGCCGCAGCTGCTCGATATCCGCGCGGCCCTGCCCTCGGGCTATCTGCTGGAAGTCGGTGGCTCGGTCGAGGATGCAGGCCGCGGCTCGCGCTCGATTGCCGCCGGCATGCCGCTTTTCGCCGGCGTCGTGTTCACCCTGCTGATGCTGCAGCTGCGCAGCTTTAGCAACTCGGTGATCGTGATCCTGACCGCGCCGCTGGGGCTGATCGGCGTGACCCTGTTCCTGCTGCTGTTCGATCGTCCGTTCGGGTTTGTCGCCATGCTCGGTACCGTTGCCCTGGCGGGCATGATCATGCGCAACTCGGTGATTCTGGTGGACCAGATCGAGAATGATCTGAAAGAAGGCGCGAGCGGCGTCGAGGCCATCGTCGAAGCCACCGTGCGGCGGTTCCGGCCGATCGTGCTGACTGCGCTCACCGCCATCCTTGCGATGATCCCGCTGTCGCGCAGCGCCTTTTTCGGGCCGATGGCGGTGGCCATCATGGGCGGTCTGCTGGTGGCCACGGCGCTCACCCTGCTGTTTCTGCCGGCGCTTTACGCGGCCTGGCACCGGGTGCGGCCCGCGCCGGTCACTTCGGCCTGATGCCCCAGAGGTCACGATGACTTCCTGCACTGCGTCAGCTGCGCCGCAGTCTCCATGATGAAAGCGCATGGATGCTGGGTCAGGTCTTCCCCGCGCTGCCGCGCAAATTGGCGGTGCGAAAGGCCAGCGCCTACAATTCGCGGTCTCGCGCCCGCTTCACGTGGGCGCCCGCAGGCAGGACGACGACATGGCAGTTGATTTCGAACAGGCACGGTTTGCAATGGTCGAGCAGCAGGTCCGCCCCTGGGAGGTCCTGGATTTCCGCGTGCTGGGCGCCATCGGCAAGATCAAGCGCGAAGAATTCGCGCCGCCAAAATACCGCAAGGTCGCCTATGCGGATCTGTCGCTGCCGCTGGAGCACGGCGAGTTCATGCTGAAACCGGTGATCGAAGGTCGCCTTCTGCAGGCACTGGATCTCGCGCCCGAACACTCGGTGCTGGAGATCGGCACCGGTTCCGGCTACCTGACCGCCTGCTTGGCCACTCTGGCTCGGGCCGTCACCAGTATTGATATCCACGCCGATTTCGTCGACCGCGCGCGCGCCCGCCTGCAGGCCGCCGGCTATACCAATGTCAGCCTGCAGCAGGCGGATGCCTTTGAGTTCGTCCCCGGTCGCCAGTTCGACGCGGTGGCGATCTCCGGCGCCGTCGCCGAGGTCCCGCAGCGCTTTCTCGACTGGGTGCGCCTCGGCGGCTGCCTGTTCGTCATCCGCGGCGCAAGTCCGGCGCAGGAAGCCGTGCGCTACGTCAGAGCCGAACACGGCTGGGCGATCGAAAGCCTGTTCGAAACCGATGTCCCCTACCTCCACGGAGCCGAGCCGGTGCAGCGTTTCGCGCTGTAGATCGGATCTGCCCCCCGCTCGTCAAAGGAACTGCCATGCGCTTGCCCGTTCTTCGCCCGCTGAGTTTCGCCCTCGCGTTCGCCGTTGCCGGCAGCGCCAGCGCCGCCGACCTGATGCAGGCCTACGAGCTTGCGCGGCTGAGTGATCCGCAGCTGGCGGCCGTCGAAGCGCAGCGGCTGGTGACGGGTGAAGGCGTCAACCAGAGCCGTTCCGCGCTACTGCCGCAGATCTCAGCCAGCGGTTCGTTCTCAGATGGCGACTCTGACGCGACCCGTTTCAGCAGCCAGCCGGACGAAAACGGAATGCCGGTGTTCGGCATCAATACGACCAACAGCGATTCGCGCAGCCGTGGTTACGAGATCACCCTCCAGCAGTCGCTCTACGACCATCGCAACTTCACCCGCCTAAGGGCCAGCCGCATCCGTTCGGCGGCTGCAGCCGCCGACTACGATGCGGCTTTTGACGGCCTCGCGCTGCGCGTCGCCAACGCCTATTTCACCGCCCTGACCGCAATCGACAGCGTGATCTTTGCGCGCGCAGACGAGCGCGCGGTGAAGCGCCAGCTGGATCAGGCCGACCAGCGCTTCGAGGTCGGTTTGACCGCGATCACCGACGTGCATGAGGCCCGCGCCCGTTACGATATTTCACGCGCCAACGCGATCAACGCCGAGAACTCGCTGGACGACGCCCGTGAAGCGCTGGCAGAACTGACCGGCCAGTATCTGCAGAATCTGCAGGGTCTTGACGAGAACTTCAGCCCCAGCCTGCCCGAGCCCGCCAGCCTGGATCGCTGGGTTGAGACCGCGCTTGCTGAAAACCCCTTGCTCCGCTCGCGGGCTCTGGCCGTTGATGCCGCCCGGCAGGATATTGCAACCGCGCGGGCCGGCCATTTGCCGACCTTGGGTCTGGGAGTCAGCTACGGCGACAACACCGGCTGGGGCAGCACTCGACTGCAGTCGGGTTTCGCGGCTCCGGGAAGCAGTCTCTCCACAGACACCCGAATTGGGCTCACGCTCAACGTACCCATCTTCAGCGGCGGCCTGACCCAATCCCAGGTTCGTCAGGCGGTCTACACCCGCGACCTCATCGAGGATCGCCTGGAGCAGGAGCTGCGCGCGGTCACGCGCGAGACCCGCAACGCCTATCGCGCCGTGGTCGCCGGGATCTCCGAGATCGAGGCGCGCAAGCAGGCGCTGCTGTCGGCGAGCAGCGCGCTGGATGCGACCGAAGCGGGTTTCGAGGTCGGCACCCGCACTATCGTCGACGTGTTGCTCTCGCAGCAGGTGCTGACCAGCGCCCAGCGTGACTACTCAAACGCCCGCCACAGCTTTCTGGTCAACGGCCTGGCGCTGAAGCAGTCGGCCGGCGTCGTCGACATCAAGGACATCGCGGCGGTCAACCGTCTGCTGGTGCGTGACGCCGAGGCGCTGCTGGCCGAGGTCCGCGAGGACTGATTCATCGGGTCGCCGCTGCTTACACGCTTGGGCGCCGTTTGGCGCCCAAGTCGTATCTAGAGTTGACGCTCGGCGAAGCGGCAGCGGCAGCGGCAGCGGCTCGCGAGGCGGTTTAGCCGGCGATGTACTGCTGCAACTGCTGGATTTCCTTCTGCTGGTCTTCGATTACGCATTTCAGCAGGTCGCCGATCGACACCAGGCCGACCACCAGGCCGTTTTCAAGCACCGGCAGATGGCGGATGCGGCGCTCGCTGACGATGCGCATGCAGCGGCGGATCTGCTCATCCGGACCGATGCTGATCACCGGGCTGGACATGATGTCGGCGACCGGCGTGTCGAGCGAGGAGCGGCCCTTCAGAATCACTTTGCGCGCGTAGTCGCGCTCGGTGGCGATGCCGATCAGCTCGTCACCCTGCATCACCAGCACCGAGCCAATGCCGTGCTCGGCCATCTGCCGGATCGCTTCCAGCACCGGCGTTTCGCGCGGCACCGAGATCACCCGGGCGTCGGGCTTGCCCTCAAGAATGTGTCGGACGGTATGCATCGTAAGCGGCCTCCCCTGCGGCGGACGAAGGCTCGACTATACCCCTGCTGCGGGTCGCGTCAGCCGCTCAGTCCAGCGGCCTCGCGGCGGCGCGGGTGTCAGCAGGGCAGGCGCAGCACAAACCGGGCGCCGCCTGTCTCGGCAGTTTCGACGAGCAGCTGGCCGCCGTGCTCCTCGGCGATCTTGCGCGAGATCGCAAGGCCCAGCCCGGTGCCCTTGGCCTTGGTGCTGCGGTAGGGCTCGAACCAGTCGGACGAAAACCCCGCGGGCAGCCCGGGGCCGTCGTCTTCGACGCTGAGGTCGATCCAGCTGCGGCCGCCCGCGGTGGCCTCCGACAGGCCGATCCGCAGGCGCAGCTGATCGCGCTCGGCGCTGGCTTCCTGGGCGTTCTTGACCAGGTTATGCAGCACCTGTCGCAGCCGACCGGGATCAACCCGCAGCCTCAAGCCCGCGCCGTAGACGCGCTCGATGTGGGTGCGCGGGTCGTTCTCGTACAGATCAAGCACCTCGTCGACCAGCTGCCCGACATCGGTGGTGGCCAAGGCCAGCTGCGGCGGGCGGGCGTACTCGCCGAACGCGTTGACCAGGGTCTTCAGCGCGTCGACCTGGCCGACGATGGTGCGGGTTGCGCGGTCCAGCACCTCGGCGTCCTCGGCCTCCAGCCGCGGCAGCACGCGCCGCCGCAGCCGCTCCGCGGAGAGCTGGATCGGGGTCAGCGGGTTCTTCACCTCGTGGGCCAGTCGCCGCGCGACTTCCGACCAGGCGGCGTCGCGGCGGGCGCGATCGACCGCGGTGGTGTCGTCGATCACCAGCACCTGGCCGCCGCCCGGCAGGCTGGCACCGCGCAGCAGCAGCAGTCGGCGTTCACCGGTCTCGGGCTCAATCGACAGCTCTTCGCGCCATTCGGGCGCGCCCTCGCTCAGGCGGGCGCCGGCAACCTCGGCGAGCGTGGCGAGGCTCGGGCAGGCGAGCGCGAACTCCTCCAGTGTCAGCCCTTCCAGGCGATCGGCCGGCAGGCCGCTCAGTTCGGCCGCAGCGGGGTTGGCGCTGCGCAATTTTGCCTCCGGGCCCAGCACCAGCACCGCTGACGACAGCCGGCTCAACACCGTCGCCAGAAAGGCGCGCTGGCGTTCGGTTTCCGCGCTGCTGGCGGCAGCGCGCTCGCGGCTGGCCGAAAGCTCGGCGGTCATTCGGTTGAAGCTCTCGACCAGGAAGCCGAGCTCATCGCCGCGAACCGGCACTTCGACCGGCTCCAGGCGGCCCTCCGCCACGGCGCGCGTCGCCGCCGCCAGGCGGCCGATCGGCGACACCAGCCGCCGCGCGAGGTCGAACGCGATCAGTACCGCCAGGAACATCGACAGCAGCGCCACCAAGCTCAGGATCAGGACGAACAGCAGCTTGAGCGAGTCGCGCAGGAACAGCGCCTGGCGGGTGCCGAAGGCGGCGGCCTCGACGCGATCGCTGAGCTCAACGTAGCGCGCCGGCAGCGGATACAGCGCCTGCAGCAGCAGTGCATCGCCGCCGATCTCGACGCCCTGCAGCACCCGGACATAGCTCGCTTCACCAAAGCGCTCCACGCCGAGCTGCCGCGAGCGGCTGCCCAGCAGCGCGCGGGCGGATTCGTCGGGCGGTGCAGGCAACAGCAGGGCGGGATCGGCCGCGGCGACGTGGCGGACGCGCCCATCCGCCTGAAAAAGCACCAGCTGCGAGGCCTCGACGCTGTCCAGCGCGTCTTCCAGACCGGCACCCAAATCAAAGCGCGAGGCCAGCAGCAGTTCGGCGACGCGTTCGCTGCGCTGCTGCGCATCGCTGCGGCGTTCGTCCAGCTGCATCCGGGCCAACTCCAGCGCGCTTTCCAGCGCTTCGACGCTGTTCGCGCGCAGCCAAGTATCGATGCTGGCGCCGACGAAGCGCAGGCTGAAAGCGAACACCAGCAGCACCGGCGGCAGCGCCAGCACCAGCAGCAGCACCAACAGGCGGCGGGTGAGCCGGGCGCCCGGTTCGCCGCGCTTGAGCTGGCCGCGCAGCTTGAGCAGCCGCGCCAGCACCGCCAGCGCCAGCACCAGCACCGCTGCGCCGGCGCCCAGGAACAGCCACGGGTAGAGCGCGGCGTAACGGTTGCCAAGGCCTTCGGCGCTGGCGGCGAGATACAGCGCGGCGATCAGCAGAGCCAGCAGACCCAGCAGAACCAGGCCGGCGCCCAACCGGCGCAGCAGGCGCGGCGAGCGACTCACGGCTCGGCGCCTGCGGCCGGGCTGAACGCCACCGCGGCCGCTTCAAGCCGCCAGTCCTGCAGTCCGATCAGCGCCGGAAAGCGCAGCGGCGCCGGCAGCGCGGCCGGCTCCAGGCGCATCGAAAGCTCGCCGCCGCAGCGCGCCGCGGACTCCGGCAGCGCCAGCCGCACCTGATCCAGGGCCGCCAGCAGGGCGCTGCGGCGCGCAAACCGCTTGCCGCTCGCCTCGGTCTGCCAGCGCAGCTCGAACTCGCCCGCGAGCGGGTAGTAGCGCAGCCACAGGGGGTAGATTTTGACCGGCTCAGCGCTGCAGGCGGCCAGTCGATAGTCGAGCCGAAGGCCGATGCCGTTGGACAGCGCGTCGAGCATCAGCGGGCTGAAATCGAGCCGCTGCTGGATCTGCAGCGTGGCTCCAGGGCCGACGCCAAGCACCTGCAGTTGTTCAATCTCCGCGCGCCCCGCGCTGTCGCTGCCGCAGGCCGTCAGCGCGGCCAGCAGCAGAGCGCCGCCGCAGCGGCAGGCGCGCGCCTTGAATGTGCGGCGGGCAGTCCGGGCGGACGCCGGCCTAGCCTCGGTGGCGCAGCGCGGCGATGAAGAAGCCATCGCCGTCCGCTTCGCCGGGCAGGCGCTGGCGTCCCGCGCCGCTGGGGTGGCCAAAGCCTGCATCGAGCGGCACGGGTTCGGCATCGTCATGGGTCGCCAGAAAAGCTTCGATCTGGCGCTCGTTCTCGTCTTTCAGCACGGAGCAGGTTGCATAGACTAAGCGCCCGCCCGGGGCCAGCAAAGGCCAGAGCGCGGACAGCAGCCGCGCCTGCTGTGCGACCAGCGTCGGAATGTCATCGGCGCGCCGGTGCAGCAGGATGTCCGGCTGCCGGCGAATCACCCCGGTGCCGCTGCAGGGCGCGTCGATCAGGATCCGCTCGAACAGGCGCCCGTCCCACCAGCCGGCTGGCTCGCCGGCATCAGCGCAGCGCAGCTCAGCGGCCAGCCGCAGCCGCTGCAGGGTCTCCGCCACCCGCTGTAGGCGCCGTTCATTGCTGTCGAGTGCGAGCAGGTCGGCGCCGAGTGCGGCGATCTGCGCGGCTTTACCGCCGGGCGCGGCACAGGCGTCTAGGACGCGCTGGCCGGGGCCGACATCGAGCGCCCGCACCGCCGCTTGCACGTTGATGTCCTGGACCGCAAACCAGCCTTCGGCAAAGCCACGCAGTCGGCTCGGGTCGCCGGCACTGCGCAGCGCCAGCGCCTCGCCGCGACGCTCGATCCGCTCGACGCCTTCGGCGTCCAGCGCGGTGTCCAGCACATCGGCTTGGGCCAGGTCATACAGGCGCAGCCACAGCGGTGCCTGCTGCAGGTTGGCGCTCAGAATCTGCGCTGCCTGCTGCGGCCAGTCGGCGCGCAGCATCGACAGCAGCCACGCCGGATGAGCGCGCTCGGCCTCGTGCTCTAAGCTCAGCGCCGGCAGCTGCGCTCGCTCGCGCAGGTAGCGCCGCAGCACCGCGTTGACCAGGCCGACATGGCGCGGAAAACTCAAGACGCGCGCGGCCTCGGTGGTTGCGGCGACCGCCGCGTGCTCGGGCAGGCCGAGATGCTCCAGCTGGGCCAGGCCAACCTGCAGCAGCAGCCCGACCGGGCGCGCCTGCGCCGGCAGCGGCTTCTCCATCAGCTGGTCAATTACTGCGGAATAGTGCGCGCGCCGCCGTAGCACGGCGTGGCAGATCGCTTCACAGAGCGCACGGTCGCGGCTGTCGCCCAGCTGCGGCAGATGCCGTGACAGCACCGCCTTGAAGGAGCGTCCGGCTTCGACCTCGGCCAGAATCCGCACCGCGCTGGCGCGGGTGGCCGCGCCGGGTGCGGCCACGGTCGGCGGCGGCGTGTCCTGTTGCGCTGGGCGGGGCGGGCGGCCGGCGCTCATGGCAGCAAGGGCGTGCGGCGGGCGTTGAGATAGTCGGCGGCGGACTGCGCACGGCCGCCTTCGCGCTGCAGCCGGGTCAGGCGCAGCGCGCCCTCGCCGCAGACGATGTCAATGCCGGCTGCGGAGGCGGCCAGAACAGTGCCGGGCTCGGCGCCGTGCCGGCCCTCGACGGCGACGGCCTCGTGCACGCGCAAGCGCTCGCCCGCGAGCAGGCAGTCGGCGATCGGCCACGGGTTGAACGCGCGCACTTGATTCGCCAGCTGCCCAGCGGAGCGCTGGAAATCCAGCCGCGCCTCGGTCTTGTCGAGCTTGTGCGCGTAGGTGACTCCCAGCTCCGGCTGCGGCTGCGCCGCCGGGGCCTTGCCCGAGCGCAGCAGATCAAGCCCCTCGCCAAGCATCTCGGCGCCCAGCGCGGCGAGGCGATCCAGCAGGCTGCCGCCGGTGTCGTCTGCCGCGATTGGCGTACGTTTTTCGAGCAGCACCGGGCCGGTGTCGAGGCCGCGCTCCATCTGCATCAGGCCGACGCCGGTCTCGCTGTCACCGGCCTCGATCGCGCGCTGGATCGGCGCCGCGCCGCGCCAGCGCGGCAGCAGCGAGGCGTGCAGGTTCCAACAGCCTAAGCGCGGGATGTCGAGCACCGACTGCGACAGGATCAGCCCGTAAGCCACCACGATCAGCAGGTCCGGCTGTAGAGCCGCCAGGCGCTCACGCTCGGCTCTCTCGCGAAAATTCAGCGGCTGCCGCACCTCAATGCCGGCGGCGAGCGCCTGCTGCTTGACCGGGCCAGCACTGAGCTGGCGACCGCGCCCCGCCGGCCGGTCAGGCTGCGTATACACGGCCAAGAGTTGATCTGGGCCGGACAAGGCCTGCTGCAGCGCGGGCACGGCAAAGTCCGGTGTTCCCGCGAACACCAGGCGCAGGGGCTTGGTCATTTAATACTCCGTTGGGCGGTGCGGCGGCTGCGCAGGCGGACGTCAGGCGGCTGCCGAGCGCTTCTGCTTGGCCAGCTTCTTGCGCACCATGTCGCGCTTTAGCGGCGACAGGTAGTCGACGAACAACTTGCCCTCCAGGTGATCCATTTCATGCTGGATGCACACCGCCAGCAGACCGTCGGCCGCGAGTTGGAAGGGTTTGCCATCGCGGTCGAGCGCAGAAACGGTGATGCTGTCGGCGCGGCTCACGTCAGCAAAAATGCCGGGCACCGACAGGCAGCCTTCCTGATAGACCTGCTCGCCTTCCTTGCTCACGATTTCAGGGTTGATGAACACGCGCGGCTGCGAGTTGTCCTCGCTGATGTCCATCACCATGAAGCGCAGGTGCTGGTCGACCTGGGTGGCCGCGAGGCCGATCCCCGGCGCGGCATACATGGTCTCGAACATGTCGTCGACCAACTGCTGCAGTACAGGGGTGAAGTCGGCCGACTCCAGCGGCCGGGCGCGGGTGCGCAGGCGCGGATCGGGAAATTCGAGGATGCTCAGAAGGGCCATGGCCATTACCTTGGGCGCAGCGCGCCGCGAATCAAGGACTTGAAGGCGCCCAACTATAGCAGCGAGGCCGCTGGGGCGGCGTCGGCGCGGCGAAGACGAAACCGCGAAAAGTGTTCACAGCGCGTCAATACTGTGAACCTGAACCGTTTCTAATCCACAAATCTTTACGCTATAGTGCGGCCGAACCTGCTTGGTAAATCAGGTAGATGGCCGCCATGCTTAAAAAATTCCTTTCAGTTTTCGCCGTCGCCGCGCTGACCTTCGCCACCTGCGTGGCAGCCCAGCAACTGCGTGAAGATCACCCTGACACCTACGTGGTGAAGACGGGCGACACCCTCTGGGACATTTCCGGGCGGTTCCTCCAGCAGCCGTGGCTGTGGCCTGAGATTTGGCAGGCGAATCCGCAGATCGAGAATCCCCATCTCATCTATCCCGGAGACGTGATCAGCCTCGCCTACCTGGATGGCCGGCCGACGCTGGGGGTCAATCGCACTGACCCCCGAGTCCGCCGCGACCGCGGCGATCCGATCCGCACCATTCCGCTGAGCGAGGTTGAGGCCTTCCTCAAACGCGTGCAGGTGCTGGAACAGGACCCCGAAGGCCTGCCTTACGTGCTGGCCGTGGAAGAGGGCCGTTTGCGCGGGGCCTCCGGCCATGTGGTTTACGCGCGCGGCGCTGATTTTCAGGTTGGCCAGACGTGGGCCATTGTCCGCCCCGGCGTGCGCTATGCGCAGCACCCGCACTCGGCGTCGGGCAAGCCGCGCATCCGCCAGGACGACTGGACCGCCCGAGACGGCCTGACGCCGCGCAACTTCGGCGTCGAGTGGGCCTACTACAGGGCTTTTGACAAGGGTTTCGAAGTGCTCGGCTGGGAAGTGTCCGAACTGACCACGGCCGAGGTTACCGTCGCCGGCGATCCCGCCACCCTGCTGCTGGCGGCGGAGGGCCGCGAGGTTCGCGAAGGCGATCTGCTGCTGCCGGTGCAAAACCCGATTTTCGATCTCGGCTTCATGCCGCGGGCCCCGGAACGCGTCCCCGACAACATGCGCGTGATCGCCGTCACCGACTATTTCCGGGTGGCGGGTCCGCGCGATGTTGTAGCGCTGTCGGCGGGTGCCCGCGAGGGCATCTCTAACGGCCAGGTGTTCGCGCTCTACGACGAGGGTGAGCATGTTTCGGACCACGTCGCCAATCGGATTGAGGTGATGGCAAATCGTCGCTCCAAACAGGTCAAGCTGCCGGACGAGTTCGTTGGCCACGTGATGATCTTCCGGACCTTCGACAAGGTCAGCTACGGTCTGGTGATGGACGCGATCCGCCCGGCGGGCGTCGATAACGTCGCCAAGGCGCCCGATCGCCTGCCTTGAAGCTCAGCCCAGAGACCTGGTTTGCCGCACTGCGCGCCCCCTTGCCGGGGCGCGTTTTGCGTTCAGCCTTTGAGGACGCGCAGGTCGCCGCTGTGCTGGAAGCAAGAAATTCGGCCGCCCTGCGACGCCTGGGAGTGAGCGAAGCGGCGATCCGCGCGTTTGTCGAGGGAGATCCCGAACGGCAGGCCGCCGATCTCGAATGGCTGCGTCAGCCCGGCAATCGACTGCTTTCGATTGCGGACCCGGACTACCCCGAGTTGCTGCGGGAATCGCCCGGCGCACCGCTGGTACTCTGCGTGTCCGGCGATGCGGGCCTGCTGCTGCGCGCGCAGATCGCCATCGTCGGCAGCCGCAATCCGAGCGCGGGTGGCCGCGATACCGCCGCTGCCTTTTCGCGCGCGTTTGCCAGCGCGGGGCTGCTGGTCACCAGCGGCCTGGCCGACGGTATCGATGCGGTCGCCCACGGCGCGGCGCTTGATGCCGACCAGCCCACCGTTGCGGTGGTCGGCACCGGCACCGATGTGGTCTACCCCGCGCGCAATCGCGCGCTGGCGGCGCGTATCCGTGAGCGCGGCTGCATTGTCAGCGAGTTTGCGCCAGGCACGCCCGCGCGCGCTGACCACTTTCCGCGCCGCAATCGGATCATTGCGGGCCTGAGCCTGGGCACCCTGGTCGTCGAAGCCGCGCAGCGCAGCGGCGCGCTGATCACCGCACGCAACGCAAGCGAGGCCGGACGCGAGGTGTTCGCCATCCCGGGCTCGATCCACAACCCGATGGCCCGCGGCTGCCACCGGCTGATCCGCGAAGGCGCGGCCTTGATCGAAACCGCCGACGAAGTGGTGCAGGCGCTGATGCCCGCAGCACGGCGGCTCGCCGCCTCGCTGCTCAGCGAGTTAGAGGCGGCAGCCGTGTCGCCTAAGCTGAGCCCCGTCGCCCTGCCGTCAACTGCGGACCCGGAGCGCGCGCGCGTGCTTGTTGCGCTCGGACATGACCCGCTCGGCATCGACCAGCTGGCCGAGCGCACCGGGTTGACCGTGGGGGGGCTGTCCTCCATGCTCCTGCTGCTGGAACTGGAGGGAGAGGTCAGCGAACAGCACGGTCGCTACGCTAGGCGGCCCTCTTGAAGGCTCATCACGCGCGAGACCAAGCGCAGGCAGAGGCTGGATGAAAGAGACCTTGTTGGACGTATTGCTTTACCTCTTCGAGAACTACTTCTACGACGACCCGGCCGCGGTTCGCGACCGCGACAGCCTGCAGGCCGGCTTGATCCAAGCCGGTTTCAGCCCAGCGGAAGCGAGCAAGGCTTTCGACTGGCTCGACGGCCTGGATCAGCTGCGAACACCCTGCGCGAGCGAACTCGTCAGCCTCGGTCCGCTGCGTGTATACGCGCTTCAGGAGCAGGCTCGGCTGGACCTCGACTGTCGCGGATTCCTGCTGTTTCTGGAGCAGAACGGCATTCTCGACGGTGCGCTTCGCGAGCAGGTGATCGACCGCGCAATGGCGCTCGACCAGCCGGAACTCGATCTCGACGATCTCAAGTGGGTGGTGCTGATGGTGCTGTTCAATCAGCCCGGCCGCGAAGCGGCGTTCGCGTGGATGGAGAGCCATATCTTCGCGCTCGACGGCGCGGCTCTGCACTGAGAGATGCGCCCTTTGGTGTGCCCTGCAGCCGCCGCTGCGCGCTCGCCTGATCCCCTTCTCAACCTTTTACATGTGGCGGTGAATTCTCCCGCCGACCCTTGAGTGAGCGTGCTTTGATGAGTAGTCCGGCCCAACTCTGGTACTACGTCGATGCGCAGGGGCAGCAGCAGGGGCCGATCAGCACGCCCGTGATTCTCGGGCACGCACGCCAGGGCCTGTTGATCGACAGCAGCCTGCTGTGGCGCGATGGGCTTACCGAATGGCAGCCGCTGTCCAGCCTGCGCGCTGAACTCGGGCTTGCGGCACCCTCGATCCCTGCAGCGACCGCGCCGCCCGCCGCGCGCGGCGCCGCCGCAGCTCAGGCCGCGGCGTCGTCCCCAGTCTCCCCCTACGCGGCGCCTTCGGCCGCGCTGGGACGCCAGGTCGCTTGGTCTGCCACTGCCGAATCCGACATCGTCTATGCGGGTTTTCTGCGCCGCTGGGCAGCGCTGTTCCTGGACACCATGATCCTGGTGGCCGTGTTCTACATTTTCTTTTTCGCGTTGATGATTCTGTTCGCGGGCCTGAATATTGCCTTGCCTGGTGGCGACCGGATGCTTACGCAGGGTGGCGCGCTGGTCGCGCTAGGCGTCTACCCGGTCTGGTTTGGGATGGCCGGCCTCTATTACGCCCTGATGGAGAGTTCAGCGAAGCAGGCGACCCTGGGCAAGATGGCGATGGGCATCAAAGTCACCGATGGCGCCGGCGCACGTTTGGGATTTGCGCGTGCCCTCGGTCGCTGGTTCTCAGCGTCGCTCTCCTACCTCACGGTATACGTCGGCTTCCTCATGGCGGGCTTCACCGAGCGCAAGCGCGCGCTGCATGACTTTGTCGCCGGCACTCTGGTTGTGGATCGCTGGGCGTTCACCGAGCACCCGCAGCGGCAGAAGCGCGAGCTCGGCGGCTGCCTGATCGCGTTTCTGGTGGTCATGGGCTTGATGATCGTAATCGCCGTGCTGAGCATGTTCGCCGCGGTCACGCTGCCGGCCTACCAAGACTTCACTGAGCGTGCTCGGCGCGGTGCGGCGCTGCAGAATTCGCTGCCTTTCGAAACGACCGTTTCGGTGTGTTCGGCGAGAACGCTGCCCGGGCCGGGCAGGTGGGCGCTCACAACTTTGGCTTGACTCGGGCTTGGCCCCTGTGGTGACACTGGAATAAGAGCGGGTGCGCGACACCTGCCGCCGCGCCCACTGCGCCTCGCCGCGGTCGGCGCAGGCTCACGCCCTTTTCTGCCCAACCGGGTTAACTGCACCGTATTCGAACTATCGAACGCACCCTGACGCGGCGTCCGCGTGGTTCTACAGCGTCTCTATTGGAAACCCATGGCAAAGAATCTGCTCATCGTCGAGTCGCCGGCCAAGGCCAAGACGATCAACAAATACCTCGGCAAGGACTTCCAGGTGCTGGCCTCCTACGGCCATGTCCGCGATCTGGTGCCAAAAGAAGGTGCGGTCGACCCCGAGCGCGACTTCGCGATGCGCTATGAGCTGATCGAGCGCAACGAGCGCCATGTCGACGCCATCGCCAAGGCCGCCAAGTCCGCCGAAGCCCTGTTCCTCGCGACCGACCCGGATCGCGAAGGCGAGGCGATCAGCTGGCACATTGCCGAGGTGCTGCGCGAGAAGGGCCTGCTCAAGGACCGGACGCTGCAGCGGGTGGTGTTCACCGAGATCACCCCGCGCGCCATCAAGGAAGCGATGTCGAAGCCGCGCGCGGTGTCCGAGAACCTGGTCAACGCACAGCAGGCGCGGCGCGCGCTGGACTACCTCGTCGGCTTCAACCTGTCGCCTGTGCTGTGGCGCAAGGTTCAGCGCGGGCTGTCTGCCGGCCGCGTGCAGAGCCCAGCCCTGCGCATGATTGTCGAGCGCGAAGCCGAGATCGAAGCCTTCATCGCCCGCGAATACTGGACCGCCGAAGCCCAGCTCGCGCATGCCGTTACGCCTTTCAACGCCCGGCTGGTCAAGCTCGACGGCAAGAAGTTCGAGCAGTTCGATCTGACCAATGCCGCCGATGCCGAGGCCGCGCGCGGGCGTCTGGTCAAGGCGGCCGGCGATGCCCTGCACGTGTCCGACGTGCAGAGCCGCGAGCGCAAGCGTCGCCCGGCGCCGCCGTTCATCACCTCAACCCTGCAGCAGGAGGCCGCGCGCAAGCTGGGTTTCTCGACCAGCCGCACCATGCGCGTGGCGCAGAAGCTCTACGAGGGCGTGAACATTGGCGACGAGGGCACGGTCGGCCTGATCAGCTACATGCGTACCGATTCCACCCATCTGTCGCAGGAAGCCGTTGCCGAGCTGCGCGAGGTCATCGCCCGCGACTTCGGCCCCGGCGCGCTGCCGACGGCGGCCAACGAGTACCGCACCAAATCGAAGAACGCGCAGGAAGCGCATGAGGCAATTCGGCCGACCTCGGCCAAGCTGACGCCGAAATCGGTGGCCGCGTATCTGAACCCCGATGAACAAAAACTCTACGAGCTGATCTGGAAGCGCGCGGTCGCCTGCCAGATGGTGCCCGCCATCATGAACACGGTCAGCGTTGAGCTGGCCGCCGGCCGCGAGAACGGCTTCCGCGCCACCGGCACCACCATCATCGATCCCGGCTTCCTGGCGGTGTACGAGGAAGGCACCGACCAAAAGGCGGCAGACGCCGACGACGAAGGCCGCAAGCTGCCGGCGATGAGGCCCGGCGACATCGTGCCGCTGACGGCGATCGTGATCGATCAGCACTTCACCGAGCCGCCGCCGCGCTTCTCCGAAGCCAGCATTGTCAAGACGCTGGAGGAATACGGCATCGGCCGGCCTTCGACCTACGCCAGCATCATCCAGACCCTGCTGGCGCGCGAATACGTGATGCTCGACAGCCGCCGCTTCCGGCCGACTGATGTCGGCCGCGCGGTGGCCAATTTCCTGTCCGGGCACTTCGCCCAGTACGTCGACTACGACTTCACCGCCAAGCTCGAGGACGAGCTGGACGCAGTTTCGCGCGGCGAGCAGGACTGGCTGCCTTTGCTTGAGCGATTCTGGAAGCCGTTCAAGGCGCTGATCGACGACAAGATCGAATCGGTCGACCGCAGCGACGCCACCGGCGCGCGATTGCTCGGCAACGATCCCAAGAGCGGCCTGCCGGTCAGCGTGCGTCTCGGCCGCTATGGGCCGTTCGCTCAGATTGGCAGCAAGGACGACGAGGACAAGCCCAAGTTTGCTTCGCTGCGCGCCGGCCAGAGCATGCACACGATCGCGCTGGAGGACGCGCTGCAGCTGTTCCGCCTGCCGCGCGACCTCGGCCTGCACGAGGGCGAGGAGGTCACGGTTGGCGTGGGTCGTTTCGGGCCGTTCGTCAAGCTGGGCAGCATCTACGCCTCGCTGAAGACCGAGGATGATCCTTACACCATCGATCTGTCGCGCGCAGTGCAGTTGGTGGCCGAGAAACTCCAAGCCGCGGCCAATCGCCTGATCAAGAAGTTCGAGGGCAGCGCAATTGAGGTCGTCAACGGTCGCTACGGGCCCTATGTGACCGACGGCGAGAAGAACGGCAAGATCCCGAAGGATGTCGAGCCGGCTTCGCTCAGCCTAGCCGACTGCGAGGCGATCATGGCCACTGCGCCAGCCCGCGGCGCCAAGCGCGGGGGCACCAAGGGTGGAGGTGCCAAGCGCGGTGCGGTGCGCAAGGCCCCGGCCAAGAAGGCTCCGACCAAGATCGCCGCAGAAAAGGCCCTCGCGAAAAAAGTTGTCGCCAAGAAGGCGCCCGCAAAAAAAGCAGCGGCCAAGAAGGCCACGGCAAAGAAGGCGGCCGTCAAGAAAGCGCCGGCCAAGAAGGCCGCGGCCAAGTCCGCCGCGGTCGCCGACGAGGCGCCGCCGTTTTGACACCGTGCATAGCGTCGGCAGCGCCCACCCGAATCCATCGGGTGCGGCGGAGCCGGCTCTGAAAGCCGAAACAACACCGATCTGAGGCTCAGCGCTGCCCTGCCGGCGCGTCCGCGCCAGGCGGCAGGGCTTCTATCAACATCGGCAAGGCCTGTCCGGCGAGTTCTCGCCACAGGCCGTCCATCTGCACGGACAGCGCTGAGGGCTGCGGGTTGATTTCATAGCGAGCACACTCGCGCGGCGCCAACTGCGGTAGGCCCGCGGCCGGATACACCAGGCCCGAGGTGCCGACCACCAGCAGCAGATCGGCGCGCTCGAAGGCGTGAATCGCGGCGTCCAGGGCCGCCGCCGGCAGCGTTTCCCCAAACCACACCACACCCGGCCGCAGCGGCCCGTCGCAGCGAGCGCAGGCCGGCGGTGCGGCGCGAAGGCTGGGCGTATCCGCCCAGCTCGGGTCAATTGCCAGCCCCTGCGGCGCATGGCAGCGACGGCAGCGGACCGCGCACAGCTCTCCGTGCAGATGGATCACCCCGCGGCTGCCGGCGCGCTCGTGCAGATCGTCGACGTTCTGAGTCACCAGCTGCAGGCCGGGCCGCAGCTCGGCCAGCCGTGCCAGCGCGCGGTGGCCCGCATTCGGCTGCGCCCGCTGCAGGCCAGCCATGCGCCAGCGATACCAGCCCCAGACCAGCGCCGGATCAGCGTCAAAGGCGTCTGCGGTGGCGAGCTGGGCCGGGTCGAAGCGCGACCACAGGCTGTCCGCGCCGCCGCGGAACGTCGCCACGCCGCTTTCGGCCGAAATCCCGGCGCCCGTAAGCACCACCGGTCGACGCGCCTTGCGCAGCTGTGCAAGCACGCCGGTCGGTGGACTCTCCAGGTCACGAACGTTCAACTGCAGGGTCTCCATTGCCCGGCGAAGAGAGTCAATGCGAAACCGAGGCGATTGCAAGCCTCTGCTAACATCCACACCGATTTCACTAGGAGATTCCCGATGCGTCTGCGCCCTGTGCTGGTTTCCGCCATCTTCTTGAGTCTGGCTGCCTGCGGCCGCGACGATGGCCCCTTGCCGCCGCTGGGCTACGCGCCTGCGGACACGCCCTACGTGATGGGCTCGATAGAGGGCCTGCCAGAAAACGAGGCGCGCGCCTGGGTCGCACTGTTTGACGATGTTCCCGGCGCCTACTCGGCCATGCTTGCACCCATGATCGCGGAACTCGAAGCAAAACCGGCCGATCAGGCCAAGGCACTGCCGTTACTGCGCGCCATCAGGACGGAATTTGAAGGCAAGACCGCCAGCCAGATCGTGGACGCCTGGGGCCTGTCTCTCAGCGCGCGCTCGGCGGTGTTCGGTATCGACCTAGTGCCGGTGATGCGGGTTGAGCTGGCTGACGCCGTGAAGTTCCAAGCCGGTATCGAACGCGTCGCTGCTGCTGCCGGCGGGGCGCTGCCGACGGCGCGCGTTGATGAACTTGACTACTGGTACTTCCAGCCGGAGGACGCGCCGCTGCGCCTGGTGATGGCGCTGCAGGGCGACCAGCTGGTCGCCACCCTCGCGCCGCCGGTGGCCGATGAAGGCCTGCTGCGCCGCTTGCTGGGACTGGAACTGCCTGCAAAGAACCTGCTCGATGCCGGCGCGCTGCAGGCCTTGAACTCGCGCCTCGGCTTCGTCCCGCAGGGCTCGGGTTATCTCGACCATGCGCGGCTGTTCGAGCTGTTCGCACAGCCGATGTCAACCAACCAGTCGGCTTTCCTGAAAGCATTGAAGATCACCCCGGAGCCGCTCAGCGAAGCCTGCCTCGCCGAGGGTCGCGCTTTGACAAAACAGTGGCCGCAGATCGCGCTCGGATACACCCGCCTGGACTCCAAAGTTCAAGCAATGCGTCTGCTGCTTGAAGCGCCGAAGCCGGTGATGAACGATCTGCGCACTCTGCTGGCGCCGACCCCGGGCCTGGATGCAGCGCGCTCGGCAGAGGCCAGTTTTTCGTTCGCTTTCAAGGTCGACGCGCTGCCGCCGCTGGCGACCAAGTGGGCGTCTGCGGTCGAAGCCCAGCCTTGGGCCTGCGAAGCCCTGCAGCCGCTGAATGAGGGTTTCGCGCAGATGCGCGATGGCCTCGCCAACCCGGCGGTGTACGCGATTGGTCCAGCCGCCAACAGCGTGCATCTGCTGCTGAGCAAGCTGGTGTTGTCCGAGGATGACGACGGCATGCCTGAATTCGGCGGCAAGCTGCTGATCGGTTCGCCGAACCCGCAGGGGCTGATCGCACTGGCGCGCAATTTCCTGCCGCAGCTGGCCGAGCTCAAACTTGAAATGGATGCCGAACCGGTGCCTCTGCCGACCTTGCCGGAAACTCCAATCGAACTCGAACTGTTCGGTGCCGCCAGTGCCAACGTGCTCGGTATCGCCGTTGGCGCAGATGATCGGGAAGACCTGCGTGCCGCCATGCAGGTCAACAGCCAAGGCGTGCAGCCACTCCTGCAGGTGAGCTATCAAGGCAAGTTCTACGCCGAGATGATGCGCGTCGCGATGCAGCGAGCCGAGCAGGACGACCCAAGCGCGCCCGACATGGAAGCGATTCTCGATCTGTATGAGCGTTTCATCGCCCGCGCTGAGAGCCAAGTGCTGTTGACCGAAGCCGGCATCGAAGTGACCAGCAGCAACGAAGTTCCCTGAGCAGCTGCGCTGAGGATGCGGGCGCTTGAGCCCGCGTCCGCGTTAGCTCGGCGCGAGACAACCGAGTTCGCCTAAGGAAGGTCTGCAACAACGCCAGCCTGGCCTTGCCAGCCCACGCCGCGACCTAATCGGATTCGCACTTTCCCTCGCGCAGATCAGGCACTTCCGTGCCCGATCCGCGGACGCGCCCTCTGTGCCGTGCGCGAGGCTGCGATCAGTCAGAGCCCGCCTAAAACCCGAACTCGCTGAAGCCCCCGTCCACCGCGATGCACTGGCCGGTGATGTAGCTCGACGCCGGCAGGCACAGGAAGGCGACGGCCGCGGCGACCTCTTCGGGCTCGCCGACGCGGCGCATCGGCGTGCGCTCGATCACTTCATCGAGATAGTCCGGGTCGGCCAACTTCGGTGAGGTGCGGCGCGTGCGGATATACCAAGGCGCTACCGTGTTGACGCGGATGCCGTCGGCCGCCCATTCGCCGGCCAGGTTGCGGCTGAGCTGATGCAGGCCGGCCTTGCTCATGCCGTAGGGCGCGCCGGTGCGCACGTGGCGCAGCCCGGACACCGAGCCGATGTTCACGATGCTGGCCTGGCCGTGCTCGCGCAGCAGCGGATAGGCGCTGCGACACAGCTCGAAGGGCGCGGCCAGATTCAGCTCGACGATCGCCCGCCACTGCGCGTCCGCGTAGTCGACTGCGGGCAGGCTCTCGTTGGTGCCGGCGTTGTTGACCAAAATCGACAGCGGCTCGCCGCGATCTTCGATCCAGTCGAACAGCGCCGCGCGCTCATCGGCAAGCGCAAGATCCGCGGCGAATACCGAGCAGGCCAGCTGCGCGTCCTCCTCCTGCAGCTCCGCCTGCACCTGGGCCAGACGTTCACCGTCGCGCGCAACCAGCAGCAGACGCGCACCCAGCGCGCCCAGCTCGCGCGCACAGGCCAGGCCAATGCCCCAGCTCGCCCCGGTGATCAAAGCCACCTGGCCGTCCAGCCGCCAGCGTGATGTGGTCATCTCAGTTGCTCCCTGCAGAAACACCCCGGGCATAATCGCAGGCCACGCCCGTCGTTGCGCAAGAGCCCGCCCATGCCAAAACGCCTCGTTGCCCCCCGCTGGAAATCTACCGGCTTGCTGCTGTGTCTGGCGGTCTGGCTGTCCGCCTGCGCCGAACCGCCGCCGGCCGCGCCCGACTGCAGCGCCAGTGCGCAGTGGCGGGCCGGCCTCGAGCGCCGCCTGCCGGACCTCGCCTGCACCGAGCCCGACGCCAAACAGGCTCATCTGTTGGGCACCGAACTCGCTGGCTTGCGCGCCGAATTCGATGAACTTGATCAGCAGCTCAAAGCAGCCGACCCGCAGGGCGCCGGCGCGCTGAGCCGTCGCCAGCGCCAGCTGCAGGTCGACATCGAGGCGATCGAAGCCGAAGCGCGAGTGCAGGGCTGGCAGTGACTTTCGGCATGAGCTCGCAGGCTCAAGTATCGACGGGCGGGTCTGCGGGCGAATCTTAGGTGCGCGAGAGGGCCGAATGGATCGGCGCTGTGTTCACTCCGTAGCATCTTCGGCGATGTGATCGCGCTCCGATGCCCGTTCGGCAGAGCACGCGCTGGTCGTTTCGACTTGACATGGGCCGGCCATACTCAGGCAGATTCCTGCCCCTACGTACCTTATTGAATAGCCATGCTTCACCACGTTTTTTCTACTGCATCACTGATCTCGCTCTTGCTGTGCATAGCGCCGACCGAGGCACAGCAGGCGCCACCGGGCAGCGAATCCGCGGCCGCTCGAATCGGCAGAATCATTGCCCAATCGGGCTGCAGGCTGGGCGGCGCTGAGCCAGAACGATGGCGCGAGGCTGGGCCATTGGACTATGCCGGTGCGGATTGGCAAGTCTGGCGCGATCAAACCGGAGCGGGAGAGCCTTGGCGTGCCGAAGGCGACTTCAACGGCGATGGCGAAACCGACGTTGCCAAAGTCATGGTGCGCGATGACGGACGCTGGATGCTGGGCGTGGAGTTCAAGGCTAAACCGCCGGCCACGTGCCGTACGGCTGAGATTTCCGCCAATCTCTGGCATTCACCCATGGATGCCGCTTGGCTCCCTATTCAAGGCGTAATCCGTCTGCCGCGCGGTGAGCGTGGCGCCGTCTGCCACTACGTTGATGACCGCGGTCCAGCGCTGTGTCTGCGCCCGGTCGGCAGCCACAGCGCGGAGCTGGAGACTGCCGTGGACGCGCTGGCCGTCTTCGACGCACGCCCGTCTTCGGTGCTGGCCTACCTGTGGAGTCGCTCGCACTGGGATTCCGCCAGCAACGAGTTCGAGTTTGTAGCGATGGATGACAAACGCGGCGGGCTGCGTTTCAACCGGTACCAGGTGATGCGCGAACTGCCGACCTCACCGGACCGGCCCTACCGGCCGTAGCGAGCCAACGCCCGATGACTGATGCTGTGGGTCGCTGGCGGACACAGCAGTGAGGCCTGCGACCGAGACCTTTCCCGGTTGGCCGACCCACGGCCCGAAGCGGGCAGTCTTGACCCTCGCGATCAATTCAACGAAGGCCCGCAACACGCGCGGGCATCCGCATCTCCCATCGGCAGTTTGGTGCGGGTCCTCGCGCCAGGAAGGAAGGCCGCGGACCCTGGCCTCTCTAATCTTCCAGCGGAATCACTTCCACCTCTTCAAACGACGAGGGCTCGCTGCTGCGCGGCGCCGGCGCCGCGGCAGCGCGTGCGGGGTTGGCCGCGCCGCAGCGCCAGGCGCCGAAGCGCTGCTCGCCGTTGAGCGGCTCGTTCAAGGGTTTCAGCGTATCGGCACTGCCGCCGGCGGCCTGGTTGCGCGCCAGGGTTTCCAACTCATCGCGCACCTTGATCGAATTGCGGTCGACGAAACCGACACGGTCGCGAACGCTGACCGAAATCTCGCTGACCATCGTTCCGCAGCGGCTGATGTCGGCGCTTGCATCGACCACCCGGATGGACTTCGCCTCCTGATCGATCTTGACCCAGGTGCAGGCGGGGAGCAGGACGGCAAACAGCAGCCCGGCAAGAGCGGG
>Ga0335395_10000329_pt1 | contig 30247 bp, 26 predicted proteins | sample MAT02_FD_205744 | JGI IMG/M metagenome (GOLD analysis project Ga0335395, IMG submission 205744) | Freshwater microbial communities from Lake Fryxell liftoff mats and glacier meltwater in Antarctica - MAT-02 (spades assembly) (version 2) ... | reverse complement strand
GTCAATTACCAACACCGCAGCGCCGCCAAACTATGCAATCGCTGCTACAGAATAAATTGAGATTACTCTATTTATCTCCCGAAACTTTGCTTAGCAAACCTGTCTGGGAAATCATCATTCAGCCGCAACTACAAATAAACGGTTTAATATTAGATGAAGCGCACTGTTTAGTGCAATGGGGTGATACATTTCGGCCAGCTTATCGGCGTTTGGGTGCGGTGCGATCGGCTTTATTGAAAACTAAACCGCAAGGAAGTAAAATTGCGATCGCCGCTTTCACCGCTACCGCCAACCCAGAAGCACAGCAGACAATCAAAAAAGTCTTGCAACTGCAAAAGCCGGAAGCCTTTCTGCAAAGTCCCTATCGTTCTAACTTACATCTACAAGTGCAAACTGTTTGGACGCCGAGGGGACGCAAACAGCAATTATTAAATTTTATTAAAGCTCGACCAAAACAACCAGGATTAGTGTATGTTCGGACTCGAAAAGATAGCGAAAAATTGGCAGATTTGCTGGAAGAATCAGGTTATCAAACAGCAGCATATCACGCAGGCTTAAGTGCAGAAGAACGGCGACAAATAGAAAAAGCTTGGTTGAACAATCAGCTTAAATTTGTAGTTTGTACCTCAGCCTTCGGTATGGGAATCAATAAGCCCGATGTTAGGTGGGTTGTTCACTATCAAGCACCTTTGCTATTATCAGAATACATTCAAGAAATTGGTAGAGGCGGACGCGACGGCAAATCGGCGATCGCCCTGACGTTGATTAGCGAACCGACGGGCTTGCTATACCCGGAAGATAAACAAAGAAAGGAGTTTTTTCAAGATAAACTGCGATCGCAATATCGATCAGCGCAGCAGTTAGCTAAAAACCTACCAGTGAAAGGTAATATAGATGCAGTTTCGCAGGAGTTTCCCGAAAGTGCGATCGCCCTTTCGATTCTCCACAGCAGCGGACAATTAAAATGGATCGATCCTTTCAATTATGTTATCAATAAATCTGCACAGCAAAAAGCCGAAAAACCCAATTTTACCGTCGCTGAGGAAATGGTAAAATACCTGAAACATCGACAATGTAGATGGCAATTCTTGCTACAAGCTTTTGGTTTTGAAAAGGAGGCTAAATCAATGCGTTGCGGCCACTGCGACAATTGTCGCTAGAATTGACAATTAGACTAAAAAATGTTAGAATTAAAGATGAGACGGCGGTTGAAACCGCTGCTATACAAACGATGTCCGCCTCCGCGGACTGAAGAGGACGACGTAATCTTAACTGCCTTCGTCTTCAACCCGCGGAGGCGGGTTTTGTTCGTATAGACGCGGTTTCAACCGCCCTGTCTTCTTTTTACGCAATTCCTGCTTAATAAAGGCAAAAAACAGTAAAAATTAAATGATAGAAACAGAGACAGCGCCACAGATGTATACAGTAGAAAATACAGAAGAATTTAACCAGAGTAATGTCACTCAGCGATTAGATATTTGGCTGTCAAACCAGATACCCGACTTATCCCGATCGCGAATCCAAGCTCTCATATCACAAGGCAACGTCAAAGTCAACGACGAAACCTGCACCTCGAAAAAAATATCAGTCAAAACGGGCGATCGCATCCACCTCACTTTACCCGAAGCCCAGCCCACAAAATTACAAGCCCAAGCAATTCCCCTCGACATTCTTTACGAAGATGACAGCCTAATAATCATCAACAAACCAGCCGGATTAGTAGTACACCCAGCCGCCGGACATTCAGACGGAACCTTAGTTAACGCCCTTTTAGCGCACTGTCCGTTAGCAGCAATCGGCGGAGTTCAAAGGCCGGGAATCGTCCACAGATTGGATAAAGATACAACAGGTGCGATCGCGATCGCCAAAACCGACATCGCCCACCAAAACCTCCAAGCCCAACTCAAAATCAAAACCGCCCGCCGCGAATATTTAGGCATAGTTTACGGCGTTCCCAGCATAGAAACAGGCACAATAGATTTACCAATTGGCCGACATCCCACAGACAGAAAAAAAATGGGTATAGTACCAGTAGAAAAAGGCGGCCGCCCCTCCGTTACTCACTGGACAATCAAAGAAAGAATCGGCAACTATTGCTTAATCCAATATCAATTAGAAACCGGCCGCACCCATCAAATTCGCGTCCATACAGCCGAGATAAAACATCCGATTGTCGGCGACCCCATGTACAGTTGCAACCGTTCTGTAGGCGTCAATTTAACCGGACAAGCCCTCCACGCATGGAAGCTGACTTTGCAGCATCCCTTAACCGGAGAGTTGATTGAGGCGATCGCACCTTTACCCGATCAATTCAACACTTTGTTGAAAATATTGCGATTGCGATCGCACATTTGATAATTGGTATAGCAATCGCCAAAGCTGTTAGGGTAAGTCGCCATCAAACGCTTGAAGAGCCTTTATCCAATTTTTGTCCTCATCTGCCTCTGTCTTCTGCTATAATGGGAGCAGAATCTTTACTTTTTTGATAAGCACCCCTAAAGTGGTATAGAATCCCTTTGAGTATCTGTAAAACAATGACAACTCTTGTATTTGTACATGGCACAGGGGTACGACCAACTCAATACGAGGAAAATTTTGCGCTAATTCAAAAAAAGCTTGGTATCCAACGTCCCGATATCAAAGTCGTCCCATGTTTGTGGGGCGAAATGTTGGGAACCAAGTTAAATGCTCAAGGGGCATCTATACCTTTGTATGATGCGACACTAGCGCTGTCGGAAGAGGAGGAAGAAGATAAGGAGATTTTGCTGTGGGAACAGCTATACCGTGACCCCCTCTATGAATTACAGTTATTGTCACTGAAACCGAGTGAGGAAGGTCCTGCTAATCCTTTTGCAGAACAACCCAGTGATGAATTAGACTCTAGGTTGCAAAGATTTGAGCCTTCACCCGAACTGCAAGCGCTTTTGGTTGAGGCGGGAATTGCTTTGGTGTTTGATGAAGCACTACAAGCAGTTATTCGCAGTGAAGCCTATCATGAAGCTTTGCAAAAAGCATCGGACTCCTTAAGTGAGTATTGTGATGCTATAGCAAGAGCGATTGTAGCTCAGGCAATGTTTTACTGCGAACAACAGCAGAAGTATCCGTCAATTCTCACCAATGCTGACTTGCGGGATAAAGTTGTAGAAACGCTCAGTTGTGCTTTGGGAGAAGCGGAGTTGGGATTGGGAGGTTGGGTGTGGAACGCTCTTTCTTTGCTGGCGAATCCAACAACGTTGGCTATAAAGCGCAAGCGCGGCAGCATTACAGACGCAATTTCACCCTTTCCTTGCGATATCTTGCTTTATCAGAGTCGAGGAGAAAATATTCGCCGATTTATCCGAGAAATTATTGAGCAAGCGGAACCACCAGTAGTTTTGCTAGCTCATAGCTTGGGAGGAATTGCTTGCGTTGATTTGCTCGTCAAAGAACACTTGGAAAAAGTGGGGCTATTAGTGACAGTTGGTTCCCAAGCACCATTTTTATATGAGATTAATGCGCTACACAGTTTAGAATTTGGTGAACCGCTACCAGAGCATTTTCCAGCTTGGTTGAATATATACGATTTACGGGATTTTCTCAGTTACGTTGGCGCTAATGTGTTCCCGAATAAAGTGCAGGATGTGTTGGTAGATAGTAAACAACCGTTTCCGCGATCGCACAGCGCTTACTGGGAAAATCCTGCAACATGGAAAGCGATTGTTCCCAGACTGCCATGACTGAGATAAGCGCTAAACCAGAGCGGACTTATGCGTTGGTTGTGGGTATCGAGAAATACAGTGATACTTATTGGAACGTACCGAACGGCGGCGGGCCTGCTAATGATGCTCTCAAGTTTGCAGAATGGCTGTGTAGTAGAAAGGTACCGAAAGACAATATCCGGTTATGCTTGTCACCGCTAGAAGAAAATAATCACTTAGTTCAGCAATCCGACTTAAAAGTAGAGGAAGCAACAGAACATAATTTATCTGAAATAATTGAGAATGATTTGTCTCAAAAGACAGGGGATTTACTTTTTATTTTTTGGGCTGGACATGGTTTGCTGACTTCAGAAAGAGAACGCAGATTGCTATGTGCAGATATGACTTCGCAGAACTGGCGCAACCTAAAGTTAGATTCTTTGTTTCTTTTGTTACAGTCCGATCGCTTTAAAATACGGAATCATATTTGCATTGTTGATACCTGTGCGAACTTCCTAGAGTTAAAAGAACTTCCCAAAAAATTGAATGGTAAAGGCTTTTCTAGCGGTCGTCCGAGGGAGGATAGTCGAAAATTTGTTTTCTTTGCCACTAGGGAGGGGGAAAAAGCTAAAGTCAACCCTCAAGAAAAAACTGGGTATTTTTCTCAGTCGGTGAGAGATGCTTTGGAAGAGGAATCTTTAGAATATTGGCCTCCGAATATGGAGGAAATTAAGAAGAAAGTAAAGCAACAAGTTCATAGCTTAGGTAAACAACAACAGCCCACTATTTACACTTGTAATTGGGATGGCGATGAAGATGAAACAAAATTTACTCCAAAGTGGCAACAGCGGAAAATCCTTATTTCAGTCATTGTTTTAGCTGTTTTAGCGGCAGCGATCGCCTCTGGGTCAGCCATCTACCAGTGGACACTCGGAGTTAGCAGAGAAAAAACTGAAAAATCTCGTCTGTTGGCGAAAGCTTCAGCAGAGTATTTAAATATTGATACGACTCGCAGTCTTTTACTAGCTATTCAAGCTAATCTCACCGAAGAAACACCACAAGCATCTTTAGCTTTATGGAATGCGTTTCAGGAAAATCATGAGCGATTTCACCTAGCCGGACATGAAGGGCCAGTTCTCTATGCTGAGTTCGATAACCCAAAAAATTCTAAAGATTCTAAGCGAGTCCTAACAGTTAGCAGCGATCAGACAGCACGTCTCTGGCAATTAGACGATCTCGCTCATCCCTTGGTTTTAAAAGGTCATACTGCTAGAGTAACGCATGGTTCTTTCGATCCCCAAAATTCCAGCCGATTGTTGACAGTCAGCTATGATACAACAGCCAGATTGTGGGATGTGAACAACCTTGAAAATCCTATTGTAATAAATGGACACAAAGGCCCGATTAACTACGGCTCCTTCGACCCCAAAAATTCTAACCGTATCTTGACAGCTAGTAGCGATAACACGGCGATTGTCTGGGATATTACTAATCCCCAACGCCCTCGTTCCCAAGCCATTCTCAAACATGATGGTGATGTCTGGATGGCTAGTTTTGATCCAATAAATCCCAATCGAGTGTTAACGGTAAGTAACGATGGCACTGCAAAAATTTGGAACCTAAATGACATCAGTAAACCACTGGTTCTCAAAGGTCATACAGGAGCTATTTTGTATGGAACCTTTGATCCAATAAATCCCAATCGAGTCTTAACAGTCAGTATCGATAAAACTGCTGGGGTGTGGGATTTAAATAAACCGAACAACCCTTTATTCTTAAAAGGACATGAAGGAACGGTTAAAATGGGAAGTTTCGATCCAAAAAATTCCAACAGAGTTTTGACAGTTAGTGAAGATAATACTGCCAGAATCTGGAATTTAAATAATCCTGCTCAATCGATAGTTTTAAAAGGTCATACTCGTGAGGTACTTTACGGAGCCTTCAATCCCCAAAATCCAGAACAAGTTCTCACAGTTGGTAAAGACAAGAGAGCCATCCTGTGGGATATTCCCAGTACGAAAATTGTTCAAAGTTTTAACGGTCATCAGGAGGCGATTAACTTTGCAACCTTTAACCCTAAAAATCCCAATCAACTATTAACAGTTAGCGATGATTCAACTGGGAAAATATGGGAAATCAGCAATAATGAAGAAGTATTCGACTTGCCCGACAAAAAAGGACCCATTGTTCAGACAACCTTCTCTTTAAAAGATTCCAAACAAATTCTAACAATTGACAAGAGCGGGACAGTAAAAATCTGGGGTGTTTTGAACAAAAAATTAGAGCAAGAAATCCAACTCAAAACCGAAATAGATTCAATAATTTATGCTGATTTTAATCCAATTGACTACAATCAAATAGCGACAGTTAATAAAAAAGGCATCATTCAAATATGGAATTTGGAAAAACCTACTGAACCTATATTAGAATTACCTAAAGGTAACGATCATGCTGTAACGGTAAAATTTGATTCTAAAAATCCTGAAAATATATTTATTATTAATAAAAACGGTGCCGCAACTATACGGAATATTCAAAAGCCTAATGAAGAAGCTTTGGTATTCTCAGTTTCTCCTAATCTAATCAGCCAAGGTGAATTTGATCCCAACAATTCAGATCGCATCCTTACAGCCAGCGACGATGGATTTGTTCGCATCTGGAGTATCAAAAATCGATCTGAACCTTTATCAGAAAAATCAACTGGCAGCCCCCTTTGGTATGCAAGTTTTGATCCAAAAAATTCTTATCGCATTTTGGCAGGAGGGAGCGATAAAATAGTTCGCGTGTGGAATCTACAGAGCAACGAAAAACCAACCGAATTAAAAGGACATCAAGCCGAAGTGGTTTATGGTAGCTTCGATCCAAATAACCCTAACCGAATCTTGACTGCTAGCAATGATGAAACTGTTCGCTTGTGGGATGTGACAATTCCGAATGAGCCAATTATCATCAAAAACTTTGGATCCGAATTAATTTATAGTAGTTTTGATCCTAAAGACTCTAATCGATTAATTGCTCTGACTAGAGATAGTCAGGTTAAAATTTATGTTACAAGAGGTAAAAAACTGCTAGAATATGCCTGGAAAAACTTAAGTCGCTGCTTAACCCCTGACGAACTTACACATTATAACCTTGAGAACACAAATATAGTAAATTCTCTATCCAATTATCTTAATCTTTCGGAACAAGCTCTATTGCAGCCGAAGTATCGTCTGAACTGTCAACAAAATTTAACTCAGCCCAATGAAAAAAGTAACATTTCTTTTTTTACTAGCCCCACTGACTATAGTTCTATTGCTTCCAGGCTGTGGATTCTTCCAGGGAATTCTCAATCAGGGGAACAAAAGTAGTCAATCAACCTACAAGCCCGTAACATGGGAAGAAGCGAAAACTGGGCTGATGACTGCCTCACCTACTGGTGAGGCTTTAAATCTACTTGATAAAGTTGATGGAGCCAGTATTAAAGAAAATGAAATCGATGAAATTCTCAGTCTTTACAAGTCAACAAAAGATGATAAACTTCGACTAGGACTTTTTAATAAATTGTCTGGATTTATCAAAACCAATCCAAAGGTATTGGATTTATATAAGAAAGTAGCTGAAAGCCAAGACCGTATACTTGCACCAATAGCTTTAATGGCACTTCTTTACGCAGAACTAACTAAAGATGCATCGGGAAACGATCAATGGACAAATTGGCAATGGTCTCAGAATGTTAAAAAAATACTCGAAGAAGCGGTAGGGCAAAGTATGTATAAATTATCAGGATTTGACTACAGTCATTTACTTATACTAGCTAACAAATATCCAGATTCTAAATTGACCCAAGGAGCTAAAGAATACCGCAACTTTATAGGAGGAAATTTTTACTTTGGCTATAGAGATTTTTTGCCAAAAGATCAAAAACCTCCCGTGCTAAGACAGCCATTTGTTCCTCAAAAAGAACAAATTTTTTGGTTAGAATTTTTCAAAAAATATCCCGATCATCCTGGCACAGATGATGCCATGTATCGCATAGCACGTTCTTATGAAATTCAAAAAGATTATGAAAAGGCCATATTGTGGTACTACCAAGCTTCTCAATCTCCTGATGGTAAAATGAATGGAGATGCTAAAATTAGACTACTTTTTCTTATTGATTCAGTAATGTCTAGTAATTCATTGGCAAAGTTTATCAGTGCTAACTCCAATCATCCTTTAATTCCATACCTTGCTTACAGTAAAGCTGTTTATCTAATTCGCGAAGATAAGATATCAGAAGCTCAATCAGAAATAGAAAAGTTTGTTGGCAAATACAAAAACGTTAGACTAACTGGATTTGTTTCTACTTTAGAAGGAAGATATATTAGTAGTAATTCTCAATTTTGGATCAATGTACAACAACAAATTGAAAACTTAAAAAAACTTAATAAGATTCGCATTTTACCGTTGACGGATAAGAGACTTTACGAAGAAGGCTCATTCTGGTTTTACAATTACTTAACTGCGTACAATTATCTGTGGCGCGGTAATTACGTCAAAACATTTTCTAATTCCATACCTGAAAAATGGGAAGGTGCTAATACATTTGTTCAAAAAAGCATTAATTTTGAATTAGTACAATCAGCAAATCACAGTTATGAATTTCAAAATGGTTCTCTCAAAAGCGTAAAATTGTTTGATAAATTAGTGAGAGAGTATCCTAATTCTGAACTCAAAGAGAAAGCTCAATATTCAATAGCGCTTGCTTATTACTATCTAGCTAATGAAAAATGGTCTAATCTATCCGATACGGACATATCTTGGCGAAATATGGCTGTCAAAAGTTTTTACGATTTTGTGAACCGATTTCCTAAAAGTTCTTTGGCTGATGATGCGCTTCTTTCTATAGCTTATGTCAATGCTGTAGATAAATCGATCGCTCTTCAGGCACTTGAAAGGTTACTTAATGAGTACCCGAATGGAGATAGAAAAAAGGATGCACAGAAAAGAATAGAAGAGCTTAGAGGACAAATTCCCAAAAATAATTCTTCTTCATCTCAGTCGGGTGTAGGGATTAGGATGGATTTAGAATATAAAGGAACAGGCGTATTGATCCTATATACTCTTCCAGATTCACCGGCTAGCAAAGCGGGGCTGAAGGGTGGGGACATTATTGTTCAAGTAGACGGTCAAAATGTATTTAGCGTTGATAGTGTAATAAATATTATCCAAAGGCGTCAAGTTGGTGAAACTGTTTCCTTTGAAATTGAACGAGAAGGCAGAAAAAAAGTGGTGGCAGTGGGAGTGGCAAGGCTATAACACCGCCCTCAAAGTGCGGTGAGTATGTCAAGAGTCCCGAGTTTTGGATTCCAAGTTTATCAAAAAACTCAAACCTCAAAACTCAAGACTCAAAACTCTCTCAGCCTAAAAGCCGATCGATTAAATCCATAGCCAGACACAAACAATAGCACCAAGCAGCATCAATTAGCGGCGAGGAACCATCGTCGCAATATTGATATTAGCCAGAGGCACGCGCTGCGGCGCAGTAGCAGGCTTAGGCATATTGCGAGCCATAGCCAAATAGCCCGACGGATCGCCAGCTCTTAGTTGTTGCTCTTGAGGAACAAAACGGCGAACAGTCGTCTGCCAGATGATTTGCGGGAAGCCAAGCTGCGAGCGGTGGTACTCACCGTAGCGAGGCGTTTTCAAGTTGAAAGGCATTTCGCCTACAACTCGCTGAGGCAAAATTCGGCGCTGTTGGTAAGGTACTGTATCGTAACCGAACTTGTTCAGGTACTCATCGCTATTGACCAACTCGTCAATAAAGCCTTGAGGCCCCTTAGTTGCAACTACGATCGACCAAGCAATCTTTTCGCGATCGCTGTACACATCCCGGCCCAAAACGCGCTGTACGCACATTTCCACAAACCGATAGTTGCTGTTAGTTTGGTAATTCCGTTCCAAGAAAGGAGCCGAAGTCGCCAAACCGCGAATAAAATCCCGTACCGTAATTTGGCCGAACTTGAGTTGCGACTCCAAAAACTTTTGGCGGTTGCTCTTGAGGATTTGGTGTTCGCTGTAAATCTGGCGATATCCAGCCCAAATCAAATTTTCCATGTCTCCAGACGAGAGCACATTTTCAGTTGTGAAAATTCTCGGCTGCTCGTCGCCCCCGACTTCATAACCAGCAACGCGCTGGTTTTGGCTCTTGGGGGCGTAGCTTAATAAAGGAAGCGCCACGTTAAAATCTCCGTTATCTCAAATTTCAGAAATAGTTGACACCGCGAGCTGCCAGCTTAACGGATACAACTAACCAACATACAGATTAGGGGATTCGGGCAATCTAAATCTGATTTTCCTGAAGTTTTGCAACAATCTGTAACATTTGTTGTCAGTGGGGAAGTCATTAGTCATTGCTCATTAGTCATTGGTCATTGGTCATTAGTCATTACTTGGGCGTCGTTTCGAGACTTAGCCCACTGCTGACTAATGACTGCTGACTAATGACTAATGACTGCTGACTAATGACTGCTGACTAATGACTAATGACTAATGACTAATGACTAAACTACCAGCCGAGAGCCGAGTAAAACTCGCTAGCCACCGGCTCCTTCTCGGCCGCTTCAGATGCTGCATCCGAGTCTGGTTGCACGCGAATTTCGGTGCAAAAAGTCGCAGTGCTGGGGCCGCCAAAGCGCTTCACCGTACTCGTCCGCATCCGCACGTTCGGATTAGGGAACCAGAAACGCTCGATCGAACTCATCGTCTCGTATTCGGTAATCAGCAGCAGCGCATCGTCATCATCCATCTCAAAACGGCCAGCCACCGGCGCCGTTTCCGCATAGCCCCGTTCCCGCAACATCAAACCCTGGCGCGGATTTTCAGGATCGGGGACGATCGCGAACACCGTAGAGCCCTGATGATTCTCCTCATCCTTATCCCACGCCATCGTGCCGTGCCAAGTCACAAACGCTCCCCCAGCAGCCCGACTAGGCTCAACTTCGTGCATCTGGCAAATTTCGGCCACTCGTGCGTCATCCGCACCCAGCGCCGTTACCTGAATATTTGAATCCCCAATCTCCGCTTGACGAAAAGCGAGGTGATGAGTGCTGCGTTGCGATCGCCACTCCCCAGCACTGTTCTGAAAAAACTGCATTGCATCCATACGAACTAGCTCCTTTGGCTTAGGCTTCCCGGTTTTTACCCCTTGCTTATGATAAAGCCCCCCCACTTAGATGTACTTTTGTGGCACAAATTAGTCTCAAAATGTGTACCTTGGACATATTGTCAAGCGAATGTTATGATAGTTTACAATATAGGGATACAGAACATCCTGGGAAACGTTATTTCGATCGGCATCATGTAACAAAGAACCAACTAGAGGAGCGATTTATGGATATGTCTACAACCAGCCTCAGCATGGAACAGCAGTTCAAATTGGAAGTGCTGCGCGAACAAGTCAAAAGCTTAAGCCAAGACCAAGCTCAGGAATACTTGCTCGAAGTGATGCGCCAAAATATGGTCAAAGAAAACCTGTTAAAGTATTGGATGAAGACAATGTGAATTCTGCGATAATTTCTTCAGAAGAATCAGCGACTTGTATCGGCAAAAAGTGCGATCGAGATTTTAAACATAAAAACCAGAATCCCGGCTTCTCCAAGAAACCGGGATTCTCAAGTCAGAAAATTTTTATGCAGCTTTCAACAGACTTGAATTGCCTAAATTTTTGATAGATACAGAAACCGCAGATGTCAGGCAGACAAACGCAGATCAACGCAGATAATTTCTACAATTGAGAGCGAATAAACGCCATGCAAGTCTAACCAGTCGCGGAATATCTGGCAATATCGCAGACTACCGCAAATCAACCAAAACGGCCACTAACATAATCCATAGTAGACTCTTCCTTCGGATTTTGGAAAATCACCTCAGTCTTGTCACACTCGACAAGATAACCAAACCGCTTCCCATCGTCAGAAATTTTCGCATTGAAAAAAGCAGTCAAGTCAGAAACCCGAGAAGCCTGCTGCATATTGTGAGTCACAATCACAATCGTATACTTCTCCTTCAGTTCCCGCATCAACTCCTCAATCTTAACCGTCGAAATCGGGTCAAGAGAAGCGCAAGGTTCATCCATTAATACTACATCAGGATTAATCGAGATCGCCCTAGCAATACACAAACGCTGCTGCTGGCCACCCGAAAGAGAAAAACCGCTTTGCTTCAGCTTATCCTTCACCTCATCCCACAAATAAGATTGTTTGAGCGACTTTTCCACCAGCTCATCCATATCCCCCTTATAATTGTTCACCCTCGCACCGTAAGCAATATTGTCATAAATCGACTTCGGGAAAGGATTCGGCTTTTGAAACACCATCCCAATCTTGCGGCGCACCTCCACAGCATCAATATCAGGATCGTAAAGATTTTGACCTTGGTAATGAATTCTACCCTCTAAACGAAAACCGTTAATCAAATCATTGAGGCGGTTAAAACATCGGATAATTGTACTTTTGCCGCAGCCAGACGGCCCAATCAAGGCAGTAATGCGATTTTTAGGAATCTCCATCCAAACATTTTTAACCGCGTGAAAAGCGCCGTAAAAAATATTGATATTTTCTGTCCGTAAAACAGTTTCCGTTTGCTTGTCCAATTCCATCATACAGTTAATACTCCAATCGAATTTTACAAATGACCAATTACAAATTACTTACAAGTGCCAACTGCCAACTGCCAACTGCCAACTGCCAACTGCCAACTGCCAACTGCCAAATGCCAACTGACTAATAAACCTTTTGGCGAGTAGCCCAGCGAGAAAGAATACTCGTCAGCAAAACCATTAACACCAAAATCAAAGATGCAGCCCAAGCCAACTCTTTCTGTGCCTGAAAAGGAACAGTTGCAAATTTGTACACCAAAACCGAAAGAGTCGGAGTTGGCTGATCAAATCCAGCCGGCCAAAAAGGCGAATTCAGCGCCGTGAAAATCAAAGGAGCAGTTTCTCCAGCAGCGCGAGCAATTGCCAGCGTCACACCCGTTAAAATCGCCGGAATTGCCGCAGGCAAAACCACCTGCAACACCGTTTGATAATTAGAAGCACCCACACCAACGGATGCCCATCTGATATCTTGCGGGACGATTTGTAGAGCTTCGTCAGTAGTCCGCACAATCGTCGGCAACATCAGCACAGCCAGCGCCGCGCCCCCGGCAATTGCCGAAAAACCTCCCATATTTATCACGAACAAACCGTAGGCAAATACCCCGGCAATAATCGAAGGAACACCGCTGAGGACATTAGTAGCAAAGCGCACCCAGCGAGCGATTTGGCCGCTGCTAAACTCCGACAAATAAACGGCGGCCAATACACCAAAAGGCACAGCAATTAGCGAAGCAATTCCTACGGTCATTAATGTACCGACAATGGCATTGGCGATACCGCCTCCCGACAGTCCGGGTGCGGGTGGCAGTTTCGTAAACAAATCTAAATTCAGGCGGTTAAAACCTTGTACTGTCACATAGGAAAGCACTGCGAACAAAGGCAGCAGAGTGATAGCTAGACAAGCTCCAGCTAGTACAGTCATCGCCAGATTAAACAGCGATTGCGGGCTGTTTTTAACCTTCTTCAAACTGCCTGTTTTCGATCCAAAAGGATTCTCATCGGAGACGCTATTTGACATAAACTAAAACTCTGTAGGAAATTGTGGCCAACTTCTAGTTGTACTTTGCTCTTACTCGAGAAACAATCCACTCTGCCAAAATATTGACAATCAGTGTCAGAATAAACAGAATTAGTCCCGTGTACATCAGAGCAGCCACTTGCAATCCTGAAGCTTCTGCAAATTGATTTGCCATCAGAGAAGCAATAGTATTTGCAGGAGCTAGCACAGAAGCACTTAACTGATTGGAATTGCCAATTAACAGCGTTGCGGCCATTGTTTCTCCCATCGCGCGGCCGAGGCCGAGCATAATTCCGCCGACAATGCCGGAAAAAGCCGCTGGTACGAGGACTCTAAAGATTGTTGTCCAGCGAGTGGCTCCCAAACCCAGAGATGCTTGTCGCAATTCGGGCGGGAGGCTTGCTAAAGAGTCGCGGGAGATAGCAGTAATGATGGGCAAAGTCATAATCCCCAAAATTACTCCGGCGGGTAACATTCCCGGCCCCACTGGCGGTGTGCTAAAAATTGGCAGCCATCCGAAGTTACCGTTGAGAAACTTTCCGATGTTGGTAATAATGGGGATCAATACAGCAATTCCCCACAAACCATAGACTACGCTGGGAATGGCGGCTAAAAGTTCTACTAAAAAAACTAAAGCTGTACGCACTGGCAGCGGCAAAAAATCTTCGCTCAAGAAAATGGCAGTCCCTACTCCTAATGGTACTGCAATTAGGAGCGCGATCGCAGAACTGACGATCGTCCCGTAAATCATCGGCAGTGCACCGTACTCTTCTTTAACCGGATTCCAATCACTGCCAAACAGAAAGCCCAAACCGTACTGTTGAATCGCAGGTAAAGCCCTGTAAGCAACGGTAAGCGCGATTACCAGCAAAATTACACCAACTCCTATTCCCAAAATCCGCGTCAGCCAGATAAAGCTTTGGTCTAAGGACTTTTCTATCGGAGAGCGGGAACGTTTCTCGGATAGAGCGCTGCGACTATCTGAAATCATAGACAAAAATCCTCAAAAATATTAAGGAAAAATCGCATCTTTGGAAAAAACCTAGCAGGAACTAGAGAAATGCACAGGCGCTAGAAGCAACCGGAGAAATGCACAGGCGGGACGCCTGTTCCACAAGGAGGAAGAAAAGAAAAGAAAAGACAAGTGTTGACAACTGATGCACTGATTCTTATCTAAAAGAAGGGCGGGTTGATTAATCCCCTGACTTTTTAACAAATATTTCTGGCAAAACCCGCCCCTACAGAAATATCTCTTTTTTCTTACTTCTTCTCTCTTCCCTCGGACTTCAACATCTATCCGTTACATCCGTTAAATTCGTTACGAAATCCGTTGCCGAACTTCCTTCAATTGCTATTTGGCAACCTCAATCTTGTAGTCTGGGCTGATGCCGTCAGCGGCCGCGGCTACTTTTTCTCTGACGTTTTGGGGCAGAGGAACGTAACCCAATTCTGCACTAACTTTTTGACCTTCGGTTAAGCCGTATTCAACCATTGCCTCAATTGCTTTAGCTTTGTTGGGGTCTGCAACTTTTTTGGGGACGAGCATCCAAGTGTAGGTGACAATTGGATAGGATGTAGCGCCTTCTGGGTCTTCGATAAATGCCCGCAAATCTTCCGGCAGGGGCACTGTCGCTAAAGCTGCTGAAGCTGACTCGTCGCTAGGTACTACAAATGTGCCTGCTTTGTTTTGTAAAGATGCAAATTTGACGTTGTTGTTTTTGGCATAGCCGTATTCTATGTAGCCGATGCTGCCTGCGGTTTGCAGGATTTGGGCTGTGATGCCTTCGTTGCCTTTTGCACCGAGAAAAGTACCAGTTTTGGGCCACTGTACTGTTTTGCCGTCGCCTACTGCTGTTTTCCAGTCGGGGCTGATGGCACTGAGGTGTTTGGTGAAGACGGCAGTTGTACCGCTACCGTCGGAACGGTGGACGACGGTGATGTTTTGGTCTGGCAATTTAGCGCCGGGATTGGCTGCGGCAATTTTGGGGTCGTTCCACTTGGTAATTTTACCTTGGAAGATTTCTGAGTACACGTCTCTGGGCAGTTTGAGTTCGGGTACGTCTGGCAGGTTGTAGCCGATGACGATGCTGCCCGCTGTCATGGGTAGCAAAATCACGCCTTTGTCTGCTGGCACCTTCCCTATTTCCTCGTCTGTCATGCCGGTGTCGCTGGCTCCAAAGTCTACCGTACCTTTGGTAAACTGTTCGACTCCGGCGCCGCTGCCTACTGATTGATAGTTAATTTGTACTTTGGGGTTGATTTTGTTGAAGTCTTGAAACCAACGCTGGTAGAGGGGGGCGGGGAATGAGGCGCCTGCTGCCGTTATGGCTACGTCTGAGGCGAGGGCGAGTTTGGTGTTGGCTGCTGTGCCGGTGGCTGCTACGGGGGATGCGCCGGGGGATGCTGCGGTGTCGCCGGGGCTGGGGCTGCTGCTGGTTGTGCTGCCGCCGCCACAAGCTGCTAAGCTAAGGGCGATCGCCATTGCGGAAATTGCAGTAGTCAGCCGATTTGAATTAATCAAGTTGATACGAAAAAGCATAGGTATAAAAAATCTGCGATCGTTATATGGGTGTCTCGCCATAGCATATCGCGCGAAAGTAAAGGTTAGGTTAAGAATCTTTACATTTAATCACAATTTAATATTAATTAACATTAAACAAATTCATTGATGAGCTTGACAAATGTGATTTTATCAGATGTTATCAATATAAATTGGTAGAGAAACAAGGATGCGATCGCCCTTTTCGCGAAAAATTATCGAGGAGGGCGATCGAAAGATCCAGACCTAAGAACCAGAAAACCATACAATGGTGCTTGTTTTGACGAGGTGCTAGTATTAAGAACTTAAAAGCTGCTAGCACTCACTGCTTGCATCTGACGAACACCTTCTGACGAATGCTGTAATGCCTGCTCCTATTGAATTAATCTGGGCTGTTATTGGTTTACTCCTAACGATAGGAGGCACTTTTTTGCCTGCATCTGTCACAATGCCGATCGGGTTGTGGGACGATCGCGGACTTCAGGCGTACTCTTTAGGTGTTACCTATCAAATTGGAGCAGTATTGCTAGTAGGCTGCATGGGTGGCAAAAATGCTGCGGCGCTCTCACAAATTGCGTATTTGGTATTAGGATTAACCTTGTGGCCAGTTTTTGCTCAAGGCGGTGGCATCGGCTATCTCAAAGAAGCAAGTTTTGGGTATTTGCTGGGTTTTGTGCCTGGTGCTTGGGTGTGTGGCTGGATGGCTTTCAAGGTGGCTTCGCGGCTGGAATCTATGGCTTTTAGTTGTTTGTGCGGTTTATTCACAGTTCACGCGATCGGCTTGATTTATCTAATTTTTACTCACTTGCTACCTTCAACCCAAAAAATATCTTTATTTGATGAGATTCTTAAATATTCGGTGTATCCTCTGCCGGGACAATTGGCGGTAGTTTGTGCGATCGCAGTGCTGTCATTTACTTTGCGCCGCTTGATGTTTTATTAATTAGTCATTAGTCAGTTGTCATTAGTCAGTTGTCATTAGTTATGATATTAGGTTATACTGTGTTTGCGGATTGGTGAGCAATCTCACTGCGACTCGGAAATTTGCGTAACTTGTTTCCTGCCCGATGCCCTATCTTCTATTCCCTAATCCATGCGTTTTAAAAGAAATCCGTTATTCTGGGTTGCTGCTGTTATCAGTTTAGTTTTAGACCACCTGACTAAGTTTTGGGTGGTGCAAAATTTTGACTTGACGATTCCTCCGCAGACTCAGCCGCTGTTACCCGGAGTGTTTCACTTCACTTATGTTGTTAATACCGGTGCAGCTTTTAGTTTGTTCAGCAATGGCGGGGCGATTTGGTTGCGCTGGCTGTCTTTGGGCGTTAGTGTGGGATTGATGGTTCTAGCTTGGTTCGGGCCGCGAATTAACCGCTGGGAACAAGCTGGCTACGGTTTGATTTTGGGTGGCGCACTGGGTAACGGAATCGATCGATTTGTTTTGGGCCACGTTATAGATTTTCTGGATTTTAGGATAATTCGTTTCCCGGTGTTTAATCTGGCAGATGTGTTTATTAATGCTGGGATTATCTGTTTGCTGATTGCAACTTTTCACGGTGCACCGCCGCCGAGAAACCGGGAGGGGAGTGATTCTATTTCAGAGTAGCGAAAGAAGCAGCAAGTTCGGCAACGGATTGTGTAGCGGATGTAACGGATGTAATAGCTAACTAACCGTAGGGTGCGTCAGGGGGGAGATTCTTAGTTTGTGGTTTAAATATTCTGCCCTGACGCAGCCTACAATAACTTTTGCAATCTTGTCTAGTGTTGGGTTTGTTTGTGCGCCATGTTTATCAGGTGCGTCGCTGTGAAATTGTCTGTCAAATTTAAGGATTTTCAACGGCGACGCACCCTACAATAACTAAAATCTAAAATCTAAAATCTAAAATCTAAAATCGGATGACTCCTAATCCATTTGCCCAAGAACGCCTGCTATTTGCCCCAGCAACCCCCGATGCTGATGCTATTCCAACTATTTTTGCATTTCCCAATGAGTACACGGTGGGCATCACCAGTCTCGGCTATCAGATTGTGTGGGCAACTTTGGCTGTGCGATCGGATATTGCAGTCAGCCGTTTATTTACTGATATCCGCGAACAACTTCCGAGACATCCAGAATTACTGGGATTTTCGCTTTCTTGGGAACTCGATTATGTAAATATTCTGAATTTATTAGAATCTCTAGAAGTTCCGATTTGGGCATCTAAACGCACTGACAATCATCCGATCGTATTCGGCGGTGGCCCGGTTTTTACCGCGAATCCCGAACCGTTTGCAGATTTTTTTGATGTGATTTTGCTCGGAGATGGCGAACATCTCATTGACAATTTTATTGATGCTTGCAAAGAAGTCCGTACCGCCGACAGACAAACTAAATTGCGCTATTTAGCCCAAGTTCCGGGGGTTTATGTTCCTAGTTTGTACGAAGTAACTTATTTGGATGCGACTGAGGGGATTAAATCGATTCAGCCGATCGATTCTGAAATTCCCAGTGTGGTTGAAAAACAAACTTATCGCGGCAATACTTTATCTGCTTCTACTGTGGTGACGGAAAAGGCTGCTTGGGAAAATATTTACATGGTGGAAGTGGTTCGGAGTTGTCCAGAAATGTGCCGTTTCTGTTTGGCTAGTTATCTGACTTTGCCATTTAGAACTGCAAGTTTGGAGGATTCGCTAATTCCGGCGATCGATCGCGGTTTAGCTGTGACTAATCGTTTGGGTTTGTTGGGTGCTTCTGTGACTCAACACCCGGAATTTGAACAGTTGTTGGAGCATTTGAATCATCCGAAATACGATGGCGTGCGCCTCAGTCTTTCTTCGGTACGGACGAATACGGTGACAGTTAAGCTAGCAGAAATATTGACAAACCGAGATAGCAAATCGATTACAATTGCTGTGGAAAGTGGGAGCGATCGCCTCCGCAAAATTGTCAACAAAAAACTCACAAATGAGGAAATTATCGAAGCTGCTATCAACGCTAAAGCTGGTGGTTTAAAAGGAATTAAACTTTACGGGATGGCGGGAATTCCCGGCGAAGAGATGGAGGATTTAGAAGCGACGGTGGCGATGATGCGGGCGATTAAAAAAGCGGTTCCGGGTTTGCGATTAACTTTTGGATGCAGCACTTTTGTCCCGAAATCTCACACTCCTTTCCAGTGGTTTGGAGTGAACAAAGATGCGGAGAAGAGACTGAAGTTTTTAGATAAAGAATTGCGGATGTTAGGTTTAGAATTTAGACCTGAAAGCTATAACTGGTCTGTGATTCAGGGTTTGTTGTCGAAGGGCGATCGCAGGTTGTCAAAGCTATTAGAATTAGTCCGGCATTACGGTGATACTTTGGGCAGTTATCGGCGCGCTTTTAAGGAGTTGCGGGGACAGTTGCCGGAAATGGATTTCTATGTTTTTCAAGAGTGGGAATTGGATCGGGTTTTGCCTTGGAGTCATATAAAAGGGCCGTTACCGGAGGCGACTTTGAAGAAGCATTTGGCTGAGGCGATGACTCATTTTAAGATGGATGATTTGCAGTTGACGAGTTAGGAAATAGCGGGAGGCGAAAGTCTACACAAACGAAGATCGGACGTACGGTTGAAACTGCGTCTTGTCAAACGAAGATCGGACGTACGGTTGAAACCGCGCCTACACAAACGATGTCCGCCTCCGCGGACTGAAGAAAATAACGTGATTTGAACCGCACGTCTTCAACCCGCGGAGGCGGGTTTTGTTTGTGTAGACGCGGTTTCCAACCGCCCGGTCTTCTGGACTTACAATAAAAGTTAAAAAATGCCTAAAAGTTTACCGTATCATGACTTTGTGATAGCGCGACTAAAAGACCCCTGTTTTGCGGCCGTATATCTCGAAACTCATTTTGAATTAGAGGAAGGCGAAAAACCGGATGAAGCATTGCTCAGACTTGCATTGGGCGATGTAGCCGAAGCTTTGGGTAAACCCAAAATGACTCCTGAAGAATATGAATTGCACTTAAAAAAACTGGATGAATTGCTTTCGCAGCAAGGTAGCGATCCGATTTACAATCTGGGAAATTGGCTGAATGCTTTGGGGTTGAAATTAACTGTTGCTGTTTGTACGGATACGGAGGATAATACTGCAAATGCTGAAGCGCGATCGCAATTAACCGTCTAACCCAACTATAATACAATTATGCCCGAAGTCCAGCCCAGGGAAATTCAGCGTTATGTCACATCAGATTGCAGAGTACCTTTCGATGAGTGGTTTGATTCCTTCAAAGATGCGAATACTCAAGCCAAGATTGTATCTAGGCTAAAACGGGTTGTTAGCGGAAATTTGGGAGATTATCGTTCAGTTGGAGAAGGAGTTTGTGAACTCAGAATAGACTATGGCCCCGGTTTCCGAATCTATTTTGGGCAAGTAGGAACAACAATTGTGATTCTGCTGTGCGGTGGAGATAAAAGCACTCAAAACCGAGATATCCTCCAAGCACAAGAATACTGGACAAATTACAATAGGAGTTAAGACAATGGTTAAAAGTCTCCCTTATCATCCGTTTTTAATTGAATCTCTGAGAAAAAATCCGGCATTGTCAGCAGCCTATATAACGGCGACTATAGAGGAAATAGACCCGGAACCTGAACTGCTAAAACTTGCTCTCACCGATGTAGCAGAAGCTTTGGGTCAACTAAAAATGACTCCAGAAGAATATGAATTGCACTTGAAAAAACTGGATGAATTGCTGTCGCGGCAAGGAAGCGATACGATTTATAATCTGGGAACTTGGCTGAATGCTTTGGGATTGAAACTAACTGTTGCTGTTTGTACTGATGCTGTTTGTACTGATACAGAGGATAATACTGCAAATGCTGAAATTCCAGCAGAATTAACTGTTTAGCACAATTCAAAAAATGCCGAATTTTCAATACTCGTCGCTGATTGATGCCACCGTTGAAACAGTCTGGAACTTTTACGAAAGGCCGGATATTCTGCAACTTTTGACTCCGCCTTGGCAACCGGTGAAAATTATTCGCCGGGAAGGTGGACTTGGTGTCGGCGCTATATCAGAATTTCGCCTTTCGTTGGGGCCGATTCCGGTAAAATGGGTGGCGACTCACACTGAGTGCGAAGAATATCGCTTATTTGTTGATGAACAAACTGAGGGGCCGATGGCAAGTTGGACTCACCGACATGAGTTTACCACAGAAAATGGCCAGACTAGATTGACAGATGCGATCGCCTTTTCGATACCGGGTGGCCCGATTGTCGATTTATTATTAGCTTGGTGGGTGGAAATGCGGTTAACAGATATGTTTCGCTACCGCCACGAAGTCACAAAAAGGGAGTGCGAAAAAAATGCAAACAACGGCTGAATATTATTGTGCTTTCTGCGGCGAACCGAGTACAACTTTTGTTGATATCAGTGGCGGAATGGAGCAATCTTATATCGAAGATTGTCAAGTTTGCTGTCGCCCGAATGTTCTGTATGTGAGAATAGATGAAGATACGCTCGATATTGAAATAGACACAGACTATCAAGAATAAGTGACTATCAAAATGTATGAATTAGATTTGTAGCTGATTTTGTAGAATTCATAGATTTTGCAGCGGCTGCTTCCACGAAAGCCTTAAAAATTCGAGAGTTTACCGAACATTTTGGCGACATTTCTGGATGCCATTGAATTGCTATCATCCAAGGGTGATTTTGGTGCTCCATTGCTTCTACTAAAGTGTCAGATGCCTCGGCTACAATTCGCCAATCGGATGTTACCTTCCGCACTGCTTGATGATGCCAGGAAACAACGGTTGTTGAAGTTTTTCCCATAATTTTTGCGAGGCGACTGTTTGGCTCAATTTCAATGCTATGCTCGATCGCACGTGGGGGAATTCCCGATCCGTGACTAACCTCCATACCGTAAGCGTCGGGTACGTGAATCACCAAACTGCCACCGCTAGCTACGTTCAGGATTTGCATTCCGCGACAAATCCCCAACACAGGTACGTCAGCCTTGAAAGCTAGCTTGGCTAAGCTTAATTCAAAGTTATCACGTTCTGCATCGATCGCGTAAACTGTGCGATCGAGCAAACCGCCATAAACTTCTGGATTGATATCTCCACCACCGGAAAAAATTAAACCGTCTACCGCATCAAAAATACTAGCCGGATTTAATTGATTAGGCGGCAGTAAAATTGGGATACCACCAGCCGCTTGCACTGCATCAATATAAGATCCATTTAAGCGATATTCGCCTGCTTGACAACGGTTGTATGTTGTAATACCAATAATCGGAAATTTTTTCATTTTGTGGAACAGGGCGGAAAGCCTATTTCTAAATTTTGTGGAACAGGCTGGAAAGCCTGTTTCTTGTATGATTATTTTTGATTAATTCCTAGAATAAACTGCTACTAATCAACAATTCTGTCTAATTTGTAACAGTTTTAAGATCATTTTCCGGCAACGACTTGCGCGTGCACAGATAAGCGAGCGGCCCAAACAGAGGAACTAATGTTACAGCCCAAAATGCTGTGGCATTCTGCATTCCTCGACGCGCCATGTCGTCGGCCAGCAATGCCGGAAATAACAGGGAAAGCATACAAAAATCCAAACTCATGACGTGGATAAAACGGCTAGTTTGCCACTGCTGAACAAAATCAGACCAATCGCCTTTTGTTAAACCGAAAGCAACTAAAGCAGCAGCACCTAATGTTAGGACAATGGCAGTAAAGCGAGAGTCTAATATCTTTAAAAAGATATTTTTTTTGCCTGGGAATTCGGGATTAGGTTCGCGCAGGGCTAAATAAGGCACTAAGGCAAATGCGCCAACGCCAAATGATAAAGTTGCAAATAACCATGCAGGTATTTTTTGTCCTCTACCATCAGCATATAAGACGCAACTGTAGATGAGCGGCCAAATTCCCATGATGTTGAACAAGGCGACAATTAAAGGGTTGATATCTGCTACTTTGCCGGTGGCAAGATTTGTAATTAGTGCGATCGTTTCGGGGCTGTCTGGTGGTGCAAATACAAAGGCGTAGGTGCTGAATGCAATCCAAAGTAGCCAAAATCCAATTTTTCTAAACATAGTTATTTTTCTTTACTTCTGATACTATAACGCAATATGCTTGGGATAAGACGGCGGTTGAAACCGCGCCTACACAAACGAAGTCCGCCTCCGCGGACTGAAGAAGATAAAATCATTTTAACCGCCTGCTATTCAACCCGCTTGGAGTGAGTTTTGTCTGCATAGACGTGGCTTTAACCGCCTAGTATTCTAAATTGTTGCATGAATTTGCGATCGATCCAATCTTTCCAGTACCATAGTAACGGTGATTCCCACATAAAATTACCACGAGAGGCGATCGCCCTTTTATTCCCAGTACCAATTAAAGCTAAATATTGTGACTGTGGTGCAAAGGGTTTTAGCGGTTTTCCTAATGAAAAATGCTGCAAGTTTTCCAACAGTGGTTTGCCCTGACGCACGGCAAAAACGCCGGCTTTGGGACGGGGATAATTAACCATTGCCGCGATGTCTCCAGCCGCAAATACGTTGGGGTGAGAGACTGATTGCAGGCAATCGTTGACTTGCATAAAACCGTTTGAGTCGATCGCTAAACCCGATTCCCCGATCCAATGGGCGGCGGATGCTTGTGTCACCCAAAAAATGCGATCGCACTCAACTTTCAAACCAGATTCACAACAGATTTGGGAATTGGTAATTGGTAATTGGGCATTGGGCATTGGGCATTGGGCATTGGATGCTATTTCAATCATTTCTTGGTTTTCTATGGCACGGACTTTTTCCATTAAATGTACTTTAATGCCACGACTAATCAGAATTTCTTTGAGGCGATGACGTACTCTATAGTTATGTCCCGGCATCAATTCAGCACCGCTATGAAACAAGTGAATTTCTAATCCCTCTTCCTGCTTAAACTTTCCTCTATCCTTTAAAATCCATCCGTTACATCCGTTACAAAATCCGCTGCCGAACTTCCTTCTTCCTTCTTCCTTCTTCCTTCTTCCTTCTTCCTTCGCCATACGAGATTGCATATTTAATGCTAATTCTACGCCGCCTGCACCGCCGCCAACAATAGCAATTCGTAGGGGTTTTTCAGGATAATTTTGCCTTTGATTAATTAACTGATTCCAGTTAGCTAAAAACTCCGGTACCGGTTTAGCTGGAATGGCATATTCTGCGGCACCAGGCACAGATAGAGTCGCGGGAGTGCTGCCGATATCCACAGAAAGCACGTCAAAATTAACTGGAGGGCGATTTTGACAAATGACGCAATTTTTGCTAAAATCGATCGCGATCGCCCGATCGATAAATATCTGACACTGGGCAAATTCCGCCAGCGATCGCAAATCGATATGACATTCATCGTAACCGTAAAACCCCGCAACGTGTCCGGGAAGCATCCCCGAATATGGTGCGTACAGGACATCGCTAATCAGAGTCAAACGCACTCCTAGCAATGGTTTCATGGCGAACATTTTCAATAGGATAGCATGACTATGACCGCCGCCAATTAAAACTAAATCTTGTGGCATGGATATTTCGTGTATCAAATATTGTAGGCTAAAGTGCGATCGCAAAGATCGATCGAGCAATTTCCATCAACCAATTCGGAAACCAGCGCAAATGGCTGTAGACTGTAGAACGAGTAAATGTTATCACCAAATTATGCCAGGGTGTGTTTAAATAGCTAACTCACCATTCAACATTATGACATTACGCATCATTCCTCGCGCTTGGCTGCGATCGATTAAAACTCTTTTCCCGCTGCTGTTTGCTCTGTCATTCATTATAGTATTGCTGGCGAACAACTTATTTATGCCCGCGCTAGCCCAACAACCCCGTCAAGAAATTCGCGGAGTTTGGATGACAACAAACGACAAAGACATCCTCAGAGATAGACGCAAAGTAGCAGATGCTGTCAGTAAACTCAAACAGTTAAATTTCAACACAATTTATCCCGTAGTTTGGAACTCTGGTTATGCAATGTATCCCAGCCCAGTCGCCCAACAAAGAGACATTCAACCATTTGTTTATAGAGGGTTAGACGGACAAGATATGCTCGCAGATTTAATCGCTAAAGCTCACCGCCAAGGCTTGCTAGTAATCCCTTGGTTTGAGTTTGGTTTTATGACACCTCCTACCTCAGAATTAGCATTAAACAATCCCGAATGGCTGACACAAAAACAGGACGGTAGCCAAACATCAAACGGCGCCGGCGGCGAAGTAGTTTGGCTCAATCCCTTTCATCCAGAAGTGCAGAAATTCATCACCGAACTCGTACTAGAAATCACCACTCAATACAACGCCGACGGCATTCAATTTGACGATCACATGAGTTTACCGTCCGAATTTGGTTATGACAAATATACAATTGCTTTGTATACCAAAGAAACCAAAAAAGCTCCTCCAACCGACTCTCAAGACGCAGCATGGGTGAAGTGGCGAGCTGATAAAATCACGGCTTTTATGTCAAGACTAAATCAAGAAGTCAAAGCAGTCAAACCTCATGCGATTTTCTCAATTTCTCCCAATTACTACGAATTTGCTTACAAATATCACCTGCAAGATTGGCTGGCTTGGATACGTTTGGATATTGCCGACGAACTAATCGTGCAAGTGTACCGTTCCAATCTAGAATCATTTGTAGACAAGATTAGCCGTCCAGAAATGGAAGAAGCAAAGCAAAAAATTCCCACAGGAGTTGGGATTATGACAGGTTTAAGAAATCGTCCAGTAGCGATACAGCAAATCAAATCTCAGGTTCGGGCAGTCCAAGAATACGGCTTAGGTGCTGCTTTCTTCTACTACGAAAGCTTGTGGGAAGATGCACCCGAATCAATTGCCGATCGAGTTTATCAATTCAGTGCTTTTTTCCCATCTTCGGCATTCCGAACAGCGCTACAAATGCCCAGACGCGCGGCTACTTTCCCTGCGCCGCCACCACCAAAATCAGACCCGAAAGCTAAGCCAAATCAACCTGGAAATAACAGCAAACCTTCCCCGGCACCAACTACATCAAAGAAGTAAAAAGTCATTAGTCATTGGTTAGAAACCATTAATCCGTAGGGACGGGTTTTACAACAATAAGGCTCTTAGGGCGGCGTCGGAGCAACGGCCCACAATAAAATTCAGTCTTTGTGGAACAGGCCGGAAAGCCTGTTCTTAACAGAGGTGCAAAATGTCAATTTAACCGGAGTTAATATAACAACTACCATCCACAAAAATGCAACCTAACAAAAACATTTTACTACCAAAAATGGGATGCGGCACTTGGGCTTGGGGCAACAGATTGCTTTGGGGCTACGATGAAAGTATGGATGAGGAATTGCAAGCTGCGTTCAATCTTTGTGTCAGCAGCGGTGTCACTTTATTCGATACTGGTGATTCTTACGGAACCGGGAAATTAAACGGACGCAGCGAGCAGCTTTTGGGGCAGTTTTCTCAACAATATCAAGGTGCAAATAAAGAGAGTATTTGTATTGCGACAAAGCTGGCTGCTTATCCTTGGAGACTGACGCGACAATCAATGATATCGGCGGGTAAAGCCTCTGCTTCGCGGCTCGGCAAAAATGTAGATTTGGTGCAAATGCACTGGTCTACTGCTAATTATGCTCCTTGGCAAGAAAGCGCACTTTTAGACGGTCTAGGCGACCTTTATGAGCAAGGATTGGTGAAGGGTGTGGGTTTGTCTAATTACGGGCCGAAACGGCTGAAATGGGTGCATCAAAGATTTAGTTCGCGCCAAATTCCAATTATTACATTGCAAGTGCAATATTCGCTACTTTCTACCTATCCGGTAACAGAACTAGGATTGAAAGATATTTGCGACGAATTGGGGATAAAATTGATTGCTTACAGTCCTCTAGCCTTGGGATTGTTGACTGGAAAATACTCAGAGAATGGCTTATTACCTAAAGGTATCCGAGGTTTGGCGTGTAAACAGATATTGCCGGGAATGCAATTACTTTTGGGATGTTTGCGAGAAATAGCGGCATTGAGAAACAAGACTGTTTCACAAGTGGCAATCAACTGGTGTATCTGCAAAGAAACCATGCCGATTCCTGGGGCGAAATCTGCGGCGCAGGCGAGAGATAATATTGGTGCTCTGGGCTGGGAGTTAGATTGTGGAGAGATTGATGAATTGGATAAGGCGGCGGCGAGTGCAGATAAGAAAATGGTACAAAATATCTTTCAAACGAGATAACCCGGTTCGTAGTGAGGACTTTAGTCCGCATCAATCAGAGGACTGAAGTCCTTACTACGAACCTATAAAAAAACTAATTGCAAAACTTTTCTACGCACCGTACAAACATTTCTACACCCATCCCCAATGCTGTTTCATCAAAATCAAAGCGCGGGTGATGGTGCGGGTAAGCCAAGTTTTTTTCTGGATTGGCCGAACCTAAAAAGAAATAGCAACCGGGGACTTCTTGCAAAAAGAATGACATATCTTCGCCGCCCATTGTTTGACATTCCGGCACGATTCCCGCAGGAGTTTCCACAACTGATTCTGCGACACTACGCACTAATTCAGCCATCTTGGTATCATTGATTGTCGGCGGGTAATAGAAAGAATAATCGAATTTGTAATTTGCGCCGTAACTCTGACAAATTCCGGCAATTATTTGCTCGATTCGCTTGTCAAAATAACCTTGATATGCTGGCTTGAAATAGCGTACAGTGCCACCAATTTGAGCGGTATCAGCAATGACGTTGTGGATGTGGCCGGCGTGGAATTTACCCACTGTTACGACTGCGGAGTCGATCGGGTCAATGTTCCGTGATACGATCGACTGCAAGGCATTGACAATTTGGGCTGCAACCACGATCGCATCTACAGTCTGATGAGGCATCCCACCATGTCCACCTTTACCCAAAATTGTGCAATCAAAAGTTTCCACAGCCGCCATCAACGCGCCACTACGCACGCCTACAGTACCTAAAGGCAGATTGTTCCACAAATGCAAGCCGACGATCGCATCAACATTAGGATTCTGCAAAACTCCCGCTTCAATCATCGGTTTTGCGCCTCCTGGGCCTTCTTCGGCAGGCTGAAAGATCATTTTTACTTTACCCGAAAAGCTGTGTTTGTGCTTGGCGAGATAGCAAGCAGTACCAAGGGCGATCGCAGTATGACCGTCGTGGCCGCAAGCGTGCATAATTCCGTTATGCTGCGATCGATAATCGACCTCATTTTCCTCTTGAATTGGCAAAGCATCCATATCAGCCCGAATTGCCAAAACTGGCCCCGGTTTGCCGCTGTCTATAGTTGCCACAATCCCAGTTTTAGCAATACCAATTTGATGCTCAATTCCCCATGCTTGCAACTTTTGCGAAACAAACTGGGCCGTTAAATTCTCATTAAAACTCAACTCAGGTTTTTGGTGCAAACGCCGTCGCCATTCTACCAACTGCGGCTGTAAATTTCTAATCTCAAGTCGTAATTGAGATGAATCGACAGAAGTTAAATGTGGCAAAGTAGAAACCATATTATTTGTTAGTTGTTATTTGTTATTTGTTTACTGATTTTACTCTTTAGCTGGCTCTACCTGAGAACCAGTTAAATATTTTTTATTCTCTGCGCTCTCTGCGCTCTCTGCGGTTAAAATAAAATCTCAGATTTTTTACCACAGAGGGCGCAGAGTACGCAGAGAAAGATCAGATTGAGCAAGAGAGGTGTTGAGAATGGGGTTATTTAGCAGTCTGAGGAACCAAATTAACTCCTGGCAATAAGCGTTCTAAATCTAATTCAGATGCTGATGCCGCTAATTTTGTCAGGTCATTTGGATCGTCTAAATGTGGCAAAGTACCCAACACAGGAATTTGAGTCAGCGACTGGATCAAATCAATTGGTGCCCAGTCGGCAATTTCTTGTTCTGAACAAGCTTTAACGCAATTAAGCACAATTCCTCTAAGCTTAAAGCCTGTGTGTCTGGCGAGAGCAACGTTCGCTACAGCTTGCCCGATCGCACCCAACTTGACAGGAACTACCAGAACCCCCGCCAGTCGCCAATCCCGGGCAATATCAGCCACCGTTAGTTCCCTGGTTACGGGTGAACCCAGCCCTCCCAAAGCTTCCACTAACACAAAATTCTTGCGCTCACAGAGGCTTTGCAGCGTCGTCCAGACCTTTTCCAACTCAATATTTTTCCCCTCCCGTTCGGCAGAAATCGGCGGTGCTAGAGGCGCGTCGAAGTGCAGTGGATTGAGTTCTTCGGGGGATTGGTCGAGTGTAAATAAACGGGTGTAGAGTTCCCGATCGCCCGTTCCGGTTTGCAGCAGTTTCATAATTCCCAAACTGCGATCGGGAAAATACATTTGCCAATAAGCAGCCAGAGCGCTGGTCAAAACAGTTTTGCCCGCGTCGGTATCAGTTCCAGTAATTAGCAGCGAGTTCATAAAAAGAATAGCGGTATGCGAGAAACTCAGCGACTTTAGTCCTGAGAGGGCGCGGCTAGGCGGTTTCAACCGCGTTGAATCTTTCCATTACCGCCTTGGGATTGGTAGACTCGGTGTACTTTTGTGTTGCACTCTCAACGGGACAGTTACCGTTTCAAATCTCCCAATCCTGTACGCATAATGTTTTGCTCTTGCGAGCCTCCCGATACGGGGTGATGTTAGCTTCGACCAGTTATAAGAGCTTTTTAGACTTGCAACACTGTTTCAGTGACTTTAAAACTGTTTAATTGCAAATGACAGAGCAAGGAACTAGCTTCGCATTCGCCTGGTGTCGTGACTCAAATAACGTTTACCCAACGACTACGCTCAGGGTGGTCTGGTCAGCATAGCTTGCTTGATTTCTCTTGCAAGCTCAGTGGCGTTGATTCCCTGAGTTACTGACTGGCAAATAGCTAATAAGTAATTGGCTTCACCTTCAGTCTACGGGAATTTGGCCAGTCTAGGGCGAAGGCGCAGGCGCGGGAGTTGGTGCATCCTCTGGCGAAGGCGCAGGCGAAGGCGCAGGCGCGGGAGTTGGCGCGGGAGTTGGTGCGGGAGTTGGTGCGGGAGTTGGTGCGGGAGTTGGTGCGGGAGTTGGCGCGGGAGTTGGTGCGGGCGTGGGAGTTGGTGCGGGAGTTGGTGCGGGAGTTGGTGCGGGAGTTGGTGCGGGAGTTGGGCTTGGCGTGGGAGTCGGAGTTGGCTGTGGGCTTGGTTCCGAGGGTGGCTGTGGGCTTGGTTCCGAGGGTGGTTGTGGGCTTGGTTCCGAGGGTGGCTGTGGGCTTGGTTCCGAAGGTGGTTCTGGGCTTGGTTCCGGGGGTGGTTCTGGGCTGGGGCTTGGCGCTGGTAAAGGGCTTGGGCTTGGGCTTGGTAAAGGTTCTGGGCTTGGGCTTGGGCTTGGTAAAGGTTCTGGGTTTGGTATTGGAGTTAGTGTCGGCGCGGGAGTTATGAGTTCTGGTGTCGGAGTGGGTTTGGGGC
>Ga0335395_10000328_pt1 | contig 30254 bp, 18 predicted proteins | sample MAT02_FD_205744 | JGI IMG/M metagenome (GOLD analysis project Ga0335395, IMG submission 205744) | Freshwater microbial communities from Lake Fryxell liftoff mats and glacier meltwater in Antarctica - MAT-02 (spades assembly) (version 2) ... | reverse complement strand
TAGCTGTAGGTGGCGGCGGTGCCGGCCTGCTGTGGGGTGGCGGGGTCGGTGGCTTGACTGTAGCTGTCGAGCAGGCCGCGCGGGTCGTAGTTGAACTCGATGGTCTCGCTGGGCTCGGTGCTGCCGGTGGGGTAGTGGCGCTCGTCGGTCTTGCGGCCGGCATCATCGTATTCGTAGACGCGGCGCTCGCCGCCGGGGCTTTCGCGCTGGGTGAGCTGGCCGGCGGCGTCAAAGCTGTAGGTGATGGTCGCGCCGCTGGGCCGGCTTTCGGTTTTGACCTGGCTGTTGCGGTCGTAGGTAAAGGTGTGAGTGTTGCGGTTGGCATCGCTCAGGCTCAGCAGGTTGTCGCGGAGATCGTAGGTGTAGGCGGTGATGCCGCCGGCCGGGTCGGTGGTGGCGCTCAGGCGGCCGAGTGCGTCATAGCTGTAGAGGCTGCTGCGGCCGGCCGGGTCGGTCCCGGTGCTGCGGTTGCCGGCGGCGTCATACCCGGTCGCTTGGGTCTCGCGGCGCTCGGCCTGTCCGTTGGCCGGCGGCAGGATGCGAATGGTCTGGGTGCGGCGGCCGCGCGGGTCATAGCGGTATTCCTCGCGGTAGGTCGGGTAAACCATCGCTACCAGCAGGCCGGCCAAGCCGCTGGCGGCATCGCCGTAGACCATGCGGGTGAGGTTGTTGGCGGGGTCGGTGATCGTCTGCAGCCGGCCGTCGGCGTCGTAGGCGTAGGTGGTGATCGCGCCGGTTTCGTCCTGCTGGGTTTCGATCTGGCCGTCGGGGAAGTAGCTGGTGCTCTGCTCGCCGCCCAGCGGGTCGGTGGTTTTCTCCAGCCGGTTGAGCGCGTCATAGACGAACTCGCTGCGCTTGCGGGCGGCATCAACGGTGGCGCTGCGGTTGCCGACTTTGTCGTACTCATGGTCGATGCGGTTTTGCAGCGGATCGAGCTGCGCGGTCACCCAGCCGGCGGCATTGACTGCTTGCGTCCAGGTGCGATCGAGCGGGTCGGTGCGGGTCAGCCAAGCGCCGCTGACGTGGTGGGTAAATGTGCCGCTGTGGCGCTCGCCGTCGGTGACGGTTTCGACGTTGCCGTAGGCGTCATAGGTCCAGTCGGTATGCACGTCGGCGGCGGCGCTGGCGCCCTTGACGGTGCGGCGGGTGCGCTCGCCAAAGCCGTTGTACTCAAACTCGACGGTGCGCTGCTCGGGCGTATCGACGGCCTCGATCTGCTGCAGCAGGCGGCCGCGCGGGTCGTAGCGGAAGCTGCTGCGCACGCCGCGCTCGTCGGTGTGCTCCAGCAGGTTGCCGTAGGTGCCGTCAAACCGGCTGTGGGTCTGCGTGCCGTCGGGGTGCACCACCCGGATCGGGTTGCGGTTGGCATCGAGCTCAGTGCGGGTGCGCAGGCCGCGCTCATCCACGCTGATCTCGACAAACTCGCCGTCCTTGAGCAGCCGGCGGGCGACGCGGCTGCCGACTTCCTCAAAGCGCAGGCGGCCGTCCACATCGTAGCGGCGCTCCGTGCGGCGGCCCTCAGGCGTGCGAATCACCACGGTGTACTCGCGCTTGACCCGATCAAAGTCGTAGCTGTAGGTGGTTTCCTGCTGCAGCGGGTCGTCGATTTTGACCACGCGGTTGCCGCTGTAGTGGACCGTGGTGACGCGCTGCTCGGGGTCGGTTTGGGTGTGCAGCAGGCCGCCCTGGTAGGTGTAGCGCCACTCATGGCCGAGCACGTCGGTGACGGTGCTCAAGCGGCCGCCGCTGTAGGCATAACCCACGCTGCGGCCGGCGCGGTCGGTGATCGCGCGCAGCTCGTCGCCGACCCAGGTGTAGCGGGCGATCAAGCCCTCGGCGCGGTCGAGCAGCGTCTCCACGCGCTGCTGGGCGTCGCGGGTAAAGCGTACGGTCAGGCCGTTGCGGTCGCCGTAGCTTTCGATGCGTCCGCCGGCGTCGTAGGTGATCCAGTGGCCGTGGCGGTCGTACCAGCGCCAGCCGCTGACGGCGCCGGCCCCGTCGCGCTCGGCGCGGATGAAATACTCGCGCTCGAACACATACACGCCGTTGCCGCTGCGCTCAAAGCGCGAGCCCGAGCGCAGCACCGTTTTCGCAGCGCCGTCGATCACGTCCAGCTCAAAGCGCAGATCGTCCCAGGCCGCATTCGGGTGCCAGCGAAACTCGCCGCGGTTCAAGTCGTCGGCCTTCCAGCTGCGCGCAAACACCACGTCGCCGTTGCGCACCTTGATTCGCAGGTCCTCCATCGCCACGCGGTATTCGCCGGTGGGGAGGAAGACTTCAGCCGATGCGATGCGGGCGCCGAAAAGCGCCAGAATCAGCACGGGAAAGACCGTCAGCTTGAGGGCGGTCGCACAGGCAGCGCTTAGGTATCGGAACATTTCTTGTGAGCCTTGAGGAATCCAGGGTGCCGCGCACCGTCGAGCGCCAGCGTTTGAACAGATGAATCAATCGCCGGGGCCACCGGGGCCGGAAGCACTGCCTCCGCCGCTGCTGCCGCCGCTGCCGCCGCCACCGCTGCCGCTGCCTCCACCACCTCCGCCGCCACCGCCACCGCCAGAAGCACCGCCGCCGGAGCAGCACTTCTTGCAGTTGGGCGTGCAGGGAGGGCCGCCGGGCATTGGCACGCCGCTCCATCCGCCCCAGCTACCGGCACCGTCGCGGCCGCAGCTGCCCCCACTGGTGCAGTTGGGGCTGCTAGCACCGCCCGGCCCGCCGCAGGAGCTGCCGACCGTGCGCCCCCACGAAGTGCCAGCGGAGCCGCCACGGCGCGCGCCGTTTGCGCACTCGTAGTCGTACTGGAGCACCGCGCGATTGCGGTAGCTGGAGCAGGTGCCGCCACTGGCGCTGGCGCTGGCGCTGCCGCTGAGCTGAATCAGAGGTACCGGCGGCTCGTCCTTGAGCGGGTTGTCGTCGAACAGCTGACGGCCAGCCGACGGCATCGGCTGCAGGGCGGTGATCTTGTAGTTCAGGCGAATACGCTCGCGCGCGCCGAGCTGTGCGGGCACCTCGCCCTGGAACTCGAAGCGGAACAGGCCGTCCGAACTTGCCGGCGTGAAAACCAGATTGTCGGCGCGCACCAGGCCGTAGTTGCTGATGGTGAGCTCGCCGCTGAACTCTTCGCCCACCTGCAGGGCCGGCAGGTTGACGAACACCGGCTCCATCAGCACCACCGGCGCCGGCACTTCGGTGCGATAGGTGGCGCCGATGACGATGTCGTATTCGTCTTCGATGGTGGTTTCGGTGACGGTCCAGTCGATGCTGACCAGCTCGAAATCCAGGAACACCTCCACCTGGGTCTGCACGCCGGGCAGCACCTGCACGCGGCCGCTGCTGTCTGCGTGGTCCAAGGCCGAAGCGCGCCACTGGTAGCGGCCCACCGGCAGCCCGGTCAGCACGACGCCGCCGTCGGGCCCGGTAAGCACATCGCGCCTTAGATCCGGAATCGTCTCGTGCTGCAGGCGAATTCGAGCGTCCTCAACGCCGGGTATCGGCTGGCCGCTGTCGTCCAGCGTTGCCGTGTAGATGTCGGCCACCTGGAAGCGGACATCGCCTTCGCCTGACTGGGTCACCGCGAAGCTGACCGGCACATCGCCACCGCTGGCATTGGCCGCGCTGACCCGCGCCCGCAGGGTATAGACGCCGTCAGTCACGCTTTCGCTGGGTGACGCGGTGATCTGGATCGCACGACGCGCGCCGATCGGGACCGTTCCAAGCGTCCCGGGCGAGCTCAGCTGCGCCCAGCTTGGGGCCGGGCCGGTGCCGGCTGCGTTGAGCAGCTCGACCTGCACGCCCTCTGCGGCAAGCAGCCCCTGGTTGACCAGCTCGGTGCTGACGCTGATCTGGCCGCCCTGGCGCACGCCCGCCCGCAGCGAGTTGGGCTGCGGAACCAGCGCAGGCAGCGGCGCGCTCAGGCGATAGGAGAGGCTGACCCGGCCGCGCGGCGTGGTGCCCGAGTCATCGGCGAAGGCGGTCAGCACCACGGTGCCGGCGTCGGCCGCACTGGCAGCGCCGGTGAAGGTGAGCTCGACGGTGCGGCTGGCGCCTGCGGCAAGGCTGACCGGCGCAGGCACCTGCACTTGGATACCGGGCGGCAGTGCGCCGGAGGGTTGATCCGCCGGCACGACGGCAATGCGGAGATTGCTGACGCCGTTGCCTGCGCTGGCGGCCAAAGTGATCTGCACCGGGGTCGGAATAGTGCGCGCGGCGTTCAAGTTGATCGTGCTGGGGTTCAGGCGCACGCGGTTGATCGCGAACTGCCCCTGCCAGATGGGATCGGACTGGTCGGGATGACGCACCGAGACCCGGTAGCTGCCGGCATCGGTGGCTGCGGGCTGGAAATTGAACTCGAACTCGCCGGTTTCGTTGGTCGCCACGTTGATGCGACGCTCGAAGCCGCCCGCCTCCAGCACCAGGCGCAGCAGGGCGTTCGGCACCGCGACCGCGCCCGAGCGCTCAAGGGCGCGGCCGCGAATCCGCACCGGCTGCTCGCCGAACGACAGCGCGGGGCCGAGCTCAAGCAGGTCGCCGACGTAGGGCGTTGGCACCGGCGGAGCCGGCGGCGGCAGTTTCTGCACCTGCACCTCGACGCTGGCGGCGGCGCTGCGGCCGGCCAGATTGAAGGCCCGGGCTTCCAGCGTGCGCGATCCGTCGGCCACCTGCGCGACCGGCCAGCGCCATGACCAAGGGGCGGCGTTGACGGTGGCGGCGAGGCTGCCATCGACGCGGTACTCGACCCGCTGCACGCCGATCGGATCAACGATGGCAACCGTGACGTCGGCATCCTGCTCGATCAGCGCGCCTTCCGAGGGGCTGCTCAGGGTGATTTGCGGGTCGGCGGTGACGTAGCTCACCCAGCGATCCAGCGTGCGCGCGCTGGTGCCGCGCGGGTTGCGGGCGTCGGCCGCGATCCGAAAGGTGCCCTCGGCGGGCAGCAGCAGGCTGCCGGCGAAACCGCCGGCCTGACTGACGGCCACCCGCGGGCCGGTCGGCAGATCGTTCAAATACAGCTGTACCTGGCTGCCCGCCTGCGCGCTGCCGCTCACCGCCAGCTGGGCGCTATAGACCGTTGCGCCATCGGCGGGTGCGGCGAGGCTGGGTGTCGGCGGCAGGTCGATATCGTTGACGGTGAGAGTCACCGTCGCGGAGTCCGCCAGGCCCAGCGCATCGCGCGCCTCGTAGACGAAACTTGTGCTGCCCACGAAATCGGCGGGCGGCACGAAGCTGAAGCCGCCGTTGAGCGCAAGCACCAGCGCACCGACCGGCGTGGGCGTCAGCAGCTGCGCGTTCAGGGCGTCCCCATCGGGATCACTGTCATTGCGCAGCACGCCCTGCCCGGCCGCGACATCCAGGCGGCCGCCGCGGCTGAGGCTGTAGGCATCGTCGACCGCCATCGGCGCATCGTTCACGCTGGAGATCTGGATCCGCACCTCTGCCGGAATCGAGCGGGTATCGGCGGTGATCAGGCGGTAGCTGAAACGCTCCTCGCCGATGCTGCTGGCGACATAGCTGAAACCGCCGTCGGGCTGCAGGGTCAGCGCACCGCGGGTGGGCTGCGAGGCCAGCTCGATCTGCGGGGCCGGGCCTGCGCCGATCCGATCATTGGCCAGCAGGCCGGCAGTGGCGGCGATGACCAGCGCCTGGTTGTCGCGCGCGATGTAGCTGTCGGCCAGCGCATCGTGCAGTTCGGTCACGCTCAAGGTGACGCGCGCGGCATTGCCGACCGCAGCGCCGTTGCTGGCGGAGTACTCGAAGCTATCGGTTCCGGCGAAGTCGGCACTCGGGGTGTAAAGGAAGCCACCGTCGGCGCGCAGCTGCAGGCTGCCGTTGGCCGGCACCGTTCGCAGCACGGTGAACAGGCTGCCGTTCAAGGGATCGATGTCGTTGACCAGCACGCCCTGGCCTGCGAGCACGTCGAACGGGCGGTTGGCCTGCAGGGTGTAGCTGTCGGCCAAGGCCAATGGCCCGCCGCCGGCATTGCTTTGGATGCGCACAAGCGCGGCCGAGTTGGGCGCAAATTCGATCGCGCCCGAGCCGCCGCTCAGCAGCAGCCGACGCGGCCCGGGGCTGGCGTCGGTGGCCACAACCAACTCCAGGTTGATCCGCGTACCGTCAGCGGCCACTTCGCTCAAGGTTAGCTGCAGCCCACCGGCCGGCTCGAACTGCGCCTGGGTCACCGACTCCAAACCTTGGCCGCTGACCACCAGCTGGACGGTCACACCGCGCGGCACGCTCGACGGCGAAATGGCACCCGCATAGCGACCCCGCTGGACACCCAGCTGAGCGCCGAGCAGCAGGCGCATCGGTACAGCCACTTCGGAACTGCGCAGCACGCCCACGGCGGGGCCCACCACCGGCGTCAGCCACTCGGCGCGATCGATGATCCGCACGGTATTGACTGCGTTGGGGTCGCTGCTGCTGTCGCCTGCGGGCGCCCGCACCTGCAGCACTCGCAGACCCCGCGGCGACGCCGGCAGCGCGCGCAGCGTGAGGTTCGCCGTTGCCGTCGACGTTATCTCGACCGATTCGATGATCACGCCCGAATCCGGCAGCAGCGCGGCGGCGGTCACCTGCGCGAGATTCTGACCCTGGATCTGCAGCCGCTGGGTCGTCCCGTCGCGAACCAGCACATTGGGGCTGATGGCGCTCACTTCAGGAATAGCGCCGCGCACCTGCAGCAGCTGCGGCGCGTCGATACTTGCGCCAGGAAACTGCAGCGAAATACGCCGAGGAATGACGGCCGCGCCGGCAGCCACGTCCAGTTCGAAGCTGACCTCAACCGGGCCTGCGGTGAAACTGGCCGGGACGATGCTCAATCCCTCCGCCGGCGTCAGCGCAACGGCCGCGGCATCGGCCAAGCCCTGGCCCGTCAGGGTGATGCGCACGCGCTGCCCGCGTGAGACCGCCGCCGGGCTGATCGAGACCAGCGCGGGGCCACGGGTGACGCCCAGCAGCGGGCTGACCAGCGCACCCAGGTTTGGGGTGGAGTCGATGCGGGTGACGCCGAGCACCGGCCCCACTACCGGCGCCAACTCCTGCAGGGCCGTGGCGTCCGCCACGAAGAAGGTGTTTACAGGGCTCGGCACTGGGCTGGATTCGCCGCTGGCGGTTTCCAGCTGAACCAAACGTACGCCAGAGGTGGACGCCGACTCCACTCGGACCCAGACCCGCGCTTCCGTTCCGGCCTCGTTGATCTGCGCGATCGAATCGATCTGCACGCCAGCGGGCGGGGTAATGCGCACCCGCGTATCGGGCGAAACGCTGCGCCCAGCCTGAGGCAGGCCGCGCAGGTCACGCCCGCGGATCAGCAGCTCGGTGCGCTGCCCGCGCAGCAGCTGCTGCGGCGAGACGCTTTCAATCAGCGGCAGCTCGGCTGCAATCAGCAGGGACTGCGCGGCGAGGCTGGCGGCCGGCACCGGCGCGTTCTGGCCGTCCAGCACCACGAGACGACGCAGACCGGGCTGGGCATCCGCGTCGACCGAGACTCTGAGATCAATGCGACTGCCGTCAGGAGCGCGCTGTTCGACCAGCAGCTGCACGCCATCGGCCGGCTGCAGCGCAACGCTGCCGGTGAGCGGCAGGCCCTGGCCGAGCAGCACAACCGCCTGCGAGACCGCGCCCAAGCCAACGCGCTGGGGCTCAACCGACTGCATCACGGCGCCGCGCACAAGACCCAGCGAAGCACCCAGCTGCAGCCACTCGCGCGGAGCCACGGGCTCGGCCCGGCGCACGCCCAGCACCGGCGAACTGAACAGCAGCTCGCGCTGCGCCGGCGCACGGCGCTCAACGCCGACCGCCGCGTTCACCACGACATCGCCCGGTCGCATCACCCACGGCAGCGCCTTGGGCGACGCAGCTTCGGCCTTGCTGCACTCTGCCGGCGAAGCCTCGCTGGCACAGTCGGCAGCGCGAGCTTCCGCAGCTGCCGCACACACCGACCCTGCCATTGAAATGCCGCAGAGCAGGGCGCTCAGAAGCAAGGCCTGCAAAACAGCAGGCCGCAGTGCGCGCGTGTGGGCAAAACCCATGATCGTCGTCCCGGTTCTACGCGCTTAGAGCGCGGCGCTCGGGAGGGCTACGCGGAGTCCGCTGGCGGTGACCAGAGTCACCACACCGGATCCGGCGCCCAGCTGGGCGGCCAGCTCGACCGTCAGCACCGGCTCGCCGCCGGTGTAGGCCGACAGCTGCTGGGCCTGAGCCGCGCTGACCGAATAGCTCAGCGTCGCCAGCAGAACGCTGGAGCCCAGCGGGATATCGACGTTGGCCGACGCGGTGCCGCTGGCCTCGGTGCCGACAATGGCGGTCGAGACAACGGTCTGCGGGACGCCCGCAGGCGGGTTGACGATGATCGAGATCGTGTTGCCCAGCGGCACATTGGTGGTGGCGAGCACCAGCTCGACCGGGTTGGGCGCCGCGGTAGGCAGCACCACGTCCGCCGTGCCGGTGGGCGCAGCGGGCGCGTCGATCCCGCCGACGCGGGAAATGCGGATGCTGGGCAGGCCCGCGACCACCAGCGGGCCCGGCAGGCTGCTGGTGAAGTTCGGCGTGGTGGGTGCAGTGCGCAGGGTGGCGTCGGCTTCGAGCCGGATTCGGCCAAGCCCGCCGGAATTGTTGAAGTTGCCGTTGCCCTGATAGTCGCCGCGCAGGCCGCCGATTGCCGAAATGGCGCCATTGCCTGCCAGCGTGGTGGCGATCAGGCGAATGCCGCCGCCGCTGCCGCCGCCGCCGACCGCGCCGAGGGTGGTGCTGGAATCACCGCCGATCCGGCCGCCGCGGCCGCCGTTGGCGAGGATCTGGCCGGTGACGTTGAGGGTGCCGCTGACCGCGATCAGCAGGGCGCCGCCGCCGCCACCGGCGCCGGCGCCGCCTACCCCGGGGCCGCCGTGACCGCCGGAGCCGCCTGAGCCACCGACCAGGGGCAGCAGGTCGGGGTTGCCATAGGTGGAAGCTCTGGTCTGGCCGCAGCTTTGGCCTGGGAATGGCATAGAAGCCGGCGGCGTGGCGAAGTTACCGCCAGTCCCAAAACAATTGCTAAAGAAGTTTTCTGTAGTGGGAAGCCCACCCCCCGGACCCACCCCGGACGCCGCCATTCTCGGGGAATTGACCGCGGTGGACGGATCGCCGCGGCCGCCGCGGCCGCCAGCAAAGCCGCCGGGGCCGCCCTTGCCGGGCAGGCCGTCGTCAGCGACGTTGCCATCGCCCGCGCCGCTGCTGTCGGCCGCGTTCTGGCCGCTGACGTCCAGCACGCCGGCGACCAGGGCATCGCCGCTGGCCCTCAGCATCACCGGCGTGTTCAGGGCATTCGGCCGGAACGTGACGCGTACGCCCGCCGGGATAGTGATCGAGGTGTAATTCAGCACGCCGCTGGGGGGAAGCACGATTTCGGTGTTGACGTTGGGCGCGAGTTCGCCGTCCGCGCCGGTGCTGCCGCTGTCGAACGCCTGGGCCGCCATGGCGATGGCAAGCAGGGCGATACCCGCAAGAATTTGTTTGCGCATGACACTTCCTTCCACAGATGACGGGTGTTTGAAACGTCGGCAGGGCTCCCGTGCAGGGCAGCCTTGAGGGGTTGACGGGCGTCGCACCGAGGCAGAAGCCTCGAAGCCACGGCCACTGCCCGCAAAAACCGATTGCAGGCGATACCTGAGCCGCAGCTCGCCCGACCGCTGGCGTTGCGCGCAGCCTTGGCGGATCAGTTCCATGGGCAGCCTTTCTCGATCGATTTGCTGCGCGCTGCCAGCACGGCCTGGTGATCTGCAAGCCAGCGGGAGAACGCCTGCTCGCCCTGGCGATAGCGCCAGACCACCGGCATGCCGGGCGCGTCGAGCACCTCAAGCCATGCGCGGTCAGCGGGCGGCACTGCGAGCACCAGCGACGCCAAAGGATTCGCCGCAAAACGTTCGCTCAACAGGCGCATATCGAGCTCATCCGGAGCTGCGGCGACGATCGCTGTAGCGGCGCCCGGCAGCTGCGGCAGCCGGATTCCGGCGCCCAAAATCAGCAGCGTGTCGGCCCTGCTGGCCAGCAGCAGGAGCTCGGCCGGGCCCAGTTCAGCCGCGGCAGCACGATCTGCAGCCTCGCCCTGCAGCGCGCCGCCCGCGCGCTGCCATGCGGCAACGCCGCCCGGCAGCAGGCGAACCAGGGGCTCGCCGCGCGCGTTAAGCAGGGAGCACGCGCGCAGCAGCTCAGCGTCATCCAGACCGGAGCCCACCACGATCGCCGAAGTGTCGCCGAGCAGCTGCGGCAGTTCGGCGCGATCCACCACCAAGCTGCCCGGAAGAGTTAAACCGCCGAACTCACCGCTGCGCCGAACATCGATCAGCACGGCGTGCTGGCGCCGGACCGCCGCGACCGCCTCAACGGCATTCACGAGGCAGGCCGCGGGGACCGTGGGCGCAGCCAGAGCGTCCGCTACCGGCTTAACCAAACCCGGCGCGAGCGCGGGCTGATTTCTGTCCCCACAGGGAAGCGCGCCGGCGCCGTTCACCTGCTGGGCTGCCGATGGCTGATTCGCGGCGCCCGCGGCCGCCGCGAGCAAAAGCAGGCTCAGCGCGAAAGCCGCGGTTGCCCGCGCTGCGCGGCCTGGCGCAAGCGCAGCGAGGGCTGGAGGCAGGCGCCGGCTCACGGTCGAAACTCAAACGAGTCGGCAAAAATCGCGTTGCCCTCGGGCCCCGCGCGTCTCGCCATCGCGGCGAGCACCCAGGACAGGCCCAGCTCGGCGGCTCTCGCCTCGTTCATCGGAACGACGCCGAGTTCCTGAATCGACAGCGTGAGTTTCTGCACGCCCGCGTTCGCCTCGCTCGCCTGCAGGGCGGCGACCGCTTCATCCAGGAGCTGACGACTGCGAGCCACCGCGGCGGCCTGCGCACCCGGTGCGGCGGGTATCGCAGCAAGCAGGGCCTCGGCCTCAGCCGCAAGCCCAGTGAGATCGCGCACGGCGAATGTCCGGCTTTGTTCGGCCAGCTGAGCATTCAGCTGGGCCGCGGCCAAAAGCGCAGCGGGGCCCGCAGGCGCAGGCGCGCGCAGCGCAATGCTCGCCTGGAAGGGGAGAACATCCGGCGGCAGGGTGCGCAGCCACTGCAGCCGGCCGGCCTGGCTGCTTTGTGGCGCTGGCGAAGCGGCGATGAGCTCAGCGCCCGGCGGCAAATCAAGCGTTGCGATCAGTTCGCCAGCCGGCGTCGGCTGGGTGACCCTAAGCGCGACATCCAGCCGGGTCTGCCCGAGGATCACCCCCGGCCACGCGCCGCCCAAGCCGTTGAGCAGCCGCTGTTTAAAGCCAGCGGCATCTGCGCGCTCAAGCAGCTGCAGCAAATCGAATCCCGCGATCAGCACCTTGCGACTCGGCTCCAGCGGACCCGCGACCAAGACGGCCTGGCCGCCGCTGAGGCGACCCAGGATTCGCCCGCCAGCGGCGGAGTAGGAAGTTTTTGCGCCGGCCATCTCAAGCTGGGCCGGCTCGGAGTATTCGCTGGCCTCAAGCAGCAGGCTGTCGGGGCCATCAGGAAGGCTTTGCGCCGACTGCGCACCCGCGATGCTCTCGAACCTCGCCCACGAATCATCGCGCTGGCCTGAAAACACGACCGCCCCGCCGCGACGCAGGAACTCGCGAAGCTCGCTGAGCAGGGTCCCCGCGTCGAGTCGGCTGGCCGTTCCGTCGATCGCGATGACGTTCCAGTCCAGCGAGCGCAGGCCGTCGCGAAACGCCTGCGGGCCGCCGGCAACCAGCAGCTCAGTTTCAGCCTGCAGCAGCGCCGACCAGCGCGCCCGACGCGACTCAGCGCACTGCGGCGGCTGGCCTGCGTCGCAATCCGACCAAACCAGCAGGCGTGTGGTGGCGCTGGGAGTAAGCGTCGCGGCGAGTGCGGCGGGCTCTGTCACTTCAACGGGCAGAGTGATCGAGTTGTTGGTCGGCACCGGGTCGGGCGGGGCACCCGGTTCGGGCTGCACGCCCAGTGAGATATCGAAACGGCCGGGGGCCGAAAAACTGCCTCGCACCAGTATCGACTCCTGCGCGCCAGCGGGCAGGCTGCCGACCGACCAGCGTCCGCTGGCGGCGTCAAACTCGCCTGAGGAAACCGAGGCGGCGGACACCTGGAACTGCTCGGGCAAGGTCAGCACGGCGCGCGCAATGCTTCCCTGCGGGCCGAGGTTGCGAACCCGCAGCGCGATATCGAAGGGCTGGGAGATCTCCGCGCTTGCGCCAACTCCGATCGGTTCGACCCGCAGATCTGCTGCCGTCTCAAGGGTTGGCAGGACCTTGCTGAAGCGGTAGCCGGATGCAGCCACTGCAACGCCGAGCTCGATGCCTTCGATCGAGGCGAGCTGCGGCATGCCTCCTGCACTGCCTGCCGAGTGGGCGCCATTGATGTATCCGGGCACATTGCCCACGGCAATCCTGTAGCGACCGGCCGGGAGGCTGCTAAAACCAAACCCGCCCGTCGGTGAGCTGCTGGCAGCGCGCTGCACGGTTCCGGCCTGCGTTTCGCCCTCCAGGATCAGGCCGGCATCGGCCAGGCCGGTCTCATCCGGGTCCTGGGTTCCGTTGGCGTTGGCATCGAAGAAGACCCGTCCCTCAATCGACGCCGTAGGCAAAGGCAGATCCCCGCGCAGGCTGAAAGTGCCGCCGCCCCGCGAATCAAACACGTTGATGAAGTAGGACCAGCTCAGGTTCTGATTGCGCCGCTTTGAGAACCAGACGTTGGCAGCGGGTAGAGCGCTGCCGTCGGCGCGCGCGCCCTGCAGACCACTCAGCGTGCCGCTGGAGGGGTCCGCGACTCGTGCATAGACCAGCCCGACAGGGCCCGGAACAGTGAGGCTGAAGTTGCCCGAGGCGCCTACGGCCGTGAGCGTCGAGGCCGCCGAGGCGTCCAGGACTTCCGAATCGACACCGCTCGATTCGTACACCCTCAACACATCGCCATCGCGCGCAAGAAAATCGCGAACGCCGTCTCTTCCAGGAAGGTCGACAAGCACGTCGTGAATCAGCAGGTGGCTAGCGGGCTGGCCTTCGATCAAAGAGGTCAGGCTGCCGCCTAAAGTGTCAGCATGGCTGTAGGTCGCCTCGATCTCCTCGAAGCGGCCGGAGAGCGTGGTCTCCATCAGCCAGCGCCCCATCCGCGCGTGCCCGGCCGCAATGTCGCCGAGGCTCAGGGCCAGCGAAGCCGCGGCAGGTTGATCGTCTACAAATCCGCCCAGCAGGCTGAAACCAATCAGCAGCCCTTGCTCGTTCTCAACGATTCTCGGCTGCGCGGACTCGATACGAACGTTGCGGCCCGCCCCCGCTCCGACGTTGCGCACGCGCACGCCAAAAGTGAAGGGCTCCGAAGGCTCCAGCTGAGGGGTAAAGGGATCATCGGCGTAGACATCGCCGGCGATGAAGTAGTCGAGCGCGAGCCGCGGCTGAGGCCGCACCGTGATGGCCTCCGGCGTGACCTCTACCGAACGCGCGTCACCGTTGACCGTGTAGGAAATTCGAGCGCCAACGCGGTAAATGCGTCCCTGCGGCGTCGATCCTCCAGAGGAGGCATCGGGCACGATCAGCCAGCGCGCCACCCCCGTCCGCGTGGGCTGCACCACCCCCGTTCCATCGACCGCGCCGAGATCTTCCAGCCCGTCGAGCCGGACAAAGAAAGACGCGCTGGTCTGGTTGGGATCGGAGCTCGCCTCAACGGGATTGCCCAATTCGTCCGTGAACAGGACGTTGACTTCTACGTTTTCGATCGGTGAGCTCGTAAGCCCGTTTCGAAGCCGCAGGACGGCATCAAAGGCCTGACGCTCAAGGCTCAGTTTCTGCCGGATCTCAATGCGAACTTCGGCGCAAACCGCCTCTGAAGCGGCAGCACTCACGCTGATGACGCTAAGCGCCAGCGTCATCAGCCAGAGCGTGGCGCGGCAGATTGAGGGCAATAGATGGTGTGAGCGATTCACGACGACAATAGCCCTGCACATGAACAAGCAGACGGGGAAGACCCGAGCCAAATCTTGGTTGACTTTAAGTCCCAACGGCATTCGTCGGGCGGCGGACTGTAGTCGAAATGTGAGTTTCAGCACAAGACCAATCCACGAACGTGTGGTCCACCTTTGGGCAGACCCGCCTGACCTGCTCGCGCACCGGCGAACACACCCAACCCACGGAAGGTCTGAGCGATTCCATCGTGGCCTTGTCAGCCCTCGCCAAAGCTTTGGTCAATTGGGGCCTGCTGTTGCGGGATAAGGCTCGTGCGCCCGATCAGCGGTCTTGTCCTTGCGGCCTGAACTCCGAAAACAGCGACCGACCACTCTTGCATCACGTCCACTCATTGAAGCAGGGTGATGGACTCGGCCCACCGCTGGATCGCCCATGCCCACCACCCAGCCGCTCTCCGAACCCACGCTGCGGCTCGACGAAGCCCGCGCCCGCCGCAACATCGCGCGGATGGTCGACAAGGCGCGTGCGGCCGGAATCCGGCTGCGTCCGCACTTCAAGACTCACCAGAGCCACACGGTCGGGCGCTGGTTCCGCGAGGCTGGGGTGCGTGCGATCACGGTGTCCTCGCTGGCCATGGCCGAGTACTTCGCGGCCGACGGTTGGCACGACATCACGATCGCGTTTCCGTTCCACCCCGGCATGCGCGAGCGCGCCAATGCGCTGGCCGGGCGGCTGCGGCTGGGGATCACGATCGCCGATGTCGATGCGCTGGCCGAGGTCACTTTCGATGCGCCGGTGGCGCTGTGGCTGAAGATCGATGTCGGCAGCCATCGCGCGGGTTTTGAGGCCGAGGATGTGCCGGCGATGGCGGCGCTGCTGGACAGCCTGCGGGGGCGCTCGGACCTGCTGCCGGGCGGGCTGCTGGCGCATGCGGGGCACAGCTATGGCCTGCGCAGCGCGACCGCCATCGGCGCGGCGTCGCGTGATGCGATGACCCAGCTGCAGCAGATCCGCGCCCAGCTTGTTGGCCACTGCGATCGCGCGCTGCAGATCTCGATTGGCGACACCCCCGGCTGCGCCACGCAGACGACGTTCGACGGCGCCGACGAGCTGCGGCCGGGCAATTTCGTGTTTTTCGATCTGTCGCAGTGGCAGATCGGCAGCTGCGGCATCGAGGACATCGCGGTGGCGATGGCCTGCCCGATCGTGGCCCGCTATCCGCGCCGCGGACGGCTGGTGGTGCACGGCGGCGCGGTGCATTTTTCCAAGGATTCGATGGAGTTCGAGGGCGAACGCATCTTCGGGCTGGCGGTGGCTGCCGAGGGCGACGGCTGGTCGACGTTGCGGCCGGATATTCGGCTGGTGGCGATCTCGCAGGAACACGGCCAAGTCGCAGCCCCGGCCGAATTTATCGAGGCCTGCCGGCCCGGCGACACGCTGCTGTTGCTGCCGGTGCATTCTTGCCTGAGCGCGGACGTGATCGGCGAGCTGCACACGCTTGGCGGACAGCGGCTGCCGATGATGAAGCGCTGGAGCGGCGTCGCCGATCCGAACACCGGTTGAGCAGCGTCGTCAAGTCTTCCAGCGGCTGAGCGGCACGATCGCGCCGGCTACGTTTCAGCGGCGCGGAGGCCGCGCACACGCACCGAGAATCCAGCGCAGACCGCGCGACGCTCGGCCTGCTTGGCGCAGGCTCTGGCGCGGCTGCAGCCCACTTACACTGGCACGTCGCACACTGTCCGCTGACGCGATCAAGGCTTTCGCATGCTGCCCATCCGCTTCATCAATCTGGATCGCGACGCCGAGCGGCGGAGTCGAATGCAGGCCGAGCTGGGTCGCCTGCAGCTGGACGGCGAGCGCTTTCCCGGCGTGTTGTGGACGGCGCTGCCGCCGAACGAGCAGGCCTCGCTGTACAGCGAAACGCTGAATGCGCGCAGCTTCCACAAGCCGTTGGTGAACGGTGAGAAGGGCTGCTACGCCAGCCACCTCGCGCTGTGGCAATGGCTGCTGCAGTCATCGCACGCGGCGGTGGTGGTGCTGGAGGACGATGTGCGGCTGAAGGACGACTTCGCTGCGGTCATCGACGCCATCGCGGCGCTGCCGGCGGGCTGGGAGATGATCAAGCTGATCGGCCGCGCCGAGATCGGCAAGTCCGAAAAACTAAAGGACCGCCAGCCGCTGTGCCCGGGTTTCGAGCTGGTCGACTATCGACGTGTGCCCAGCCTGACCGCGGGCTATGTGCTGCATCGGCTCGGCGCGGAAAAACTGCTTGCCTCGCGAGTGCCGTTCGGGCGGCCCGTCGATGTCGACCTGCGTCATTGGTGGGAAGCCGCGCGCCTGCGCATACAGGGCAGTGCGCCGGCGGCAATCGAGCTTGACGACACCAGCCTCGACAGCAGCATCGGCGCCAAAGTCAGCGAGCGGGGCATCGTCAGCAAATGGCGCAAGGCGCAGCACCGGCTGGGCTACACCCTGAGCAATGCCTGGCACGACGCGCCCTGGCGTCGGCGCTGATCCGATAGGACGCGCGCACTGTGATCGACTGAGGCGAAAGCTGCGGCGACCGCCACGGCTGCGACTGCGGCGACCGAAAAAGCGATGCCCTGCGCGCATACGCTAGCCGGCATGACCTCCCCCGTACGCGTGCCGCGCAGGGCCCCACCACGCCGGACGCAGCCGCACAGCTCAACCGCACGGCGCGGGCATCGGGGCACGACCACTTTCGGCGCGAGCACAGCCCGAAGACCCCCGCGAGCCCGCTTGCATGGCCGTAAGCGTTAGCCACGCCGCCAGCCTCCGCGACGATTTTCCCAAGCCTCTGGCGGTCGCCGCCGCGCATTGCGGCCCTGGCGTGGATCGATCCTTCTTTCGCCTCAATCTCTGCCCTGGATGAGCACCGCCATGAACGAATCCCGCGACCACCTGGAACTCACGTTCCGCTCCGTGTCCTGCTTCGGCAACGACGGCCGACTAGACGCTGCCGAGCTCGGGAAACTGATCGGCATCGCCGAACGCGATGGCCGAATCGATGCCAACGAGATGCGCGTGCTCAAGCGAATCATCGAGCAGATCCGCCCCGACGAAATCGACGCCGCCATGAAAACGCGGCTGGAAGCGCTCTCGGCCGAGCTGCGCAGGGCCAGCGGGGGCGCTGAGGTCACGGCCTGAGGCCACGGGCTTCAGCGCACCAGATGCCACTCGGTCTGGCGGCCGGCGAGGTAGATCACCCGCTCGCCGTCGAACAGCGCGCCCTGCTCCAGCTTGATCTGCAGCCATTGGCCCTGCCATTCCGGCAGCTGTACTTTTACATTGCCTTCAATCGCATAGACCGTGTTCGCGTGAAGCGGCCAGTCGCCCTGCACCGGGGTCGGGCCCTGGTTGTCCCACATACCGATAGTCGGGCCCGGAGCGTGGCCGAACATGCCCAGCGGGTGGGTGTAGGTGCTGCTGTGGATGCCCGCCTTTTCGGCGGCAGCGCGCGTCGCCGCCAGCACCTCGTTGCCGCTGCGACCCGCCCGGTACTCGCCGGCCAGCAGATCCTGCCAGCGGTTGCCGGTGGCCAGCGCGGCCCTCAGGCCGGCCGGAACTTCAGTTTCGCCGCGGCGCGCGACATAGCCCATTTCCTGGGTGTCCGTGCACAGCTTCAGATAGCAAATGCCGACATCGGTATGCAGCACGTCGCCGGGCTGGATGACGCCGCTTTCGCCGCAAAAGGGGCTGTCTTTCTCGCAGGCCTGGCCCTGCCGCTGCAGGTTCACATCGGGCATGAACCAGATCGACAGGCCCATCGATTCGAAGCGCTCGCGGATGTACCAGCGGATGTCGTCGACGGTGGTGACGCCGGGGGTGATGACGCGGGTCGAAAAGGCCTCGGCGATCACTCCGCGGGCGATGCCCATGATCTGCGGGTACACCGCCAGCTCGGAGTCGCTGCGGGTTTCCAGCCAGCGGACCACCAGTGATTCTGCCGGCACCAGCCGCTCGCGCAGCTCGGGCTTGAGCACCTCGATCAGGCGCGCGTGCATGCCCTGAGTGAGGCCGTCGGCGACCGGCCAGTGGCGCGAGGTATTGATGCCGATGCGCGTGGGATTCTTGCTCGCGATCAGCTCGCCCAGCGCCTGCCACTGGGCGTCAAGATCACCGCCGGCCCAGGCCGATTCGTAGGGCGCACCCAGCGGATAGCGGTTGACGCTGAGCTTGTCGACGCCGCCGTCCTCGCGGCGATGGAACACCAGCATGGTGGTGCGGCGCGCGGCCATGCTGGGCTGCGGCACCAGGCTGAAATAGACCGGATCCTCGGCGTACTCGCGGTTGATCACCAGCCACAGGTCGAGGTCGGCCTCGGCCATCAGCTTGGGTAGCAGCTGTTCAAGGCGCTCGTGGACCATCCGGTTTTCCGGTTCGATCCGCGCCCGCGGCGGCAGCACGCCGAACTGCTCGGCCGACTGCAGCACCCGGCCCTGTGCAGCAGGGCTCGCCGGGGTCACCGCAAATGCGCTCGAGCACGCCATTGCTGCGGCGATCAGGGTCAGGGGACGGAGGCTTCTTGAAGCAGCGGAAAGCAGGGGCATGGGGGACTCGCGGGGTAACAGGCCAAGCCCAAGCCTGCCACACGGCCGCCTACCGCAACTGGGCCATTCGGCAGGATCGTGTTCGGCTTCTGCAGTCAGCAGGCCTGCGGGCGAGAGATCGATCCCGCGTGATCGGGCTTCGTGGGGCCTCCGCCGCGGCCGCCGAGCGGTGAACGTGCATGCAAGCTTCGATATCGACGTGCATCGTCACGAGCGCACGCGCTTGGCGCAGGGAGGCTCGCCGTAGACCTTGCGTGGCGTGGCGTGGCGCGGCGCGGCGAGTGTGGGAGGTGGCGAGTGTGGCGCGCGGGGGGCGGCGTGGCGCGTGGCGCGGCGCAGAGTGGCGCAGCGCGGCGAGTGTGGCGCGGCGCGGCGTGGCGAGTGTGGGAGGTGGCGACGTGGGGCTTCGCTGCGCTCAGCACCCACCTACAAAAGCGCGTAGAGCGCGCCACGCTCCGGATCCAGAATCCCGAATCCCGGATCTCAAATCCCGGAAATCCGAATCCCAAACCGCGCATCGCGAGACCTCAATCCTGCGGCCGCCTGCGCCTAGCGCTACAGGTGGGTTGGCGCTGAGCGCAGCGAAGCCCAACGTCGTGCGATGCGGCCTTGCCTGAGCCTGCGCAACGAATGTGGGGGTGGCGGGCCCTCGACAGGCCCGCCGGAACGCGGAAATTGCCGCTAGAAACGCAGGCTAGGCAACAGGCCCAGCACGCCAACCACAATCAGATAGATGGCGACGATGAAGGCCAGCAGTTTGGGCCGGATCAGAATGAGGATGCCGGCGAGCAGAGCCAGCAGCGGCTGCAGAGGGATGCTACCCATGGGTGATGCTCCTTGGCGGTGGACCTGAAGTCGCAATGATGCGGTGTCCGATGTGCGATGTGCGGTGTTCCGTGTGCTGTGTGCTGTGTTCGGTTTGCGGTTTGCGGTTTGCGGTTTGCGGTTTGCGGTTTGCGGTTTGCGGTTTGCGGAGGATCAGTGTGGAGTGATGTGGATTGCGATTTCGCCGTCGCGCAGCTCGTCGCCACGCAGCGCCCGATCAGCTGCGCAGCCCCACTCCCTTGCGCAGCAGGTGCAGGGCCAGCCAGGTCAGCGCAGCGGTGAAGCCCAGCATGACCGCATAGGAAATGCCGAGGTGAATGCCTGACGAGCCAAGCAGGCCGTGTCGGAAGGCGCTGACCATGTAGACGATCGGGTTGGCGAGAGTCAGCGTCTGCGCGAACGGCGGCAGCGCCTCAACCGCGTAGAACACGCCGCCGAGATAGGTCAGCGGGGTCAGCACAAAGGTCGGGATGATCGCGATGTCGTCGAACTTCTTGGCGTACACCGCGTTGACGAAGCCGGCCAGCGAGAACACCACCGCCGCCAGCAGCAGGCTGGAAATGGTCACCAGCGGATGCGGAATGCGCACCGTGGTGAAGAACATCGCGACCACCAGCACGATCGCGCCGACCATCAGGCCGCGCAGCACGGCGCCGGAAACATAGCCGATGAGGATTACCCAATTTGGCATCGGGCTGACCAGCAGTTCCTCGACGTGGCGGCCGAACTTGGCGCCGAAGAAGCTGGAGGAAATATTGCCGTAGGCGCTCTGGATCACGCTCATCATCACCAGGCCCGGGACAATGAAGTCCATGTAGCTGAAGCCGCCCATCTGGCCGATCCGGCTGCCGATCAAATTGCCGAAGATCAGAAAATACAGGCTCATGGTGATCGCTGGCGGCACCAGGGTCTGGCCCCAGATCCGCAGGATCCGATGCACCTCGCGACGAACGATGGTGTAGAGCGCAGTCAGGTTGGCCTGCATCGCCGTCGGCGGCTGCAGCGGCGCATTGACCGAACTGCTCGACGGCGCGCTCGGCGCGGTGGCTGCCGGGGCTTCGATGGGCGCGCTCATGCGGCCACCGGCCCGGTCAGACGGACAAACAGTTCTTCCAGTCGATTGGCGCGGTTGCGCATGCTGCGCACCTTGATACCGGCCCCGCTCAAGGCGGCGAACACGGCATTCAAATCGGCGGCGCGCGGCGTCTCGACTTCCAGCGTGCGGTCGTCGGCGAGCGCCAGCTTGACGCCCTGGATTGCGGGCAGTGCGCCGCTGAAGCCCTCGGCCAAGTCAAACACGAAACCCTCGACATCGAGCTGCGCCAGCAGCGCCTTCATGCTGGTGTTTTCGACGATGCGGCCGTGATCAATGATGGCGATGTTGCGGCAGAGATTTTCGGCCTCCTCAAGATAGTGGGTGGTCAGAATGACCGTGGTGCCGCTGGCGTTGACCTCCTTCAGGGTCTTCCACATGCCGCGGCGAATCTCGATATCGACGCCCGCAGTGGGCTCATCAAGAATCAGCAGCCGCGGCCGGGTGATCATCGCGCGGGCGATCATCAGCCGTCGCTTCATGCCGCCGGAGAGCGTCCGCGACATGACAAAGGCTTTGTCCCACAGCTGCGCCGCGCGCAGCTCGGCCTCGGCGCGCTCAGCGGCCTGCGCTCGCGGCACGCCGTAGAAACCGGCGTAGTTCACGCAGATGTCGAAGGGCTTCTCGAACATATTGAAGTTCATTTCCTGCGGCACCAGGCCGACCTGGCGCATCGCCTTCGAGCGCTCGCGCACGAGATCGATGCCGCACACGCGAACCTCGCCGCTGCTGGCATTGACCAGCGAGCTGACGACGCCGATCAGGGTCGATTTACCGGCGCCGTTGGGGCCGAGCAGGGCGAAGAAATCACCTTCCTCCACGCGCAGCGAAATGCCCTTCAGAGCTTCGACGCCGTTTGAGTAGGTTTTGCGCAGATCTCGGACTTCGAGCGCTGCGGCAGCGGATTCGGTCATACGGGCACGGCCCTCAAGGGCCTGACTGCAGCCCTTAGACGATGGATGGGGGGACGCCGAGCGGCTCGCGGGGCGCAAAGCCGCGGACTTTCACGGGCGGCCGCTAATATACACCCCCGTTTCGCCCTGCCCGAGGCCCGCACGATGGCGTTTGCCCCTCCACCGACCTCCCCGCTGCGACTGCTCGACAGCCGCTGGCTCACCTCCGGCGTGCGCCACCTGCTGTTCGAGCGCGGCGACGGCGAGCCCGTCGCCTTTCTGCCGGGCCAGTTCGTGCGCGTGCAGGTCAGCGGCGGCGAGGCGCCCGAGTTCCGCAACTATTCGATCGCAAGCCCAAACGACCCGGGACGCACTGACGCGCAGCGGATTGAGCTGGTGGTCAGCATGGTCGAGGGCGGCCTCGGCAGCGCCTACATGGGCGCACTCGTGCACGGCGACGAAATTCAGGCCACTGCGCCAAACGGGCGCTTCTGCCTGCTGCCCGACGACGACTGCCGGCGCTACCTGCTGCTCGGCACCGGCACCGGCGTAGCGCCCTATCGCGGCATGCTGCCGCAGCTCGCCGTGCTGGCAGAGCGCGGCATTCGAACCGCGCTGCTGCTGGGCGCGCGCTCACCGGCCGAGCAGCTCTACGCTGACGAGTTTCGCGAGGCTGCCGCGCGCATCCCCGGCTTCGAGTTGCGCTTCTGCCATTCGCGCCAGCTGCCCGAATCGCCCGGCCCGCAGGACGTGCACGCCTACGTGCAGGACGCCCTGCAGAGCTTCGAGATTGACCCCGAACGCGACCTCGCTTTTTTGTGCGGCAATCCGAACATGGTCGACTCGGGCTTCGAGCGCTTAAAAACCGCCGGCCTGCACCTGCGCCGGATCCGCCGCGAGAAATACATTTCCCCGAGCCTGCCTGCCCGCGTCACACCGATCGGGCAGGCCAGTCGCTGAACGCACCTGGGCCCCGCGCCCGACCGGAGACACTCATGCAACCCAGCATTCTCGTAGCCCTGGCGGGCGCCTGCGCACTCGCGCTGGCGATGCCCGCAGAGGCCACCCGCAGCCTTGGCAGCCTGGAGTTCGAGCCCTGCGTGCTGAGCGCGCCACTGTCGGTCATGAACGTCGAAGCGCAGTGCACGAAGCTGGCGGTGCCGGAGATCCCCGGCGACCCCAACAGCCGACAAATTGAGCTGTCGATTGCTTGGGTTCCGACCGAGAACAGCGCCGGTGCAGATGACCCGCTGTTCATGATTGCCGGCGGGCCGGGCCAATCTGCGCTGGAGAGCTATCCGGTCCTGCACGGCGCTTTCCGCGAAGTCCGCAAGAATCGCCACGTGATCCTGGTTGACCAGCGCGGCACCGGCGGCTCCAACCGGCTGGTCTGCAAGTTCGCTGAAGGCGATGCGGCGGCGGTCGATGAGGGGCTTTATGAGGATCCTGATGCCTGGCGCGGCTTTGCCGAACGCTGCCGCGATGAGCTCGCCGGCCAGGCCGACCTGCGCTACTACGGCACCACGGAAGCGATCACCGATTTGGACGCAGTGCGGGCAGCGATTGGCGTGCAGCAGATCAATCTGCTGGGCGTGAGCTACGGCACCCGCGTGGCGCAGCAGTACATGCGCCGCTACCCCGAGCACACCCGCAGCGTGGTGCTCGACAGCGTGGTCCCCAACACCCTCGCACTGGGCGGCGAGCATGCGCGCAATCTCGAGGATGCGCTCGACCTGCACTTTGCCCAGTGCGCGGCGGTCAAGGCCTGCGCCGAGCGCTTCGGCAGCCCGCGCGAGGCGCTGAACGCGCTGCTGGCCGAGCTGCGCGACGCGCCACGCCCGGTCAGCGTTCGCGATCCGCTCAGCGGCGAGCAGAAGCAGTCTCTGCTGCGACCCGGCCATGTCGCGATCGTCGCCCGCATGTACTCCTACGCGCCGGCGCTGGCGGCGATGCTGCCGCTGTCGCTGCACGAGGCGATGCAGGGGCGCGCCGACGTCCTGATGGCGCAGGCGGAAATGATCAGCGGTTCGCTGTCTGAACAGATCACCCACGGCATGCAGCTGTCGGTTCTGTGCACCGAAGACATCGACCGCATCCGCCCCGATCCGATCGATGCGACCCGCCTGCTGGGGGAAGTCATGACCCAGTCGATGCGCGAACAGTGCGCGGTGTGGCCGCGCGGCCAGCGCCCGGCCGATTTCAACGAGCCGGTGGAAAGCGCGATTCCGACTCTGCTGCTGTCCGGCGAGTTTGATCCGGTGACCCCGCCGCGCTACGGCGACGAAGTGGCGCGCACGCTGTCGAACAGCCGCCATCTGGTGCTGCGTGGACAGGGCCACAGCATTGCCGGCGCCGGCTGCATGCCGCGCATCCTGGGCGACTTCATCGAAACGGCCCAGATTGGCGAGCTCGATGTCGAGTGCCTTGACAGTCTGCAGCCCAATCCGCCGTTTGCCGGTTTCTATGGCTGGGAGCCCTGAGATGATCGTCTGCGATTCACTGCACAAACAGTTCAAGACCAAAACCGGCATCGTCAAGGCAGTCGACAACGTCAGCTTCCGCGCTGAAGACGGCCAGATCACCGGCCTGCTCGGCCCCAACGGCGCCGGCAAGACCACCACTCTGCGCATGCTCTACACCCTGATGCGGCCGGACTCCGGCACCGTCAGCGTCGACGGCATCGACATCTTCAAGCAGCCCGAGGACGCCCGCCGCCGGCTGGGCGTGCTGCCGGATGCACGCGGCGTCTATAAGCGCCTTACCGCGCGCGAGAACATCGCCTACTTCGGCCGCCTGCACGGTTTGAGCGAGTCGACCATTGCCGAACGCACGCAGGCGCTGAGCGAAGCGCTGGGCATGCAGGAGATCCTCGACCGCCAGGCCGAGGGGTTCTCGCAGGGCCAGCGCACCAAGACCGCGATCGCCCGCGCGCTGGTGCACAACCCGCGCAACGTGATTCTCGATGAGCCCACCAACGGGCTGGACGTAATGACCACCCGCGGCCTGCGCCGCTTCCTGCAGCAGCTGCGCGAAGAGGGCCGCTGCGTGGTTTTTTCCAGCCACATCATGCAGGAGGTCGCCGCGCTGTGTGATCGCATCGTCATCGTCGCCAAGGGCCACGTGGTGGCGCAGGGCTCGCCCGAAGATCTGCGCGCACTGACCGGTGAAACCAATCTTGAGGACGCCTTCGTCAAGGCGATCGGCTCGGAAGAAGGACTGTTCGCATGAAAGCCGCATGGATCGTGCTTAAAAAGGAACTGCTGGATCTAGTCCGCGACCGCCGGACCTTGATCATCTCGCTGCTGATGGGGCCCGTATTGGGGCCGCTGCTGATGGTCGGGCTGATCACCATGATCGCCAGCAATGAAATGGAGCGCGCCGAAAAACCGCTGCAACTGCCGGTCATTGCCGCCGAGAACGCGCCCAATCTGATCCGCTGGCTGGAAACCATGAACGTCGAGATCAAAGCCCCGCCGACCGACCCGGACGCCGCGATCCGCAGCCAGGATGAAGACGTGATCCTGCGGATTCCGGCCGAGTTCGGGGAGGCGTGGCGCACAAGCCGGCCGGCGCCGATCGAGATCATCTACGACTCGACCCGCCAGGATGCGCGCGTTCCGGTGCGGCGGCTGGAGAGCCTGCTGCAGGGCTACGACCGGCAGATGGGCGCGCTGCGGCTGATTTCGCGGGGCATCAACCCGGCGGTGGGCACGCCGATGCAGCTCAACAAGCGCGACCTCTCCACCCCGGAAAGCCGCGCAGGAATGCTGCTGGCCTTCCTGCCCTACATCCTGATCCTCAGCGGCTTTCTGGGCGGCGCCTACCTGGCGATGGACGCCACCGCCGGCGAGCGCGAACGACAGTCGCTGGAGCCGCTGCTGGCCACCCCGGCCTCACGCGAAGCGATCATGAGCGGCAAGCTGCTGGCGGCGTCGGTGTTTGCGCTGACCACCAGCATCCTGACCCTGCTCGCCTTCAAGCTGTGCTTCGCGTTTCTGCCGGCCTCGATGCTGGGCTTCAAGGTCGACATCAGCTGGCTGGCGGTCAGCAAACTGCTCGCGCTGATCACCCCGATCGCGATCTTCGGCTCCTGTCTGGTGACCCTGCTGGCCGCCACCGCCAAAAGCATGAAAGAGGCGCAGAGCTACATGACCCTGCTGATGCTGCTGCCGATGCTGCCAACCCTGGTGCTGATGGTGTCGCCGGTGAAGAACCAGCTGTGGATGGCGGCGGTGCCGCTGCTCAGCCAGAACCAGCTGATCCTCAAAGTGATCCGCGCCGAGCCCATCAGCGGCAGCGAGTGGGCGCTGGCCCTGGCCGCAGGCCTGGCGCTGGCGGGCATCGTCTGGTTCATCGCCTCGCGCCTGTACCACCGCGAGCAGCTGGCAATCTCGGCGTAGGGTCCGGGGATCGGGGCAGCGCTGCCGGGCGCGCTGCCCCCCCTCTGCTGAAGGGTGGAAAAAAACTCGCGCCATTCGAACAGCTGCCCAATGTCCACTGTTGCAACCACAGCGCAGGCATCAACCGACGCGCCTGCAGGCCATCACGGAACCACGCAGCTCAGCCGGCAAGCCGGGCTATCAAATGGACATCGACGTGGCGGCCGTCGCGAAAGGCAGAGTTGCAGCAGCGGCCTTCGATGCTGAAGCCTGCTTCGCATACCCCCGCTGCACGCGTCTGCGTGGCAAAGTGGCCGGCCTGAACCGGCTCTAGAATTGGCGACCGATGCTGCCGTCTCCCTCCACGCCCCTGCACCGCCCATGCACTTGATCCGCAGCCCTCGCCGCATGCTGACGATCCTGCGCGTTGCCTTGCGCTATCGGCTCGACGGGCTGCTCGAAGGCACCCGCGTGGCCGGCCTGCTGCGCCTGATGAAACCTTTCGTGCCGGCGGTGCGCGGCGAAACCGCAGCGCTGTCCCGGGGAGCGCGGCTGCGGCTGGCGCTGCAGGATCTCGGGCCGATCTTCGTCAAGTTCGGCCAGGTGCTGTCGACCCGGCGCGATCTGCTGCCCACCGATATCGCCGAGGAGCTGGCCCTGCTGCAGGACCAGGTCGCGCCGTTTCCGGGCGCGCTGGCGCGAGCCTCGATCGAGCGTGAGCTGGGCCAGTCGGTTGAAACCCTCTACGCGAGCTTCGACCCGGTTCCCTTGGCCTCGGCCTCGATCGCCCAGGTGCATGCGGCGACTCTGCACGACGGCCGCGAGGTGGTCATCAAGGTGCTGCGGCCGGGCATCGACAAGACCATCGAAGCCGACATCGGCCTGCTGCGCGCGCTGTCCGCGCTGGCCCAGCGCTTTGGCCCTGACCCTGAGCGCACTCGCCCCAGTGAAGTGGTCGACGAGATTGCGCGCAGCCTGCGCGATGAACTCGACCTGCAGCGCGAGGGCGCCAACGCCTCGGTGCTGCGTCGGCACTTCGCCAGCTCGCCGGATCTCTACGTGCCCGAGGTGTTCTGGAAGCTCAGCACCGAGCGCGTGCTCACCCTGGAGCGCGTCTACGGCATCCGCAGCGATGACTTGAAGGGCATTGAGGCGGCCGGCCTTGACCGCGCCAAACTTGCCGCCAAGGGCGTCGAGCTGTTCTACGTGCAGGTCTTCCGCGACAACTTTTTCCATGCCGACGCCCACGCCGGCAACATCTGGATCGACACCACGCGCACCGAGGTGCCGCGCTTCATCGCGCTGGACTTCGGAATCATGGGTTCGCTGCCGGAGATCGACCAGTACTACCTGGCCGAGAATTTTACCGCGATCTTCGAGCGCGACTACCGGCGCATCGCCCAGCTGCACATCGACGCTGGCTGGATGCCGGCCAGCATCCGCATCGATGACCTTGAGGGCGCGGTGCGCACGGTCTGCGAGCCCTACTTCACTCGCCCGCTGTCGGAGATTGCGCTTGGCGAAGTGCTGTTGAAGCTGTTCAAAGTTGCGCACCGCTACCAGCTGACCGTGCAGCCGCAGCTGATTCTGCTGCAGAAGACCCTGCTGAACATTGAGGGTCTCGGCCGGCTGCTCGACCCCAAACTCGATATCTGGGCGGTGGCAAAGCCGGTGCTGGCCGAAATCCTGCGCGAGAAGCGCAGCCCGCAGGCGCTGATCAAGCGCGCCCGCGCGCGGCTGCCCTCGCTGCTGGCGGCCGCACCCGAGGTGGTCGATCTCTTTCACGACTATCTGAAGCAGGCCGCCAGCGGTCGCGCTTCGCTGCGTCTGCACTCGGACGACCTGAAGCGGCTGGCAGACGCCGCCCAGGCGGGCCATCGACAAACCGTTTTCGCGGTGCTCGGCGTCGGCTTGATGCTGGCGGGCGCGGTACTGTACGGCCTGCAGGTCGGCGGACCAGAACTACTCGGCGCGCCTGCAGCCAGCTGGCTGGCCGGGGTCGGCGCGCTCTGGGCTTTTGTTGCCGCTTGGCCGCGACGCGGCTGAGCTGATCCCAACAACCGCCCTATCCAACCTTTCGTTGCGCGCACGCACGCCGCATCAAAACCTTGTCACACTCCCGCGCGATTCGCGTCCACGGAGCCACATTCGCCTGCCGAGGCTGCGTAATCGGCATAGCACTCAAGGGGAAATTTGATGAATGACGCACGCAAGACCGTAGAAAACCTTTTCAGCGGGGCTTTTGGCGGCGGCAACGCCGGCAGCGGACCCCGCCGTCCTGCGGGCCCCAGTGGCCCGCCAGCCAAGATCCCGACCGCGATGATTTTCTTCGGCATCGGCGCGCTGATCGTCCTGTGGGGCGTCAGCAGCGTGTTCTACACGGTGCAGCCGGAAGAGCGCGCGGTGGTCAAGCGCTTCGGCGCGGTGGTCTCCATCTCTGACCCTGGCCTGCACTTCAAGCTGCCGTTCGGCATCGACACCGTGCAGCTGGTGGCGACCGAACGCGTGCTGAAAGAAGAGTTCGGCTTCCGCACGGCTGCAAGCCCGCGCGGCGCGCCCAGCGAGTACGACGCCCGCGATTACCCGGATGAATCGCTGATGCTTTCCGGCGACCTCAACATGATCGACGTTGAGTGGGTGGTGCAGTACCGCATCAGCGACCCGATGAAGTTCATCTACTCGATGCGCGAGGCCACCCTCACCCTGCGCGACATCAGCGAATCGGTGATGCGCCGCGCGGTCGGCAACCGGCTCGGCAGTGAGGTGCTGACTACCGGCCGCGTCGAGATCAGCAACCTGGTCCGCGACGAGGTGCAGGCGGCGATGGCCCGCTATGACAACGGCATCCAGATCGTCACCGTTGAGCTGCAGGACGTGGTGCCGCCCGCGGCGGTGCAGCCAGCGTTCAACGAGGTCAACGAGGCGCGCCAGGAGCGCGAGCGCATGATCAACGAGGCGCAGAAACAGGCCAATCAGCAGCTGCCGCTGGCCCGCGGCCAGGCCAACCGCGCGATCGCCGAGTCCGAAGGCTATGCCACCGAACGGGTCAACCGCGCGTTGGGTGAGACCGCGCGCTTCACCTCGATCCTCGCCGAGTACCGCGGCGCACCCGAGGTCACCCGCACCCGCATGTATCTGGAAACAATGAATCAGGTGCTGCCCAAGATTGGCAGCGTGATCGTGGTGCAGAACGGACAAATGCCGCCGGTGCCGCTGCTGAACCTGCGCGACGCCCAGCCCAAGGCCACGGGAGCCGACAAATGAAGAGCCCCATCATCATTGCCGCCGTTTTGATCCTCGGCTTCATCACTCTGCGCGAATCCATCTTCGTGATCGACCAGGCCGAGCAGGCGATCATCGTGCAGTTCGGTGAGCCGATTGGCGGGCCGATCAGTGAACCGGGCCTGCATTTCAAGACGCCCTTCGTGCAGGAAGTGCGGCGCTTCGACCGTCGCCTGCTGGCCTGGGACGGCGACGTCAGCCAGATCCCGACCCTCGGCCGCGAGTTCGTGATCGTTGACACCACCGCGCGCTGGCGGATTGCCGACCCGCTGCAGTTCCTACGCTCGGTGCGCGATGAATCGGGCGCCCGCACGCGGCTCGACGACATCATCGATTCGGTCGCCCGCGACATCGTCTCCGGGACTGATCTTGAGGAAATCGTGCGTTCGCGCGACTGGCAGGTCGATGCGAAAGAAGTTGAGGACGAGGCAGTGCTGCGCGGCGATGTTGATCTGGAGAAGCCGAAGAAGGGCCGCGAGCGGCTCGAGCAGGACATGCTGGCGGCCGCATCAAGGCTGATGCCCGAGCTCGGCATCGAGCTGGTGGACGTGCGCATCAAGCGCATCAACTACATCGACAGCGTGCGCCGTCAGGTGGAGACGCGGATGATCTCCGAGCGCCAGTCGATCGCCGCGCGCTTCCGTTCGGAAGGGCAAGGCAAGAGCCAGGAAATCCTCGGCGACATGGAGCGCCAGCTTCAGACCATCCGTTCGGAAGCCGAACGCCAGGCCGCCGAAATCCGCGGCAAGGCTGACGGCGAAGCCACCAAGATCTACGGCGAGGCCTTCGGTGCCGACCCGGAGTTCTATGCGTTCTTCCGCACCCTGGAGAGCTACTTCGCACTCGGCGAGAACTCGACCCTGATGATCGATTCGGACTCAGAGTTTTTCCGCTATATCGAGTCCACCCGTCGGCGCTGAAGTTGCGGGATTGGGGATTCGGAATGCGGGGTCTGGGTTTTGGGACGTTGGGCTTCGCCATCAGCTCAGCACCAACCTACAAGAGCGGGCACGGTGAGCGGTGAGCGGTGAGCGGTGAGCATCGTGCCCGGCATCGAAGCAGGTAGGTTGGCGCTGAGCGCAGCGAAGCCCAACGCCGCAATCTCCACCCTCGCCGCAAGATCCGACCTCTGCGATGTTGGGCTTCGCCTTTGGCTCAGCACCAACCTACAAGAGCGGGCACGGTGAGCGGTGAGCGTCGTGCCCGGCATCGAAGCAGGTAGGTTGGCGCTGAGCGCAGCGAAGCCCAACGCCGCAATCTCCACCCTCGCCGCAAGATCCGACCTCTGCGATGTTGGGCTTCGCCTTT
>Ga0335395_10000327_pt1 | contig 30262 bp, 19 predicted proteins | sample MAT02_FD_205744 | JGI IMG/M metagenome (GOLD analysis project Ga0335395, IMG submission 205744) | Freshwater microbial communities from Lake Fryxell liftoff mats and glacier meltwater in Antarctica - MAT-02 (spades assembly) (version 2) ... | reverse complement strand
CTTTTGCTCACTTGGACGCTACAACTTTGTTGTCTCGCGGTTTGGCTGCTAAGGGTATTTATCCGGCTGTTGATCCGCTGGAGTCTACCTCCACAATGTTGCAAGTTAGCATTGTAGGCGAAGAACACTATGGTGTGGCGCGTCAGGTGCAGTCTATTCTGCAACGCTACAAGGAATTGCAAGATATTATTGCGATTTTGGGTTTGGATGAGCTGTCTGAAGATGACCGCTTGACCGTTTCTCGTGCTCGCAAAATTGAACGTTTCTTGTCTCAACCGTTCTTTGTGGCGGAAGTGTTCACCGGTTCCCCCGGCAAGTACGTCAAGCTGGCTGATACCATTAAGGGCTTCCAAATGATTTTGGGTGGCGAACTTGATGATTTACCCGAACAAGCTTTCTATTTGGTTGGCGATATCAATGAGGCGATCGCCAAAGCTGAAAAAATGAAGGCTGAGGCTAAGTAATTTTAGTCATTAGTCATTAGTCATTGGTAATGGGTAATGGGTAATGGGTAATTGGTAATGGGTAATGAGTTATTGGAACTAACAAATAACTAATGCCCAATGCCCAATGCCCAATGCCCAATGCCCTGTTTGGCCAATGCCCGATGCCCAATGCCCAATGCCCAATGCCCAATTACCAATTCGCTATTTATGACATTAACTGTGCGCGTAGTGGCCCCAGACAAAACTGTTTGGGATTCTAATGCTGAAGAAGTAATTCTGCCTAGCACCACAGGCCAATTGGGTATCTTGACTGGTCACGCTCCGATGTTGACTGCTTTGGATACCGGAGTGATGCGCGTCCGTCCCGGTAAGGAATGGGTGTCTATTGCTCTGATGGGCGGCTTTGCAGAAATCAAAGAAAACCAGGTTACTATTCTGGTCAACGGCGCTGAAAAAGGCGAAACGATCGACAAAGAATCTGCTCGTACTGCTTACACCGAAGCAGAAGCTCGTTTGGACAAGTCTGCTAGCGGGAATTTGCAAGAGCAAATTCAAGCTAAGCAAGCAATTAAACGCGCGCGAGCTCGTTTCCAAGCTGCCGGCGGCACGCTTTAGATAAGACGGCGGTTGAAACCGCGTCTACAAAAACAAAGTCCGCCTCCGCGGACTGAAGAAAATAACGTAATTTTAACCGCCAGTTCTTCAACCCCTCTGAGTTCGGGTTTTGTTTGTATAAACGCGGTTTCAACCGCCCGGTCTTCTTGTATAGACGGCGGTTGAAACCACCCGGTCTTCTAAACTCCGGCCTCGGACAATAGCGATTGCATTGTTTCCCAAGATAACCCCTGCTGAAGATAGCGGGGGTTATTTGGATTGTAGGGACTCTCCAGCCGATCGACACTCACAATCTTTGCTCCCTCCGGCAAAACTGGAACCTCTGGATCAAAAGCGGTCGATCGCACCAGGGAGCTAGAAAAGCCTTTAAAAATAGCAATTTCGTCGAATTCGCCGTCAATTTGGGCTTTGACGATTAACACTTCGTGCGATCGGGCGATCGTGTATTGTTCCAAACGGCGAGCAATAGAGTCAGCCATAGCAAATCTCACTTTCCTGAAATCTGCTATAATATAGCTTAATATGGCGACTAATTTCAGGGACAGCCGAGCGAAATTTTATCTTTAATTCGACCTTTTTTAACAGCCTAAAGTAAGCGGATATAATATAAAGCCTGTAGAAAACATCGGGAATATATTACTCCTGCAAAACCTACTTATACGACAATACAGTTCGCTTAAGACAGTCCACTGGAAAAAATGATGTGACAAACAGACGCTGCGATTGCTCTCCCGAAGCGCAATGACAAACAAACCTTAAGTGAACCGTATTTACTTATACGATATTTTATGAGCCACAGAAAGACTAGGTTTCAATTATCGTTTTCCATACAAAATATTAGACAGCGTTTGGTTTGGGGATACTCGCTGCTATTTATGCTGTTTTTTTGCTTGAGTTTAGCAGTAGCAAGTTGCCAGTCACAACCCATAAATAACTCTATAACAAACAACCCAAATGCACCACCAAACTTAACAAAAACTGTCAGAATCGGCCATCAGCCTTTCGGAGCATTATTTTATCTCAAAGCTAAAGGCTCTTTGGAAACCCGTTTAGCAGAAATAGGGTGGCGTGTAGAATGGACGGAATTTGTCGCAGGGCCGCCAATTTTAGCAGCAATCGGAAAAGGAAAAATCGATCTGGGTTATACAGGAGTTGCGCCGCCAGTTTTTGCCCAATCAGACGGCGTACCTTTTGTTTATATTGCTAACGATTCAGCTTTACCTGGAAGCATTGGCATCATAGTTCCTCAAAATTCTCCAATTCGGACTCTAGCGGATCTCAAAGGCAAGAAAATAGCAGCAACTCGAAAAACCGCAGGTCACTATTTGTTAATTCGGGCATTAACTCAAGGCGGCTTGCAGTTAAAAGATGCCGAATTCGTCGATTTGTCGCCGCCAAAAGCTCAGGAAGCATTTGTGAGAGGTGAAGTTGATGCTTGGGCGATTTGGCAGCCGTTTCTAGCTCAGTTACAGGAAACAGTGCCCGTTTATTTCTTGACTGACAGCGACGGGCTGATCAATGACAGAAACTTCTATTTGGCTAGTCGCTCTTTTGCTAGCGACTTTCCCGATATTGTGAAAATAGTCCTGGGAGAAACGCGAGAGATAGCTGCTTGGATAGCTAAGAATCCCGAGCGAGCTGCGGAATTGATCGGCGCTCGAAGGGGAATGAAAAAAACAACAGCTATAATATTAACTAAAAGCCGCAGCTACGATTTGCTGCCAATTCAAGACAGGGCTGTTGAAGAACAGCAGCGCATTGCTGAAATTTTCTTTCGGTTGGGACTACTTCCAAAACGCATTTGGATTGAAGATGCCATCTGGAAACAAAAATTAGATTTATAGAAGAAGGAAGATGGAAGAAGGAAGATGGAAGAAGGAAGATGGAAGAAGGAAAGGGAGCATCTCAGTTTTGCAAAAAGCATTTTTTTTATTATAGTGCGAGCGTCCCCGAAGAGCGTATTGTACTCGCGAGCGGGGACGCTCGCACTATAATGCAAAACTGAGATGCTCCCGAAGGAAAGCTTTAGCTATCGTCGCGAGAGAAGTCAGGATCAATCGATCTCATGGGTTTGGGCCATTAAAAATATCCTAACCGTCGTTTAGTCCACTCGCTCGGTTGCGGACTAAAGTCCACACTACGAACCAATTTTAGATCGGTCAATTGACCGGACACGATATCATTAGTCATTAGTGCTGTTCTCCCCTAGCGAACGTTATCAGTCATCAGTCATCAGAAGCTTTTACTTGGGAGCATCTCCGGTATTGAAAAAAGCATTTCATTTTTTTACAGCGCTGTCGGGAACTCGCGCGCACTTGCGAAGCTCGCCAGATGCCGACAGCACTATTAAATGCTTGCACAGATGCTCGCTTTTCGTTATCTAGCGCCATAAAGTCACAAGCAATCTACTGCTTATATTTCAACTATTAAAAACGTCGTCACCGTCGGGCGCGGTGGCGGTAGGATATTAAAAATTAGGCAAAAGGTAACGATAAATTAACTGTGGCGATTGCGAAAGTCTGAAAAATGCAATTGGGTGTATCCTATAGACTGAGTTCAAACTGTTAACTGGCAAAATAAAATGTCCTCAATTGCCAATCAACTGCGTTACGGTTTTGTCTCGATTGTTGTAGCCAGCGTATTGATGGCGGGAAGTACGTTAGCTTACTTCAGCTTTCGGGGGCAGATAGAACAGACAAAACAGCTTCAGTACGAGCGATCGCAAGCTGCTGCCGCCCAAATTAGCGCTTATGTGGATAACTTGCAGCGCCAACTCAATTATTTGTCAGAATTGCGCGGTTTAACAGAATTTAATGCTGCAACTCAGCGCAGTATTCTGGAAGGATTGGTAAACAGTAACAGCGCCTACGAAGTTGTGGGAATTTTTAACAATAAAGGTCAAATAATACAGGCGATTTCGCCTTACGAACCATTCTCTAATTCTAGCTTGAGTTTAGCAGGTATTTCGGTAGATTCACCTGTATTTTGGCAAACATTTATGCAGGCTCAAAACTATGTTAGTCTAGTAGATGTCGATCTAAAAACAGCCGTGAATGTTGTTAATTTAGCCGTGCCTTTGCGCGACAGTAAAAATCAAATTGCTGGAGTATTGTTTGCCCGAGTTAGTTTAAATTTTTTAACTCAAATTGTCGCCCGATCGCAAGTGGGAAAAACTGGCTACAGCTACGTGCTCGACCACAGATCGGTGCTGATTTCGGAAACAGGAAGCAAGATGAATCCGTATTTGCTGCAAGACTTGAGAGGGCGATCGTTTGTGGGAAAGTTATTCAAACTGGCTTTGGCTTCGGGGGTGCAATCTCCGCTCGTTTATCGAGGCTGGCGCGGGGAAGAAGTAATGGGTACGGGGGCGATCGTCCGCAGGATGCAGTGGATGGTGGTTGTAGAGCTACCTACGGCGGAAGCTTACGCTCCGGTGCGATCGCTCGTAGCCGTCATGGGTGCTGTTACAGCCGCCTGCGCCCTCGCTGCGGCGGGCTTGGGAGTTGCTTTTGCTCGATCGATCGCAAATCCTTTAAAATCCCTAACATCCGCAGCTACTCAAATGACTAGCGGAATGTTGGAAACTCGGGTAAATATTGCAGCATCTAACGAACTAGGAAAATTAGCTAATGCTTTCAACAGCATGGCCAGTCAATTAGAAGTATCTTTCACAAAGTTAGAGGAGCAGAATGCCCAATTGCAACAACTTGACAAACTCAAAGACGAATTTTTAGCCAACACTTCTCACGAACTCCGCACCCCACTTAACGGCATTATCGGTTTAACAGAATCTTTAATCGACGGCGCTACAGGACAATTGCCAGAACCGACTATTTCCAATCTAAAAATTATTGCATTTAGCGGCAGAAGACTGTCCAATCTCATCAACGACATTCTCGATTTTTCGAGGCTGAAACACAAAAACATTGAACTGCAAATTAAGCCCGTCGGCATCCGAGAAATTGTCGATATCGTAGTGACTCTTTCTCAACCGCTCATTGGCAGAAAAAACTTGCAGTTGATTAATTCAGTCGCTTCCGACATTCCCCTAGTAGATGCCGATGAAAATAGAGTCCAACAAATTCTTTATAACTTAATTGGAAATGCGATTAAATTTACAGATAGTGGTACTGTCGAAATTTCCGCAAACGCGATCGCTGTAGAAGCATCGCCGTTGACAGACGAAGAAAGTTCAGTAACGAGCCAGCTTCAATCTTTAATTGTCAGGTCAAAACTGCAAATTACGATATCCGATACCGGGATTGGCATTGCTGAAGATAAATTAGAAAGAATTTTTGAATTTTTTGAACAAGCAGACGGTTCCACTGCTAGAGAATACGGAGGAACCGGTTTAGGTTTGGCAGTGACAAAGCAGTTAGTAGAACTGCACGGCGGCGAAATTCAGGTATCTTCAGAACTAGATATTGGTTCGCAATTTACCTTTAGTTTGCCAGTATCTCATAATCAGTATATCGATCACCAGCGGTTGCCAGCAAAGGTGCGGCAGTGTGTAGCTTCAACAACTAACGATCGCCAATTCATAACTAATCAAGCGACCGAAATTATTTTTAATAATAATAGTTACATTGACAGTAAAATTTTGGGGAAAAACAATCAGGTTAAAATTTTAATTGTAGATGACGAACCTGTGAATCTTCAGGTGTTAGCCAACAATTTATTTTTAGAGAACTATGCCCTCGTTGAAGCTAGCAGTGGTAAAGAAGCTTTAGCTTTTCTAGACACAGGCTACAAGCCAGATATAATCTTGCTAGATATCATGATGCCGCGGATGACTGGTTACGAAGTTTGCGAGAAAATACGGGAAAGATTCACGGCGATCGAAGTGCCAGTTGTGATGCTAACCACCAAAAACCAAGTATCTGACTTAGTGCAAGGTTTCAATGCAGGAGCTAATGATTTTTTAACTAAACCATTTGTCAAAAATGAATTGTTAGCCAGAATCAAAACTCATATCCGTCTGGCAAAAATTAATGCAGCTTACGGTAGATTTGTCCCCCACGACTTTCTGCGTTTTTTGGGACACGAAAGTATTGTTGATGTCGAACTAGGCGATCAAATTCAGAAGGAAATGACTGTTTTATTTTCTGATATTCGCTCTTTTACGACAATCTCTGAAGCGATGACACCCCAAGAAAATTTTAATTTTATCAACAGCTACCTCAGCCGAGTTAGTCCGGTTATTCGCGCTCACCAAGGTTTTATTGATAAATATATCGGCGATGCGATTATGGCACTATTTCCTGAGTCGGCAGATGATGCTGTTCGCGCGGCGGTGGAAATGCAGAAACAAGTGATTATTTACAACCAGCACCGACAACTAAGCAATTACGCACCGATCGCGATCGGCATCGGTTTGCACGCGGGCACTTTAATGCTGGGTACGATTGGCGAGCAAGAACGGATGGAGAGTACGGTGATTGCTGATGCGGTGAATCTCGCTTCTCGTTTGGAAGGATTGACTAAGGTTTACGGGTCGGGAATTTTGGTAACAGAATCAATTTTAGAGCGTTTGGGCGATCGACAAACATATCTGTACCGATTTGTCGATCGCGTCACAGTAAAAGGAAAAAAATCTGTCGTTTCGGTGTTTGAAATTTATGACGCAGAAACACAACAAAGTATTGAACTAAAACAAGAAACTGCGGCCGCTTTTGAAAAAGGCCTGGAGCTTTATTTTGAGCAAAATTTTACTAAAGCCCAAAAAATATTCAAGAAGATTTGCGAAACAAATCCTCAAGATAAGTTAGCAGCAATCTACTGCCAGCGTTCTCTCAAGAATCGAATGTATGGAGTGCCAGATGGATGGTCGGGGATAGAAGCTTTGGATGAAAAATAGTAAAAGTAACATCAAGCTGACGGCATAAATTTTTACCTGTTTATCCGGTTTTTTGGATCGGGTATCAGTCATAATAGATTCAGGTCAAAGCCTGAGATCCCAAAATTGAGAGTTTTCTTGGAAGATACGCCGTCGATCGCGCTGCTGTGACTTCAAACTCGTATATACTGCGGAAAGCTGTGCGAGACAGAAACCCGGTTGCTCTGAAAAATCTCAGGTTTGAGAGCGATTCAGGAAGAAACCCAGAATCAGGCTTTAGTTGGGTAAGTTTTGTTCAACTGCAAAAAGGTTGACAATACTTATAGAAACCGCGCCCGAAGGTGATGACGTTCTTAATTGCTAAAACATAAGCTTTTATTGCGTCTTTCTTCTTCCTTCTTCTTGATGACTAATGACTGATGACTAATGACTGATGACTAATGACTTCTATAGCAGTGGTGCAGATTCGAGTATAGCGGTTCTCAAGCGTGGTGAGGATAGCCCTATGCCCTATGCCCTATGCCCTATGCCGTTCGCGTACCTCATCTTTCTGAGAAAGGCTATATCAACTGTGTCTTTCAAGCTAAATTAATGTTATGTCAATTCTTTCTTTCAAGCGCTTAATTACCAAAATTTCAGGAAAATCGACGCTCCAAACTGTGCTCGTAGTTCCGTTTGTCTTGCAAGTATTTGCAGCGGTGGGAATTGTGGGATATTTATCATTTAAAAACTCTCAAAGAGCCGTAAATGATCTGGCCGATCAGTTGATGGGGGAGGTGAGCAATCGCATCGAGCAAAATTTGGTAACTTATCTCGAAACTCCGCACCAAATCAATCAAAGCAAGCTGGATGCGGTGAAACTGGGTTTTGTGAACATGAAAAATTTGTCAGCTTGGGAAAAGTATCTGTGGCGGCAAGTGCAGTTATATCCTTATATTAATTTTACGTCGATCGCCAATCGAGATGGAGAATACCGCACTGGCGAAAAGACATCGGATGGAACTTTATTGATTAACGCCTCGGGCCCTTCTACAAATTTTAATTTTTATTCCTACAATACTAATGATTCGGGCGATCGCGCGACAGTAGCAGCCACCGTCAAAAACTTCGACATCCGACAGCATCCTTCCTACAGCTATGCGGCTCTATCAGCCAAACCAACCTGGAGTTCAGTTTATATATCCTTCGTAGAACCCACATTGATTCTCAGCGCTCTGCAACCAGTTTACAACAGCCAAAAACAGCTAGAAGGAGTCTTAATTGCTGCTTTGCGTCTCGACAGTATCGGTCAATTTTTAAACAGCCTCAAAATAGGCAAATCCGGTCAAACTTTTATTATCGAAAGAAACGGCACGCTGCTGGCAACTTCCACACCAGAAAAACCTTTCCGCACGCAAAACGGTAAGAAAGAACTGTTTAAAGTCACAGAAAGCAGCGATCCCGTCACGCAAAATACAGCTAAATATTTAGAAAATCACTTTCAAAACTTGCGCCAAATCACCAAATCGCAGCAACTAAGCTTTGAAATAAACGGCAAACAGCAATTTTTAAAAGTCCTACCATTCCAAGACGGCAAAAGTTTAGATTGGCTGATTGTCGTCGTAGTTCCCGAAGCCGACTTTATGGAACAAATTCATGCCGGCAACAGAACTACAATATTGCTATGTCTGGCCGCATTAGTTATGGCTACTGTGGTAGGACTTATCACTTCTCGCTGGATTACCAAACCAATTTTAAAATTAAAAGATGCAGCAATAGCTTTGTCTGAAGGACAATTTGACAAAACTGTCAAACTCGATCGTTCCGACGAATTAGGCATACTTGCCGCTGCTTTTAACAGCATGGCAGCACAACTGCAAGCATCCTTTACAGCCTTAGAAACTAAAAATAGCGAATTAGAGCGACTGGACAAACTGAAAGACGAATTCTTAGCAAATACTTCCCACGAACTCCGCACTCCCCTCAACGGCATTATTGGGATTGCAGAATCTTTAATAGACGGTGCTACCGGAAAACTGCCAGATTCAACAAATTTTAACTTAGGTTTAATTGCAGCTTCGGGAAAAAGATTGTCTACCTTAATTAACGATATTCTGGATTTTTCTCAACTCAAACACAAAACCATAGAATTGCAAATTAAGTCCGTTGGTGTCAGAGAAATAGTCTCTGTAATTCTTACTTTATCTCAGCCCTTAGCAAATCAAAAAAACATACAGTTACTTAACTCAGTCGCTCCCGAATTGCCGCCCATAGCAGCCGACGAAAATCGGTTAGAGCAAATCCTTTACAACTTAATCGGCAATGCGATTAAATTTACCGAAAAAGGCACAGTTGAAATCTCAGCAGAATTAGTAAATGGCAACGAACAATCACCGCTTAATTCGCAATTAGCCATTACTGTATCGGACACCGGCATTGGTATCCCCGAAGATAAATTAGAGCGAATTTTTGAATCCTTTGAACAAGCTGATGGTTCCACTGCTAGAGAATATGGCGGCACGGGTTTAGGATTAGCTGTTGCCAAGCAATTAGTAGAATTGCACGGAGGTAAAATTTGCGTATCTTCAACTGTAGGCGCGGGTTCCCTATTCACTTTTACTTTGCCCGTATCTGAAAGTCAGCCGGAATTGAGCAACAGACAGCCGCCTTTAACCGAGGAATTTCGCATTGTAACAACTCCTGAATTAGCCCAGCAATCATCTATCATAAATCCTGGGTTATCAGCAAATAGCGAATTGCCAGAAAATCAAAGAATAAAAATTTTGGTAGTCGATGATGAACCGATTAATATTCAGGTAATCACTAATAATCTTTCTTTAGAAAACTACGCTATCACTCAAGCGAGCAACGGCTTAGAAGCTTTAAATCTGATTGCATCAGGATTTAAGCCAGACTTAATTTTACTTGACGTAATGATGCCGCAGATGACTGGTTATGAAGTGTGCAGAGAAGTTCGCAAAAAATACTCGCCTTTAGAAATGCCGATTCTGATGCTGACGGCAAAAAATCAAACTACCGACTTGGTAGAAGCTTTTAACTTAGAAGCCAATGATTATGTAACTAAACCTTTTATCAAAAAAGAGTTGTTGGCGAGAATTAATACGCAAATTCGTTTGGCAAAACTGAATGCAGCTTACGGCAGGTTTGTGCCGCACGATTTTCTGAGTTTGCTGGAAAAACCGAGTATTATTGAAGTAAAATTAGGCGACAATCAGCAAAGGGATATGACAGTGCTGTTTGCTGATATTCGCTCGTTTACGTCGCTTTCAGAACAGATGACACCGCCAGAAAATTTTGCATTTATTAATACTTATTTGGGAAAAGTTAGCCCTGCAATCAGGAAAAATAACGGGTTTATTGACAAATATATTGGAGATGCAGTCATGGCTTTGTTTTCTACATCTCCTGACGATGGTGTAAGAGCAGCAATTGATATGCAAGAAGAAGTGAATATTTTCAACCAGGAGCGCGAACAAAAGGGTTTGTTTCCGATCGCGATCGGCATTGGTTTGCACGCGGGAAATTTGATGCTGGGTACAATTGGCGAGCGAGAACGGATGGAAAGTACGGTGATTGCTGATGCGGTGAATCTCGCGTCTCGTTTGGAAGGATTGACTAAGGTTTACGGCGCAAGAATTCTAGTCAGCGGTGCAATTATCGATCGCCTGGAGGAGCCTGAAAAATATAAGTACCGATTTGTCGATCGCGTAGCGGTGAAAGGAAAAACCAATGCTGTGTCGGTGTTTGAAATTTATGATACAGAAACAGAGAAGAGTATTGTACTCAAGCAGCAAACTGCGGAGATTTTTCAAGAAGCTCTCAATTTTTATTACCAGCAAAAGTTTGTTTCCGCCCAAAAAGTATTTGAGCATATTTTACAAATCAATCCTGACGATCTGGTAGCGATGTTGTATTTCAAACGCTCTCGCAAATATCGAATGTACGGAGCGCCGGATGGGTGGTCGGGGGTGGAAATTTCAATGGAGAAATAGGGCGTTTTTTGAAGGAAGAAGTCATTAGTCATTAGTCATTGGTCATTGGTCATTGGTCATTAGTCATTAGTCATTAGTCATTAGCATTTTGTAGGGGCGGGTTGAGCTAAAGATATATGATACAAATGACTAAAAAAGGGCAAAACCCGCCCAAGCATTTTGTAGGGGCGGGTTGAGCTAAAGATATATGATACAAATGACTAAAAAAGGGCAAAACCCGTCCAAGCATTTTGTAGGGGCGGGTTTTGCTAAGGATATATGATACAAATGACTAAAAAAATGGCCAAACCCGCCCTCTTGATTCGACTGAGAACCTAATTATGTAAATTTCCCGGACATAATTGTGCAACACGGATTCTTAGCATGAGCTACAATGCTTTTTATCAGGGAACTTGTCGAATTTGGTTTGGTGATTTCGATCGCATTACCGATCCAGCGTCGCTAATTTCGACCCAATTCGCGATCGGCAATTAGCTGGAACTATTATTAATTACGCTCAAAAGCAAGAATCAGCCGATTTGTGCAGTTTCTCTGAGAACCCAGGCGATTTACTATGTTATTGAAAAGTATTAGCAGATCGATCGCAAAATTTTACAGCAGCGTGCCCCTCCGTTTAGCGCTGACAGTGCCATTTGTCGTGCAAACTGTCGCCGCAGTCAGCCTAGTAGGATATTTGTCTTTCATCAACGGACAAAAAGCCGTTCAAGAATTGGTTAATAGCTTGCAAGCCGAAATTAGCGATCGCATCCAAGAGCACCTCACAAATTACTTAGAAAAACCTCACACCATCGCCAGACTCAATGCAGGTGCAGCGCAACTCGGCAAGCTGCATCCAGCAGATTTGCAAGCAACACAGCGCTATTTTTGGCAGCAGATGCAAATATTATCCTCGGTGCGAGAAATCTATTTAGGCAGCAAGCAAGGTGAATTTATCGGAGTTCGCAGAGAAGCATCAGGACAATTAATTGCGCCAATCACAGAAAACTTTCCTAGGCGTTCTTTCTATGCTTTAGATGACCGAGGCAATCCCACTACTTTATTGAGTTACGAACCGAATTACGACGCGCGAACTCGTCCCTGGTACATCAGCGCAACCGCAGCAAATAAATTAGTTTGGACAGACATTTATACGTTTTTTCATGGAGATTTGGGAATCACAGCGGCTCAGCCTTGCTATGACGAGCGAGGTGAGTTTGTTGGAGTAATGGCAGTTGACATGATTTTGAGCCAAATTGGGAACTTTTTGGGAAACATGAAAATTAGCCGATCGGGTCAAACTTTCATTATCGAGCGATCGGGCGCTTTAGTGGGCAGTTCGACAAGCGAAAAACCCTACACCCTCGACACTGACGGCAAAGCTCGACGATTGCTAGCAATTGATAGCAAAAATACGTTAACTAACGCCACAGCTAAACACATCATTAGTAATTTCAATTTAAGCCAAGTTGAGCCGCCCCAAAAACTAGAATTTCAACTCGATTATCAGCGGCATTTTGTGCAGATATTGCCGTACAAAGACCCCAGCGGCATTGATTGGTTAGTAGTGATAGTGATTCCAGAAAACGATTTTATGGAGGAAATTAATGCTAGCACTGCTACCACTCTTTTACTCTGCATGGCAGCGCTAATAGTAGCAACAATTATTGGCATTTTTACGGCTAGATCGATCGCGCGGCCAATTTTGGGGTTAAACGCAGCAGCCAAAAATATCGCCCGAGGAGAATGGGATCGGAAACTAGAGTTCGATCGCGCCGACGAAGTAGGCCAACTAGCCAAATCCTTCACCAGCATGGTATCTCAATTGCAAACATCCTTCGTCGCCCTCGAAAATAAAAATCAAGAATTGCAACAATTCGACAAACTCAAAGACGAATTTTTAGCCAACACCTCCCACGAATTCCGAACTCCCCTCAACGGAATGATTGGTATTGCCGAATCAATGATTGACGGCGCAACCGGAACTTTATCAGAAATTCAGCAGCACAACCTCTCAATGATTGTTAGCAGCGGCAGGCGGCTTAACGAACTTGTTGACAATATTCTCGACTTTGCTCAACTCAAAAATCACAAACTAGAATTGCAGTTTCGCAGTGTAGGAATCAAGTCAATTGTCGAAGTTGTACTAACTGTAAGTAAATTTTTAACCGGCACTAAAAACTTGCAGTTAATTAACAATATTCCTGCGGATTTACCGTTGGCTTGGGCTGACGAAAACCGCTTGCAACAAATCCTTTACAACTTAATTGGCAATGCGATCAAATTCACCGAGGGCGGCACTGTAGAAATATCAGCAGAAATTGTAGCCACCGACGGTCAAAAATTCCTCCCAGTGCCCGCGTCAAATCGCCCGCCGCCCGGCCCTGATTTTCAAATAGCTGTGACCGTTTCCGATACAGGAATAGGCATTCCGGGCGATCGGCTCGATCGCATTTTTGAGCCATTTGAACAAGGCGACGGTTCCACAGTCAGACAATATGGAGGAACCGGTTTAGGTTTAACAATATCCAAACAATTTGTCGAACTCCACGGCGGTAAAATCTACGCAGCATCGCAAGTCGGCATCGGTTCCCACTTCACCTTTACCCTGCCTTTTTCTACCGAACAAATTTATCCTAGCCAAGCAGTAATAAATCCGCATACAGCAACAGAAATCAAGGATTTTCAATTGCCAAATAACATTTATAAAAGTTATTTATCCTGCGATGTAAATTTTTATAAACCAGCTCCTAATCCAGTAAATCAAGCCGCCGCGCTATTAAAAGTCGAACAATTTAAAATTATGATAGTTGACGACGACCCGATCAACCTGCAAGTTTTAAACAATCATCTTTCTCTGGAAAATTATAGCGTCATTCAGGCACCTGACGGGGAACAAGCCCTATCACTCCTCGAAGGCGGACAGCATTTTGACTTAATCATTCTCGACATCATGATGCCCAGAATGTCGGGTTACGAAGTCTGCGCCAAACTCAGGGAAAAATATCCCTCCCACGAGTTGCCAGTAGTCATGTTGACGGCGAAAAATCAAGTGTCAGATTTAATCATAGGATTTCAATTCGGCGCTAACGACTATCTAACTAAACCTTTCTCGAAAGACGAACTTTTAACCAGAATTAAGTCTCACATCAACTTGTCGCAAACTAACAGCGCCTACGGGCGATTTTTCCCTGATGCTTTCTTAGAATTTCTGAAAAAAGAAAGCATTGTAGATATCCAATTAGGCAATCACGTCAGCAAAGAAATGGCAGTCATGTTTAGCGATATTCGCTCTTTTACCTCGCTTTCAGAAACGATGACTCCGCAGCAAAACTTTGACTTTGTTAATGCTTACTTGCGAGAAGTCAGTCCAAAAATTAGAGAGAATCACGGCTTTATTGTCAAGTATTTAGGAGATGGAATGATGGCAGTTTTTCCCAACGGTGCTGACGATGCACTCAAAGGTGGAATTGCTAAACTGCAACAAGTTCACAAATATAATGTCGATCGGCTTCGCAGCGGATATCAACCGATTCAAGTAGGTGTAGGAGTACATTTCGGTCAGATGATGGTGGGGATAGTCGGGGAAGCGGAAAGAATGCAGGGAGATGCTTTTTCCGATCATGTCAACTTAGCTTCTCGTTTGGAAAGTCTCACCAAATTATATGGAGTATCGTTAATAATTTCTGATAAAATTTTGAAAAATTTGACAGATCCCGAACAGTATCAAATCCGTTTTTTAGATAGAGTAATTGTCAAAGGCAAAAAACAGCCAATTTCCATCTATGAAGTCCTCGACGGAGAAACCGAGTTAGTCAGGGAAATCAAGTTACAAACTCAGCCGGATTTTGAACGAGGTTTAGAACATTATCGCCGTCACGAATTTAAGGCAGGTCAAATTTATTTCGATCGAGTTTTAGCTGTTAATCCCGAAGATAAAACGGCTGCACTTTATTTAGAGAGACTCAACCATTTGATAAAAAAGGGCGTGCCTGAAAATTGGTCTGGGGTTTGGACTTTAACTCAGAAATGATTTGGTAGTATCGGTAGATAGTAGATTTGCGACTTTCAAACAACTTGACAATTGAGTCAACGACAATTTTTGTAACTATCGGGTTAAAATCGGTAATAAAGTCATCGGCTTCGAGATTTTGCTTAAACAATTCCTTAGCTCGATCGCACTGATAGCGCATTTCGTCAAAGCCGACAATTTTTATGATAAACGTCGCCAGCGGGGAGTTTTCCAAATCGCTATTAGAATTGCTTTTAGCCCGCCCATTTTCTAATAAATTTAATACTTCGGATTCTAAACTATTTTTAGGTTCGTAAGGTTTTTCTATTTCTGGAAAAAAGCTTTCTAGGCGCACGCCTCCGACAGTTCTATCTGGAAGTTCTCCCATCATCATCGCCAGAGAAACGTCGATGCCCAAACTCGAAGAAAGAGCTTCTAACAGGGCGATAGCAGCTAGTTTGCAGCCCAAATAAAGCTTGGCAATTTCCAGATTGTATCTAGCAGTAGTTTCCCAGTGCTGATAGGTGCGATCGTCTGGACATCCCTCAAACTGCCGAAAAATCACCTCTGGCTGGAGATAACTCAGAAAACCCTCCATTTTCAGGATAGCAATTCGGTAGTCGCGAACCGTGTAAAAACCGCAGCAGGTGAGGTTGTGATTGGTTTCCGGCAATAAATTCCAGGTATTTGCCAAAAAATGGGCTGAACTCTGGTGAGAAAAACTGATTACATCCCGGTTAGAAATGCGTACAGCTTTTTTCACAGTTTCCCGCATTTGCTCGTCAGTTAAACTGAGGTTAAACTGGCTATTTATTGCTTGCAAGCGGTCGTAAAGACGCTGGCTGACCGTTACTCCCTGCGAGGCGGCGCGAAACGGAATTGTGGCTTCAATGCAGGCTACAATTTGAAGCAATTGCTCGCGTTTGAGAAATGGTTCTAGAACTTTTGCTGCTACCAAAGCGCTGAGAAATTCGTTTTGTCCTGAGAAGGGATTAAGCACTTCTCCGGGTACAAAACCGAATACCAGCATTACCATCTCGAAGGTAGCATCTGCCGACAGTTCAGATTGATCTCGAATCTGTAGCTGTTTGTTGACTTCTTTTGTTACCGGAGTGATGTAGTAGCTGACGTTAAAGTTAATGCTGCGATCGACTTGCACGTAGACGATATCGTGAAATAAAGCGGCCAAAACCTCGATCGCGTCTTCATTTCCTCCCACCTCAAAAATATGTTCGGGAGTGTGAAAAAACCGCCAGGATCCCGTCATCGGCTGAACTATCAGTTCGGCAATCCGAGCTAGTTCAGTTGGTTCTACTTCTGCTTTGAGGCGGTCGATCGCCCAAATCAGCTTGTCTAAGCACTGTAAATATGCTTGTTTGCTATCCATCACAGTCTTTTCTAATAACATTGCTGTCAGTCGATTTGAGATTTGAGATACTTCGACTTCGCCCTACAAGTTTGAGATTTACTTGCAGCAGATGAATCACCGGAGCAGGAACTTGCGTCTAAAATTTTTAGATGTCCACCACAGGAGTATGTGGCACGGTATCCGCTTTTTGAGCGGTGTCACGTCAGCCACCCTCTTGTTAGTTAAATTTTTCGTATATGCGGCTTTTTTGAGTTGGGACTTTTGACTTTTTTGTTGAAGACTTTAGCTGAAATGGAGGAGACAAATATTTGCTTTAAATCAACTTAATTTCCAGTAGCTGACCTCCCCTGTTTACCAATTCTAATTAGTACAAAGTATGACAAGTAAATTACATAAATCGCTAAACCTGTCAGACCCAACAATCCCAAAAATTGAGGTGTGAGATTAGGATGAAACATCTGCTTGTACAGCCAAGGCGGGTCAAACCAAACGCGGCAAAAAGGTTCGTCAATTACCTGAATTTGAGATTTAAAGGCACAGCTTAAGAAGGGAATTTGAGCTAGAGCGCCCAAACCGCTGAAAACAGTAATCGCCCACCGCCAAGCTGTAAAGGCGAGCTTCAAAGGCGACTGAGGCCGATCGGCAATTTCGTCGTTTAAATCCTCCCAGAACCACAGACAAGCAGGAATCAAGGCTCTCGCTATCACTGACGATACAAAGCTCACAGGCAGAGCAGCCATCATCAGGTAAAGTGTAATTGCCAACAAACTGGCTACCCGCCAATAAATCATCAACAAACGGGCGATCGCATCAGCTTTGTCAAAAACAGCCCAAATCAGCACTACCAGCGGGATAGAAACGGTTAATAGCACAGACAACCGGTAATCCATCCAGACAAGCGGTTGAAACCAGGGCCCGGTGGCTGCCAATAAAAGACTTAACATCTTTGGGAAAATATACTCACTTATTTGTGACAAATTCTACTATACAAATGCTCAAAAATCAGGGATCGGATAAGACGGCGCTTGAAACCAGGTTTACAAAAACTTTCGCCTGCCTCCGCAGATCCAAAAATATAACCTAATTTTAACCGGCTATTCTTCAACCTGCACTCCTTGGCTAAAGTCTCGTGCAGACGCGGTTTCAACCGCCCGGTATTTTTGCCAAGGTAATTAATCAACCGATGAAAGAATCCCGCGCCAAAAGTGTAGTTTTTGGCGCGGGAGAAAAGACCAGGAGCTAAATTCCTCGTTTATTCGTCGTAGATGCGGCATTCAGCAGCGTCAGGATTGTCGTCGCAATATTTTTCAAAGGAATTCTTTGGTTTGACTTGCTTTTGGTGGGAAGCTTCTGCTTGCAGTTCTTCAACTGCGTCCCACGCTGCCGCACATTCCCCGGAAGTTGCGCCCTTGACGTCACAGACGGTACGAGCGCTTTCTAGTTCTTCTTCAATTTGTTCTTGGATGTTGCCTGCGGGTGTTGTTGTCATAAATTTCTTGAGTAAGAAAGGTTTTCTTTTTTGGATGTTAGCTTGTATTCGATTTGCAGTTTCAGTCTGGCGACCTCAGCTAATACTAGCTTGAGATGTGCTGATGTTGCAGCCCAGATAGAACCCATCCATAAACTGCGATCGCAGCAGCCGTCTCGACTTCCTGCTTTATTTTAGCCGATCGGCGGATTCTAGTTCACAGGCATCAATGCAGGTCGAGCCAACTTGACTTTTGATGAAAACATTACAGGCAATTGTGGTGTCAAACTGTATTGAGCTTGATCTTTTAAGATTTAGCTGAAGACGGCATTTAACACTAAACAGATTGATTCGAGACTCATGTTAACTTATGTTAACACAAGAACGGCGATCGGGGGAGAGTCGATCGACCCAGAAAACCGTCCCGCCAGCGGCAGTTCCGGTTAGCTTAATGTATAGAGATACTTTTATAGAGAAGTTCGCCTTATGTACGAAAACCAAATGCAATGGGTCAGCGCCTTATCAACCCGTCCGTCATTGGAATCAGCCCTGAAAGAAGTTGTAGAAAAAGCCGATCGCGAATTAGAAGGCCCGGCCGACTTAGCGCTGATATTTATCTCATCTGCCTTTGCCAGCGAGTATTCTCGACTGATGCCTTTACTCGAAGAATTACTGCCAGTGCCTGCGATTCTCGGCTGCGGCGGGGGAGGGGTCATCGGCACCGGTCTAGGCGGTCAGACCGAAGAAGTGGAGGGTTCTCCAGCAGTCAGCCTGAGTCTCGCCCGCTTGCCTGGAGTGAGCGTCAGAACATTTCACGTCGGTGCAGAGGAACTGCCGGACTTAGACAGTCCGCCGGATACTTGGGTGGATTTGTTGGGCGTGCCGGCTCGCGAAGAACCGCAGTTTATCATTTTGGCAGACCCCTTTTCGGCAAAAATTAACGATTTGCTGCAAGGGCTAGATTATGCCTATCCGGGTGCGCCGAAGGTAGGGGGACTTGCCGGCGGGGACGGTGCGGGCAGGGGCGCGGCGCTGTTTTGCGACTATCAGCTTTACCGAGAAGGGACGGTGGGAGTGGCTTTGAGCGGGAATATAGTTCTCGAAACGATCGTCGCTCAAGGCTGCAGACCGATCGGGCATCCTTATCGGGTGACGGAAGGAGAGCGCAATATTGTGCTCAAACTCGAAGAACAAACCGACGATATCGGCAGCGGGGGCATCGAGCGATCGCCCTTAGAGGCGCTGCGAGAGTTAGTTCAAACCTTGAGCGAAGCAGACCGAGAATTAGCGCAGCACTCGTTATTTGTCGGCTTAGTCAGCGATGAATTCAAGTTTAAATTAGAGCCCGGAGATTTTTTAATCCGAAATTTGTTAGGGGTAGATCCGAAAGTGGGAGCAATTGCGATCGGCGATCGAGTCCGTCCCGGACAGCGCATCCAATTCCACCTGCGGGACGCGCGCACCTCCGCAGAAGACCTAGAAATTCTGCTCGATCGCTATCAGCGGGCCGCCGAGGACAGGGGTACATCCAACATGGGCGCATTGATGTTCTCTTGTCTTGGGCGCGGCGAAGGGCTTTACGGTCAATCGAACTTTGACTCGAAACTGTTCGGCAGATACCTCAAAAACATTCCCCTGAGCGGCTTTTTCTGCAACGGCGAAATTGGCCCCGTCGGCGGCAGCACATTTCTGCACGGCTACACCTCCGTCTTCGGGATTTGCCGCCAAAATTCCTAATTTTGTTGACAGATGCAGACGGCGGTTGAAACCGCGTCTAGACAAACGAAGTCTGCCTCCGCAGACTAAAGAAAATCAAGAATTCCCACCTGCAGGGAGTGGATTTTCTCTCGATAAATGTGATGTTAAGCGCTCATATCGTGTTTAGCCGATTCACAACCATAAAATTGGTTCGTAGTGCGGACTTCAGTCCGGCTAGGTTGCGGACTTCAGTCCGCACTACGAACGGTTTTTCTTATGGTAATCGATCGGACAGAATATCACTCTTGAACCCGATCCCGGACGTTCGCCTCGCCGTCGAGTCGCAGGTGCAAGGCAAGTATAGACGCGGTTTCAACCGCCTGGGTCTTCTGATCCCAAGCGTATTGACCCATAACCAAAAACTAAAAGCGGCAGTCGCCTGCCGCTTTTAGCCCTAACTGGATAGATGTCTGGAAACCTTAGAAACTAAAGGTAGTACGGAGGAGTCCGACCCAGATATCGTCGTTTCTGTTGTTGTGTTCGGGATTCAGAATCACGAAAACGCCCGGTGTCACTGAGATAAAGTCATTAACTTGGAAGCGATAGAAACCCTCTAAGTGATAAGAGGTGTTGCGGTCTCTGGCGACATCACTCTCAGTAACTTTTGGCGGTACACCGAAGACAAAACCGAGGAGGTTGCCTTGCCGGCCAAAATCTGCCAGGGCCAAAGTGATAGCACCATTCTGGATGGTAGCGTCATTGTTGGAGTTCCGCAGTTGTTCAGCCTTGGTGTAACCGTACCAACCGCCAATCTGAAAGCGACGACTGGGTTTGAAGTTAACTTGCACGCCAAAGTTATCTGCTGCGGTGGCTGATTGACCGAAGGGCCGGTTAGCCAAGGAACTGCCGGTGCTGCCCATGATGCCAACATCGCCTGCCCGATTGTATTTCCGGGTGTAAGTCAGACCCAAATCAAACGGTTTGCTAAAAAAGCCGATCTGACCCAGAGCGCTGAAAGAACCGTTGAAAACGCCCCTGCCGTTTGCGGGGTTGGGAGCATCGCTGTCGCCAGCCAGATAGCCCGCGGTAGCTCGGAGGCTGCCCAAGTTAAAAGTCACACTTGCGCCAGCTCCCTGGGCACCGCGGAATACGGCCGGGTTGCGAACTCCAAATCTGGAAATTGAACCAGTACCCGTAGAGTTGAAGGGAGTTACGGTGTCTGCAATTTCATCCAGGTCAAGTCCTTTAGGGCCGACAAAGACTGTAGCACCACCGATCGGGAAACGATAGTACACTTCGTCTAGTGAGAAATTGCTATCACCACCCCCATCAAACGGTAGGCGAGCCATGTTAGTACCCGTAGCGGTTGATGCACCGTAGTTGGCGATGTTGACTGCTTGCAAGCGGGTTCTGAGCAAGTCTCGACCGGTGAAGCTGGTGTTGAAGTTCAAGCGCACCCGATAGCCGAAGTTGGTGACAGTGTCGTCGTCGCGAGTGCCGATCACATTTCCGTTGGCGTCGCGAAGTTTTACACCATCTCCGAAGGTGTCGCTGACGGCAAAAACAACTTCTCCAGCCAGTTTGGTTGTGGTGGAGAATTGGTTGGCTTCGAGTTCTGCGGTGCGAGCTTCTAGGCCGTCTACTCGTCCGCGCAGGGTAGCGAGTTCTGCTGCAAATTCTTCTTGCAGGCGTTGCAGGATGGCTAAGTCGTCTTTGGTGACGAAGGTACCTGTTGACGAGCTAATTAGTTTGGTTACTTGGTCTAAGCAGGCGTTGACGCCGGCTGCAAATTCGTAGCGAGTCAGGGCGCGGTTGCCGCGGTAGGTGCCGTCGGGATAGCCTGCGATACAACCGTAGCGTTCGACTAGGGATTGCAGGGCTTGGAATGCCCAGTCTGTCGGCCTTACGTCGGAGAGCTGGGATACCGATGTCACCTGGGACATGGTTCCTGACTGTTGTGCCGGTAGGGCTTGGGGTGCTGCTGGGACGATCGGGCCGCCCATTCCTCCGGGTACTGTCTGAGCAATTTCTACTTTAGTAGCTGGAGTGCTGGCGACTGCTGGTACTTGAATTTTCGCAGCGGTGTCTGTCGGGGTGCTTTGCACTGCCAAGTCTGATGCTTGGGGCGACGGTTCGGCTGTGTTGGCGGCAGCCAGGGGTTCAGTCGCTGCCGCTGTGGTGGCGGGGGCGATTGCGATTGGGGCTGCTGAGTCGATGTCGCTTTCTGCTGTTTGCAGTGCAGTTGCGCTGGTTTCTGGTTCAATTTTTGCCAGGTTTTCCGGCTGTTTTTCAGCGTTTGGAGAGTTGGCGATCGGGGTTTGGGCCGCCGGAGCGATGCTGTTTAAAGCCAGCTTTTCTGGGGCAGCAGGGGCTGCTGCAACTGTTTCTGCAACTGGTTCTGCAACTAATTCTGCAACTGATGCTGCAATTTTTGATTCGGATGACTTGGCTGCGGCTAGCTGGTTGGCTTCAGCGGTTGCTGGAGCTTCGGCTGCTCGTGCTGCGGTACTGACGACTGATGATAGCCCCAGAATAGCAGGGGATACTAGCAATAAATTCCAAAAAATTCTGTTCATTTTCCTCACACCTTCACACTATAAATTCAACTCGATCGGCAATTCTCAACTGCTAATTTTTGTGGTTGCTTGCCTGCTGACAATAATTGCCAAAATAGAACATATCCATAGCTGCTGATTCACAGTAGGCGTGTTTAGTTCCCGCTTTAACGTAGGGGCTGGCCCCTTCTACGGCAAGCGTATCTATTCAGGTCAAGCCCACATTACCTTACGGTTGATTATACCATCACCTGGTGACGTACCCACACGCTATGCGAAGCATACAGTCTGGGCTTCCCGTTTCAACCGCCGCTGCCTCTACCATTTTTGAATGATGTTGGTCTTATGCAGCGTCCGGAGGTTTGACAAGCCATCTTGTCCTCACTCCCATCGCACGGCGTGCGTGCGATCCGGGCAGACTCCCTGCGCCCCAAGGAGTTCATTTCATCTCTCGATCGCCAGACTTGCTTTAGTTGCTGTGGCTGCGATCGAGAACTGGTGGTGCGGGTTCGACCACAATTTACCTCAAACTGACCGCTACCTTGAGTCTTCGGTTACGCCAGACTTAACAGACAGTTACAGGTAGGATACGGGCTGCTTGTCGCCTCCCTTATACAGCTTTCGATCCAAATATGTCAAGCTTTTTAACCTAACTTTAAACCTCGCGACCTTTGGCGGGGCTATTTTCCCGCCTGCGGGAAGCCAGCAGGCCTTCATACTCGTAGATGTACCCTAAAAAAGCCAAATTTCAGGCTTGACCAATTTGGGTTTTCTGACGATCCCAGGAGTCGGGACTTGCCTGGGCGATCGTCCTTTTTGAGACAAGCTGTCGCCCGGTTTAATTCCCCGCTACTTTAACACAATTTTTGGGTTTTCTGAGTGTGGCTGCAATTGGTGTTCCTTAATATCCAATTGCGCCGGGAATGCTGTGTTGCTTGAGACACCAACTATACCCAAATTTTCTAGCGGTTTGAGGGCTGTTTTTGACGGAGGGCGATCGTAGGAGTTTAATGCGAAGCTGGCGAAAATGCACAACTCAAAAATAGTGCTGTCAGAACAAAAAACCCAAACGCTATGGGTGGAAATTTTAGTAAAAGAATGAGGGGTTATGGAAGATTTTGGTATTATTATTGCCTGCTGCGACCAAGATTATCTGTTTGCTAAGGGTTGCTGTGCTAGCATCCGGTATTTTTCGGGAGATGTGCCCATCTGTCTGTTGATTGACGGTACGTTTTCTGTGAGTGCTTTGGAGAAATCCTACGGCGTGCGAGTAATCGATCGCACAACAGTTTCCTAAGAGGTTCTCAGGAAAATAAGTTTTGGTTGGGACAAAACTAAGATGATTGCCTTCTGGGAAAGTCCTTGGTCAAATTTCCTGGTTTTGGATGCCGATACTATCGTCTGGGGCGATGTTCTCAAGTTTGCTAATTTTAAGGAATTTGATTTTATAGTAGACCAACCTTGTCAGGAAAATTCGGATGCAGATATTTCAAAATTTTTCTTTGACATTCCTGGTGTTGAGAAGCATTTCCCCAGTTTTAGCTGGTCGAAATATCGAGCCAATTATTTCTGCACTGGTACTTTTTTTGCTAAGCGCGGCATTTTTAACTTGGAAGAATACGTAGAAATTGTAGATTTTACGGCTGCAAATCCGGGGATATTTAAGTACGGAGAAATGGGTTTTTTAAACTTTATGATTTTGCGGGCGGCGCAAGAAAGTCGGCTGCGGGTGCAGAGTGTGGATATGCAGTTTTTGGTGCCGGATTTTGACCGGGATTTGGTGAAAAAGCGGTTTCCGATGGAATCAAGCGGGCCTGCGGGCGATCGCGCTTCGGCGACTGTGATTCACTGGTGCGGGTCAAAACCGACTTTATCTAGTGGGAAAGTTTACTCGGAACCGATGAATTTTTGCCGCCGCAAGTGTCAGGAGGATGCCTGGAACCGCACGGGTTTGGCGGCCGAGATGTCGCTGCAATTTGAGGATTTGCCTTTCGTAGTGTGGACTTTAGTCCGCAATCCCGGAGCGGACTAAAGTCCGCACTACGAACCAATTTTAGATATGTCAATCGATTAGTTATCCTCCTATTTTCTTATCCTCGGGGGCGGCAGTTCTAGGTGATATGATTTTCGGTATATTACTATCACAAAAACTGTTCGTAGTGCGGACTTTAGTCCGTAAAAAGGAGCGGACTAAAGTCCGCACTACGAACCAATCTTAGATATGTCAATAGCTCACTCATCCAAAGGCAAAAGGGGGCCGGCTGGGGGCAAAACTTGGCGGTGAACGCTGATTTTGTGACTTTCCCGCTGAGTTTGCATTTCCACGGCGATCGCCTCAAATTCGACTTCCATGCAGCCGTAGGGAATCTCTAACTCGATACTTGCTCGCACATTTCCCAAGCCGTTAGGTGTAAATTCGGTAATCCAGCGCGGCCCGTCCAGAATTAGGTAGCTTTGCCGATCGAATACCCAAACTTTCACATAAATCCGGGGCATCAATTCCGGCAGTTGCACTTTCACTGTTACAGCCTGGCCCGCGAGGATTTGGGCGCGCGGCAATTCTAAGACGGGCATTGGTACTAACTCGTCTTCTGGCAAAACGTAGGGAGTTGGGGGAGTTGATTCTGCTTCGAGTTTTGTGTTTTTTTGAGCAACTTGTTTCGGCTGCGGGGGCTCGTCAAAAACTACAAATTCTCTGGATTCCGGGCCAATATATTTGGGCTCGGCAATTGTTGCCCCGATCGCCCGTTGCTGCTGAGTTGGGCTGCTTTCTTCCACGACGGCTATTGCGTCGCTGCTATTGGCGGCTTTGGGAGTTGGCGAGAGGGTGGTTGCTTTGAGCCATTCGGGGGATTCGTCGTTGCTGGCTAGGGAACTGAGTCGCGACCAAAATCTATTCTCGACGTTTAGGGTTTGAAATGCCTGTTTTGAGGCTGTTGGCGGGGTTTCTGGGGCTGTTTTTTCTGGTTCCGGGGTGTTTTCGGGTTTCTGGTCGATCGCTCGATCTTCGGCCGTTTCTGCGGCTGTTGGGATGTCTGAGGGTTTGGTTTGTGGCTCGATCGCCCCGGCGACAGTTTGAGGGGGATTGGAGATTTCCCCGAGCAATTGCGATCGGCTGCCCTCGGGCAGTTTGTTACCGAATGCAGGCAATTCTAAACCGCCGGCACTTGCGGTTTGGCGGGAATTCAGTTGAGGGGGTAAGGGCTCGTTTGTTGAGAGTTCGGCGGGGGATGGAGGCTCTAAGGATTTTTCTACTAGCTTGAGAAAGGATAGATTTGGGGCGATTCGAGGCTGTTTTGAGGCTGTTGGAGAGAGTTCGGCTTGATGCTTTTCTTCGATGAAATTTTCTTTAATTACTTCTAGAAGGTGCTCTAAACGGGCTGTAATTGTGAATAGTTTGGTGGCTAGGGGAACGCCTCCGCTGCTGAGTATTGCTTCTCCTAAAATTAGGCGACTTTTGCACTCGCTGGGGATGTAGGTGACGCAGGCAAAGATGCAGGGGGGAGCTTGTTCTGGCATCTGCTGCTGGATTTGGGCGAGTATTTTTGAGGTTTGGGGGTCGCGCAGGTAGATTTGTATTTGGGCTGAACCGATGAGTTTTTTGAGTTCTTCTGTTTGTGATTCTGGGATGAGAGTTGCTGTTTTTTGGGTTGTTTGGGGTGGTTGGGGAATGTCGATTTTGCCGGAAATGATTAAGGGGCGACCGAGTTGGGTGATGAAGGTTTCTCGATCGAGTATGAGTTCGAGTTCGAGTTTGACTGGGGGTTGGGGCGGAGGCGGAGGGGTTTGGGGATTGGGGAATTGGTAGATTTTGGGAGGCTGCGGCGGGGCTGGGGGTTTGGTTGCAGGACGATCGACCGGTGCTGCGATTTGTGAGTCTGAGGGGGTAGTTGCAGGTTCCGAGGTGTCGATCGTCGGCGGTAGGGGTTCGGAGGTTTCCGATTCTGCCGGCAATACTTCCAATTGCACGCCGTACTGCCAAGGTTTGGCTGGTGTCGATCGAGGATCTGGCAAGCAGGAAAGTTCCCACAGTCCGGGTTTTAGCCTGGTGTAGGGAATGATCACGACTAATCCTTCGGGGTTGGTGCGTGCGGATCGGCTTTGGACTTTCCGCTGCGGGACTACTCCCTCGAAGGATGTGTAGGTGACGCGAATTTCGATGTCGGTGTTGGGGTGCTGGATACGAGCAACGACGCGGTATTTGCCTTCTAGAATTTCCACGTCGGCGGTTTCTAGGGGCAACCAGGCGCGATCGCCTTCTTTCTGCAGTAAAAATTCTAGTTTTTTCATATTTGTTTCCCCTGGAAGGCTCCCGCTTGATTGGTCGCAGGTTGGTGGTGGTTGGTTGAGCGACAGCTACAGATATTTTAATTACTTTATGTTTTATAGCCTATCATTTGTGTCGGTCAAGAGGCGCGATCGGTAGAGTCCCGCGCCGGAATCAGGCTTTGCCGTTTGCCTGCAGGTATCGTTGCGTACAATTATCGCGCTCGCCGATCGGGCAAAGTCTAGAAATTGGGCGCGCCTCATCGGTGATAAGTCAATACGGTTCACTTAAAATTGTCATTTTAACTGGTTCCCAGGCTCCAGCCTGGGAACCTATATCTAGAGGCTCTGCCTCGCTCTTGAAAAGGTCGGCAGAGCCTCCGGATCTGCGTTACCAGGCTCCAGCCTGGTAACGAGTAGACGAGTAGACGAGTAAAACAGGCCCGAAAGCCTGTTTTTTTCCCATTGTGAAACAAGCCCAAAAGCCTGTTAGTTTTTATCACCTACCACGGACTGCCGATCATACTAAAAGCTGCCCAATAATAAGGATGCGATAAATCTTGGCTCTCGATTTGAGGGATAGACAAAGGTAAAAAAGTTCCGCCCCTAGAGCTTCGCAATTGACCGTTATTTATGGTTAATTTACCGTCGATTGCAGCAATTTGTGCTTGCCTGAGAGCTTCAGATTTAATCATAGGAAGGTCTTTCGGCTTGTTGATTTTTAAACGCTCGTAAAACTCGCTCATCAGCGCCAGAGTTCCCGCATCGCTGACGTACCACAAGCTGGCGAGGGCAGATTTTGCTCCCGATTGCAGCGCTAAACCGGCAAATCCGAGTTCTGCTTCTTTATCTCCCAAGGCTGTTCTGCAGGCGCTCAATACTAACAGTTCCAGAGGCGGATTGTTCCATTTTAAATCTCTCATTTGATCCAGTCCGAGTCTGGTGTCCCAAAATTGAATGTAAGAGTTATTTGGGGCTCCGGGGCGGAATTCGGCGTGGGTAGCGAGGTGGATGATGCCGTATCTTTGTTGCAGGCGCTGGGATTGCAAGTTGACGATGGTAAAATCTTCGTTGAGAAAAGATTTACCGGGCCACTCTCGGACGATCGCACTTAATTCTAACGGGACTGCCGGTAGCGGTTGTTTGTTCGCCGTTTCTGAGAAAATTGATGCTCCCATTGCTAAGACTTCGGTGTTTCTGAGGTTGGCGTAGTTAGTGTCGGTGAATTTGAAGGCGGGGATGCGGGCGAGGCTGTATTTTTGGATCAGAAATTGCTTTCCGTCGTGCAAAGCTGCTAGGGGTACGGTTCGCAAACCTTCACCGACGCAAAACAGCAGTGTTTCAATTTTTGCTGTTTGCAAATCTGTTTCTAGGGGTGCAATTATCCATTGATAAAGTTGTTGGGCGCCTTCTAGATAGCTGGTGGTGTTGAGTTTTACGGGGTTGGTGATTTCGCTGCGGAATTCTTGGACTGCTGACAGCAGTGTCTCTTGTTTGGCGGATGGGACGCTGCGGAGAATTGGCGGGCGATCGGGTAATATTAAAATTAATTCGAGTTGGTCTGTGCGCGGGATGGCGTAAATTAAAGCTGGTTTTTTCTTGGTTTGAACTGCTAGGCGGGAGAGAGTTTTTGATATTGTTTCTGCGGTTTTTGTACGGGCTGCAAAGTCTTGTTGCAAGTATTTTTGATAGTCTTCTTCCCAGTTTTGTTCGATTCTGGTGACGGCTTCGGTGAGGTTTCCGCGATCGAGCAAATTTCTCATTTCTTGCCCGTTAAGCCCGCCAGGGGCTGTGTTTTGGGCAATTGTAGGCAGGTTCGCGGTACTCCAACAGAAAAATATTGCTGTCAAACAGTAAAAAATAGCTGTTTTAAGTTTTTTGGTAGTCGCGTGTTTTTGAGGCTGCTGCGGGGATTGGTGGTGCATGGTTTTGGGGCGGTTATACCATTTTTGATTTTCGACTATTGAGAATCACTGACTAAAGCTGCATCTTTTTTTTGCAGTGGTATTAACGGCGCATTTGGCGACAGCATCTTTTTGGGAGTGTAATAAGCGTTTTTGGGATTGCGATCGTCCCGCTCGCTTGCGGATATCTAACGGGGGAATGTTTGACTGTGCTGGCGAGCTCGATTATAGCATTCAAGACAAATGCCAAACATCTGCTTTAGGGTGTGCCGCCAGCACCGCCGCTCGATCGCCCAAAACCAACCCCAAACATCTGCTATAGGGTGCTTAGGAACGAAAATTTAATAACTTAAACACCTGCTACAGTCCTATCTCTGCTATAAGTGGCGAGGTAAAAGGAGGCAGAGCCTCCGCACCTGCATTACCAGGCAGAGCCTGGTAACTAGCAAAAACTAGCAAAAAGCCTAATTTCTTCTGCAGGCTGAACCGTCGGCACTGCTTGATTCCTGACGCACCACCACCAGTAAGAACACCCAAAAATTCGCGATTTATGTAAAGTTTTGTAACTTCTGCAGAAGTTTTGCATAAAAATCCCAGATCCGGACAGATAGAGAAATAGAGGGCTATGCAGGAGGATGCGATCGCGCCAGCCAATCTCGATCGACTTGTTAGCCGAACTCCGGCGGCCTGCATCCGCTTTGCCGACTATTTTCTGAGTACCCTTGGAACAAGAGAAAGTCCGCCTCTGCGGACTGAACAAAACCAATCCCCGGCGAATAAATTCGCGGCTACACAGGCAAAGTCCGCCTCCGCGAACTCAAGAAAAAGCGGTAATAAAGCCCGCTTGGCCATGACTTCCGACTAGGTTTGCCCATCTGGCTCTCCTGGGTTTATGGTGTATACGGTATCAAGCACAACTGTTTGTGATTCTATGATGCCCTCGGAGTAAGGATATGCGGTTTGCTTATCACCACAAAATTAGGAGAGCCGCCCATCTCAGGTTTGTCTGCTGGAATGAGGTTAAATGACCAGATATTTGACTGATTTCTGGCAAACCACAAGTTGAGTTCAACTCACGCGCACGTTAGCGATTCAAAAGTTTTTAGTTTTGAGTTAACCCCACAAGTAAATCAGGTCTATCGAAACAAGATAGCCTTTTCAACAATTATGAATTATGAGTTGTTACCGCCAAAACATTCAACTCATAACTAATAATTCACAACTCACAACTCATAACTCCGTGCCGCGGTGAGCATCTACCAAAAGGTTTAATCTATGCAACTTCAAGGAAAAACAGCTCTTGTTACAGGAGCTTCGCGCGGAATTGGGCGATCTATCGCCCTGGAATTAGCGAGACAAGGAGTCAAACGTTTGGTGATTGTCGCTCGCAACCGCAAGCAATTAATCGAATTGGCAGAGGAAATCGATGTTTTTGGTACAGAAGTAGTGCCGTTAGCTTTGGATTTAACTCAGTCAGTAGCGGTGAATATTGCGATCGCCCAAGCTTGGCGAGATTGCGGCCCGATTCACCTGCTAGTCAACTGTGCAGGCGTCGCCCACCAAGCATCATTCTTGCGTTCCCCGCTGCCATTAATCGAGGAATAAATCGCCTTAAATTTGCTGGGAACCTACACAATTACCCGCTTGATAGCGAGGCGAATGGCAGCTCAAAAAGACGGAACAATCGTCAATGTTTCGAGCTTGATGGGAAAAATTGCGGCTCCCACAATGGCAACTTATTCTGCTACCAAATTTGCCATTTTGGGATTCACCCAAGCTTTACGCAGCGAGTTAACTCAGTACAATGTTCGAGTCACAGCTTTATTGCCATCTCTAACAGATACGGACATGGTGCGAGACTTGGAGCAATTCCGCTGGGTAGTGCCCACAACTCCCGAAAAATTTGCCCTAGCACTTGTCGCGGGATTGCACAAAGATGCACCGGAAATTTTAGTGGGATACCAAAGTCATCTAGCAGTTTGGTGTCACCGAATTGCTCCTTGGTTGCTGGATTTTGTGTTGCGGATGGCGACTCCCGAACTTCGGGATAAATCGCGGGGCCGTAAATTGCGGGAGGCTTTAGCTAGCGGGCGATAAACTAATGTAGCGTGCTTAGGTTGCACCT
>Ga0335395_10000325_pt1 | contig 30318 bp, 31 predicted proteins | sample MAT02_FD_205744 | JGI IMG/M metagenome (GOLD analysis project Ga0335395, IMG submission 205744) | Freshwater microbial communities from Lake Fryxell liftoff mats and glacier meltwater in Antarctica - MAT-02 (spades assembly) (version 2) ... | reverse complement strand
CCCGAACAACAAGCCATCCTGAAGTTGAGGGAGAGCCTCCTGGAACGTCGCGGCGCCGTCCGTCACGACCATCTGCCCATCTTTGAGCGCACAAGAAAGCCTCGACCCTTGCGAACTCAGCAGTACGAGGGCGCCAAGTGCCATCGTCCGGGCTGGGATCCGATACTCTCCTGGCCCGTCGGACCGCTCAGCAACATCGTTCTTGACGCGGCCATGGACCGATACAGCAATACGCCGGTCAAGCGCAGTCCCGGTCTCCAGACCGAACTCCACGTCAAAGACGTGATCGCGCAACTCTCCGAAGTCCAGGCTCAGCACGGCGCGGATCAGCCGCAGCAGTCGCGTCTTCCCCGCCCCGTTGATCCCCAGGATCAGGTTCTCCTGCCCCGAGAACTCGATGCGAACCGGGTCGAACTGTTCGTACCGATGGATCTGAAGCCAGCGCAGGGAGGGAACGCTCATGAGTCTCCGTGGGACGCTTAAGGCCGGCGGGTCGCCGTCGGAGCGTACGGTGTTCGCTAAATATCATAGACCACACCGCGCCGGCTAGGAGGCCGGCGCGGTCTCCTGCGGCGACGGCGAGACGCCTCTGGTGCTCCTCGGTCCCGACCTACTGCACGCGGTCGATGATCAGCTCGAACTCGATGCGGCGGTTCTTGGCGCGGCCGGCCGGGGTGCGGTTGGTGTCGATCGGTTCGTCGGGGCCGGCGCCGCGGGTCTCGATGCGGGCGGCATCGATGCCATGTTCGACGAGGTAGCGCTTGACCGCGTCGGCGCGCCGCTGCGACAGGTCGCGGTTGTAGGCGGGTGCGCCGGTGCTGTCGGTGTGGCCGGCGATCGCGACGCGCACGTCGAGGAACTCGGTGAAGATGGCGACGGCGCGGTCGAGCACGGGGCGTGAGCGCGGCTTGATCGTGTCCTTGTCGAGGTCGAAGTAGATGCCACGAACGACGCCGCGGGGGATCGTGACGGGGACCTCGTCGGGGCAGCCGTCGGCGTCGAGGAAGCCGTTCCAGCTCTCGGGCCTGTCGACGCAGCCGTCGGCGTTGTCGAGGTAACCATCACCATCGGTGTCGGGGATCGGGCAGCCGTCAGGGGCGACGCCGGGTACGTCAGGGCACCGGTCGACCGAGTCGAGGAAGCCGTCGGCGTCGCGGTCCATCGGGCGCGATGCCGGGGACGTCCGGGCAGGCGTCCTGGCTGGCGCCATCCCCTAAGGTCGAGGGAGGAACCCACGGCGGCAGCGCGAAGGTCGCGATCCCGGTGGAGAAGCTCACCGGGCTCGACAAGTGCGGCGGCGAGGGGACTCCGGTCGCGAAGGTGACCAACACGACGCTAAACGGCACGCCCTTCGAGATGCAGGTCGCGGCCGCGAAGTAGCGCTCCGCTGGTTCACGCGGGGGTGAGATTCGGGGTCGTGCGGGTCAGCTCGGGGGTCCAGGGGATGACGCGGTTGCGGCCGGCGTGTTTGGCGGCGTACAGGCCGGCGTCGGCGCGGCTGAGGGCGTCGAGGAGGTTCTCGCGCTCGAGGTCGACGCCGGCGACGCCGACGCTGATGGTGACGGTGAGGGGTCCCTCGGCGGTGTCGATGGCGTGGGCGGCGATCGTGTCGCGCAGGCGTTCGGCGACGATGGCGGCGGCGCTGAGGAGGTCGGTCTCCGGGAGCACGATGGCGAACTCCTCACCGCCGTAGCGGCCCGCGATGTCGCTCTGGCGCAGACCGGCGAGGATCCGCTTGGCGATCGCGCACAGGACCTCGTCGCCGACGGAGTGGCCGTGGGTGTCATTGACCGCCTTGAAGTGGTCGATGTCGATCATGATCACGCTGATCACGTGGCGGTAGCGGCGGGCCCGGGCGATCTCCTCCTCGCCGAGGCGGAAGAAGTGACGACGGTTGTAGAGGTTGGTGAGCCAGTCGATCGTGGCCATCGTCTGGACCTCCGCGAGCAGGTTCTGCTGGGCGATCTGGGCGTCGAACTCGCGGCGCTCGAGGCCGCGGCGGTGGCTCATCGAGGCGATGGTGATGATCGCGGTGCTGAGGAGGAAGAATTGGTTGGTGAGCGCGATCGGGAAGTCGGAGATCGTCACGACCCCGAGCGCCAGCGGGGCCATGTAGCAGACGTACACCGCGACGTTGAACAGGATCGCCGTCCACGCGCGCCACGAGAACAACAGCCCGACGGCGAGGATCAGCAGGTTGACGCCCGCGTAGTAGGCCGACTCGTAGCCGTGGTGGAGGAAGCACATCACGATGATCGAGCAAGCGACCATCAGCGAGAAGATGAAGGCGAGCCCGTTGGCATGGCGCTCGAACGCGGCCGGGGACAGTCGGGCCAGCACCAGGAGCGCCAGCCCGAAAGTCGTCGGGACCGCCCGGATCCACAGCAGGGTCCATACGCGCTCGGGGAGGACCACCCAGTCGAGGGCCCAGAACGCCGGCACGAGCAACAGGCCGAGGCGAAGCTCTGTGCGCAGCGCCGAGGCGTTGCGCGGCATCAGGCTCGCTTCGAAATCGGCTGCGGTCGGCGTCGGCATCCTATCCTGATCGATTACGGGAGCTTATGGCTTGCGTAGGAGCAGGAAGTCGTACGCCTCCGAGGTCTCGCGCTGGATGTCGAGGATAGCGCCAGCGCTGACGGCCGACTCCGCGAGCTGGCGCAGCTCGCTACGGTCGCGAAAGATCAGCGTCCAGTCGACCGCGAACTCTGACATCCAGAAGTGCATGTTCGGACCGAAGGCGTTGCCGATCACGAGCAGACCACCCGAGCTCAGGCGCTCGTAGAGCGCCATGAGCAGCGCCTGGGCGCGCCGCCGGTTGAGGTAGTCGAACATACCGACGCAATAGATCAGGTCTTGCGGCTCGCCGCGGACCGCGAGGGGGTCGCGGATGAGCTGCTCGAAGGACAGGTACAGGCACTGCACGGTGCAGTTGGCCTGGCGCTGGTCGATGCCCCGCAGGACGTCGTGGTAGGCGACGCTGAGCGCCTTCTCCTCCTGGTCGATCAACGTCCAGTGCACGCCCTCGGGCGGCGCGTCGCCCTCGGCGAGGTACTCCACCACTTCACGGGCGGGGCCGCAGCCGAGGCTCAGGGCGCGCAGCACGTGACCGGCGGCGCGGGCCCTGGCGTGCTCCTCGGCGGTGACCCGCTTGACGAGGTCCTTGCGGGTGCGGACGCCGGCGCTGAGCGGCTCCTCGCAGGCGAGCTTGTGGAACACCTGCGCGAAGGCGGTGGTGCCCTCGAAGCGGTTGTTGTAGATGTGCAGCATCACCGAGAAGTCGCCGGCGTAGCCGAGCGGCTTGTGATACGAGCGATGGAGCACCGGCGCCGCGATCACGAGCGGGGTCAGGAGCGTCTCGGTGGCCGTCTTTGCGGCGAGCAGCGCGGGGCGGTCGCCGCGAACGGCGAGGGCGGCCTCGGCGGCGGCCAGGCGCAGCGTATGCCAGCGGGGACGGATCGCCACGATGGCGCGCCTCGCCAGGGCTTCTCGCTCCTCGGCGAGGGCGTGGGCGTCTTGCAGGCGCGCCTCGTGGTAGTCGAGGATGCGCTGATAAAACGCGGCGAAGTGTACGGCGGCGAGCAGGGCGTCGCGATAGGCGGCGGGGATCTTGGCGACGATGCGCTCGGGGCCGTCGATGAGGTCGTGGAGCAGCGCCTGCTCCTCATCGAGTCGCTGCATCTCGTGCAGGTCGAGGAAGCCGGTCAAGAGCTGAAGGCCGACGCGGCGCTGGCCGTAGACCCGCTCCTCGCGGGCGACGCGGACGCGCCCGCGGTAGGCGCTGGTGTCGTGGACGCGGATGTCGACCTCCAGCACGTCGTCGACTTGCCACGGCGGGGCCTCTGGTGGGGCGAGGAACGACACGCCGTTCATGGCCATGTCATAGAGTTGAAAGCTCTCGTCGTCGATGACGATGACGGAGGCTTGCTCGCGCAAGAGCTCGCTCGCCAACTGTCGCCGGGCCCGAAACGCGATTGCCTGGCCAAACCCCCCCGTGAGTTCCTCGTACGTCCGCATCGCGCGACCTCCCCCGAAGCAGTGCTCTCGCCCCTGGGCGCCAGCAAGCCGTCACTATAGACGATCCGACTCCGCGGCCGCGGCGACGCAGCGCACCGCATTCGGCTGCCCGTCTGCTCAGCCGGCGCGCATCTGCACGCGCACTCGATCGCGCGGCGCGGGTGTGATCACGGGCCTTACTGCCAGCCCTGCGCGCGCCGCAGCTCGAGCGCCCACTGATCGATCTGGGCCTCGCGCTTGTGCGCGACGATCGAGCTCAGCGAGGCGGGGGCGAGATCTTGTACGCACACGGCGGCGAGGTCGAGTCGCTCGCTCTGGCGCTTGTAGCGGGCGCGAATGTACTTACGCAGGACGTTCTGGGCGATCGCATACAAGTACTGGCGCACGCTGGCGTCGCCGCGGAAGCGGTCCTTGCCGCTGGTACATCCGAGGAAGGTCTGACCCACGAGCTCGGCGACGTCGTCCTCGGCGCACACCTTGTTGCGAAAGAAGCGGGTGATGGCGTCGAAGTGGCGGTCGACCAGTTGGTTGCCCGCGTCGCGGTCGCCGGCCTGCCAGGCTCGCAGCAGGGCGGCGTCCTCGGTGTGTCGGTCGGCGAGCACGCGGGGCATCGTACGCGATGCCACGCGGGGGCGCGAGCGGGCTACTTGTGCAGCTCGCCGCGACGCAGGCGCTTGTAGAGGTTGAGGGCCTCGCGGATGATGTCCAGGGCCTCGGCCGCGCCGAGCATGCCATCGATGACGACGGCCTTCTTCTCGAGGATCTTGTAGTCCTCGAAGAAGCGCTGGACCTCGCGCATGATGTGGGCTGGCAACTGCGACTGGTCGGTGTAGTCGCTAAACCATGGGTCGTGGGTGCTGACCGCGACGATCTTGTCGTCGATGCCCTTGTCGTCGCGCATGCGCATCACGCCGATCGGGCGGGCGGTGACGATGCACAGCGGGTGTACCGGGCTCTGCTGCAGGACGAGCACGTCGAGCGCGTCGCCGTCGTCGCAGTAGGTGCGCGGGATGAAGCCGTAGTTGGCGGGGTAGTGGACCGCGCTAAACAGGACCCGGTCGAGGCGCAAGAAGCCGGTCTCCTTGTCGACCTCGTACTTGTTCTTGCTGCCCTGCGGGACCTCGATCACCGCGGGGAACCCCGCCGCGATCACTTGCTCGTCGACGTAGATGTCGTGCCAGGGGTGCATGTGGTCGCCACGCTCGTCCAGGGTCGCGGGTCTGTCAAGCGAGCCGGGCGCGACGAGCGAGGGAGCCCGTGTGTCCGCTCAAGCCGGACGTCGAGCACGCGGGCGATCTGCCCGTGCTAGGCCTCGCGCGTGAACGCGACGCCTGCGAATCTCGAGGCGGTGGTTCAAGGCGCTTCGCGGAGCTCGCCGCGGACGCTGGGGGTGCTGGCGCTGGTCGGCACGCAACTGTTATTCGGCCTGCACTACAGCGTCGCGCGCGAGATCACGGCGCAGCTCGACCCGGTCGCGTGGACGGTGCTGCGCGCGCTGCTGGGCCTCGGTACTTTGGTGGTGCTGATGCTGGTCTGCCGCAGGCCCTGGCCGCGAGGGCGGCGGACCTGGGCCCGCCTGGTGGTGCTCGGGGTGCTCGGGGTGGCGTTGAACCAGTTGCTGTTCAACGCCGGCATCTCCCGCTCGACGGCGATCCACGGGGTGCTGTTGATGGCGACGGTGCCGGCGCAGACGCTCATCCTCGGGGTGTTGCTCGGCCAGGAGCGCTTCACGCCGCGCAAGCTGGCGAGCGTGCTGCTCGGGGTGGTCGGCGTCGCGGTGCTGATGCGGGTCGACGCGATCGCAGCGACGGACCCGAGCGGATGGTGGCTGACCCGCGACGGCCTGCCGGCGGCGAGCTTCGGCGACACGCTGCTCGCCGGGGACCTGATGATCTTCGCCAACTCGGCCTGCTACGCGCTGTTCCTGGCGCTGGGCAAGCAGACCACGCGGACCCTCGACCCGCTGGCGCTGTGCGTCGGCATTTATCTGACCGGGGCGGCGCTGGTGTGTGTGCTCGGCGGGCCGACGCTGTGGGCCAGCGATCTCTCGGCGCTGCCGGCGACGGCGTGGGCGATGATCGCGTTCGTGGTCCTCGGACCGACGGTCGGCGCCTACCTGCTCAATCTCTACGCGCTGGCGCGTCTGCCGACCTCGCTGGTCGGGCTGTTCATCAACCTGCAATTCGTGATCGCGGTCGGCGTCGCGATGGCGTGGCACGGCGAGGGCCTCGACGGCCGGATCGTCGTCGCCGGGCTGCTGGTGCTCGGCGGGGTGTCGCTGCGCTTTCGTGCCGAGCCGGTCTCATGAGCGAGCAGCGGCGCTCGTGACAGTTTGCGAGTCGCTACAGGGACGACAGGTCGTCGAACGGCGCGCGGGGCATGTCCTTTCGGACATGCCCCGAGGACCAGACGGCCGGTACTCGGCGCTACTCGGCGGCGGCAGCTTCGTCGGCGAGGGCGGCGTGTAGCTCCGCGAGGACCCTGGAGGGTCGGGGGCGCGTGGCGGGCTCGCCTGTACGCTTGGCGCCAGGCGAGGCGCCGGGCTCGATGCGACGGCGGCTGCGATGGGGCACCTGGGACACCTGAGTGGCAGACACCGGAGCAGCGTGGGTGGGCTTCTCGCTGCGGGCGAGGGTGGTGCGCAGGGGTGGTTCGCTGGGTCGACTGACGGCGGGTGCGTGGGCGAGGGGTTGTTCGTCCGGCGTGGTCGGTCGGCCGACGACCGTGGTGCGGGCCGGGCCGGGCTTGCGGGCGCGACGGCGTGCGGTGGTGGGTGGGTGGGTGGGCGCGACCGGGGCGGAGACCGTCATGGCGGCCTCGGCCTCGGCCTGCTCGCGCAGGGCGAGGGTGACCGAGACGCTGCGACAGTTGCGATGGCCGCGGCTGTCACGATCTGCCGCGTTGGTGCGGGCGCGGGGGAAGCCGCGCATGCCGGGTGCGCCGGTGGGGGGGCGCACGCAGGGGTGGGGGGTGGCGGGGGCGAGGGTGCGCAGTGAATTGCGGGCGCCAGTGCCACAGGCGCGCGGGGTGGGGGATGTATGGCCGATGATCTTCGGCGTGAAACGACGTGGTTTTTTCGGGGTCGAGGGGGGGGGGGTCATCACTCGGGCTCCCAGCAGTGACGCGCACCCGGGTCATTCCCGGAGGCGCATCGATGCCCGGAGTTTATGCAGCGGCTTCGCGTGGCGATACGGCGAACGCAACTCGACGCGGTCGCGACGCGGTGGACCGCGACACATCGAAAGCGAGCTTGTAGGGTGCGGGGATAGCGACCGGTATAACTCGCGTGTGGAGGCCCGCAGCGGGAAATTCCGGCGTTCGGGGTCTGTGGATAAGTCGCGCAAGGGGGGGCTCGATGCTGGATCAAGCGCGGTCTCTACTGATTTTTTTGTAAGCCAGTAAACAGAGTGTACAATCGGTAATGGCGCGTCCATGAGCCTGTGTTCACGCTCACGAGGCGATCCCGGAGGTGCTCTCGTTCGCGATCGCGGCGAATCGGACACAAGATGTCCCAAAAGACAGGGGGCGCCCGCGCGCGCGCGAGCGACAGGCGGGTCAGGGTCTGCGGGTCAGGGTCGGCGAGTGGCTGGCCTGCGGGTCGCGGGTTGCGGGCGCGGGGCGAGCGAGAGGTCGATCGAGAGGTCGTCACCGACGACGGCGGCGCGCAGCGGGGTGGCGTCGTAGTCGACGCCGAGCAGCTCGAACTCGGTGGCGCCGGCGACCGCCTGCGAGAACGCGAAGGTCTGCTTGCCGAGACCCGAGTACCACACGGCGACGCGGGCCTTGACCGCGCCGGTGACCTTCTCGATGCGTGCGTCGGGGACCGCGAGGCTCAGGTCGCCGCGCTCGGCCCGGAGCGCGGGCGTGCCGGCGAACACGACGTGGGCGCACACGCCGGTCTGCTTCCAGGCGTGGATCCGCAGCGGTCGTTCGCCGGTCTGCCAGGCGACGCGGGCCTCGAACTCGCCGGTGGGGCTCGGCTCGCCCGCGAGGTCGTAGCGCCCGGGGATCTGGCCGCGGGCGATGCCCTGGTTGGCGAGCTCGGCGGCTGTCCCTCCGGACATGCGGACCTGGACCAGGCGGACATCGCTGCCGGCGGCGCGCGCAGGGCCGGGCCCGAGCGGGGTCGCGGGCAGCGTGGTGTGTAGCCACAACTCGAGGTCCGTGCCGGGTGAGCGCAAGACCACGCGGGCGAGCGGGACGGGCGGTAGGTCGATCTCGACGTCGACGAGGGTGTCGAGGTGGCCGAGGAGCTGGTCGCGGACCTTGGGGAACTGGCCGCCGACGAAGTCGCCGAGGATCTTGTCGGTGAGCTGCTCGACGCTGCCGCGACTGACGAGACGCGAGGCGGCGTCGGGCACGAGGCCCATGATGAAGTCGGCGAACTTCTTGCGCTCGGCCGGCGGCAGGCTCGGGCGCACGCGCAGGAGGTCCTGCGGGCGCAGCGACAGGCGCACGCTGCCGTCCGCGGGTGCGATCTGCGGGGCGACCATGGCGTCGAGGTCGATCGCGGTGATGTCACGGCCGCGGCTGCGCAGCGCGAAGGTGACGCGCAGGCCGAGCTGACCCTCGGGCGCGGGCAAGATCTGGACGCTGCGCAGGCCGACCTCGAGCGCGCCGAGATCGACGCCGAGGCCCGGGAATTGCGGCAGCTCGAGATCGGGCAGCGGGACCGTGACCGGCTGGATGCGCGCGAGCGGGAAGGTCAGGGCCTGGCTGAGGGTCGTCAGCGGCACGGCGACGACCATCGACGGGGCGTCGCCGGAGCCCTGGCGGGCGAGGAAGGCCTGACGGTCATTCTTCACCTTCGTGCAGGCCGACGCGGCGCAGCCACTTGGGCCGGCGAGGGTGGCCGACAGCAGGAGCGGGGCGGCCAGCGAGAGGAGCGATGCGGTCGGTGCGGGGCGGGTCGGCATGCGGCGCGGCGAGTCTATCGCGAGTCCACCGCGGGGGCCGGGGCGCTGGTGGGGGAGGGTGGCCCCGGATGTCCGCGATGCGTGCGCGTACAATGGCCCGGTGCCCGTCGGAAACTGGCTGATCGTGCTCGCGGCTCTGGCGATCGTGGCCCTCGACATCAGCGTCGCCGCGCCGTGGACCGGCTTGCCGGTGTTCTTGGGGATGCTGCTGGTGGTGCTGGCGGTGACGGAGCGGGTGCGCCAGTTGGTGGCCGCGAGGCGCACGCCGACGCCCGCGGCGGCGGGCCAGCAGGCGAACTTGCTGGGGGGAGTGTTGTTGTTCGAGGGGGTGTTGCTGGCGGCGCTGGTCGGCTTCACGGTCGCGCGGGGGCTGATCGTCTGGCACATGTTCAACCCGGACGGGGTCGACCCGGTCGGGCGGGCCGCGGCGGCGCAGACCTACGACCTGGTGTTCACGGTGCTGGCGGCGTTCGCTGGCGGCCTGGTGGTCGCGCCGGACCGCAGCGGACGGGTGCTGCTGCACATGGCCCAGCGGCCTGCGGTGCTGCTGGCGAGCAGCTTCGCGGCGATGATCGCGGTCGGTAGCCTGTTGTTGACGCTGCCGCTGTCGGTGACCGGCTTCGCGTACGTGTCGTACGTCGACTCGTTGTTCACGATGGCGAGCGCGGTGTGTGTGACCGGGCTGGCGGTCAACGACGTGCCGACGACCTACACCTTCTTCGGTCAGGCGGTGATCCTGGTGGGGATCCAGCTCGGCGGGATCGGGATCATGACGATCGCCGCGCTGGCGCTGGCGTTTAGCCGCAACACCTCGCTGCAGAGCCAGCTCCGCTACGCGGCGATGCTCGACGCCCGGACGCTCACGGACCTGCGGCAGATCGTGGCCGGGATCATCTTCGGGACCTTCGTGATCGAGGCCTGCGGAGCGCTGGCGCTGTGGTTCCTGTTCGTCGGCGACCCGCGGCTAGGCGACGCGTCGCCGCTGTGGATGGCGGTGTTCCACGCGGTCTCGGCGTTCTGCAACGCCGGCTTCTCGCTGTTCCCGGGCAACCTGGCCGGCTTCGTCGGCGACCCCGGGGTGCAGACGGTGATCATGGTCCTGATCGTGCTGGGCGGGCTCGGCTTCCCGGTGATCATGGAGCTGGTGCGCACCGGCTCGCGTCGGCTGCTGCGCGCGGTCCGCAAGCGCACGGCGATGCCGCCGCGGCTGAGCCTGACGACCCGCGTGGTGATCAACACGAGCCTGCTGCTGATCGCGATCGGGACGGTCGCGGTGCTGGTGCTCGAGTTTACGGGCGCGCTCGCGCCGGCGGGCGAGGCGATGACCGGCGGGCGCGTGCTCGCGGCGCTGTTCGCCTCGGTCAACACGCGCACGTCGGGCTTCAACACCGTCGACCTGGTGGTGATGAAGGACGCGACGCTGATGATCATGTGCGTGCTGATGTTCATCGGCGGCTCGCCAGCGTCGACGGCCGGCGGCATCAAGACGACGACGGCGGCGGTGGTGTTCGCGACCTTGCGGGCCGAGCTGCGGGGACGCGAGCCCGAGCTGGGCGGGCGGGCGATCGCCCCGGACGCGCTGCGCAAGGCGATCGCGGTGAGCGCGATGTCCCTGGCGATCGTGCTCACGGTGATCTTGCTGCTCACGCTGACCGAGGACCAGAAGTTCATCCACCTCGCGTTCGAGGCGGTGTCGGCGTTCGCGACGGTGGGGTTGTCGGCGGGGATCACAGGCTCGCTGTCGGTGGCGGGCAAGCTCATCATCACGGCGGCGATGTTCCTCGGTCGCGTCGGGCCGTTCACGATCGCCCTGGCGGTCGGCCGTGACGTGGAGGCCCAGCGCTACCGGCTGGCCCGCGAGGACCTGCCGGTCGGGTAGCGCGGCGGGCAGTGACAAGCGGCGCGCTGCTTGCGAAGATGCGGCATGTCCAGCAGTCAGCGCTACCTCGTCATCGGCCTCGGGCGCTTCGGGGCGGCGCTCGCCGAGTCGCTCAGCGAGCAGGGGGCCGAGGTGATCGCGGTCGATAATCGCATGCACGAGGTCGAGGCGGTCAAGCGCAAGGTGGCCTTCGCGCTCGAGCTCGACGCGACCGACCCGCTGGCGTTGCAGTCGGTCGAGCCGCTGCGCTGCACGGCGGTGATCGTGGCGATCGGCGAGAACTTCGAGGCGACGGTGCTGACGATGGCTGCGCTGCGCGAGATCGGGGTCCGCAACATCATCGCCCGGGCCCGCAGCTCGCGTGAGGCGAGGATCCTCCAGGCGGTCGGGGCCTCGGAGATCATCGAGCTCGAGACCGAGATGGGCCGCATGTTCGGGCGCAGGCTGTCGAGCAAGGCGATGGACAGCGAGGTCGCCGGGCTGCCGGCCGCCAAGACCTGAGCCAAAGGACATGTCCGTTCGGACATGCGAAGAGGGCCGCTCCGACGCTGCGTCGAGGCGGCCCTGTTCGGGGGCGTGGGTGGGCGACCGCCGAGGATGCGCGCGAACTGGACCTGGCCTGTGCGGGCTCAGGCGGAGATGGCGGCGGCAGCGGGCGCGCCAGCGGCGATGCGGCCGGCGCCATCGTTCGCGCCGGTCGAGATCCGACCACCCTCACGGCTCCAGCGGATGCCGTGCTTGATGATGCGACGCTTGAGCGCGTGGCGGGTGATGCCGAGCAGCTTGGCTGCTTCGACGATGCTGCCCGCGTGGGTGAGGGCGGTTTCGCAGAGGAGGCGCTCAACGACGGTCAGGTTGTAGTTGTCGAGGACGATGGGCATGCAGCGTATGTAAAACACGCGCTTGATCCATCGGAGACAAGGCGCGCGCCCAATGAACAGGCCGCCACTTGCGTCGGAGGCCGTGCGCGGGGCCAGTACGGCCGGGGCTTGGGCGAGGCGGGTGTACGCGAGCACGGGCCGCGCAACGAGCTTCACACGAGCCTTCAAAACCCCTCAGGGGTGCTCTGCGAGCCACTTTCGGGTGAAGTCGGTGGTGTCGCGGTAGCTCTGCGTGACCTCCTCGACGATGTGCCTCTCGACCTTGCCGCCGAGCAGCGGGATCTTGCAGTCGATGAAGCCCTCCCAGGTGCGGCGGACCTTGTTGGGGCCGAGAGACTGCACGCGGTAGGTGCCGCGGGTGGTCAGGGCGTCGGCCATGAACCCGGGGATCGTGACGACCTCCATCGAGTTGCTGCGCGCGGTGAAGACGTTCTCCTCGGTGTAGGTGACGGCGCCCTTGACGAACTTCTTGACCAGCGCCGGGACCTCGCGCTCCGGGCTCAGGCGGAGCTTGCGGCGGATGATGAGCCCCTCGCCCTCGCCCTCGCGCTTCACCTCGAGCACCTCGCGGCCGACCTTGAGGCGCTTGAACAGCTCGGCGTTGTAGGCGTCGTCGTCGAAGAAGACCTGCCAGTAGCGTTCGACGCTGGTGTCGAAGTCGTCGGTGATCGTGTAGTGCATGGCCCGGGCACCTTCGCGCGGGGCGTGTAGGGCCGTCAAGCCAGGTGGGGACATGTCCTTTCGGACAGTCGGGCGGTGGGTTGCAGGAGCTTCTTCGGGCACGACTGAGGTCAGGGCGGGGGTGGTAGCGGGGGCGCGGGGGCGCGGCGCACGACGACCGCGAGCGCGATGCCGCCGACGAGCTCGCCGTACCACAGTGTACAGGCACGGATCAGCAGGGTGGTGCCGAGGGCAGCGGGCTGCGACACGCCGGTGGCGAGGCGGGCGACGAGCACGGCGAGCGAGCCCTCTGTGGCCCCGAGTCCGCCGGGGAGGAAGCTGAGCGCGCCGATGAGGGTGGTGGTCGACCAGAGGAAGGTACACAGCGCGAGGCTGGCGTCGGCGCCGACCAGGCCGCGGACGATCAGCCAGTAGCCGACGCACTCGAGGCCCCAGCCGACCACGCTGATCGCCGAGAGGATGATCAGCGGTCGCAGGCGCAGGAGCGCGGCGCTGCTGTGGACCAGGGCCTCGGCGCGCACGCTGAGCTTGCTGAGGCCGGGCAGGCGCGCGAGCAGGTGCAGGAGCCCGAGGCACAGGCGCGGGGTGCCGAGTACGACGATGCCGGCGACGACCAGCGCGAGGGTGACGAGCACGACGGGCAGGTACTCGCGAAACTGAATGACGCCGACGAGGCTCAGCACGACCAGCGCGACGAGGTCGGTGAGGCGGTCGGCGACGACGACCGGCGCGGTGCGACTGAAGGGGACGCCGTCGGTGAGGCGCAGGAGGTAGCTGCGCAGGACCTCGCCGACCTTGCCGGGCGTGACCGACATCGACAGACCGGCGAGGTAGATGAGCAGGGAGCGGCCGCGCGTGAGGCCGGGGGCGTCCTCCGGGCCCGGGCCGCGCACGCCGAGCCAGCCGAGGCACAGCTCCCACTTCAGGAAGCGCAGGAGATAGTTGAGGCTCGAGAGTCCGAGCGCGAGCAGCACGGCGGACCACGCGTAGCCGGCGAGGGCGGCGGTGACGCGCGAGAGGTCGACGTAGAGCACGGCGCCGACGTAGAGCAGCACGCCGAGGACGACGCCGAACAGCGCGCGCTGGACGAAGCGGCTCATGCGGGCGGCGAGCATACCCACCTGGCTGCGGGCCGACAAACGTCGGTCTGGAGGGCGGCGTGTGGACGCGCTTATTTCCGGGCGGCAGACCGCTTGTCAGGGCCGGTCGCGCGCGGCACCCTGCCCGCCATGTCGACGAGCCAGGGAGCGGTTTTTTGGGTGGGTCGGGTCGCCACACCGGCGGGGCCCCGCTGGGTGCGGGTGTTCACCGAGGGCGCGAAGCCGGCGCCAGAGGACCCGATCGAGATCGTCGTCGACCCCTTCGCCGACGAGCACGGGGATCCATACGCGCGGGTGCGTGCGAGCGTGCGTGGTGAGCCGGTCGGTACGGTGGGCACCGCGAAGCTGCTGCCGCCGGTGCGCCCGAGCAAGGTCGTGTGCATCGGTCGCAACTTCAAGGCGCACGCGGCGGAGCTGGGCAACGAGGTCCCGAGCGAGCCGCTGCTGTTCCTCAAGCCGCCGAGCTGCCTGATCGCCAGCGGCGAGGCGGTCACGCTGCCCCGCGGCTACGATCGCATCGACATGGAGGCCGAGCTGGTGGTGGTCGTCGGGCGCAAGGCCGCTGCGATCCAGGCGGCGGATGCATGGCAGCACATCGCGGGGTACACGCTCGGCAACGACATCAGCAACCGCGACCTGCAGAAGAAGGACAAGCAGTGGACGCGGGCCAAGGGCTTCGACGGCTTCGGCCCGGTGGGTCCGTGGCTGCGCATGACCCCGCGCGGCGAGGTCCTGCCGGCCGCCGATCTGCGGATCCAGGGCGGCGTCAACGGCGAGCGCACGCAGGACGCCGCGATCTCGGACATGGTCTTCGACGTGCCGTTCCTGATGGCGTACATCAGCGCCTGCATGACGCTGATGCCCGGCGACATCATCTTCACCGGCACGCCCGAGGGCGTCTCGCCGCTGACACCCGGCGCGAGCGCCCGCGTCGAGCTGGCCGGCTGGGACATGCTGCCGCTAGAGAACACGATGCGCGGAGGCTAACCGCAGCGGCGCGCCGCGGCGCGCCGCTGCATTGAGCGTTGCGGCGAGCGTTGCGGCGAGCCGAGGACGAGCTGTCCCGAAGGACAGCTCACTCGGGCTTGCCGGGTTTGTTGTCGGTTCTGTCAGTTCGGGTCTCGGTCCGGGTCTCGGTGGGGCGCGACGACTCGGAGCTGCGCGGAGTGGGGGCGTCGCGTCGGGCCTCGCCGGTGCGCGGGGGTTCGGGCTTCGCGCTGGGGTCTTTCTTCGGCTCGTTGGCGTGACGGACCTCGGACTCCTTGGTGGTCATCGTCGACTTGAGCTGGCCTTGCGGGTCGAGCGAGAACCGGATCTCGGCCTTCACGTCGATGACGAGGCCGGAGATGACGCGCTGGAGGAGGTCGACGGTGTCCATGCCGTCGAGGAAGTTGCGGACCTCGGCGGAGACCATGCGGACGACCTCCGTCTTGGTGGCAGCCGACACGCCGGTGACGAAGTCCTTGCCCTTGCCGAGAGCCCCCTCGGGGTCGAGCAGGCCGGTGATGCTGTCACTGAGCTTGCGGCGAAAACCGCTGGTGCCGAACATTCGGTCGTCGCGGGGCGGCGGAGTGTCGTCGTCGTCGTCCGGGTCGCGCATGGCCGGCACGGTACCGCCGCCGGGCGCGGGAGGCCAATTCGAGCCCGCGGGGCCGAATGAAGGGCGGCCAGCGTGGGCGTGGGTGGTGCCGAGGGCAGGTAGGTTTCTGTGGTTAACTCGTCCCCAGGACGGCTTCTTGCGGTAGATCTCCTGGAGAATGCGGTCGAGGGGGCGGGGACACCGCGGTCGTCGGGCGCGGCATCGAGACCGGCCGCTGGCCTCGTGGCCCGCAGGTCGTCACGCCGCTCCTGGCGCCGCGGCACACGATGTAGGTGCACGGGTCCGTGGTAGTTGTGCCGGGATTTAGTGGCTTGCAGGGCTTTCCAAGCTCGCCGGGAATGTGCTAACTGGGGCGCGACGTTCGAGAGCCGGGCTTTGTCCCCAGCGATCTGCTCGTTTTACCTCGCGGCTTCCCCTTAATCCTTCCTCTTCTCCTTGTCCTACATGTCCGACTTTTTCCTCCATCGCACTACGCGTGGTAACTAGGCAGAGTCCAATCAGGGACTGGAGCAAGGGTTCAATGGCCGCATATCTCGGAAACATCTGCGCAGCGCTCGTCACCATCGGTCTTCTCGTCGGCACCCTGCGCTTCTCGCGGGGCGTGAACGGGTGACCGCATGATCGGCTGGATCGGCTGGGTCGGCTGGGTCGGCTGGGTCGGCTGGGTCGGCTGGGTCGGCTGGGTCGGCTGGGTCGGCTGGCGCATGCGTCAGCGGCCCGCGAGTCGCCCGGGATGACGACCGGCAAGCAGCCCGACACGTTCGGCGCCTTCGTCACCTCGCAGGCGCTGTGGCAGGGCGGAGGACTGGGAGAGCTCAGCCTCCAGGACATCGGCGAGATCCAGCTCTTGCTGCGCGGACAGTCGGTGATCGACTGGCACCGCCTGGCGATGACCTGCGAGGAGGACGTGCGCCGCCTCGCCGCGCTCAATAGCCTCGACCTCGACGACCCCGGCGACGCCGAGCGGCTCGCCGAGCTGCGCCAGCAGGCCGCGCGCTACATCGTCGAGGTGCTCAAGCTGCGCCTCAACGAGAACATCGCCGAGAAGACGCCGTGGCTGCAGATCCCGCTGATCGCGTCGGGCAAGGGCGGGAGCCAGCAGCGCCAGGCCTGCATGCTGCTCAAGGTGATGCACATCATCTATCACCTCGACGCTCGCGAGCTGCGCACGGCCCTGGCGATCTCGGACAACGACATCTTCTCGCTGGTCGAGGAGAGCGTGACGCGGATGTTCGACGAGCTGCGCACCGCAGGCGTGCCCGTGGTCGAGTTCTCGTGGTCGCGCAAGACCAAGGAGTCGCAGGTCACCAAGCTGCTGCTCAAGAAAGAGACCAGCGCGGCGCGGGTGTTCGACCGCCTGCGATTTCGCCTCATCGTCCGCCACGCGGCCGACCTGGTCCCGACCCTGCGGATCCTGCTGCACCGCTGCATCCCGTTTAATTACGTGGTGCCCGGGCAGACCGTGAACACGCTCATCGACCTCGAGAGCCTCAAGGTGCTGCACGAGGACGGCTTCGACACCGAAGAGGGCGCCCACGTGCCCGATACGGCGGCGCTCGGCGGCGTGCTGCCGGCGGCCAACGAGTTTTCCGGCGGGAGCTTTCGCCTGCTCAACTTCATCGCCGACCTGCCGGTCCGCGTCGACGCCCTGCTGCCGCCCGGTAGCTGGGCGGACGGCCGCCACTGCGTGGTGTTCGTGACCGCCGAGTTCCAGATCATGGACAAGGGCACCGCCGAGGCCAACGAGCAGGGCGAGAACTCGCACGCGCAGTACAAGCACCGCCAACACCAGCACGTGCGCGTGCGGCTGCTGCGGGAGCCGCGAAAGGCCGACAAGGGCGAGAAGGCTGAGAAGGGCGACAGGCCCGACAGGCCTGACAAGCCGGACAAGAACGGCTGAGGCGGCGGCCCGTCATGGGCCCGTCATGGGCCCGTCGGCCCGTCATGGGCCCGTCGGCCCGTCATGGGCCCGTCATGGGCCCGTCCGCGGGTCAACCGGCGGCGGCGAGCTTGCGTGACCAGCGGGTGACGCAGTTACGACCGCCGTGCTTGCAGCGGTAGAGGGCCTGGTCGGCGCGCTCGATCAGCTCGCTGGCGTCGCGGGTGTCGTGCGGGTACTCGGCGACGCCCATCGAGATCGTGACCTGGAACGGACCCTTGTCGCTCGTCATGATCTGCGCGGCGACCTCCTCGCGCAGCTTGTTGGCGAACAGCTCGGCGCCCTCGCCATCGGTGTCGGGGAGGATCAGGACGAACTCCTCGCCGCCGTAGCGGGCGACGACGTCGACCTTGCGCGCGCGCCCGGCGAACACCGCGGCGACCCGCTTGAGCACGGCGTCGCCGACCGGATGGCCGTAGGTGTCGTTGACCTTTTTAAAGTGGTCGATGTCGGTGAGGATGACGGCGAACTTCTGACCCTGGCGCTCGGCGAGCGCGTGCATCTGGGCCAGGCGCTCGCGGAAGGCGCGATGGTTGGTGAGGCCGGTCAGGCCGTCGGTGGTCGCGCGCTCCTCCATCGCCCGGTACATGCGGGCGTTTTGCAGGCTGACGCCGACCTGATGCGAGATGACGCGCAGCATCTCGCGGATCGGTCTTGGGAACTTGCGCTCGCGTGACGAGGCGAGGGTGATCGTGCCGAGCACCTCGTCGCCGCGGACCAGCGGCAACACCAGCAGGCTGTGCGCGTGGCGTAGCCGGGTGTGGAGCGTGAACACGACGGTCTCGGGCTCGACGCGCTCGTCGCCGGCGGGCATGTGATGGCGGTTCTTGACGGCCATGGCGACCAGGCCGGCGCCGTCCTCGAACACGAGGTCGCGTAGGTCGTCAGCGAGGCTGCCCCAGTCGACGCCATACTCCGGGTCGCGGGCGCCGGGGGTGTCGATGGCGAGCACGCGGTGGGTCAGCGCGTCGCCGTCGTAGCCGGTCAGCACGGCGATGTCATAGTCGACGATCGTACGGATCGCGCGGAAGCTCTTGTCGTAGACCTCGGCGAGCCCGAGCGCGCCGCTGAGCAGCTCGCTGGCCCGGTAGAACTGCTCCTGCTCGTACTTGCTGCGCTCGATCGCCGAGAACACGCGCTCCTGCTCGACGATGCGCTGGACCAGTTGCGCGGCGGCGGCGATCCTCGCCTGGTCGTCGGCGGTGAACGGACGATCGCCCGTCCGGTCGGCGCAGACGATGCCGAGCAGCTCACCCTTGCGTAGCAGCGGCACGGCGCACAGGTCGGTCACGACCTCGCCCTCGCGCTCCTCAAGGTAGTACGGCGGCAGACGCCGCTCACCCATGTTCTTGAGCACCAGCGCCCGCGGGTCGCGGACGATGCCGGCGAGCACGCCGGGGCCGGCGAGCTCGCTGCACAATTGGTGGTCGGGGGCGACGGCCTGCTTGAGCACGAGGCGGTCCTCGGACATCCACAACAGGGCGGCGCCGTGCAGGCCGAGGGCGTCGCGCAGCAGGCCGAGGTTGAAGGCGACCTGCTCCTGGATCCCGTGTACGGCGCCCTGCGCGAGCTGCAGCTCGTCCACTTCGCGGCTGCGTCCGCTGGTGCCGGCGATCAGGCGAAAGTCGCGGGCCTCCTGGCGCATGCGCTGGAGCTCGCCCTCGACGCGGTGGTCGTGCTCGCGGCGCAGGCGACCGACCAGACCGCCGAGCACCAGCAGGTTGCCGGCGGCGAAGAAGCCGATGAAGCCGAGGTGATACACGACCAGTCGGGCCTCGCCGTGGCCGACGACGGCCTCGAGCGCGGCGATGCTGGCGAGCCACGTGAGCGCGACCCAGCGGGTCTTGTGAACGATCAGGAGGAACGACACCAGCGCATAGACCAGCGGGTGCATCGCGCTGTGCAGGCCGCCGGTGAGCGCGAGCAGCAGGTACACGCCGGTGATCAGCAGGAGCCCGAGCTCGAGCTCCGCGCGTGGCGTGCGTGCGGCTGTCCTCGGGGACAGCTCGCGGAGCACCGCGCGGGCCAGCGTGGCCGCGTAGATCGCGAGGCCGAGCGCGAGGACGAGGCTGCCGCGGGCGAAGCTCGCCGAGGAGGCCGCGCCGGTGGCCAGCACGATCCAGGCGGAGCAGAGCACGACGAGGCCCCAGCGCGTGCGCCAGAGCAGGTCCGAGAGGGTACGCAGGTGGGTCGTCATGGGTGGTTCGCTACGGGCTGCTGGACTTCGAACACGACCTCACCCGGACGGATGAGGCCGAGGTCCTCGCGGGCGATGCGGGCGACCTCGGCGGGGTCTCGCTTGAGCGCGGCGACCTCGGCGCGCAGGGCCGCGATCTCGCCGCGTAGGCGCTCGTTGCTGTGGTGCAGGGTCTGGTGCTCGCGGTCGACGCGGCCGAGGTCGTCGGTGCCGCCGCTGCTGTAGATGTGCCGCGGCAGGTAGGCGACGGCGAAGGCCAGCAAGGCGGCGAGCAAGATGCGATTGAGCCACTGCATACGCGAGGTCCGCACCGTATCCGTGGCGGCCAGGGGCGCAACATTTCTGCGGTTTGGCCGAGCGCGGGCGCCGCGAGTCAGTCGCACGGCGGGGTTGCGGGTCGTCGGGGCCCTCGGGGCCGGTGAGATGGACGGTGAAGTCGCGGACGCGCCAGTGGAGCGCGGCGGCATGCTTCAGGCGGGTTTGCGTGCGATGGCGGTCTGCGCGTCGACGCCGGGGCCCAGGGGGCCGCTGCGAAAATTGCCGGTCAGGCTCTCGAGCTCGAGCCCGGCGGTGGCGATCAGCAAGCGGAGCTCTTCCGGGAAGATCTGGCGGTGCGCGAGGTGAACGATCTGGCGCGGCTCTGGCGGCGGCTTGAAGGTTCGTGGGCGCTTCGGGGCGTCGTCATAGTAGATCCGGATGTGACACACCTGCGTGCCGGCGTCGTAGGTGTGATTGTTCGAGTAGACCAATGACGCGCCGGTGCGCGGATGGGTGAAGTAGGTGACGCTGTGGCGCTCGTTGGGGTCCCAGGTCAACCACTCGATGTCAGGCAGGAGCACGTCGAGCGCGAACCGACCGCCGGGCGTGAGCACCCGCCGCACCTCGCGGAAGCAGGCCAGCAGGTCTTGCCAGCGATACAGGTGCATCAGCACGTTGAACGGGGCGATCACGAGATCGAAGCACGAATCTGGCAGAGGCATCTCGCAGATGTCCCCGAGCACAGGCGCGATCGGGAGGGTGACCGCGGGGTACTCCTCCAGCTTGCTCTGCAGCCGCGCGAGCATCGAGGGCATGCGGTCGAGCGCGGTGACGTGATGGCCGTCCTGCGCGAGCGGGATCGTGATGCGTCCAGTGCCGGCGCCGAGCTCGAGGACCCGCAGCGGGCCAGACTCGAGACCCGCGGCGAGGCGCCGGGCGAGGTTGCGGTACCACGGGATGTCGTGGCGGTGGTCGCGATACTCGAAGTCGTAGAGCTCACCGTCCTCATAATGATCGGCGGTGCCGCTGCGCAGCAGCGACTCGGGGTCCGGACGGGGCGGTGGAGCGCCGCTACCTTTGCTGGCCATCAGCCGCGCTCGCGGGTGGCACCGGCGGCGACGCGCGGCCGCTCGGGGGCGTCGTCGCGGCGGCGCAGGCGGCTGCGCTTCTTGCGACGCTTGTGTGGACCGGTGGCGTCGTCGTCGGATCGCTCCTGGTCGCCGGTGGCGAAGGGGGCGGACTGACCGTGCGAGGCGGCGGCGAGGCGTTGCCAGAGCAGGAGCTCACCGCCGTCGACGCCGCGAGCCTTGACCGAGAGGCCGAGGAACACCAGGGCGTCGTGGAAGTACTGGCGCTGGACCAGTGAGGGGCGCCGCTTCTTGCGGGTGACGGCCTCGACCATGCGTCGGTGGGCCATGAGGATCTGACGGGCGAGCTCGCGGTCGCGGCGAGCGATGCCCAGCGCGCTGCAAAACGGCATCATCAGGTCGTCGATCATCTGATCGAGGCCCTGGCGCGAGGCGGTCATCCACTGGTCATCGATCAACGGGGCGAACAGCACGCTGAGCAGCACGCCGTTGTCGGCGACCTGGTGGGTCGCGCCGGTGAACTCGTCGAGCGCGCCGAGCAGGTCCCACAGCAGTCGGCCGGGCGCCGCGGGCAGCGAGCGCGAGGGGACCTGCAGGCCGGGCGGGCTGAGCTTCTCGAACAGCTCGAGGTAGCTGGGCATCAGGTGTTGCAGCAGTTGGGTCTCGAGCAGCAGCTCGAAGCTGCGGCGGGCCCCGCCGCCGCGCATGAGCTTGTAGATCTCCTCGAGCACGCGGGCGCGCGAGCACTTGGCGATGTCCTGCACGGTGGCGAGCAGGGCGGTCCAGGTCTGGTCCTCGATCGTGAAGTCGAGGCGCGCGGCGAACTTGATCGCGCGGATCATCCGCACGGGGTCCTCCTGGAAGCGCAGCAAGGGGTCGCCGATCGTACGGATCACGCCGCGGTCGAGGTCGCTGAGGCCGTCGACGAAGTCGATGATGGCGTCGGCGTCGAGGTCGTAAAACAGCCCGTTGATCGTGAAGTCGCGCCGACGGGCGTCATCTTCGACGGTGCCCCACTCGTTGTCGTGGGTGATGAGCGGGTCATCTTCGGCCGCGATCGGGGTGGTGCGAAAGGTGCTGGTCTCGATGACCTTGGGCCCGAAGAACACGTGCGCGAGCTTGAAGCGGCGCCCGATGATCCGGCAGTTGCGGAAGGTGCGTCGCAGCGCCTCCGGGGTGGCGCTGGTCGCCACGTCGAAGTCCTTGGGCCGGCGCTTGAGATAAAGGTCGCGTACGCAGCCGCCGACCAAGTAGGCCTCAAAGCCCCCGGCGACCAGCTTGCGGACGACCTTGAGCGCGTCTGGGTCCACGTCTCGGAGGGATATGGCGCCTCTCGTGCCTGCTTTGCCGTCGGCCATGCTGATGCGGTGCTGCTCTAACACACTCGCCCGGGCACGGGCGAAACCTCGTACGTGTGCCGGCTCCACCCTCGGCGTTGCGCGATATCGCGTGCCGTCTTCAGCATCGAGGGCTCCACTTGATCTGGTACAGATAAAGCGTGGCGTTGACTCAGCGCGAGGTGGGGCGCAGTTTACTGAACAGGCGAGCAACCTGACCATGAGCACCTTTCAGACCCTGCAAGTAACCTCCTCGTGCACCGGCCTTCATGTCGTCCTGGGCGGGCGCCCTGGCGCCGTGGCGGCGTCCGGAGACGCCTGGCGGGGTCAGGGGGCGGACTTCGGGCTGGCGACCTTGATCGCCGAGCACGAGGCCGGGGGGGAGGCGGTGACCACGGTGACGCTCCGCCTGGCCCGCAGCGAGGACGCGTTCTGGGCGCAAGCGGCGCTGCGCTGGCTGGCGGCCCACGGTCGCCGGGCGATCCTCCGGACCGCGAAGGTGATGCCGAAGGCGCTGGTCCTGGCAGCCCGCGATTACGGCGCCACGGTCCTGCTGGAGATGGCCCACCACAAACTGGAGATCCAGCGCGCCTTGCTCGGCGCCCATGCCGACGCGGCTCCGGCCCTGCTGCTCCAGGCCCAGCACCTGCGCCGGCTCGGCGTGGGCGTGGCGGTGCAGCTCAGCCCGCTGGTCGCCGGCCTCCACGACCGTCCCGGGCAGATCGATCCGCTGGTGCGGCACATCGCGGCGGCCGACATCCATGACGTACACCTCAGCGTCGGTCGTCTCGCCCCGGCCCGCGCGCAGGAGTTGATCGCGGCGCTCGGGGTCGACGCCGGCTTCGAGGTCTCGCGTCGCTACGCGGCGACCTCGAGCACGGGCTCATGGAAGCTGTCGGCGCTGGCCGCCGAGTCGCTGCGTGAGGCGGTCCGCAACGTCGTGCTCGGTCAGGGGCTGGTGGACGACGGCTGCGGCTGCGCCAACCACTGCCACCTCGATGTCGCCGACCGTCACGCCTACGTCGCGGTGCAGGGGCCCGAGCTGTTCGCGGGGGTCCCGTGATCTGCTCGCAAGTCCGCCGGCACACGCGGGTCTCGCGTGCGCGCTGTCCGTTGCGACCTGTCCCCGAGGACAGCCAGCATGGGCACCATGCTTCGGATGAATCCGAAGCATCGGAAGCATCGGAAGCATCGGATTCATCCGATGCTTCGCGTGCGAGCCCGCCGGACTGGCGTGCTGCGCTGGATGCAGCGCTCGCGGTGGCCTCCTATGAGGCGCACTACAGTATCAGCGAGGACGAGACCACAAGCCGAGCGTGGACATCCGAGGCCGGCGAGCACGGCGAAGGCAGCGTGCTCTGCTCGGACCTGGGGTCGCGCTCAGGTGGCGCTGTCGGTCTCGTCTTCCGTGTCGAGAGACTCGACGGTCTTGACACAGGCCATACTGCCAGCAGCGATCATCAGGGCCCCGAGGAGCAGCAGGGAGTAAAATTTACGGTTCATTCGCGAAAACTCCGTCGAGGTCTGCGGACAGTATCATGGTTGGCGCGTAGAGCCGCAAGGCGTCGCGCTGTCGCGCTATGAGCGCGGTCCGATCGAGGGGGTTCGCGGCGAGCCAGGTCTGTCGGTTGGCCAGGACGAGTCTGTGGGCCGCCACAGGTAACCCGAGGTCTTGCAGCAGGGCGAGTTGACCGAGCAGAGATTCGCCGCGTTCGGGGGCGAGGACGTGGGCCCGGCGATAGTGTTCGAGGGCCTGCAGCGGATCGCCGAGGCGATGGAAGATCTGCCCGGCGACGTCATGTAGTTCGGGCGCGTAGGGGTGAGCACGTAGACCGGCCGCGAGCGCCTCGAGGGCCATGCGCTGACGCTGTGGTTCGGACACCTCGGGCAGGTCGAGGCTGGTCTGCGCCAGACCGGCGAAGATGCGGGCGTTGCGGTCGGGGCTGACCGCCAGGGCCGCGGCGAAGCGGCGCCGGGCCTCGCTCCAGTCCTTGCGCGCCGCGGCCACCCGGGCAAAGCACAACTGCGGGAGTTCATATCGGGGGTCGAGGCGCTCGGCGTTGATGCAGTGGGCCTCGGCGCGGGACAGCAATAGGTCGCGCCGGGTCTGGTCGGCGGCGGCGCCGAGGTTGGCGAGCAGGAGCTCGCCGGTGGCCGCCTGGGCGCGGGCCGAGCCGGGCGCAGCGCGGCGGGCAGCGGCCCACAGTTGGCCGTTGCTGCGATAGGTGAAGGCGGTACCGGCGAGCACGGCGCCCTGCAAGACGGCGAGCGCCACGATCGGCGCGAGCAGGAGCTGCGGTCTGCCGAGGCGTGCGGCCAGCATACGACCACCGGCGAGGCAGAGGGCGGCGAGGCCGAGGCAGACCGGCAGGCTCGGCAGATACATGAAGCGATCGGCCCGCATGTTGGGCATCGCCGCGAGGTTGCTGGTCGGCAGGGCGAGCAGGAAGCCGCCGACGATCACGAGGGCGACCAGCGGCCGGCGACGCCCGCAGGAGATCCCGTAGGCGAGCAGGGCCAGCAGCGCGGCGCTGGCGAGCAGCGTCGCGGGCTCGAACCAGCGGGCCCCGGCGTCGGCGTACTCGGGGGCGAGGCCGACGGGCACCAGCATTTGTTGCAGATACGAGAGGTGGATCTGGGTCGACATCGCCAGCACCGGGCCGAGGCCGACGCGGGTGGCGTACAGGCGCGGGTTGTCGGCGCCGTAGGGGCTCAGGTCGCCGTAGAGCCAGAACGTGAAGGCCAGGGTCGCGGCGGCGCCGACGACCAGGGCGGTGCCGAGGCCGAGCAGGCGCGGCCAGGGGCGCCGGGCTTGCCAGGGCGCGAGGGCCTCGGCGAGCAGCCACACCAGCGGCATGGCGGCGGCCGACTGCTTCATGGAACATGCCCCGAGAGACAGCAAGGCGGCGAGCGCGGCGAGCGGCCACGGACGCGGGCCCCGGACGGCGCCGCTGGCGGTCAGGGCGGCGAGCAGGGCGAGCAGGGCGGCGAGCAGGTCCTCGCGAAACGAGACGACGGCGATCGCCTCGGCGTGGATCGCCAGCAGACCGAACAGGGCCAGGGTGCTGGCCCACAGCAGCATCGGCGCGCCGAGCCGGCGCAGCCACGCCGCCAGCGCGGCGCAGGTCCCGAGGTGCAGCGCGATCGACAGGGCGTGGTGCCAGCGCGGATCGAGCCCGAACACGTGATAGCTGAGCATGTCGAACAGCACGAGGCCGGGACGAAACGCGTCGGGGATGTTGCGCGCGACGGCCTCCGGCGAGAACAGCACGCCGAGCTCGCCCGGCACCCGCAAGAAGCCGTTGGTCACCAGGGTCCAGCCGTCGTCGTAGACCAGACCGAAGCCGACCTGCGGCAGCAGCACCAGGCCGATCAGGACCAGCACAGCGGCGAGCACGACGCGCGGGCGCAGCTCGCTGCCGGGCTCACCGGGAGCGGACGCATCGGGAGGCTGCGGGGACAGGCCGCCCGGCGGTTCGGCTGGCCCGGGGGACAGGTTCATGCCGGCCGGCGCTTGTTACTTCGCGTCCTCGATGGCGCAGCGGCCCGACGGGGCGGTGGCGCGGCGGCGCTTGGGGGCGAGCGGGCCGCAGTGGCTATAGTCGACGCCGTAGCTGGTGAGGGCCAGGACGGCCCCGATCACGGTGACGACCACGCCGGCGATCGTCGCCTTGTTGAGGGCGGCGCCGCGGCGCTCGAGGGTGTGCAGCTCCTCGGCGCTGGCCGAGCCGCGGTAGTCGCTGGAGATCTGGCGCTGGGTGCCATAGCCGGCCGCGGCGGTGCCGATCGTGCCGGCGCCGCCGACCGCGGTCAGGCCGATGCCGAGCCAGAACAGCACCGGCGTGACCGGTCGACGCTCGCGCGGGCGGGTGTCGTCGACCGGCATCGTGGCAGCCTCGCGGCCGGCGACCGGGCTGGCGTTGCGCAGCTCGTAGCCGTTGCGCACGCCGATGTTGCCGATGTTGAGGCTGGCGAGGCGGGGGTCGAGGCGCGTGCTGGCCTGCGGCTGGAGGCCGGCGCAGGCGGTGCCAAGGCTCAGGACAGCGCTCAGGGCGATCGTGTGGATGGAGCTGCGGGAGCGTGTCATGGGCCCCTCCTAAGTGGTGCTGCTGCCACCGGTGGTCGGGTCGTCGCCGACGGGAATGCAGATCGCCAGGTCCGGGTCGCACGCGAAGGTCTCCGGGCAGTCGACCGACTCGAGGCCGATGCAGGAGGGCTGGCAGACCTCCAGGCCGGGCACGCAGACCTCGCCCTCGGCGCAGGATCCCATCACGCTCGAGTCGCAGGCGACCAGGCAGCTCGAGAAGCCCGCGAGGGCGATGCACTTGGTGCCGGCGTCGCACGGGGTGGCGGTGGCCTGGTCGCAGCCGGGCAGGCACAGGGCGCCGGTGCAGAACTGGCCCGGCGGGCAGGCGGGCGCGCCCTCGGCGTCGCAGCGGGTGCCGCAAAAGCCCGCGCCGACGGGCAGCGAATTAATGGAGAAGCCACCCTGACCACCGGCGCCGACCCCGAGTGGTTCGAGGATGTTCGGGTCGAGGCCGCTGTCGTCGAAGGGGACGCAGGTCTGGGACGAGGCGCAGAAGTCGTCGTTCGAGTCGAACTTGTACTTGGTGTAGTCGTCGGTCCCGCACAGGCTGGCGCAGGCGCCGTTGAAGCAGAACTGGAAGCCCTCGGTGCTCGGGCAGTCGAGCCTGTAGGTCAGCAGTTCGCAGGCGTACTCGCACAGGCCCGACATGCAGGTCTGGCGGGCACGCCGGCCGAGGGTCGGGTCGGCCTTGACCTCGATCGAGTCACAGCCGTCGATCAGGGTCGCCGCCTTCTCGAGCGAGATCGTCGCGCCGCTGCAGTCGAGCGCCTGGCACTCCGAGTCTTCCTGGCACGCGTAGCGAAACCCCGGCGAGGGGGCCGGGCGCAGGAAACAGCCGCCGATGACTCCGGAGATCAGGCCCGAGACCAGGGCGACTCTCAGGGCGACGATGTGCTGACGGCGGCGCATATGGGGGCTCCCGGCTTATAGCAGCGGCCTGCGTCCGTGGGGCACGCGCGTGGCCGGCGACCCAGGTGCGAGGATGCGCACGGGATTCGCAGGGCTTCGACCCCGGCGCGGGCCGCCTGGTTCGCTACAGCGAGGAGGCTCACACCCGTGGGCCGGCGGCGAACCGGGTCGACCGACCCCAGTTCGGCCGCTGCCGGCTTGCCCGCGCACCTGGGGGCGTGTTACAGCGCCCGCCCACAGTTTCAATCCACATGCCCCCGGAGGGTCTCGTGGCGTCACCTCGCGGTCCCTTTTCAAGCAAAAGGGACCTCGCGGCGGAGCGAGACCCGGTGAACGGGGCAGAGGCAACAACGCCGAAAGGTCCGCAGTCCATGTCCTTGCAAACTCAGACAGAGCTGTCCTCCCCCGAGCTGCACATCGCGCTCGAGATGAGCGACGGCCAACGCGTCATCACAGTTCGCCAACTCCTCGAGGCTGGCGTCCACTTCGGTCACCGCACCGAGCGCTGGAACCCGCGCATGAAGCCGTACATCTACGGCGCGCGCAACGGCATCCACATCATCGACCTTCAGCAGACCGCGGGCCTGTTCCGCCGGGCCTACGCGTTCATTCGCCAGTGCGCGGCCGAGGGCAAGCCGGTGTTGTTCGTCGGCACCAAGAAGCAGGCCTCCGACGTGATGGCGGTCGAGGCCACGCGCGCGGGTCAGTACTACGTCGTCAGCCGCTGGCTGGGCGGCACGCTGACCAACTGGACCACGGTCCGGCAGTCGGTGGACAAGCTGCGTGGCATCGAGCGCATGAGCCAGGACGGCACCTACGAGCAGATCACGAAGAAGGAGGCGCTGATGCTCGAGCGCAAGCGCGGCAAGCTCGAGCGCAACCTCGGCGGCATCAAGGACATGCCGAAGCTGCCGGGCGCCGTGTTCGTCATCGACCCGGTGAAGGAGCACATCGCCGTGGTCGAGGCCAACCGCCTCGGCGTCCCGGTGGTCGCCGTCGCCGACACCAACGCCGACCCGCGCCTGATCCAGTACGTGATCCCGGGCAACGACGACGCGATCCGTGCGATCAAGCTGTTCTGCTCGCGCATGGCCGACGCTTGCATCGAGGGCGCCAAGCTCGGCAAGACGCGGGCGGTCAACGACCCGCACGAGGGCCGCGACCCCGAGCCGATCCGCGTCACCACCGGCGGCGACGGCCCCCGCGTCGAGATCGTCTCGCGCCGCACCCAGTTGCCCGCCCCGGAAGCCGCCGCGGCCCCCGAAGAGGACGCGACCACGACCTACAGCGAGACCTCGCAGGAGTAGACCATGCCCGTCACCGTCACCCCCGCAATGATCAAGGAGCTCCGCGAGCGCACCGCCGCGGGACTCATGGACTGCAAGAAGGCCCTCACCGAGACCGACGGTGAGATGGACAAGGCGATCGAGTTCCTGCGCAAGAAGGGCCTCGCCGCCGCCGCCAAGAAGTCGGGACGCCTCGCCAGCGAGGGCGTCGTCACCGCGTACGTGCACAGCAACAACCGCGTGGGCGTGCTGCTCGAGGTCAACTGCGAGACGGACTTCGTCGCGCAGACCCCGGACTTCAAGCAGTTCTGCGCCGACGTGGCGATGCAGATCGCCGCGATGAACCCGGTCGCGGTCCGCCGCGAGGATATGGACACGACCAAGGTCGAGGCCGAGCGCGGCCTGCTGCGCGAGAAGGCGCTGGCCGAGGGCAAGCCGGAGAAGATGGTCGACAAGATCGTCGACGGTCAGATCGGCAAGTACTACTCGGAGAACGTCCTGCTCGAGCAAAAGTTCGTCAAGGACGACAAGAAGACCATCGAGCAGGTCCAGCAGGAGATCGTGGCCAAGCTCGGTGAGAACATCAAGGTCCGTCGCTTCAGCCGCTACGAGCTGGGCGAGGGCCTCGAGAAGAAGAGCGAAGACTTCGCCGCCGAAGTCGCCGCCCAGATCGCCGCCGCCGCCAAGGTCTGAATCCACGCGAGGGCGGGCCCGATGGCCCGCCCTCTTTGCTAAAAGTCTCCACGCATGGAAGCTCGCCCCCGCTACAAGAGGATCCTCTTAAAACTGTCGGGCGAGGCCCTGCAGGGTAACCAGGGCTACGGCATCGACGCGGCGGTGCTCCGCACGATCGCCGCGGAGGTCGAGGACCTGGTCGGGCTCGGGGTCGAGGTCGCGATCGTCATCGGCGGTGGCAACATCTTCCGTGGCCTGAGCGCGGCCGCCTCCGGCATGGACCGCGCCAGCGCCGACTACATGGGCATGCTGGCGACCGTCATGAACTCGCTGGCGCTGCAGGACGCGCTCGAGCAGCGCGGCGTACACACCCGGGTGCTCTCGGCGATCGAGATGCGCGAGGTCGCCGAGACCTACGTGCGCCGCCGGGCGGTGCGCCACCTCGAGAAGGGCCGCGTGGTCATCTTCGGGGCCGGCACCGGCAACCCCTACTTCACCACCGACACGGCCGCGGCCCTGCGGGCGATGGAGATCCACGCCGAGGTGCTGATGAAGGCGACCAAGGTCGACGGGGTCTACGACAAGGACCCGCACAAGCACGCGGACGCGGTTCGCTACAGCCGCCTGACTTACCTCGACGTGCTCAGCCGCGGGCTCGACGTCATGGACAGCACGGCGATCGCCCTGTGTAAGGAAAATAACCTGCCGATCCTCGTCTTCAACATGCTCGAGCGAAACAACATTCGCCGGGTGGTGTGCGGCGAGGAGCTTGGTACACTCGTCGCCCCGGACGGCCAGAGCGTCCTCGCGGGCACGACCCCCTGAGATCGAAGGAGCAGCGAGTATGGACGAGGCACTCGAACTGGCAAAAGAAGGCATGGAGGAGGCGATCGACCGCCTGCGCAAGAGCCTGACCAAGGTGCGCGCCGGCCGGGCCAACCCGGCGATGCTCGACGGCGTACGCGTCGACAACTACGGCTCGATGATGCCGCTCAACCAGGTGGCCACGGTCAGCGTCGGCGACGCCCGCCTGCTGGTCATCAAGCCCTGGGACCGCAACATGATCGGCCCGGTCGAGAAGGCGATCAACGCCCAAAACCTCGGCCTCAACCCGCAGAGCGACGGCGTCGTCATCCGCCTCGCCATCCCGCCGCTGACCGAGGAGCGCCGCAAAGGCCTCGTCAAGCAGGTCAAGGAGATCACAGAGGAGGCCAAGGTCGCCGTCCGTGAGGCCCGCCGCGAGGTCAACGAGATGCTCAAGGAGTCCGAGAAGAAGCGCGCCCTCTCGGAGGACGACCTGAAGAAGGCCCTCGAGAAGGTCCAGGAGATCCACGACCGCTACATCAAGCAGGTCACGGAGATCACCACGAAGAAGGAAGCCGAGATCATGGAGGTCTGAAGGCAGACCGCCAGGACCTCGAACCACAGCCCACGGCGCGCGCCGCCTGGGCTGTTCGCGTTTCAGGCGACC
>Ga0335395_10000324_pt1 | contig 30335 bp, 20 predicted proteins | sample MAT02_FD_205744 | JGI IMG/M metagenome (GOLD analysis project Ga0335395, IMG submission 205744) | Freshwater microbial communities from Lake Fryxell liftoff mats and glacier meltwater in Antarctica - MAT-02 (spades assembly) (version 2) ... | reverse complement strand
TCAAACTGAACGGTCAAGATTATTACTTGGTTAATTTCAGTATGCCGTTTAACAACGAGCAAATCGTACAGATATTTAAAGACAAAGAATATACATATCACTTGCTGAAAGGCAAGATTAAAACTCCTCAAACTCTAGGATTTCTCTCGCCTTTCTGCGAGGAAAAGTATCAGAAATATTTGGTATTTAAAGATTGTGCAGAAATTTCTGCCCAAGTGAGCAAAACATTTTCACTGCCCGCGATTGTGAAAAGAAATCGTGGTTCGGCGGGAAACAACGTCTTCCTTTGTGAAACTAAGGAGCAAGTTATAGCAGCGATCGCAACTGTATTTAATATCAACAGCAAAAATTATGACTATGTATGCCTAGCTCAAGAGTACATTGATATCCGACACGAATATCGGGCTGTTTTTTTTAATAGCAAGCTAGTTTTGCTGTACGAGAAAGATAAATCTGAGGCTAAATTTGCGGGGAATTTAAGTCCGCTGCACTGGGATGGTGCAAAAGCTAAGCATATTACTGACTCGGAGATTATTTCGGAAATTGAAAATTTTGCTAAGCCTGTTTTTGAAGAGGTTACGATTAATTATGCCGGGTTTGATATTGCGCTAGATACAAATGGAGAATATTGGTTAATTGAAATTAATTCAAGTCCTAATTTTGAGATTTTTGTGAGAGATAACGATCGCCAGATTGCTGTCAAGATGTTTAAAGACATCCTGGAGAGCTTGATTGTTAACAAAAAACCGTAAATGTTCGATTTGAGAAATGCGCTACAATTAACTAAATCCAACAATTACACAAGAAAATATAATGACAACACAAGTGTTAGAACTAGAGGGAACTTGGGAAGAGATTCTCGCCCAAGCAGCCAAATTTTCTGGACGCAGAGTCCGCGTTATTGTTCTTGCTAACGAAGACGAAGCAGCACTCCCATCTCCAGAAGAAAGTTTTCAGCAAGCATGGGTGGAAATAAAGACAGGAAAAATTAGACCTGTATCGGAATTGTGGGATGGAATTGATGCAGTGATCGAGATGATGGAGTCTTTACCAGAAAATTTACAGGAGCAAGTAGCAGAATACTTGAAAGAGTATATCGCAGACTTAAAAGACGAACTTCAGTGGGAGGAATCTTTCGAGAAAACGCAACCGCAACTTGTGGCCGCGGCTCAACGCGCAAAACAAGAAATTGCTCTTGCTGACAAACCGTTGAAGTCAGCAGAAGAGTGTTTTCGCCAAGGATGGCACGAAGCAATGACAGGGCAAACTGTGCTACTTTCTGAACTGTGGGAGGGAATTGATGCAGAATAATCCTCCTTTAAGGCAGATTATACCCACGCGAGAATTCCAACGCGACTTACGCGCTCTTTCTAAAAAGTACCGCCATATCCGATCGGATGTTCAGCCAATTATTGAAAAACTGCAAGCTGGAGAGTTGCTGGGAGTTCCGATACCTGGGACTGGTTACGAAATATTTAAGGTGCGTGTTAAAAACAGCGATGTTCAAAAAGGAAAAAGCGGTGGATATAGATTTATTTACTACCTTCAAACAATGACGATCGTTATCTTGATTGCCATTTATTCAAAATCCGAACAATCAGACATTGCCTCCGATCGCATTTTAGAAATTATCAGCGAATTGAACGAGTTGATTGAAAACTCAGTAGAAACAACAGAAGAAATACAAGATAAGGACTAAAGTCTATAATTCAATACGGTTCACTTAAGAGAGATCCCCCCTAACCCCCCTTAAGAAGGGGGGGACAAGAATGCTCTCAAAGTCCCCCTTCTTAAGGGGGATTTAGGGGGATCTCCGGGGCATAAATAATGTTAAGTGAACCGTATTGGTCTATAATTAACTAAATTCAAATCTTGACAAAAGCACAAGACAACGGAGGACACGACACTGCCGTGTCCCTACCCTGAAACGATCGCGATCGCTCTAGGAGAGATGTAAACATCGCCAGATTAACTGTAGGGAAACGGCACTGCTGTGTCCTGATTTCGGGTAATATCCTTTCCGGTTGCATCGGTATTGTTCAAGACTTTGGAAGGACTAAAGTCCTCACTACAAACCTTAGATTACATTCTCTCCAATACTTGAATTCCCAACAACTCTAATCCTAACTTCAGAGTCCGCGCCGTCAAATCGCACAAAATTAACCGCGAAGTCCGCAACGGTTCATCAGCTTTCAAAACCGGACATTGCTCAAAAAATTGATTGAACTTTTGACTCAATTCAAACAAATACTGACAAATTCGATTCGGTAACAAGTCACAGCCCACAGCATTCACAACTTCATTGAACTGCAATAAATGCTTGGCTAATACTAACTCGGCATCTGATTGCAAAATTACTTTCGCACCAGCATCTAAGTTGTCAAAATTAATCTCTCCTTTGCGGCGAATTCCCTGGACGCGCACGTAAGCATACAGCATATAAGGAGCGGTATTTCCTTGCAAAGCCAGCATTTTGTCGTAACTAAAAATATAGTTACTGGCACGATTTTGACTTAAATCTGCATACTTAACGGCACTCAAACCAACTGTTCGAGATACGTTAGCAATAAATTCCTCAGTTTCCTGTCTTTCCTCTGTTTTTAATCTCTCTTCCAAATCTTGGCGAGTGCGGACAACTGCTTCGTCTAACAAATCCTGCAAGCGCACAGCTTCTCCTGAACGGGTTTTTAATCTTTTGCCTTCTTCTCCTAAGACTAAACCGAAGGGAACGTGGACAATTTCGACATCTTCAGGAATCCAACCGGCTTTTCTGGCTACTGCAAATACTTGGGCGAAATGGTTGGCTTGTCCTGAATCTGTGACGTAAATTATGCGTTTTGCCTTGTCGTTTTGGATGCGGTAGCGGATGGCGGCTAAATCAGTTGTGGCGTAGTTGTAGCCGCCGTCGGTTTTCTGCACGATTAGCGGTAATGGTTCGCCTTCTTTGTTGGTGAATCCTTCTACAAATACGCATTTTGCGCCGTCGCTTTCTACTAGCAAACCTAATTCGGTTAAGTCTGCGACTACTGCGGACAATAATGGATTGTAAAATGATTCGCCGCGTTCGGTTAGTTTGATGTCTAGTAAGTCGTAGATTACTTGGAATTCGCGGCGGGATTGATCGCACAGCAGTTTCCAGGCGCGGCGGGTGTCTTCTGCGCCTGCTTGCAGTTTTACTACTTCTTGGCGGGCGGTTTCTTTGAAGGTTTCGTCTGCGTCAAAGCGCTGTTTTGCTTTGCGGTAAAATGCGACTAAATCTCCTAAATCTAGCGCGTCTGCGGTGGTGAGGGCTTCGGGGTGAACTTCCCGCAGGTAGGCGATTAGCATTCCGAATTGGGTGCCCCAGTCGCCGATGTGGTTGATTCTGATTACGTCGTGGCCTTGAAATTCGAGGGTGCGGGCGATCGCATCTCCAATGATTGTCGATCGCAAATGTCCGACGTGCATTTCTTTGGCGATATTCGGGCTCGAAAAGTCGATCACCACTCTCTGAGGCGTTTTCACCGGTTCAATCCCCAAACGGGTGTCGGCGGCGATTGCACTAACTTGCGCTTCCAAATAAGCCGGTTTCAGCTTTAAATTGATAAAACCGGGCCCAGCGATTTCTGGGGTTTCGCAGATGTCGGCAATATCTAGGTTTTCGATGATTGTAGAGGCGATCGCCCGCGGGGGCTTGCCTAACTTTTTGCCCAAACTCATCGCTGCGTTGCACTGAAAGTCCCCAAACTTGGGATTACCCGCAGGGGCTAGCATCAGATCCGTATCGGCATAACTCTCGCCGAATGCGGAGGTGAAGGCTTTTTCAAATCTGGTTTTTAACTGTTGGGCGATCGAGTTCATCTTTAATATTTTGATTGGATGTTTATTTTAAACTCTAGATTAAGCACTTTTTGCCAATAATACTCTTACTACTTAGGTAATTTCCCTCTGGTTCTCTTCCTCTGCCCCTCTCCCCCTCTCCTCACCTACTAGGAAATTTTGTACTTAGCTTTGAGCTGCTGATGCGATCAAAATCACTGGCCGTGATAGCACAGACTACATTTTATCACAGTTGCGATCGCTACACAAATTAAAAATTATCACATCTAGTCAATGATCTCGATCGCTAGATCATTTTGTTAAATCGCTTACATTAAGGTATGTTAAAATTTTTTCAATGCACCCAAAAATCCTACGAAAGGAAGTAGTTATGTTATCTCAACCTATTTTTGGCGATCGTTCTCTGACTCAAGCCTTTTATCAAGCTGTAATCGATCGCTTCTACGACGGTTTCAGTCTCTCCACCCAAGCACTATTACGAGAGTGTACCCTCGGCTTCGCCCCTTGTCCCGATGGAGTCAAAACCTTTTTCATCATCGCGCCGAGTCTGGATGCAGCAGAGCAACTAATGGAAAAAATGGACAGTATTTTGGAGCGAGTTGCCGAACTCATGGCTGGAGTCGGACAAGTTGCCCTGTGCATAGTTCCCCCCGGCAGCGAAGCAGAGCAACCGGTAGATCTGCAAGACTTAGAAAAAGTTCCCCCGGATTGTCTGGCTTGCAAATTCTTTACAATTATATGGGCCGATGCTGCGGCCGATCGGTAAAATTGACAGTTAGCAACCAGCAACTCAACAGGGTTCGGCTGAACCTGTTCCCGTGGTGGCGCGGGGTAGATTGTCTGTTAGTTACAGTCCCTGGAATTATCGGGCAAAGCGTGCAGGTAATTAGATCGTTTGCAAGGTTGCACTCGCAATCCTTGGCAAGTGTTAAACAAGCAGGCAATATATATATCAAATGCCCGCTTGTCAGTCGCTCAGATTTTTACCTGCCGGCTCAAACAGCCGTGCATCTACTTTTTACATTCCCAATAAAGCCCACCAAAAAGCCGCATCAAGTCTCCTGGGTGTCTCGCTTCAAAAGACAGCAGCAGGAATTAGGCGGTATCGCTGGAAAATAGATTTTTGCGAAATATCTGCTGATGTTCAGAATAAGCAGAAATATTCTCAAAAATAGATAAGAGTTCCGCAGGTTGACCTCAGAAACAGGGTTTCTAGCCCCGCGCTTCATATTCGCGGTTCGCTGCGAACTTGACAGAAAATAGGCTGTTTGTGGGAGAGTCAGTCGATTTTAGATTTTAGATTTTAGATTTTAGAGGCGACCCCACGGATAAATGCGGGGGCTTGAGGATTTTAGATTTGAGATTTTGGATTGATTCCACGGATAAATCCGGGGGCTTGTACCATCAAGAAATTCTTGGTCACAAGCTATAGACAGAGCAAAGCTCAACTCAAAAAAAGATCAGTTTTCCAGCGGCAACCAAAGGCAGTGCAGAGCGATCGTATCACAGGCTCATAGAATTTGTTAAAAATTTCAGTTGAAAATTTTAATTATTAAATTTTATGCCTAATATTGGCGATAAAATCTAAGATTGCAATTCTCAAATCTACAATCAAGCCATTATGGTAAAACTGACACCTAACCCCAGCTTTAGTTTAACGATTCGCGTTGCTCTGCCGAACCAGCCGGGAATGCTGGCTAGCGTTACCAGCGCGATCGCATCTGTCGGCGGCAACTTCGGCCAAATCGACTTGATCGAGCAAACCCGTGCCACTACCATTCGCGATATCACCGTCGATGCTTACAGCATTGAACACAACGAAGAAATAGTGCAAGCAGTCAAAGCGCTACCGGATGTCAAAGTGATCGATGTGTACGATCGCACTTTCAACTTGCACCGCGGCGGAAAAATCAGCGTAGTTAGCAAAATTTCCCTCAAACGCCAGTCAGATTTGGCAATGGCATACACCCCTGGAGTCGCCCGCATCTGCACTGCGATCGCCAATGACCCGCAACAAGTTTATAACCTCACAATCAAACAAAATACTGTTGCCATTGTTACCGACGGTAGCGCAGTTTTGGGACTGGGAAACCTCGGCCCTGCCGCCGCACTGCCAGTCATGGAAGGCAAAGCCATGCTATTTAAAGAATTTGCTGGTATTGACGCCTTTCCTATCTGTTTGAATACCCAAGATACCGAGGAAATTATTCGCACAGTGCAGAATATCGCCCCGGTCTTTGGCGGCGTTAACCTCGAAGATATTTCTTCTCCCCGCTGCTTTGAAATCGAAGCAAGATTGCGGGAAACCTTAGATATTCCCATTTTTCATGACGACCAGCACGGCACTGCAATTGTCAGTTTGGCAGCATTAATTAATGCCTTGAAAATCGTCAAAAAAACGATCGCAGAAGTGTGTATCGTGATTAACGGAGCCGGTGCGGCCGGAGTTGCGATCGCCCGCTTGCTGCGTAAAGCAGGTGCACAAAACATCATCATGTGCGACTCCAAAGGCATCCTCTCCCAAGACCGCACGGATATGAACCCAGAAAAACTAGAATTTGCCGTGGCTTCGAGCGGTACTTTGGAAGATGCGATCGCCGGTGCCGATGTATTTTTAGGTGTCAGTGCGCCCGGCGTAGTCACTCGCTCTATGGTGCGATCGATGGCCGAAAATCCCATTGTTTTTGCAATGGCAAATCCCATTCCCGAAATTCAGCCAGAATTAATTATGGAAGATGCGGCGATCATAGCAACCGGACGCAGCGATTACCCGAATCAAATTAACAATGTTTTGGCATTTCCGGGGATATTTCGAGGTGCTTTGGACTGCAAAGCTGCCACGATTACGCCCACTATGTATTTGGAAGCAGCTTATGCGATCGCCTCTTTAGTCAGTCCTTCCCAGCTTGACAAAGAGCACATTATACCGTCTGTTTTTGACGAAAGAGTTGCCATTGCTGTCGCCGGTGCAGTGCAGTTGGCCGCCCGATCTGAAGGTATTGCCCGCGATTAATAGAAGGAAGAAGAAAGAAGGAAGTCTTCCTTCTTCCTCTTGCTTAATGAAGGGTAAAAGTCACAGCAATAAACAAGATAAAAAGATATAATTAAATAACCCAAGCCCAGCTATGTCAGATGCAAAGCCAGTTACGAAAAGCTAAGCGGGATCGCTCCTACCGCAAATTGTTACAACTGTGCCCCATCGGGCTGGCCTTGTGCCGGACAGACGGGACTTTTCTCGACGTAAATCCTGCTTTTGCAAGTATTATCGGCCGCACAGTTGCAGAAACTCTCCACCTCAACTACTGGGAAATTCAGCAAACACAGTGCGCGCCCCCAGAAAAATATCTAGAATGTCAAGTAAAAAATAGCCACACGGGCCCGTGCCAAGCAGCATACAAACATAAAAACAACCATCTCGTACCCGTGCGAGTTTCCGAGCGGGCAATTGAAACAGGGGGAGAGTGTGCGATTTGGCTGAGCGCTGAAGAAATCTTTAATAATCGGGATCAAAATAGCGCTCCGCTGGAATCAGGGCCGCCGCACTGCAATTCACATCTAGAAAAATTGCTGACAAAGCAGACTGCGGAACTGGAAAAAACTCAGAAACTACTCGAAGAAAAAATTTCCGAACTGGAGCAAACTCAACAAAAATTGCGTCTCCAAAGTCAAATTATCGACCAAATTCACGAGGCGGTAATTTCTACAGATATGGACGGCTCGATCACCATCTGGAATCAAGCCTGCCAAAAGTTATACGGCTATCAAGCAACTGAGGCTATCGGACAGCACATTTCTCTAATTTACCCGCCCGAACAGCAGGAATTTTTATTAGAGCAAGTCATAAAACCGCTACAAGAAAAAGGCGAGCATGAAATTGAAGTTATCACACGCCGTAAATCTGGAGAAAATTTTTCCTCGCACCTGATGCTCTCGCTATTGAAAGACAAAACGGGAGAAGTTGTGGGGATGATGGGTTCTTTAACAGATCTCAGCGTTTGCAAAGCTTTAGAACAAGAATTAGCACAAAGACAATCACTATTTGATGCCTTTTTGAAGGAGGCGCCGGCGGGGCTTTGCATTTTGGACTCCCAACTGCGATACGTGCAAATTAATCAATTTCTAGCAGAAATAAGTTGCCTGAGTCCTGCAGAACACATTGGCAAGACTGTACGCGAAATATTGCCAAATATTGCTCCAATAATAGAGCCTTTGTACGAACAAATTTTGAGGACGAAACAACCCCTAATTAACATCGAGATGAGTGGTGACAATCCAAGACAGCCTGGGTTTGTCCGACACCTGACAGGATCTTATTTTCCCTTGCTAGACAAAGATGGCGAGGCGATCGGCATCGGTGCAGTTGTAGTTGACATTAGCGATCGCAAACAAGCAGAAGCTGCACTGCAAAAAAGCGAACAGCTTTACCGCACTATGGCAAGCAACTTTCCGAACGGCGCGGTGATGTTGTTCGATCGCGAAATGCGCTTCACCCTGGTAGAAGGTACAGAATTAGCAGCAGTGGGGCTTTCCAAAGAGTTGATGGAAGGCAAGACAATCTGGGAAGTATTCGAGCCGGATTTTTGCGCTGCTGTCGAGCCAAATTATCGGGCGGCGCTGGCTGGAGAAACAGTTGTTACAGAATTTACTTATGGCGATCGCGTCTACCTCGGTTATACTTTGCCAGTCAGAAACGAACGGCAAGAAATTATCGGCGGATTGCTAATGACTCAAAACATTACCGCTCGCCAATTGGCAGAAGAAGCGCTCAAAGAAAGCGAGGAAAAATACAGGTGCATTGTCGAGACAGCAGACGAAGGAATTTGGATCATAGATGCGGAAGGGAAAACTACTTTTGTCAACCAAAAAATGGCCGATATGCTCGTCTGCACCCCAGAGGAAATGATCGGGGAGTCGCTATTTGCTTTCATGGATGCAGAAGGCATGGCGATCGCACAAGTCAATCTGGACCGCCGCAGTCAAGGAATTAGCGAACAGCACGATTTTAAGTTCCTTCGCCGAGACGGCAGCGACTTGTGGGCGATGGTTTCTACTAATTCCTTGGCAGACAAACAGGGACGCTATGTGGGCGCTTTGGCAATGGTTGCCGACGTTACCGATCGCAAGCAAACAGAAGCCGCATTGCAGCAGTCGGAAGCCAAATTTCGATCGCTCTACGAATTAACCACTTTGCCTGTTTTTATGTTATGTGACAGTGGCATCGCTGATGCCAACACAGCAACCCTCAAACTATTTGGCTGCACCGCCCCGCAACAGTTGTACGGCCAAAACCCTGGCAAACTCTCGCCTCGTTTTCAACCCAACGGCAGAGAGTCTTTGAGCTTGGTTAACGAAATGATAGCGATCGCCTTTGAGCGGGGAAACCACCGTTTTGATTGGGTTCATCAGCGCTTAGACGGTACTGATTTTCCCGCAGAAGTCGTGCTGACAATCATCGAGGTTGGAAATGAAAAAATCATCCAAGCAGTTATCCAAGATTTAACGGATCGCAAACTTGCAGAAGAAACTTTAGTGCGATCGGAACAAGCGCTCAGACAACAAGCTCAGCGAGAACTACTGCTCAATCAAATTGCCAACCAAATCCGCACTTCTTTAGATTTAGACACAATTTTAGAAACCGCCGTTCAAGAAATTCGCAATTTGATGCAGCTAGATTGGTGCGTCTTCATTTGGTATCGGCCCAATAGCAAGCATCCTATGTGGGATACAGTCTGCGAAGCGAAAAATCCAGCTTTACCAAGTTTAATTGGTTCTTATGCCGTTGAGGAGCAATCTAGCCCTATGGTGCAGCAGATTTGGCGGCTGGAAATCATGCGAGTCAATGATGTCGGCACTCTAGGCGACTTAGAAGTGCGCGAGATTTACCATGCTTTTGGAATTAATTCTGTACTGTCGTTGCCAGTACAAACTGCTGCGGGAGATATGGGGGTGATTTGCTGCTATCAGGCTGGAGAAGCGCGAAATTGGAGCGATTCGGAAGTGGAATTGATGCAAGCGGTGACGGCTCAAATTGCGATCGCGATCGACCACGCTGAACTGTACACCCAAACCCGCAAAGCGGCCCGACTAGCTCAAGCTCAAACTCAACAGCTAGAAGAAACTTTGCGCGAACTAAAACGTACCCAAACTCAATTAATTCAAAGTGAAAAAATGTCAAGTTTGGGACAGTTAGTAGCAGGTGTCGCCCACGAAATTAACAACCCAGTTAATTTTATTTATGGCAATCTTAGCTACACCAGCGAATACACTCAAAACTTGCTAAAAATGCTGCAACTTTACCAGAAAGAATACCCGCAGCCTAGCGCAAGAATTGTAGATGCCAGGGAAGACTTTGAAATTGATTATCTTATTGAAGATTTACCGAAAATTTTAGCATCTATGAAAGTCGGAGCCGATCGCATCCGCGACATAGTTTTGAGCCTGCGGACTTTTTCAAGACTTGACGAAGCCGAAAAGAAACAAGTTGACATTCACGAAGGCATTGAAAGCACGCTGCTGATTTTGCAAAACCGCCTGAAACATAAAGCCGATCACCCGACAATTAATGTGATTAAAGAATACGGTAATTTGCCTTTAGTGGAATGTTATCCCGGTCAGTTAAATCAAGTATTTATGAATTTGTTGAGCAATGCGCTAGACGCACTGGAAATGGAGATAAAGGAATCCAATCGCACCGCCAAAAATCTCGCAATTACGATTCGCACCCAAGTAACCGACAATAACAGCGTTGCTATATGGATAGCTGACAGCGGCCCCGGCATGAGCGAAGATGTGCAAAAGCGCTTGTTTGACCCGTTTTTCACTACTAAACCCATTGGCAAAGGCACTGGCTTAGGATTGGCGATTTCGCACTCTATTATAGTAGAAAAACACGGCGGCAAGCTTTCTTGCAATTCTGTATTGGGAGAAGGTTCCGAATTTGCGATCGAGATTCCTCTGCGGCAAAAGATAAATTAAAACTGCAAAATTCCCAGAAACCGGGTTTCTTCCGAGATATGTCGTCACCCAACCGAGATTTTCCCAGAAACCCGGTTTCTTAGACTTTGCAAAATTCCCAGAAACCCAGTTTATTCCGAGATATATCGTCACCCAACCGAGATTTTCTCAGAAACCCGGTTTCTTAGACTTTGCAAAATTCCCAGAAACCCAGTTTCTAACCTAGAGATTTTACGTAAACCCGATCGCACCTTGGCGTCTCCACACCAGTTGTCGGTAGATATCCGCTATTTTCGTACATTTTCACAGCTTCTTTGAGAATGCTAGCAGTTTCTATCCAGATTTCCTCAAAGCCGCGAGCGATAATTTTACTTTCCAATTCTTGCAGTAAAAATTTCCCCAAACCTTGTCCCCTTGCTGCGGGCAAAATATACATTTTGCGAATTTCCACAGCATTATTTCCGCGTTCAATCGGATAGTAAGCCGCCGTACCCACTATTTTATCCTGCCGTTCAACTACCCAAAATTCGCCGCCTTGATTATGATAATGTAGTTCTACATCATAGACATCTCGATCTGCCCCGTGAGGTTCGCATTTTAAACCGTATTCTGCTAAAATATCCCTAATTAAATAGAACGCCTCCGCGCGATCGCGCGTTTCCCAGGAACGAATTAAAAAATCCAGATGTTGGGTTTTCATTGGTTGTTGCAACGTATATTTATTTTTTGAATTGAGCCACTGTAAAATTACTAATTTTTTGTGTTTTACAGTCTTTAAGTGCACCTAGCTTTTAACTATGAATTCTCGGTTCGGGATGAAGACTTGCCAGCAACTCGCTCTCAACTAATGATAATTCCTCCAACCTCTGCATCACAATATCCCGATCGAAATAAGTTGTTGCCAAAATCCAATATACACCGTAATGACGCGCCTCCGAAGCCATCAAACTGCGGTAAAACTTAGCTAATTCCGCGTCGCGACAGCGATCGCCCAGCAGCCCCAACCTTTCGTGACTGCGCGCTTCAATCAAACCAGAAACCAACAAAGAATCCAAAAGTCTCTCCGGTTCCTGCTTGCGAATTTGGGCGGACAAACCGGCACCGTAGGGAGGTGCAGCCAAAGGGCCTAAAGCGATGCTGCGCTTTTCTAACCGCTGGTTGACTTGCTCGAAATGCTCTAATTCTTCGCGGGCGATCGCCGTTAGCATCCTCACCAATTTTTCCCTTGCTGGGTAGCGAAACATTAAATTTAACGCTACTCCCGCCGCTTTCCGTTCGCAATGAGAATGGTCTAATAAGATTGTATCCAAATGGGCGATCGCCTGTTCCACCCAAGCTTCCGAAGTCGGTTGTTTTAAAAACTTAATAGTTGGCAGTGTTGAAGTCATTAGTCATCAGTTATCAGTCATTTGTCATTAGCCATGATTTATGCTATTTTACACAATTTTTCAAACACCGCATACATATCACCAGCAAACTTTTTCGGATTCCACAGCGGCGACAAATTGGCTGGATCTTTAGATTTCACCAACTGTGCTTTAATTGCATTTCTCAATTCACGTTCTTTACCCAATTTTACACCCACTTCCACATATTCCGACCAAGACCAAGCCACGCCTGTGTCAATTCCCAAAGTCTGCAAAAACGAATAACCCATTCTCGACAAAAACTGCTCTCCTGTGCGAGTCACCACTGGCAAATTAAACCACAAAGCCTCTAAAGTGTGAGTTCCTCCATTGTAAGGATAAGAATCTAACAAAACATCGGCCAGCAAATAGATAATTCTGTGCTCTTCCTCCGTAGCAAACCTCGGCAAAAACTTAATTCGGTGCTTGCTCACTTTCTCAGCTTCGCAAGCTTGGTGATATGCAGCCTCAAACACCGCAGCATCGCCTAAAGATTTGTGAATTAAGATACTGTTCGGCACTTGTTTGAGAATCGCAATTTGTGCTTTTACCAACTCGTGATTGAATTTTCTGCCGGGTGCAACGCACAGGTAAACTATCTGATCCACACCGATCCGATTCGACCTTCTCAATGCAACGGGATCGACTCCATATCTCTGAAAACCGGACACCGCTACAAAGGAATCCGGCATCCTAATTAGCTGCTCGTCATAATATTTTTCCCGTCCGGCTGGGTGCGAGTGCCAGTCTGTAAGAAAGTAATTTTTCGGCGATATGTAAGGGGCGTCAAATCCCAGCCAAGAAACACAAACTGGTGCGGGTTTTTGGTAGAGAATGTCAGCGTGAACTGGTACGCTGAGAGAATCTAAATCGACTAAAACGTCCAGTTCATCTTGCTGAATTTTGTCGATAATTTCTGCGGAATTGGCAAGTCCGTTCGGGTAGGTTGTGGGAAAAGTCAGTTTGCCCCAAGTTTCAAATTGCTGAGTGCGATCGTCAGGAATAATTCTTTCGGAAGCGTACAAATAAACATTCGGTGTGATGTCGGACAATTCGCGAATGATGTCAGCGCTGCACCAACCTACAGAATGGCGGCTAAAGTGATTGGACAAAAAGCCGATTTTTAACTTGCTGGATGGAACACTTGGTTTGAAACGGTAATTTGCGGGTTGAGAAAAATTAGGTTTAATACATTGGTCGATATACTTTTGGGAAATTTCTCTGTAAAGTTTTGAGTTGGCTGCCAAGTCATCTCGCAAATACGGTGTGCTGAATAACAAATTTGCATAAAGCGATTTAATTTCCACCGGGCTAGCGGTTTCTAAGTTTTGTTGCAAGTACGATTCTAGTTCTAAAAATCGATCGCCCGCAATTTGATTTAATCCCGACACTTGATAGGTGCTGATGAAGTAAATCGCGGTCATAATTGGATCGGTTTCGGCACACATTTGGCTGTATTGGTGCACGGCTTGCCGCGCGGCAGCTAAATCGCTAGTATCTCTGAGGATGCCGCACAAATGTTGGTGGGCAGAAATAAAATCGGGTTTAATTTCTAGGGCTTTTTGAAGGTTGGGTATTGCGTCTTTAAATTGACCCTGGTGGCGTAAAACTCTGCCAATTTGACAGTATGCTTCGGCTAAATCGGGTTTGAATGCGATCGCCTGCTGCCATGCAGCCACTGCCTCATCCAACTTCCCTTGCCCCGCTAATTTATCTCCTAAATTTAAGTGAAAATCTACCTGAGCAAGGTGGGGATTGAGTTCGAGAGCTTTTTGCTCGTATGCTACCGCTGCATCCTGCTGCCCCTGCTGCTTCAGTGCCCCTGCCAAATTCCAGTAAGCAGCCGCCAAATTTGGTTTAAGTTCGATCGCCTTTTCGTAATTGACAATCGCCTCCACCAAATGCCCTTGTTTGTACAGCATACTGCCCAAATTAGCATAAGCCTCAGCAAAATCGGGATTCAGAGCGATCGCCTCAGAATAAAACCGCATCGCTTCATCAATTTGGCCGCTTGCTTGCTGCACATTGCCCATTGTCACGTAAGCCGCCGCCCAATCCGGTTGCAATTCCAGAGCTCGGCGACAAGCAGCGACGGCTGCTGCTAAATTGCCTTGAGAGTAATAGGTTTCTGCAACCACTGTCAGCGATGCAGCATCTTCTAATTGGGGTGTTTCGGATTGGTTGCGAAAATCGGAATTCATTTTGCGGCCTATCTGTGCTATCAAGTTAAAGGTTGAATCTATATTATTTTGCAGAGTAGCAGTTTTAGCGGAACTACGGGCGATCGTCACAGAGAATTTATGAGCGACAAGCAAGCGACACAGCGCCAACATCACATCAAGTGGAAACCAAACCTCCTGCTGGGGATACTCTTGTTAACCTTAGCAATCCCCTTACCCTTTGCCCAAAAGACTTTCGCACAGCAGCAGCAGACAGCCAGCTTTCGGCAGAAATTATTTCAAACAGCTCTTTATTTCACCCTATATTTTGAGGGCGGATTCAGCAATCACCCAGCCGATAAGGGCGGGAGAACTTATCGGGGCGTCTTGCAAACGGAATACAACGCCTACCGCTACAGTCGTGGGCTTCCGCCCCTTGACGTGACGCAGATGTCGGAAGCAGAGCTCCTAGAAATTTATAAATATTACTGGGATTCGAGCCTCTCGGGCACGATGCAGCCGGCTTTGGCGATCGTCATGTTTGACACCGCCGTTAATTTCGGTATTAATAACTCTATTACCTTTCTCCAGCAAGCGTTAGGATTGCCGCAAACGGGAGTTTTTGACTCGCGCACCAAGGAAGCGCTGAAAGGGGCAAATAATAGAAATACCGCGCTGCAAATGATTAATGAACGAATTATTTACCGCTACAAACGGGTGCAAGAAGATCCGACTCAGATGGCTTTTTTCCGGGGTTGGCTGAGTCGCGATTACAGTTTGTGGGGCTATGTGAATAAAATTAAGAATTAATTCGGCGGTTGAAACTCGGCGGTTGAAACCGCTCCTTGTCAAACGAAGTCTGCCTCCGCAGACTAAGAGAGCAGAGATTATCTGGTATGAAATTCTACTTGGTTTTCGAGAATTCGCACATTATAACGAGCTAGAAAATCTTGTCCTAAAAGCCCATAGGTTATCCGATTATCACCGATCGCAATTTTAATGTTGCATACAACGGCAGTTTGCACTGCTAAAGATTGCACCCAACCTAAGTCAAACGTTACAACGCTACCATCAGCAATCATCGACTGACAGGTTCCAGACGGCACAATTTTTAGGAACTCGGCCATTTGTTTCGTAATTAGTGTCCTGCTTGCTCCTGTATCCAAAAGCAGATCGAATCTAAAAGCACAACCATTATTTAAGACAACTTCAACTATTGGAACTCCTCCCCAACGATATTTAATCGGCACTCGAATGATGCTTGCTTCCGCCGCTTTTTTAGCTTGCGCGATCGCCCGTTTGTGAGCTTCCCAATTGCCTTGATTCAGCCACAGCGCGGCTGCTTGCTGGAAATCGGCCGCCCCTTCTATATCCCCCGATGCTTCGGCTACGCCCGCGCGACTGGCAAAAGCTTCTGCATCGCGATCGCACATGGCGATCGCATTCGAGTAGTCTTTAAAAGCTTTGTCTAAGTCTCCCAGCAAGCAATACCCGTGTCCCCTGTGCAAAAACAGGCGAGTGCGATCGCCCTCAAACTGCATCAAGTGTGTGAAATCGGCGATCGCGCCTGATCCATCTCCCACAGACAAGCGCACGATGCCTCTAGCAAGCCGAAATTCGCGATTATCGGGTTCGAGTTGCAAAGCGCGGGCGATATCCTCAACTGCTGATGCGGCGTTTCCCAGATGTGCGTGAACCTGGGCCCGCTGACAAAGAGCTTCGGCGCGATCGGGCTGCATTTGCAATACTAAATCAAGGTTGGACAAAGCTTCTGAATATTCGCCCCGATCGACCTTACCCCGCGCTTCCTCGAAGAAAAGCGGAGACGACAGGTGATTTGCCGAATTTAGCAAGCGCGTGTCTGCGATCGCATTTTCGAGGTCGATGATCTGCGACTGAATTGAGATTCGTTCCCCAAATGACATAGCCGTCGGCTGTAAGCGCATCGCTTCCTTGTAATCGGCGATCGCACCTTTCAAATCCTGGAGTTTTGCGCGCACTTGTGCTCGGGGCCGATAAGCTTGTGCGAACTTAGGATTTTTTTTGATAACGCGATCGAGGCTTTGCAGAGCTCCTGCTAAATCTCCAGTTTCTATCTGTTTTAATGCCTTTTGATAATCTGCTTGGCTCATATTTCAGCACATATAAATTCCCTGCCTTTCAACAATCATAGCTTTTTCATGACTGATATCAAATCCGTTAGTATCTGAATTATTCATCTCTCTCTTCTCTGACTCCGCGCCCTCTGCGCCCTCTGCGGTTAAATCATCCAGAAAAAACCGTAGTTGCCAGATTCCCCACTTCTTGAAGAAGTAGGGAATCTCAAAAAAATGAATCTAAAGCAACACAAAATTCGATGCAGTAATCGAACTATTCAACCCCGTCACAGTTGCCAAAACTTGATCTGTGGATATAACTTTCAGCACGGTTCCTCCCGCAGTTTGACTAATTTCTAACTGCTGGAAAGTCAAACCATTTCCGATCGCAAATTTATCGCTACCCGCCTCAAAATCAAGGATTGTATTTGAACCGCTACCTAGTCTAATAGCGAAAGTCATCGCTATGAGGACTAATGAGTTTAAAAATTTTTCCGATCAGTCTTCTTCAGAGGACTTTAGCTTTGAGGCAAGGGTTTAAACCCCTGCCGGACTGCTGCTTTGACCTTAAGCGATCGCCCTTCTAGAAAACTAGACAGCGATCGCCCTTGATAAACCCTCTAAATCAAAGTGATATTAGCAGTTACAAAACTTCCCAAAAGTTGCTCTGGCTTCACCGAGTTAACCACAGCCAAAATTTGACCGGAATCAGCAAGTCGAATCACAGTGTTGCAATCAACAGTCTCCAGCCGCAAGTTAGCAGCAGCCAAACCTCCAGAAAGTCCGATCGAATCAATCCCAACTTGGAAATCGGCGATCGAATCAGCAAAAGCTACATCTGTCGGCGCACCATTTTGTCGTAGCAAAAATAAGTCACTTCCCGACCCGCCAATCAAAGTATCTTGAGCCAAATCGCCGCTCATCGTATCATTTCCTTCCCCGCCGAACAGCAAATCTAACCCTTTGCCGCCGAACAATACATCATCGCCATTGTCACCCGTGACAGTATCATTACCCCGATCGCCCCTGAGTCGATCGTTCCCATCACGGCCGACAACCAAATCGCTATCCTTGCCACCAAACACAACATCATCGCCAAAAGCGCCATCGATCGTATCACTGCCGGGATTGCCAAAAATGCGATCGCTCCCATCACCTCCAAACAGACTATCAGAAGCATCCAAACCATACATCGTGTCATTGCCCCTGCCACCATTGATACTATCTTCACCGCTAGTACCAAACAGTAAATCATCCCCTGAATTTTCCAAAGTTACGATCGGGCCAGGTTCCAGTACAGGCATCGGTATAGATACCAGGCTTGGACATGATGATTCGGTTTGAGTTGGAGTTGGAGTTGGAGTTGGAGTTGGAGTTGGAGTTGGAGTTGGAGTTATCGGGTCAATTGGTGGAGTTGGAGTTGGAGTTGGAGTTGGAGTTGGAGTTGGAGTTGGAGTTGGAGTTATCGGGTCAATTGGTGGAGTTGGAGTTGGAGTTATCGGGTCAATTGGTGGAGTTGGAGTTGGAGTTGGAGTTATCGGGTCAATTGGTGGAGTTGGAGTTGGAGTTGGAGTTGGAGTTGGAGTTGGAGTTATCGGGTCAATTGGTGGAGTTGGAGTTGGAGTTGGAGTTGGAGTCGGTGGAGTTGGAGTCGGTGGAGTTGGAGTCGGTGGAGTTGGAGTTGGTGGAGTTGGAGTTGGAGGTGTTGGAGGTGTTGGAGTTGGAGTTGGAGGTAGCGGTTGTGGCGGAGGAGGCGTTGGCGATGTAAAACTACTGAAAATTTGCGTGCTGCTGAAATTTCCCACAGTTTGGATAACACCAGCACCAGGAGTAGTCCCAGTGGGCGTAGCAAAGAAGTCGAAAATCTGCACATCTTGAGCATTCAGCACGCCATCTTGGTTCAAATCAATCACCAAAGTCGTGCCATCTCGTCCCAAGGCCGTCGTTCCAGGAGCCAAAGTGAGTGAAAGCGTTACTCCCGGAAGACTGAGGGAATTTATGCCGCCAATATCTGCAATGAAGCTACCTTGAGCCGTTGTACCATCCAACTGATAAAAATCATTGCCCGCCCCTCCAACCAAGAAGTCAGCACCCCCGCCACCAGCAAGAGTATTATTGCCATCTCCCCCAAATACAAAATCATCGCCCAACCCCCCGTTTAAGGAATTATCGCCAGCCCCCCCGCTCATAAAATCATTGCCCGCCCCGCCATTCAAAATGTCCTTGCCATCACCACCCAACAGGAAGTCATCGCCATCCAATCCCGATAGGAAGTCATCGCCAGCGAAACCACTTAGGAAATTAACGCTAGTATTTCCTGTCAGAGAATCATTGCCAATGCCGCCGTCAATGTCTTCAATACTGATGAGACTATCCGTTCCCTCTCCCGTTGCTATCCCAGTTGTCAGATTAGCGACTACCGGGCCAGTTGCACCGCTGTAAGAAACAAAGTCAACTCCCTCTCCACCATCAACCGTGTCATTGCCAGCTCCCCCAAACAGGAAATCGTTGCCCAATCCGGCACCGAGGAAGTCATTGCCATCATCGCCAAACAGGAAGTCAGTGCCATCCAATCCTGACAGAGAGTCATCGCCAGCCTCCCCAGACAGCAAATCTTCGCCCAATCCGCCGTCGAGGATGTCCTTGCCATCACCGCCGAAGAGGAAGTCATCTCCATCCAATCCTGACAGAGAGTCATCGCCAGCTTCCCCATCAAGGAAATCGTCGCCCAATCCGGCGTCGAGGATGTCCTTGCCATCACCGCCGAAGAGGAAGTCACCGCCATCCAATCCCGACAGAAAGTCATCGCCAGCGAAACCACTTAGGAAATTAGAGCTAGTATTTCCTGTTAGAGAGTCCTTATCGCTGCCGCCATCAATGTCTTCAATACCGATGAGAGTGTCGGTTCCCTCTCCCGTTGCTATCCCTGTTACGAGATTTACCAGCACTGGAGTTGTCGCTTCGCCATAGGAAACTATGTCAAAACCGTCTCCACCGTCGATCAAATCGCTGCCAGATCCCCCAGCCAGAATATCGCCACCGAGTCCCCCTCTGAGAGTGTCATTGCCGTCATTGCCGAAGAGGAAATCGCTGCCATCTCCTCCAGAAATAGAATCATCGGCCTCGAAACCCGCGAGCAAGTCAAAACCATCTCCGCCATCGACGGAATCTTTGCCAAAACCGCCAAATATTACATCGTCGCCTAATCCGCCTAGAAGGGTAGTAGATTTGTTCGCACCGGCGAGAGTCTCATAGCTGATGAGAGTATCATCTCCCGCTTCGCCAAGCATGAGGTCATTACCGCCATCACTGCCAATAAAATCATTGCCTTCACCGCCACTGAGAGTGGAATCGCCGAGCCCGTCAAACAGGATATCATCGCCAAGTCCGCCGAGGATGGAGTTATTGCCCTCATCGCCGAAAAGAAAGTCTATACCTGCTTGGCCGACGAGGGTGTCATTTCCTGCCGCTCCCGATATCGTGTCATCGTTCGCAGTTCCTGTGAGCAAAGTGTCATTGTTATTGGGTGCAAAAATAAATGCCATAACTGGATTTCCTGATTTGATGTTGTGAATTGCGGATTTTCTGATGCTTAAACTGTGTTATTTCGGTTTGGTCGATCGAAATAGCATTACAGTCCTGGACGCAGAAACCTGGTTTTTTTACGGAACTACTGCATTTGAGCTTTGAGAAACCGCGTTTTTCCCAAAAACCCGGTTTCTTTGGTATTTATGCGTAAGTCCTGATTTAGTCATTAATCAAGTTTTCTTGAACGTGGGGTTAAACACCCAGGGGTGTTGTCTAAAATGTCATAAATTATGAGTTCGATCGCATTTGTAAACTTGTTGATTGACATAATCCAATAAATTACTTAGAAAGTCAATTCATAAAAGTCATAACTTAAAGTCATAAAAGTCATATTTATAAAAATATATTTCAATAAGTAGACAAAGCTATCAAAGTTAAGTTAAATCATATATAACAGAAATCTAGGGATAGAAAAATGCGTGGCTCCTGTACAAATCCCTTAAAATATGAAGCTATGACGGTAGAAGAAGCAATAACTTTTTTGGACAATCTGGTATACGAACAAACTGAGAAACACCTAAGTCGTTTGCAGCAGTCGATAATTCGAGGCGTTTTACAGTCTTGGACGTACCAAGAAATTCAGGAAAACGATCCGATCGCCCGCGGGTACACAGTGGGCTACCTGGGGCGGTATGTCGGCTACAACTTGTGGAAAGACCTCACCAAGGTACTGAAGCAAGCAGAAATTATTGGACAAGAAGAAAGAGTCGTCGGAGCAAATCTTTGGGACTGCATCATGAGATCTGTACAAAAAGGCACACAACAAGCTAATTCTGTCGATCCCATGTTGCAAAAGCTGCTGCGGATGCGTTACCGAATTAGAGAACACTTGGTGAATACGGAGTACAGCGATACCTATCTGGCTGAAGATGAAAATTTGCCCGATCGACCTTTGTGCCTCGTCAAGCGCCTGAAAAGCCAGTCTGAGAGAACCAGCCACCTATTCGATCGAGAAACGCGGGTTTTATATCGATTGGGCCAACACGATCGGATACCAGAATTGTTAGCTCGCTTTGAAGAAGATGGATATTTTTATTTAGTCTATCAATTCATCGAAGGGCAACCGCTGTATCAAGAATTAATCGAAGGTCAACCCTGGGAAGAACATCAGGTTATTGCTTTGTTGCAGGACATCTTGGAAGTGCTGGTTTTTGTTCACAAACAAGATGTAATTCACCGCGATGTTCACCCTCAAAACTTAATCAGGCGGACATCAGATGGCAAGATTGTATTAATTGACTTTGGGGCAGTTAAAGAAATCAACACTTCACAAAACAGCATCGGTCAAACGAAATCGCGCGGCGGTACTCAGCAAGACTACATTCCCCCCGAACAAGCCATCGGTTCACCGAAATTTTGCAGCGACATCTATGCTGTCGGGATCATCGGGATTCAAGCCTTGACAGGAATGCGCCCGAAACAACTCAGAGTTGATAATTTAGGCAATCTCATCTGGCAGAAAAATGCAACTGTCACCCCGAAGTTGGCTCGCGTTTTAGACCAGATGGTGCTGTACGCTTTCCCACAGCGTTACCCGTCAGCAACCGAAGCTTTGGAAGCACTTCAAAACTTAGGAGTTAGTTGACTGTTGTCAGTTGTCAGTTGACAGTTGACAGTTGACAGTTACTAAATCCGACTTTAATATCCCCTCTTTAGTCCCTCTCTGCTGGGACGAAAGTTTGTGTCGTAGCGGTTTCAACCGCCGAGTCTTATCTGTTATGCCGATCGCATTTCCCACAGCCACAGCAGCCGGTTTACAATGCGAGTGATCTTGTTGCCGATGAACTAATCCGCTACTATTACGCCTCGATGTACTGAGTAAAAACACTCCGTCTTGCCGATGAATCGGGCGCCAATTTCCGAAATCGAAGGGACAACGAACAAGGAACAAGGAATTTTTTATTAAAATTTACACATAAAAAAATTAGTCAATTCTGCCGAATGCCTTCTACATAAGAGCCTTCAACCTTTATTTGACGATCTCTCTAAAGTTATATAAAATAATTCATATTTTATGATTAGCAGCTTTGAGAAAATCTTAAGTAGCTTTGTATAGTAGGCAACAATATTACTACAGTGTTTATTGTTACCTTAAATACGTAGAAACCAAATAATTAGAGGGAGCGAGAAATTGGAAGTTTTTGAACGAGCACAACAACTGCAAACGCCCTCAACCCGAATGGCTGCTGTCGAGTCTTTTTCCAAAAAAGCGAGTATTGCAGTAATGGCGATCGGCTGTACAGTCATTTTGGGTTGGATATTCGATCTGCAACTCTTAAAAAGCATTCTGCCCGGACTCGTTACCATGAAAGCCAATACTGCGGTCTGCTTTATTTTGGGCGGGTTTTCTCTATTCATCCAACAGATCCGGCGCGCCAAATTAACAGCAAGAAAGTCTCAAAATAAATACAAAAATTTAATTTTTGGTTCCTCATTTTTAATTATATTAATTAGCCTATTAACCCTAGTTCAATATAGCTTTAATTTAGACTTAGGCATCGACCAACTGCTATTTAAAGAAAGTTCCACCTTGACAATCCCCGGAATACCAGGACGCATGGCACCGAATACTGCTGGTGCTTTTTTATTGCTGGGAACAGCGCTGCTGCTGCTGTCAGAACGTCGGCCTAAATACCTGCGGATTCAAATCTTAAGCTGTTCAGCATTTTTTATTGCATTTACGGGTTTGATAGGCTATTTCTACGACAAAGCTTTATTTTACCAAATTGGCAATAATACAGGAATGGCTTTGCACACTTCCGCAGCATTTATGTTGCTGAGCTTCGGAATTTTATTTGCCAGTCCAGAGCGAGGATTGATCGCAGTAATGACGAGCGATCGCGCCGGCGGCATCATGGCGCGGCGCTTGTTACCACGGGCAATCATTATCCCGCCTTTAGTCGGTTATTTCATCATATCGGGAGAGCGGTTACAAGCCTACACACCGGAGGTAGGGATATCGCTGTTAAGCGTATTGAACGTGATTATTTTTACAGTTCTGATTTGGCAGAATGCCAAAACTCTTTGCAGCGCAGACCGGAAGCGCTATCGAGCGGAACTGGGACTGAGGAAAGCTAAATCAGACTTAGAAACTCAAGTTGAGAAACGGACTATCCAACTGCAACTCGCCAATGAGCAATTGCAGGAGCAAATTTTCGACACTCAAACAACCAAGCAGGCACTTCAGAAAAACTACAACCTGTTGCTTGCCGTCATCAACAGTACGTCGGCAGCCCTATTTGTCAAAGATATTCAGGGCCGTTACCTGATGCTCAATGCTGCGGGAGCTAGTATAATTGGCAAGTGTGTAGACGACATTATCGGCAGAGATGACAGCGAGTTATTTCCGCCGGAAATTGCGGGGAATATTAGGAAAACCGATCGCCCAATTATGACAGCCGGCCAAACGCAAGCGATCGAAGAAGAACTACCAGTTAAAGGCAATTTGCGGACATTTGTTTCTACAAAAAGCGCTTATCGGGACGGGCTAGGAAATATCATCGGTATAGTTAGCATCGCGCGGGATATTACTGAGAGCAAACAAGCCGAAATCGCCAACAGAAGTCTGGCAGCAATTCTGGAAGCAACGCCGGATTTTGTAGGTATCTGCGACCTCGAAGGACGCGCTGTTTACATCAACAAAGCAGGCAGAAAAATGGTGGGTATAGACGAAAACGAAGATATATCCAACCGACAAGTTCCAGAATTCACGGCAGCGTCAGCCCGCAGCAATTTGAATGAAGGGATCGCCACCGCTGTTTCCGGGGGCGTTTGGAGCGGAGAAACCGCTTTCGTGTCAGCATCGGGACTCGAAATTCCCGTCAGCCAAGTCATCATCTCCCACTCCGCACCGGACGACAAACTCACATACATTTCGACTATCGCCCGCGACATCAGCGATCGCAAACACGCTGAAAAAGCCCTGCAACTGTCTCAAGCTCGTTTCGCCGGCATTGTAGAAATTGCCGACGACGCGATTATTTCCGTGGATGCTGAGCAAAAAATTATCCTGTTCAACCAAGGTGCAGAAAAGATTTTCGGGTGGACGGCTGCTGAGGCGATCGGGCAATCCCTGAGCCTCCTTTTGCCCGAAGCTTTTGCCACCCTTCACAGTCTCCTCGTCAGCAATTTTGGCGGCGGCGTTAAACAAGCCCGAAACATGGGCAACCGCAAAGAAATTTGCGCCCGCCGCCGAGACGGTACGCAATTTCCCGCCGAAGCTTCTATTTCCAAACTCGATGTGGCAGGCGAAATCATATTCACAGCTATTTTGCGCGACGTGACAGCCAGCCGAGAAGCCGAAGAATGTGTGCGTCTGAGCGAGGAAAGATATCGATCGCTGGCCATGGCTACCGCACAGATGGTTTGGACAACCAACGCTAGCGGAATCTTCGACAGCCCTCAGCCTGATTGGATAGCTTATACGGGAATCAGCTTTGAAGAGAAGGACAACTGGATACGAGCAGTGCACCCAGAAGACAGCGATCGCACAATACAAGCTTGGAAGCGCGCCATAGAAACAAAAAGTCTCTACGAAGTCGAGCACCGCTTGCGAGCCGCAGACGGCAGCTACAGACACTTCTGGGTGCGGGGCGTCCCCCTTTTGGCAGCCGACGGCAGCGTTCGCGAGTGGGTGGGAACTCACACCGATATTAGCGATCGAGTCCAAGTTTTGGAAGCACTCAAGCAGTCCGAGGGACAGTATCGATGGCAAGCAGCCCAGCTCGAAAAAGCTGTCCACGAGTTGCACCAAACTCAAACTCAACTCATCCAAACCGAAAAAATCTCTTCTCTTGGGCAGCTAGTCGCCGGCGTCGCCCACGAAATTAACAATCCGATTAACTTCATTTACGGCAACATCACCCACGCCAGCCAATACGCCACAGACTTACTCAGTTTACTCCATCTTTACCAGGAGAAATACCCAAATCCCGTCCCAGAAATTGTAGAAGCAGCCGAAGATATTGAAGTTGATTACTTAATGGAAGACTTTACGAAGATTTTGGAATCAATGAAAGTAGGAGCCGATCGCATCCGCGACTTAGTTGTATCCTTACGCAACTTTTCCAGACTCGACGAATCGCAGATGAAGCGAGTAGACATTCACGAAGGCATCGAAAGCACTTTGCTAATTTTGCAGCACCGAATCAAAGCTAATGTACTTCGCCCCGCTATTGAAATTATCAAAGAATACGGGGATTTTCCAAAAGTCGAGTGCTATGTAGGTCAGCTAAATCAAGTATTTATGAATCTTTTAGGAAATGCGCTCGACGCCCTCGAAGAGTACAACAGCACTCATTCTTCAAAAGAAATATATGCTCGTCACAACCGAATTCGGATTAGCACAAGTGCGAATTCAGACACAGTAACAATTCGGATTGCCGACAACGGCATGGGAATCAATCAAGAAGTTATTAGCAAGTTGTTTGACCCCTTTTTCACTACTAAACCCGTCGGCAAAGGCACAGGCTTGGGACTGTCAATCAGCTATCAGATTATAGTTGAAAAACACCGAGGCAAATTGCAGTGTATTTCCGCCCCCGGCGAAGGTGCAGAGTTTGTCATCGAGATTCCCATTTGCCAGGAAGTATCAGCGCTGCCCGCCGAAAATACAAAGGAAATGGTCAGTAGCCAGTAGTCAGTTGACAGTTGACAGTTGACAGTTGGCTGTTGGCTGTTGGCAGTTGATAGTGGGCAGTTGATGGTTGATGGTTGTCATTAATCATAAATTTCTCAACGTCTCCCCATCTCCCCGTCTCCCCATCTCCCGTCTCCGTCGCTCGATCGCCCTAAATCGAAATAATTCTTTACAATAAAAAAGTAACAATCCAATTAACTTTGACAAATTCCCTTGAAAATGCCTGTAAACCAACTTTCTGCAACAACAGCCCCCCTCCAAACACCGACACTCGACTTTGACATAGCCATCGTCGGAGGCGGCATAGTCGGGGCCACCTTAGCCAGCGCTTTAAAAGATTCTGGATTCAAAATCGCAATAATTGAAACCCAACTCCCCGCAGCCGCCGCAGCCAAAAAACAAGCCTATGCAATCACCCTGCTATCAGGAATGATCTTAGAAGGTATCGGCGTGTGGGAGCAAATATTGCCGCAAATCACCACCTTCGAGCAAATTAGCCTCTGCGACGGCGACTATCCCGGTGTTGTCCAATTCCACCGCCCCGACTTGGGAAATACTGGCAAATTGCCCGTACCAAAAACAGCTTTAGGTTATGTCGGCGAACACCGAGTAATGCTGTCAGCTTTGCAGGAATGTTTGGAAAAAAACCCTAATTTTAGTTGGGTTTGTCCGGCGGAAGTAGTCGAGGTAAAATATTCAACTCATTGCGCCGAAATAGAAGTCAAACAACACGGCGAAACTCGCACAATTCGCACCAAATTATTAGTCGCCGCCGACGGTTCGCGATCGCGCATCCGCACCGAAGCCAACATCAGCACTCGCGGCTGGAAATACTGGCAATCCTGCGTTGCTATCACCATTAAAGCAGAAAAACCGCACAATGATATCGCCTTTGAGCGCTTTTGGCCGAGCGGCCCGATGGGAGTCTTACCATTACCGGGGAACCGTTGTCAAGTAGTTTGGACAGCACCGCACGCGGAAGCGAAAGATTTGCAGTCAATGGATGAAAAAGAGTTTTTAGATTTGTTAGAACATCGCACGGGCGGGATTTTAGGGCGTTTGGAATTGGAGAGCGATCGCTTTTTATTTCCCGTGCAGTTAATGCAGAGCGATCGCTACGTTTTGCCCAGATTAGCGCTAATTGGGGATGCGGCTCACTGCTGCCATCCCGTCGGCGGCCAGGGATTAAATATGGGCATTCGAGACGCAGGGGCGATCGCCCAAATCTTGCAGCAAGCGCACCAAAAAGGCGAAGACATCGGCGACTTGCGAGTATTGAAACGGTATCACAACTGGCGCAAAAAAGAAAATTTAATCGTGTTAGGATTTACCGATTTTCTAGACAGATTATTTTCCAATACTTGGCTGCCAATTGTAGCATTTCGCCGCTTCGGATTGTGGTGTTTGCGAACAATTCCCCCAGTGAGGTTTTTAGCTTTGCGCTTGATGACTGGTTTGATGGGGCGGCCACCTGAATTAGCCAAAAATTAGAAGAAACCGGGTTTTCATCTGCGTCCATCCGCGTACATCCGCCGACATCTGCGGTTCAAAATCAATAGCCGTTGTTTTTTCGCACAGGTAGTCCTGCATAGTCAGGAAAACCTGTTATAACTTACTTACTCAATCTGCCTTAACTTTTAGCTTATGAAATGCCCCAGGTGCGACTCTCAATATATTGTAAAAAATGGTCACACTCACACTGGCAAACAAAGTTTTAAATGTCGAGATTGTGCCAGACAATTTGTGATAGCTCCCAGACATCAGCCGATTTCGGAAGACACAAGAGAGTTAATAGATAGACTTTTATTAGAAAAAATATCTCTGGCTGGAATTGTTAGGGCTACCGGAGTTTCCCCAAGGTGGCTACAATACTATGTTAATAAAAAGTTAGGAGCCGTCAAGAGACAAGTGGAAGTGAAGTCGAAAAAAAAGGGAAAGCTAACTATTCAATGTGATGAAATGTGGTCATTTGTAGGAGACAAGGGTAACAAGCAGTGGATTTGGTTAGCAATTGATGTGTTGGCTAAAGAGATTGTAGGAGTATATATTGGTAAAAGAGATGAAGCTGGCGCGAGGGGATTGTGGGATTCTCTACCGGCAGTTTATCGTCAATGTGCTGTCAGTTATACAGACTTTTGGAGTGCTTACGGAATAGTTTTTCCTAAAAAAAGACACAGAGCTGTAGGAAAGGATACTGGTCAGACAAACTATATAGAAAGATTTAATAATACCCTGAGACAAAGAATATCTCGATTGGTGAGAAAGACTCTTTCCTTCTCTAAAAAACTCTCCAACCATATTGGAGCTATTTGGTATTTTATTCATGAGTATAACGCCAGTTTATCTATCACTTAAAACCATTAATTATACTGACTATGCAGGACTACCTTCGCACAAATCTTTATAGCGCGATCGCCCCCAAGTTTCAAGCTTGCTTCTTTCCTTGAGCAGTAATTGAGACTAATATTCAACTATTTAAGCTGAAATAGGGGGTTTCCATTGGTTGCGGATAGCTTGTACTAACAGCCCTTCGCCGTTCCGTACTATTCCCCGGCGGCGATTTTCCTCAACTACAGCGATCGCATCTCGAACTACTTCAACATTGCTACTTAGGATCAAAGTCTTTAGCCAAGGATTAAGATGAAATCCAGCCATTTCCACTTCGTCCAAAATTGTATTAGACATAACTTTAAAAGTCGATGGTCGAGCTTTCGGAGAAGTAGGGACAGTTTCAGCTAATGGGGAGCATCTCACTTTTGTAACCAAGCTAGAAATTGGAGTTTTGAGGCAGGAGACAGGAGGCAGGAGGCAGGAGGAAAGAGGCAGAAGGAAGGAGCCAGAAGAAGGGTTTTTACAAATATGAGATGCTCCCAGCTAATGTCAGCAGGCGATCTAAATGTGCTATGCCATAAGCATCAGCAAATTCTTTAGCTGTCTGAATGTACTCAATTAGTTGTGTCATGTTTATCTCCTGGCTTTTTCAAAGTTTGCGGTGGCAGGCTTACCACTAAATAACAGCTTATAAGCTACTTTCAAAAAAGTCCCAGAAACATTTCTCCGGTATCATAAAAATAACCGGAAAAAATTTTCCGGTATTTTGAAAAACCGGAAAAAAATTCTAATTCCGCGCTAGTTATGGTAAACTCAACAAGAGAGACGCCAAGTTATGAGAGAAGTTGGGGTGACTAAGACTGTGAACTTATGGCAAAGCTTTTTAAGATTAGAGATAGTTAAGCTGTTTTGCCTTTAAATAGGGTCTAATAAAAGATTAGTTTAGTCAATCAATACAAAAATGCCAGCCAAAAACCATCTCAATCCCAAACAAATAGAGAAACTACAGAAAGCCTTGAAAGAGGAAGAAAAGGCAAATATTAGAGAAAGAATTCTGATCTTATTATTGCTCAATGACGGAAAAACGCAATCTAAAATCGCTGAATTTTTTGGTTTTTCAGTAAATAAAGTATCTAAAAGAGTGTCTGAAGGGAGACCCGGACAATCTAGAAAGTCTAATAGATGAGAGGATGAAGGGAAATCACAAAAAAGCCACAGATAAATATATAGAGATATTATTAAAAACTATAGAGAAAGACCCTCAAGAATTAGGATATAATTTTGGACGATGGACAGCGTAGAGATTAGCAACATACTTAGAGGAATTCACAGGAATAAAATTAAGTGGAGGACGAGTTAGGAGGATATTAAAGCAAAAAAAGTATGTTTACCTCGCTCGCTAAGTATAGCCTGGAGTCCAAGAGAAATCCCGAAAAAACAACAGCGTTTAAAATAAAAATAGCAGAATATTTAAAAATATAAAAAGAAACCCCATAACGATTACAGGCATGGTTTTGGGACGAGAGTGGATTTAGTTTAAGAGTCACCCGAAGAAAGAACTGGTGTATAAAATGCAGCCTAAAATAGGTCAGAGGAAACCGAAGAAAAGGCAGAGTTAATGTAATGAGAGAAGTGAGGAATTCGGATAAAAAAAGGTGGTAGAGTTCCTCAAAAAAGGCAATTAATATAATTTTTATCAAGTGCTAAGACTCTTTTATGAAGAGCTAATTAATGAATGGGTGTCAGCAGGTAATCAAGCCTCTGAATTTGCTGAAAAATGAGCGAAAATAGTGATCGTTCTTGATAATGCTAGTTTTCATAAGAAAGAAGAGTACCTCAAAAAAATTGAAACAGAAATGCCTAATCTCCATTGAGAATTTCTCCCCGAATACAGCCCCGACTATAATTTAATTGAATTAGTATGGCATTCGACAAAAGAATATATTGCTAATCGACTTTTTACATCAATAAAAGAGCTAGAGTATTTATTGCATCGCCTCTTAAATGAAGGGCAATTAATAATTAAATGGGGTCGTAAAATCAAAAATAAGGGTAATGCTTGTATCACAGTTTAAATGTGCAAGAGCTTATCACTCATGACTAATGACCAATGACTAATGACTATGAATTTTCATGCTCAAATCCAGCCAAGTCGATCGCGTAATTGGAGCGCTAGTTGAAATATAATCAACTCCAGTTTCTGCTACACTTCTAATTGTTTCTAACGTCACATTGCCGGAAGCTTCGATTTTTACCCGATCGCTCTTTTCCCGAATTATTGCCACAGCCTGCCGCATCAAATCACAAGACATATTATCCAACATGATAATATCAGCTTTGTGCT
>Ga0335395_10000323_pt1 | contig 30341 bp, 30 predicted proteins | sample MAT02_FD_205744 | JGI IMG/M metagenome (GOLD analysis project Ga0335395, IMG submission 205744) | Freshwater microbial communities from Lake Fryxell liftoff mats and glacier meltwater in Antarctica - MAT-02 (spades assembly) (version 2) ... | reverse complement strand
ACGACATGGCACGGCTGATGAATAATCGACCAAGAAAAACTCTCGGCTGGAAAACGCCGGCTGAGGCCTTGGCCGAAGAGATGGAAGCCTTTGCTCAGACTGTTGCACTTGCAAGTTGAGGCTGCCCTTCTTCCAGCGCGCTTTGGGCCTGCGCGCGGTGCCGTCTTCGGCCACCCTTCGGCTGCGCTTGGACAAGATCGGGCCGCGCTTGGCTGAGTTGACCGACGAGCTGTTGGTGCCGCCGCTGCGGCGCGCCAAGGCGGCGATCACGCCGCTGCCGATGGGCCATGTGGCGCTCGATATCGACGTGTTCTGCATGGACAATTCCGGCACCCGCAAAGAGGGCGTGTCCCGGACCTATGCCGGCTTTGACGGCTATGCGCCGATTGCGGCCTACCTCGGCGCCGAGGGTTGGTGCTTGGGCCTGGAGCTGCGCTGCGGCACGCACCACAGCGCCACGGAAACCAAGTACACCCTGCAGCGCGTGGTGCCGCGCGCCAGCGCGCTGACCGCTGCACCGATCCTGGTGCGCATGGACTCCGGCTTCGACAGCCACCGCCTGATCGGCGAAGTCCTCAAGGCCGGCACGGCGCGTCAGGCCGAAGGCGGCGCGGCGATTGACGTGCTGGTGAAATGGAACCCGCGCAGGCAGGGCCGCGAGTACGTGCTCAGCCCGCTCAAGGCACGCACCGACCTGAGCTTCATCGAATGCCGCGCCGGCAAGCGGCAGGCCTGCTGGAGCGAGGTGATCGTGCGCAGGATCGACGCGGTCGAGTTTCGGCTGCAGCGGCACTACCGCGTCACCGAGCGCAGCATCGATCGCCACGGTCAGCAGCTGCTGATCACGCAGTGGGAGATCGAGGGCTGGGAAACCCGCCTTGAGCAGTCGACCGCAGACGTCATCGCGCTGTACGCCGACCACGGCACGCACGCGCAACTCCACAGCGAGTTCAAGACCGACCTCGACCTTGAACGCCTGCCCTCGGGCAAGTTCGACACCAACGACACCGTGCTGAGCCTGGCCGTGCTGGCCTACAACGGCCTGCGTCTGATTGGCCAAGGCGCGCTGCTTGGCCCCGACAGCCCGGTGCGGCATCCGGCCAAGCGTCGACGCCCCAAGACGGTGATGCAGGAGATCATTGACCGCGCCGCCACGGTGATCCGCCATGCCGGCCAGTGCGCGCTGGACTTCGGCCTGCACTGCAGCGCGGCAGCGGCGTTCCAGCGGCTGGTCAACAGCTGGCGAATACGGCTGGTCTAAGCGGCCTCCTCTGCCCGAAAACGCACACCTGCCGGCTGCCGGCTGCCGGCTGCCGGAGCAGGCCGGCTGCCTCAGCCTACGAGAAGCCGCCGAACCGCCGCTGAAACAACGCTCAAGCAACACCCAAACGGCCGCGGTCTGGCGCGATTGGCACTGTAGACCCACGCCAGCTAGGTGGGATCGACTCGCAAACACCCCGCAGGACCCGATGCGTCAGTGGCTGAACTGTTTGGGGGAGTGGGTGCGCGGATTTCAGGGACAAGTCAACGGCCACATTCACGAAAGCCCGCGCATCGGCAGGCTTTTGGTGTTTCCGGGGCATGGATTTTCGGCTCCATCGCGTTTGCTGTGGGACCGCCTTACACCGCGTTGTGCAGGCCGTGGACGTCGAGGATCAGCGCCAGACTGCCGTCGCCGGTGATGGTCGCGGCGGCGAGGCCGGTCAGCCCGCGCAGTGAGCCGGGCAGGGGCTTGACCACCACTTCTTCGCGGCCGCGGACCTGGTCGACGACGATGCCGAGCTTGCGGTTGTGGATCTGCACCACCACCACGCCGGCGTCTTCGGTGACCACCGGCTGGCCCAGCCAGCGCCGCAGGAACACCAGCGGAAAGGTCTGCTGGCGCAGGTCGAGCACCTCGCGGCCGTCGATGAACCGGACCAGGTTTTCGCGGTATTTGAAAACCTCCAGCACGTTCGACAGCGGCAGCGCGTACGGGCGTCCTGCGGCCGACACCATCAGCGTCGGCAGGATGGCCAGGGTCAGCGGCACGCGGATGATGAAACGCGAGCCCTCGCCGCGCACCGATTCGATGATCACCTGGCCGTTGAGCTCATTGAGCTTGGACTTGACCACGTCCATGCCGACGCCGCGGCCGGAGACCTCGGTGGCGTGATCCTTGGTCGAAAAACCCGGCAGAAAAATCAGCTGCAGCGCCTCGACCGGCGACAGCCGCGCCGCGGTCTCGGCGTCGATCAGGCCTTTCTCGCGGGCCTTGGTGCGCAGCATGTCGGGATCAATACCGCCGCCGTCGTCGGCAACGATGATCACGATATGGTCGCCCTCCTGCTGCGCGGAGAGCTTGAGCGTGCCGGCGCGCGGCTTGCCGATCGACTCGCGCTTGTCGGGCGTCTCGATGCCGTGGTCGATGGCGTTGCGGACCAAGTGCACCAGCGGATCGGACAGCGCCTCGACCAGGTTCTTGTCGAGCTCGGTGGCCTCGCCGATCAGCTCGACGTTGACCTCTTTCTTCAGCGTGCGGGCGACATCGCGGGCCACTTTCGGGAACCGTGAAAACGCGCGGCCGACCGGCTGCATGCGCACCCGCATCACCTCGGCCTGCAGGCGCGCGGTGACCACGTCGAGGTTGCTGACCGCGCGCTCCAGGGTCTCGTCGCCGAAGCGGCGGCGCAGCGATTTCAGCCGGTTGCGCGCCAGCACCAGCTCGCCGACCAGGTTCATCAGGCCGTCCAGCCGCTTGGTGTCGACGCGGACGCTGGTCTCGGCCGGCGCCGGCTTGGCGACGGGCGCGGGTGCCGCGGCCGGCAGCGCCGGCGCCGGCGACGCGCTGGCGCTGTGCATCCGGCTGTTCGGCGGCGGCGAGGGCTTGCCGGCCGGCACGCCCTGGGCGCCCTGGAACATGTCCAGCAGGGCTTCGAATTCGTCCTCGGTAATGCTGTCGTCGTTGCCCGCCACGGGCTTTCCGTCGGCCACGGCGGCGGCGCTGGCAGGCTTTGGCGGCGCAGCGGCGGGCTTCGGCGCTGGCGGCGCAGCCGCGCTGTCCGGCAGGGCGGCGATGCGGATTGCGTTGAGCAGGGTGTCGGCGGCGCGCTCGGCGGCGTGGCCGCCGCGCATCGCGGCAAGCTGGCCGGACAGGTGGTCGAGCGCGGCCTGGGCGATATCGAACAGCTCGCCGTCGACGCTGAGTCGGCCCTTGCGCAGCAGGTCGAACATTTCCTCGACGCCGTGGCAGAGCTCGACCATCGCCGGAAAGTTCAGGAAGCTGGCGCCGCCCTTGATGGTGTGAAAGCCGCGGAAGATCGCGTTCAGCAGTTCGGCGTCCTGCGGGCGCATTTCCAGCTGCACCAGTTCGTCGCCGAGGCGCTCGGCGATCTCGCTGGCCTCGATCAAAAAATCATCGGCGATGTCGTCGTGGCCGCTCATGCCGGGCGCCTAAAGGCCGAGACCTGACAGCAGATCGTCGGCGTCGTTCTGTGATACGCCGTACCTGTCGATGCCCGGAAGGGCAGGGCCCTGGGCGGCAGTGCCGTTGTCCTTGCGCGGCTCCGGCAGGCCCAGCGTGCTGCTGAGTTTGCCGATGGCGTCCTCGACCTGGTGCACCAGGTCGACCACGCGCTTGATGGTTTGTCCGGTCAGGTCCTGATACTCCTGCGCCAGCGCGATGCTGGAGAGGTTGCCGCGGATGCCCATCAGCTCGGCCTCAAGCGCCGGGTTAAGCCCCGCTGCGCGCAGCGCGTCGATGCGATGGCGGCAGTCTTCGACCAGGTCAAGCGTGCGGTGGGTGGCTTCCTCAGTGGTCTGCACCACGAAGGCGAGCCGCGCGCGGGCGTCCGGCAGCTCGTGGCCGGCGAGCGCGCCGAGGCGGGCATCAATCGGCAGGCTGGCCAGCGAGCTGGTCAGCTCGCGCGCCAGCCGGTCGATGGCGGCGAAGATCGGCCGCGAGCGCCACTGCGTCAGCGACTCGATGCAGCTGCGATACAGCGCGTCATCCCCCTGCTCCAGCGCACCGAGCGCCGCGTGCATCAGGTGCAGAAGATGCTCGCGCTCGGCAGCGCCTGCGTTCATGCGGTGGAGCCCATCCGCTCGAACACCTTGGCCAGTTTTTCCTGCAGGGTCTGGGCAGTGAAGGGCTTGATGATGTAGCCGTTCACGCCGGACTGCGCGGCCTCGATGATCTGCTCGCGCTTGGCCTCGGCGGTGACCATCATCACCGGCAGATGGGCCAGCTTGGGATCGGAACGGATCGCCTTGAGCAGCTCGATGCCGGTCATGCCAGGCATGTTCCAGTCGGTGATCACCAGGTCGCAGGGCGCGGCGCGCAGATGGGTCAGCGCGCTGTTGCCGTCCTCGGCCTCGGCGGTGATCTGGAAGCCAAGGTCGTTGAGCAGGTTCTTGACGATCCGCCGCATGGTGGAAAAATCGTCGACGATCAGGATCTTGAGGTTCTTGTCCATAAAATGCGGCCTAGAGGGTGGGCAGAGGGGGCGCAACGGTGCCTTTTCAGTCGGTCTCGAGCGGATCGCGGATCCAGTCGCTCAGCCGCGCGCGCAGGCGCACCAGAGCTTGGCCATGCAATTGGCAGACCCGCGACTCGGTGACGCCCAGCACCGCGCCGATCTCGCGCAGGTTGAGCTCCTGTTCGTAGTACAGGCTCATCACCAGCGCCTCGCGCTGGGGCAGCCCGGAAATGGCGGTGGCGAGCTCGCCCACGAAGGCCTCACGCTCAAAGTCCGCGGCCGGCGAGGGCGACGTGTGCCCGGTCGGCAGGCGCAGTTCGCCGGAGTCATCGGCATAGGTATCGACGCTGAGCACCTGCCCGCGCGAGGCGTCTTCCAGCATCCGGCTGACGTCTTCCACCGACACCTTCAGGGCCTGCGCAACTTCGACCTCGCGCGCGGCGCGGCCGGTTTTCTGTTCGATGGCGCGCGTGGCGGCGGCCAGCTCTCGGGTCTTGCGGTGGACCGAGCGCGGCACCCAGTCGCTGCGGCGAATCTCATCGAGCATGGCGCCGCGGATGCGGATCGAGGCGAACGTTTCAAACGCTGCGCCCTGGCCCGAGTCGTAGTTCCGCGAGGCCTCGATCAGGCCGATCATGCCGGCCTGGATCAGATCGCCGACGTCGACGCTTGCCGGCAGGCGCGCCGCCAGGTGGTGCGCGATACGCGTCACCAGGGTGCTGTGCTGGGCCACCACCTCGTTGGCGTCGCGTCCCCGGACAGCGCGGTATTCGGCCTCGGCTTGGCTCATCAGCCGGGCTCCTGCCGCAGTCCAGGGGAGCGCTGAAGCACAGGGCGTTCAGCGCGCTGGGAGAGGCTCATACGTGGGCCTCCGGCGGGGTCACCATGCGCTCGACGAAAAACTCCACCGGCCCGCGCGGCCCGGACGGGGCCGCCCACTGATCGATGCGGCGGGCGATGCCGCGCAGCGCATGCGCAGACGGGCAGGCCGGGAAGGCTTCGACCACCGCCTGCTGGCGCTGGATCGAGCGCCGCAGCCACTCGTCGTGGGGAATGATGCCGAGCAGGCTGATGGTGACGTCGAGAAAACGATCGGTGACCCGCGAGAGCTTTTCGAACAGCTCGCGGCCTTCCGCCGGGCTGCGCACCATGTTGGCGATCACCTGCACCCGGGTCACGCCGCGCTCGCGCGAGAGCACCTTCATCAGGGCGTAGGCATCGGTGATCGAGGCGGGCTCGTTGCAGACCACCAGAATCACGTCCTGCGCGGCCTGGGCGAAGGTGAGCACGCTGTCGGAAATGCCGGCGGCAGTGTCGACCACCATCACGTCGAGCTCGCGATCAAGCTCGGAAAAGGCGCGAATCAGGCCAACCTGCTCAGGCGGAGACAGTTCAGCCATCGAGCGTTTGCCCGACGAGGCCGGCACCACCGCAAGGCCGTGTGGACCTTCCAGCAGGGTGTCTTCCAGGCTGCAGCGGCCCTCGATGACGTCGGCCAGGGTGAACCGCGGCGACAGCCCCAGCAGCACGTCGACATTGGCCAGGCCGAGGTCGGCGTCGAGCAGCAGCACCTGGCGGCCGGCATCGGCCAGCGCCACCGCCAGGTTGACGGAAACGCTGGTCTTGCCTACGCCGCCCTTGCCGCCGCTGACGGCAATCACGCGGACGGGCTTGACCCGCGATTTGCGCAGGCCCGCGGCCTGGTCGGCGTGGCCTTCAGCCGGCGACATGCTCGACCTCCTCGCCGCCGGCGTAGGCCGCGCGACGCTGTTCGGTCACCCGCAGTGCCAGCCGGTGCGCTTCGGCGCGGTGCAGATCCTGCGGTACCCGCTGGCCGTCGGTGAGATAGCTGATCGGCAGGCCGTGGCGCACGGTGACCGACAGCGCGGCGCCGAGCCGGCCGGTCTCATCGACCTTGCTCAAGATCACCCCGCGCGGCTTGGCCAGGCCGAACCGGCGGACGACGTCATCGAGGTCATCGGAATGGGTGTTGGCCGGCAGCACCAGCTGGGTGTTGACGTGCGGCAGTTTGGCCAAGGCCGCGAGCTGCGCGCCCAGGGCGAGGTCGCGATGCGAGAGACCGGCGGTGTCGACCAGCACCAGCCGGTAGTCGCCGAGGCGGTCCAGGGTTTCACCGAGCTCGGCCGGCTCGCGCACTTCGATCACCGGCACGCCGAGCAGGCGTCCGTAGGTGAACAGCTGCTCGCGGGCGCCGATGCGGAAGCCGTCGGTGGTCACCAGCGCGATATCGCGCGCGCTGTGATGCGCGGCGTAGCGGGCGGCCAGCTTGGCCAGCGTGGTGGTTTTGCCGACGCCGGTCGGGCCGATCAGGGCGATCACTCCGCCGGCGCTGATCGGCTCCTCTTCGGTGACCCGCAGCGATTTCGCCATCAGGCCGAGCAGCAGGCCGCGCGAGCGCGCCGGATCGACGTCGGCAGGGATGCGTTCGACGATGCCCCGCGCGAAGGATTCGTCGCAGCCGTAGCCGGTGAGTTCTTCAAAGGCGGCGGCGCGGGCGGGCGACAGCCGCAGGCGCTGGTCGGCAAAGCGGTCGAGTTCGCGCTTCAAGGTGTGCCGCAGCAGCGCCATCTCGCGCTTCATTTCGGCCATCTGCGGGTCTTCGACGCACAGCTGGGCGACCGCATCCGGCAGCTGCTGCAGGCGTTTGGCGGCGGCCCGCTCGACCATGTCGATGGCGGTCAAGGGGCGCTTGGCCGACGCCTGTGCGTGCGCGCCCTGCGGGTGGGCGGCGCGGGCCTCGGCGGCCGCGCTGCGCGGGTTCATCGATTCCGCCCGCGCGGCGGCGGCGACCTGGGCCAGCTGCGGCGGCAGCAGCGAGTCGACCGGCGGCGGCGTGCTCTGGCTGAGGTGGGCGTTCGTCTGGGCGCGCGGCGCTGCTGCGGCTGCGGCCGGGTGCGGCGGCGCGGCGTTGGCTTCGTGCACCGCGGCCGCTTGGGTTTCGGCGGCGCGGCGGGCGGCCATCATCGACTGCTGCACCAGCGATTCGTCGTAGTCGGTGGCCGAGACCACCTCGACTCCGCCGTCAACCCGGCGGTTGGAAAGAATGACGGCGTTGGGGCCCTGTTCCTCACGCACCAGACGCAGCGCGGTGCGCATGTCCTGGGCAAAGAATCGTTTGATTTTCATGAGCGCGTTCGCCTGTCCTGGTTGCCTGTTTCGCGCTGCCGCCCGTCAAACGAGATGGCGCGCCTCTCAACCCACGTTGCCCACGAGCTTCAGCTTTTTGTCGTCCGGCACCTCGTGGTAGGCCAGCACAAACAGCTCGGGGATTCCGGTGCGGGTCAGCTTGGCGATCAACTGCCTGACTGCCCCCGGCACCAGCAGCACGGCGGGCTCGCCGACCGCTTCCTGCCGTTTCACGCACTCCAGCAAGGACTGGTGCATGCGTTCGGCGAGTCCGGGTTCCAGCGCGGCGCCGCTGCCGCTGACGGACTCCTGCAACACCCGTTCCAGCGTCGGTGCCAAGGTGTAGACAGGCAGCTCCTCAGCCAGGCCGTTGATCTCCTGCACGATGAAACGGCCCAGTGAGGCGCGCACGGCGGCGGTCAACTGCGCGGGATCCTGGGTTTGCGGGGCGTGCTCCAGCAGCGCCTCGCAGATCCGCCGCAGCTGCCGGATCGGCACCTTTTCGGTCAGCAGGTTTTGCAGCACCCGCACCACGACGGAAAGTGGAAGGGTTCTTGGCGTCAAATCTTCGACAAGCTTGGGCTGGCTGCGCCCTAGCGCCGTCAGCAGCTGCTGGACGTCCTCGTGGCCGAGCAAATCAGGGGCGTGCAGACGCACCAGATGCGAGACGTGGGTGGCAATGACCGTGGCCGGGTCGACTACGGTCAGGCCCAGCGCCTCGGCCTGCGGACGGGCGCTGGGGGCGATCCACAGCGCATCCAAGCCGAAGGCCGGGTCGCGGGTCGGCAGGCCGTCGATATTCACCGGGATGCGACCAGGATTCAGCGCGAGCTCGCGGTCGGGATGGATGTCGCCGGCGCCAATCGGCACGCCCTGCAGCAGAATCCGATACGCGCCGGGCGAGAACTCCAGGTTGTCGCGGATGTGCACCGGCGGAATCAGAAAGCCGAGTTCCTGGGTCAGCTTGCGGCGCACGCCCTTGATCCGCGCCATCAGCTCGCCGCCCTGGGCGCGATCGACCAGCGGGATCAGCCGGTAGCCGACTTCGAGCCCCAGCGCATCGACCGGGCTCAGGTCGTCCCAGGACAGATCCGCCGGCGCCGGCGGCGGTAGGGCTTCGGTGGCTTCCACCGGCTGCGGCTGGTTGCGCTTGTGCAGCACCCAAGCCGCGTAACCGAGCACTGCGGCGAGGCTCAAGAACGCGAAGTTGGGCATCCCGGGCACCAGCCCGACTATGCCCAGCAGGGTGGCGGCGATGGCCAATGCGCGGTGCTGGCCGAACACCTGGCTCATCACCGTGCTGCTCATGTCGTGCGAGCGCGAAACGCGGGTCACCAGCATCGCCACCGCGGTCGAAATCAGCAGGCCGGGCAGCTGCGCGACCAGGCCGTCGCCGATGGTCAGCAGGGTGTAGACGCGCGCGGCCTCGCCGACCGGCAGATCGTGCTGCAGCACGCCGATGGCCAGCCCGCCGAGCAGGTTGATGAACAGGATCAGCAGGCCGGCGATGGCGTCGCCGCGGACAAATTTCGAGGCGCCGTCCATCGAGCCGTAGAAGTCCGATTCCTCGCGCACTTCCTCGCGGCGGGCGATGGCTTCCTCGCGGGTCAACAGGCCGGCGTTCAAGTCGGCGTCGATCGCCATCTGCTTGCCGGGCAGGGAGTCGAGGATGAAGCGCGCGGAGACTTCCGAGACGCGGCCGGCGCCCTTGGTCACCACCACGAAATTGATGATGGTGAGGATCGCGAACACCACGAAGCCCACTGCGTAATTGCCGCCGATGACGAAGGCGGCGAAGGATTCGATCACCTTGCCGGCAGCGTCCGGGCCCTCGTGGCCGTGCAGCAGCACCACGCGGGTGGAGGCCACGTTCAGCGCCAGCCGCAGCAGGGTGACCACCAGCAGGATGCTCGGAAAGATCGAAAAATCCAGCGGCCGGCGCACGTACAGCACCGCCAGCAGGATCACCAGCGACACCGCGATGTTGAAGCTGAACAGTGTGTCCAGCGCCAGCGGCGGCAGCGGCACCACGATCATCGCCAGCATGGCCATGACGATCAGCGGCGCGCCTAGGCCCTGCCGAAGCATGCCCATCACCTGCGAGCCGCGCGTTGCGGTGGCCTGCTCAGCCATGGGTCAGCGGTCCTTGTTGCGTGGGTCAGCGGTGGGTGGGGCGGGTTCGATCGGTTCTGCTGCAGTGTCGTCGAGCACGATCTCCGGCTTGGCGGGCGGCACTCCGCCCTGCTTGCGCCAGGTGCGCAGCTGGTAGACGAAGCCCAGCACCTGCGCCACCGCCGCGTACAGCCGCACCGGGACTTCCTGCTCCAGCTCGCAATCCCTATACAAGGCGCGTGCCAGCGGCGGCGCCTCGACGATCGGGATACGGTATTTGTCGGCCAGATCGCGCAGGGTCAGGGCGATCAGATCGACGCCTTTGGCCACCACTTTCGGCGCGCGGTTCTTGCTGGCGTCGTAGACGATCGCCACCGCGTAGTGGGTCGGGTTGACGATCAGCGCATCGGCTGTCGGCATCGCGTCCATCATCCGGCGGTTGGCGACCTCCTGCTGGACCCGGCGAATGCGCGCCTTCAGCTCCGGGCTGCCCTCGCTTTCCTTGAATTCCTCGCGCAGCTGCTGGCGGGTCATCTTCAGCTTGCGGCGATGGTTCCACAGCTGAAACGGTGCATCGATCATCGCCACCAGCACCAGCGCGGCGGTGAGGTAGGCGAGCAGGGTCAGGGCCATGATGACGCCGTGCGCAGCGGCGCGCGGCAGCGGCTCGTTGAGCAGGCTGATGAGTTCCGGCATCTGCGCGCGCAGGGTCAGCACGCCGACCAGCACGATCAGGGTGACCCGCACCACCGCCTTGACCGTTTCCACCGCACCTTCGGCGCCGAACAGGCGCTTGAAGCCGGCAATCGGATCGAGCTTGCTGAACTTCGGCGCTAGCGCTTTGCCGCTGAAGTTGAATCCACCCAGCACCAGCGGCGCCAGCGCGCCGGCCAGCACCCCGATCAGCATCAGCGGCAGCGCGTACCAGAACAGATCGAGCAGCATTTCGCCGGTGCGCAGGATCGGGTCACCGCGCAGCAGCTGATCGCGGCTGGGCGACAGCGCCTGGGCCAGCCAGCTGCCGGTTTTTTCGGCGAGGTTTGCGCCGCTGTAGTACATCAGCAGCACCGTCAGCCCCAGCATCGCGGCGCCGCCGAGCTCGCGCGAGCGCGGAACCTGGCCCTCCTTGCGCGCGTCGGCCAGGCGTTTTTGGGTTGGTTCTTCGGTCTTGTCTTGACCGTCGTCTTCGCCGGCCATCAGCGCAGCAGCCCGTCGGCAGCGGTCAGGCCCTGGTTGAACAGGGCGCGCAGCGGCTCCAGCAGGTGCGGCACCAGCGCGATCAGCAGCACGAAGCCGACCAGCAGCGCCGCCGGCAGGCCGATCGCGATCGGGTTCAGAGAGGGCGCGGTGCGGGCCATCACGCCGAAGCCGATGTTGACGGTGATCATCGCGATCATCAGCGGCAGGGCGAGCGACACGCCGGCGCTGAAGATCACCGCGGAGAACCCGAGCACCGTATCGATGAGCGGGGCCGCGCTCACCGTGCCGGCGCCGGCCGGCAGCACGCTGTAGCTCTCGAACAGCACCGCCAGCAGGGCCAGATGCGCATCGACCGCGAAGAAGGTCAGCCCCGCAACTACGGTCATCCACTGCGACACCACGCCGCTCTGCACGCCGCGCATCGGGTCGATCATCTGCGCAAACGCCAGCCCCATGCCCTGGGAGATCAGCTCGCCGGCCATCGCGACGGCCTCCAGCGCCAGCCGCAGCAGAAAGCCCAGCGCGGCGCCGATGGCGAGTTCGCGGGCCACCGCCAGCAGGGTTTCAGCGTTCAGATTGGCGACCACGGCCGGCGCAGGGACCAGCGGCGCCACCGCCACCGCCAGCGCCAGCGCCAGCACCAGGCGGACCCGCCGCGGCACCGCCGGTGTGCCAATGAAGGGCGACAGCAGCAGCAGCCCGCCGATCCGCAGCGACAGCCAGATCACCTGCTGTCCGAAGGCCAGCAGGTTCAGGCCTTCGAGCGAGATCGCGGTGGGCGCGTCCACGGGGTGTTCAGCCCAGCATCGAGGGAATGCGCTGGATCAGCGCAATCGTGAACTGCACCATCTGGTTGAGCATCCAGCCGCCGCTCACCGCCAGCACAAACGCCAGCATGAAGATCTTGCCGATGAAGGCGATGCTCGGCTCGTTGACCTGGGTGGCCGCCTGCAGCAGGCCGATGACGATGCCCACCAGCAGGGCCACCCCGAGCATTGGCGTGGCCACCATCAGCCCAACGGTCAGAGCCGCCTGCAGCTCGCTCATGACGGTGTCGGGGGTCATGGCGCTAAGTCGTCACAAAGGAGCCGGCGAGGGTGCCGACCACCAGCGACCAGCCGTCAACCAGCACGAACAGCAGGATCTTGAATGGCGCTGAGATCAGCATCGGCGAGAGCATCATCATGCCCATCGACATCAGCACGCTGGCGATGACGAGGTCGATGATCACGAACGGCACAAACAGGAAGAAGCCGATCTGAAACGCGGTCTTCAGCTCGCTGGTCAGAAAGCTCGCCATCAGCACGGTCAACGGCACCTCATCCGGCGAGGCGTAGCCCTCGCTGCCGGACAGCCCGGCAAACAGCATCAGGTCGGGCTCGCGCACCTGCGCGAACATGAACTCGCGGATCGGCGCCAGGGTCGCGGTGAGCGCGGCGCCGAACTCCAGCTGGCCGTCGAGGTAGGGGCGGATGCCGTCGGCCCAGGCGGCGTCGATCACCGGCATCATCACCAGCGCGGTGACGAACAGCGCCAGCGTCAGCAGAATCTGGTTGGACGGCGTCTGCCCGGTGCCCAGCGCCTGCCGCAGCAGGGCGAACACGATGATGATGCGGGTGAACGCTGTCATCGCCAGCAGCACCCCGGGCAGCAGGGTCAGCACCGTCATCAGGGCGAGGATTTGCAGCGGCACGCTGATGGTCTGGCCGCCGACGTTGGCGATGGTCACGTCGGGCATCGGCGGCAGCGCCGGCACCGCGCCGGCCGCGGCCAGCGCCGGCAGGCCGCAGCACAGCAGCGCACAGCCGATCAGCAAAATCAGCGCCTTCATGGGCTGCGGTCTCCGCGTTTGCCGAGCCGCTTCGCCAACAGCGCGGCGAATCCGCTTTCAAGGTTCGAGGGCGGCTGCGCCGGCAGCGGCGCATCAAAGCGATGCAGGCAGTGCACGCCGCCGGGGCTGACGCCGAGCAGCAGGGTTTCGCCGGCGGCTTCGACGAGGACGACGCGCTCTTTCAGGCCCACCGAAAGCGTCGCGCGCACCTTCAGCAGGCCGCTTCCCTGTTGGCCCAGGCCGGGCATCCGACGCAGCAGCCAGGCGCTGACCAGGATGATGCCCAGCACCACCAGCAGCGACACGACCATGCCGCCGAGACTCCCGGCGCTGATAACGGCCGGTGCGGCGATCGGCGCAGCGATGGGTGCAGCGGCGCTGGCGGCTTCAAGCAGCATGGGTCTAGCGCAGCCGACGCAGGCGTTCGGCCGGGCTGACCACGTCGGTCAGGCGCACGCCGAAGCGATCGTTCACCACCACCACTTCGCCATGGGCGATCAGGGTGCCGTTGACATACACGTCCAGCGGCTCGGCCGCACCGCGCTCCAGCTCGATCACCGAACCCGGATTCAGCTGCAGCAGGTTGCGGATCGGCACGCGGGCGCGGCCGACTTCCAGCGACAGGGTCACCGGCACATCCAGCAGGACATCGAGATTGAGCTCGCCGCCGCCGCCCTCGGGCGACAGCACGCCAAGCAGAGCCGGGCTCGCGCCGGCGGGGTCGGTGCTGTTCATGGGGTCGGCCTAGACAGGGCTGGAGTAAGAGGAATGGCGGGCTTCCGCACTTCGGTGATCTTCACCGCGCGCTGGCCGCCGTGGGCGCCGAACTCGCCGCGGAACACCGGCACGTTCTCGACCAGCAGATCGATCTGCTTGGGCATGTCGATCGGCAGAATGTCGCCGGGTTTGAGGTTCAGCAGGTCGCGCAGGGCCAGGGTCTTGCGGGTCAGCACGCTGCTGATCTCGACGTCGGTGTCGTTGATCTGCGCGCGCATCTCGGTGACCCAGCGTTCGTCGCGTTCGGCGCGGTCGCTCTGCAGGCCGGCATCGAGCTGCTCGCGCAGCGGCTCCAGCATGCCGTAGGGAAAGCTGACATGGATGTCGGCGATGACGCCTTCGAGCTCCACCGAAAAGCGCGAGACGACGATGTATTCGCGCGGGGTCAGGATGTTCGCAAAATGCGGATTGACCTCGGAGTTGGTGTACTCGAACTCCAGTTTGAGCACCGGCGACCAGGCCTCGACCAGGTCAGCGAAAACCTGGTTCAGCAGCAGCTCGATCACCCGCATCTCGGTGGCGGTGAACTCGCGGCCTTCGATTTTGGCGTGGAAGCGGCCGCCGCCGCCGAAGAAGGTGTCGACCACGGCGAACACCAGCTTGGGTTCAAAGATGATCAGCGCAGTTCCGCGCAGCGGCTTGACCTTGACCAGGTTGATATTGGTCGGCACGAACAGGCCGTGGGTGTACTCGGCGAACTTGAGCATCTCGATACCGCGCACCGAGATTTCCGGCGAGCGCCGCAGCAGGTTGAAGATGCCGATGCGGATCAGCCGGGCGAAACGCTCGTTGACCATTTCCAGCGTGGGCATGCGCCCGCGCACGATCCGGTCCTGGGTGGCGAAATCGTACGGTCGCGCTTCGCCCGGCGCGAAGTCCGGCTCGGTCGAGACCGCGCCGGAGTCAACGCCGTGCAGCAGGGCGTCGATCTCATCCTGGCTGAGGATGTCGCGGTTCACGGCCGGGCGCCTACTGGGTGACCAGGCTGGTGAAGAACAGGGCCTCGACGCTGCCGCTGCCGGTTTCTTCCTCCAGCACCCTGTTGATTTCGACCAGCGCGTCGCTCTGCAGCTTCTCGCGGCCCTCCTGCGAGCGCACGTCGGCCTGCTTCTGCTTGGAAAACAGCATCAGCAGGGCGTTGCGAACGGCCGGCATGTGGGTGGTCAGCTCGGCGATGACTTTGGGGTCGCGCGCCATCACCTGCAGTTCGGTCTGCAGGTAGCGGGTGCTGCCCTCGTCCGCGAGATTGACCACGAAGGCGGGCTCCAGCGCCAGGTACTGGGCCGGGGCCTTCTTCTCTTCTTTGGCCGGCGCCTCTGCGGCGGCATCGCCGCCCTTGGGCAGCAGGAAGTACGCGGCGGCGCCGCCGCCGCCGACCCCGACGATCAGCACGATCAGCACCAGCAGGATCGGAAAGCCTTTCTTGGCGGGCGCGGCATCAGCGGCGGGCTTGGCATCAGGCTTGGCAGCCATGGGAATCTCCGTGAACAGTCGGGCTAGCGACTGCAAGCCGCGTGCCGGAGCGTTCCGGGTCGATCTACAGCTGCGCCCGGGTTCTGTCGGTGAGTCGCCGGTGAGCCGCAAGGCCAGTCCGCAGGCAAGCGCCAGCGCATCGGCGCGGCGCCGCTGTCTGCTCAGTCAATTCCTTGGCGCAGCGCGGCGACAAAAATGCGTCGCCGCGGTTCAGCGCCCGCTGCCGCCGCCATCGACGCAGCTCGCGGCCTGAGAAAAACCCGAGCGCCGCAGCACCCGCGTCGGCGCGCCCGCCGCGGCAAACGGGTGATTCTTTTGCCGGCGCTCAGCGCTGCTGTAGCGTGCCCAGCGCCAGCGTCAACATCGCGCGGCTGCCGTGGCGGAGCGCACCCTCGTCGAGCAGAAACTCCGGCGAGTGGTTGTTCGGCGCGGTCGCCGGGTCGATGTCGGCACCGGTGGCGCCGACGAAGAAAAAGAACCCGGGCACCCGGTTGGCGAATTCGGAAAAATCCTCGGCCACGGTCTGCAGCGGCATCTCGACCACCCTGTCGGCGCCCGCCAGCTCGACCAGCCACGGCCGCACCCGGGCGGTGAGCTCGGCGTCGTTGGCGGTGACCGGCGCGGTGTTCTCCACCGTCAGCTCGGCGCTACCGCCGGCGGCCTCGGCGATGGCCGCGGCGGTGCGGCCGAAGCGAGTGATCACGTCCTCGCGAACGGCCATGTCAAACGTGCGCAGGGTGCCTTCGAGCTCGGCCGAGTCCGGGATGATGTTGAAGCGGATGCCGCCGCGCACCGCGCCCGCGGTCAGCACCACCGGCGAGGCGGTGATGTCGATCTGCCGGGCGATGATGCTTTGGCTGGCAATCAGCGCCTGCGCGACGATGGTGATCGGATCGACCCCGCCCCAGGGCCGCGAGGCGTGGGTCTGCACGCCCTGCACCTTGAGCACCCAGCGGTCGGCGCTGGCCATCATCGGCCCGGCGCGGAAACCGAGTGAGCCCACCGGCAGCTGCGCCCACACGTGCAGGCCAAACACGGCCTCGGGCTCGAAGTCGTCGAACACGCCCTCGGCCAGCATCAGCGAGGCGCCGCCCTGCTCGCCCGGCGGCGGGCCTTCCTCGGCCGGCTGGAAAATGAACAGCACCTCCCCCGGCAGATCCTCGCGGACGGAGGCCAAGGCCTGCGCCACGCCCATCAGGATCGCGGTGTGCGCGTCGTGGCCGCAGGCGTGCATCACCCCGGTCGGCTGGCCGCCGTACTCGCTGGTGACGGTGGAGGCGAACGGCAGGCCGGTCCGCTCGGTGACCGGCAGCGCGTCGATGTCGGCGCGCAGAGCGATCTTCGGCCCGGGTTTGCCGCCGCGCAGCCGGCCGGTGACGCCGGTGTGGGCGATGCCGGTGCGCACCTCCATGCCGAGGCTTTCGAGATGCGCGGCGATCTTGGCGGCGGTGCGGGTTTCGCGATTGCCGAGCTCGGGGTGCTGATGCAGATCGCGTCGCCACTCGATCATCGGCGCATCAACTTCGGCCGCGAGTTTTTCCACATCGAAGGCGAGGGCGGGCGCGGACAGCGGGCTGGCGAGGGCCATCAGCAGGGCGAGGCAGGTCGGGCGCATGGCGGTGCTCCGGAGTTTCAGGCGGGCGACCATCATGCTGCAGGCGCTGCGGCGAAGGCACCCCTGCCGACTGGCGGTGCCGGCCCTGCGCTGCGCTGCGGCATGCTTGCGCGCCTGCCGCGCCGAGTCGGTGCGCGCGCTGTCTCCGGGAGAATGTCGATGTCGTACGTGCGCTGCCTGCGTGGCCTGGGTTCAGGCCAGGAGTATTCCGCTGATCAAACGATGAACCTCGATCCGATTGATGGCCGGCCGGTCGAAATGGTGCTGGACATCGAGCGGCTGGCCCGCGAGCAGCCGGGTCTGGCCTGGTACCGCCCCGAGCGCCGCGACCTGTGGCGCTTCGGCGGGCTGATGGCGCTGGATATCAACGACCCCGTTGATGCCGCGCACATCGTCACTCTGGGCGAAGGCTGCACGCCGCTGCTGGAGCTTGAGCATCCGCTGGCGTTCAGCGCCGGGCTGCGCCTGCAGTTGAAGGAGGAAGGCCGCGCGGTGCCTGGCTATGGCGCAAACCCGACCCAGAGTTTCAAGGATCGCGGCATGGCCATGGTCACCGCGCAGGCGCGCCGGCTGGGCCTGTCGAAACTGGCGGTGCCGACGCAGGGCAACGCCGGCGATTCGCTGGTCCGCTACGCGCTGGCGGGCGGCCTGTCGGTGCACGTGGCGATGCCGGAGGACACGCCGCTGCCGATCCTCGGCAGCGTCGCCGCGGCCGCGCTCAAACACCCGCAGCAGGTGCGCCTGAGCCTGGTTGGCCCGACCATCCGCGAGGCCGGCGCGTTCCTGAAAGCCGAGGTGGTTCCGCAGGGTTATTTTCTGGTTGCGACCTTTCAGGAGCCGGGCTGGCGCATCGAGGGCAAGAAATCGCTGGGCCTCGAATTGGCTGAACCGCTGCCCGGAGAAACCCGCTGGCAGCTGCCCGATGCGGTGATCTACCCCACCGGCGGCGGCACCGGCGTGCTCGGCATGTGGAAGGCCTGGAACGAACTCGAACAGCTCGGCCTGATCGACAGCCGCCGCCCGCGCATGCTGTGCGTGCAAAGCGAGGCCACGCCGCCGCTGGTGCAGGCGTTTGAGTCCGGCGCCGCCGACAGCACGCCGGTGACCGCCGGCCACACGCTTTCGACCGGGCTGAACGTGCCCGGCGGGGTCGGCCACTTCAAGGTGCTGGAAATCATTCGCGCCAGCGGCGGCGCGGCGCTGGCGGTCAGCGAGGCCGACACCGCCGCCGAAGTGCAGCGGATCTGGCGCGGCCAGCGGCTGTGGATCAGCCCCGAAGGCGCCGCCTGCAGCGCCGCGGTCGCGCAATTGCTGGACCGCGGCCTGCTGAAGCGCGGTGAACGGGTGGTCGCGGTCAACACCGGCTCGGCCGAGAAGTACCTGCCCGAGATGCGGCATCTGCTCGACTGAAGCCTCGCGCCCGCACGCCGTTAACGAAACTCGGGTGTATCTGAGAGTGGCTAGCGGCCGATCACCCGCTTGAATCGGTCGATCATCACCCGACGCGCCTCAAACACCTTGAGGCCCAGGGTCAGCGCGGCCAGCCAGACCACGGCTTCGGTGCTGAGCGCCGCGGCGGTTGCCAGCGCCAGCAGGGTGCCGCGCTCGACCTCAAGCACCAGGCCTGCGAACAGCGCGATCCAGGCCAGTGCGCAGACCAGCCCACCGGCGACCAGCAGCCAGCGCTTCCATGGACGCGATTGCATCGAATTTGCCGTGCCGCTCATTGCGCGCTCTCCTCGGCCGCGGCGGGCTGGAACTCGGTCGGCAGCGGCGACTGCGGGCCCTCCAAAACGCCGACGTTGGAAACGATCCACCAGCGCTCGCCGTCATTGAGCAGCTGGAAATGGTTCAGGCCGCGCATCAGCGGCTCGCGGTCATCGCGGCGCAGGCGCACCTCGAAGCTGCTCATGACCGAGGCCATCAGGCCGTGCTGCTCGACCCGCGTGACCAGGGCGGTTTCGTGAAAGCCGGTGGCCGCGTAGGCGCTGTCGGTCTGCGCGATCAGGTCCTCGGTGCTCATCGCCATGATGCCGCTGCCGATCTTCGAGTCCATCGCCACCGACATCTGCGCGCCGTCGAGGAACAGCGCGCGGAAGCGATCCCAGTCGCGGGCTTCGCCGGCGTCGGCGGAGACGACTTCATACAGCGCATGGACGAGGGCCTCGGGGCTTGCCCAGTCGTTCGGGTTGGCCTGGGCCGGGCTTGAGCCCAGCAGGCCCAGCGACAGCACGGCGGCCAGGATGCGTTGCGTCTTCATGCTTACTCTCCTTTCAGGGTTTGCAGTGCAGGGGAATCGAACCAGCGGCCGTCCAGCAGCACGGCATGCAGGCTTCGACTGTGTTCGATGGACTCGAGCGGATTGCGCTCAAGCAGGATGAGATCGGCCTCGAAGCCCGGCGCGATGCGGCCCAGGCGCTGGCCGGCGCCGAGCGCCTCGGCGGCGTTGACGGTGGCGGCGCGCAGGATCTGCACGTTCGGCACGCCGGCTTCGGCCAGCAGCTGCATCTCGCGATGCAGGCTGATCCCGGGCGCGATCCACGGACTACTCATATCGGTGCCGACCGTCATCCGCGCTGAGCTTGCGTACAGCCGCCGCGTCAGCGTCTGGATCTTCGGCCAGACCGCGCGGGCGCGGACGAAGTCGTCCTGCTGCCAGCCCAGGGCGAACGTGAACCACTCTTTCCAGTTGGCCCGCAGGCGCGGGTGCGCATAGCGCTCGGTGTCGTGCTTGTACGGATTGTCCTGGTCCTGCACAAACGCTGCATGGAAGGCCACCAGGGTCGCGTCGAACACCGGACGGTGGCGCTCGAAGCTTTCAACCAGACGATCGGCGCCGGGGCCTGCGGGGTCGAAGTGCTCCCACCACTCGAAGAATAAAAACGTGCCTGGGCGCGCGCTGGCCTGCCAAGCGGCGCGCTGCGCCTCATCGAGCAGCGCGCCGCTGGTCGGCATCATGTGCACGATGGCGTCGAGGCCCATGTCCAGCGCCTCGGGCCAGGACACATGATCAAGGTGTCCCACCGCCGGCCGCCCCTGCGCATGCGCCGCCTCGATGCCGGCGCGCAGCAGCTCGGCGTCTAAACCGGTGTAGAGCTTGATCCAGTCGGCGCCGCCCGCGACCTGCTGCTCGACCGCGCGGCGGACTTCATCGGGGGTCGTGACCTTGGTCGCCAGGCCCGGCAATTCGACGTTGTTCAGCACCGTCCCGGCGTTGAAGCTTTCCGGGCCGATCAGCGCGCCTTCGCGACGACGCTGCTCATAGCGCGCCGCAGCGGCCAGGTCGCCACCGGGATTGCGCACGGTGGTGACGCCGAAAGCGACCAGTCTCGCGCCGTTGTGTTCGGCGATGGCGTCGTCGGCGGCCGCCATCATTACCACCTTGCCGCGTTCGCGGCGCAGCTCCAGCGGCCCCAGGGTGTGGTGAGCGTGCATGTCGATCAGGCCCGGCAGCAGGTAGCGTCCGCCGCCGTTGCGCTGCTCGGCGCCGGCGCGGCAGGCGGCTGCGCCCGCCGCGTGCACGCTCTCAATACGGCCTGCGGCGATGCGCACGCAGCGGTTGCGCTCGATGCGACCATTGGCGGTGTCGATCAGATGCACATGGTCGATGGCCAGGGCTTCGGCCGATGCGGAGGCGAAGGCGGCTGCGCCGTTGCCAAGCCCGATGGTTAAGGCCAGGGCAGCGCTGAGCGTGGAAAAACGTATATGCACGGGCTCGCTTTCCTTCGTTGGGTGCGTGCCAATGCAGTCGCGCTGCGGATCGTGTTTCTTACAGCGGGCCAGAATTTTTTTCCGGTGTAAGAAAGCCGCCCCGCAGCGCGACTACTCCTGGATTGCGACTAAAACCGGCCCGCGACAAACCCGGGCTCCGCCCAAACTCATGAGCTGCATGCACCCTCTCTGGCCTCGAATCGAATCCTGTTACCCGCGGCTTTGGCGCGTTGTTTGCGGCTACGAGCTGCAGCCAGCCGCGCGCGAGGACTTGATTCAGGAGGTGCTGATGGCGCTGTGGGAATGCCTGCCCAAGCTCAGGGAGGTGGACAAGATCCTGCCGTTCGCGCTGCGGGTGGCGCACGACACCGCCGCCAGCCACGTGCGCCAGGCGGTGCAGCGGCCGCCGGCACTGAGTTTCGATGAGTTGACGATCGAGCTGGCCGAGGAGGCGCCGGACCCGCGCAGCGAGTGGCTGTTCAGCGCGCTCAGCCGGCTGCCTGTGAGCCAGCGTCTGCCCCTGATGCTTCAGCTCGAAGGTTTCGACTATCAGGAGATCGCCGCGATTCTCGGTATCAGCCCGGAGAATGTCGGCGTGCGTGTGCATCGCGCCAGGGCGCGACTCAAACAGCTCGTGCAAGAAGGAGAAAACGCGTGAACAGCGACGACCCACTGATGCAGGCCTTCCAGCGCCAGCAGCCGGCTGCCAGCCGTGTGCGGCTGGAGAAAATCGGCATTCAAGTGCGCGCGCAGCGGCGCTGGCACGCGCTCAGGCGCGGGCTGGAAATTCTGCTGTCGCTGGCGGCCGTGGGGTTCTTCGCTTTCCGATTGTTCAATGGCCAGCTGGGGCCCCAGGACTGGGTCCTACTGCCCTTCTTCGCGGTGTTCCTGCCGCTGATCTGGCTGCTGATCCTGCGCGGCTCACGCCGCAAGTTCTCGCGCGCTACCGATGCCGCTGCCGATTTCGCCAACCATCGGCTCGCCCAGCTGCGAGCGAATTTGCGCGAGGTATGGCTGGCCAGGCGGGCAGTGCATGGCCTGGTGCTCTACGCGATTGCGGTCTTCGCGCTGACCCGCTGGCGGGGCGACGCGGGCTGGCAGGAGGCGGGAATCTACCTGCTGATGTGGTCGCTGCTGTGGGGCCTGCTTGCAGGGCTGATCCTGCGCTGGTACCGGCCACGCCTGCTGCGTGAGTACCGAGCGCTGCGGCGGCTGTTGCCCAGCGCGCGCGATCTCGCCTGATCCGCTGGCGCCTGCGATCAGCGGCGAGCGGAGTGCGCAGTGCTGCGGCTGGAACGAGCAAGCGACTCGAACAGGACGAGCTGGCCGATCTGATCCAGGGCCCGGGCGTTGACGCCACCGATTAGGCCCCCACGTGGCGGCCCGATTGTGCTGCTCGCCAAGGTGAGCAAGCAGCGACAATCAGGCCGGTCGCAGCCTTGCCGGCTCAGGGCTGGCGGTATTCGATCTCAAGCCCGGCCTGCGCGCCGCTGCCGATCCACAGGTAGCGGGTCGCGGCCTGATTGGCCTCAAAGCGCAGCCGCAGCTGGGTGCGGCCGCTGCGATTGAGCGCTGCCAGCGCGGCGGCGCTGAAGTCACTGCTGAGCTGGCTGCCGGCGGTGAAACGCGGCACCTCGGCAATCGCATCCAGCGTGCTGGCGGCGCCGTGGTCGCTGGCGATCAGGCCGCAGCTGCCGCCGAAGCAGCCGCTGCGCAGGTCGATCAGCAGGCGGTTGCCGGCCGGGCTGGCCCAGGGGTCGGACACGGCGCTGCGCCAGCTCAGCCGCAGCCGCGCGCTGAGCACTTCGGCGCCGGCCGGCACGGCGCTGGTGTCGAACGAGAGCAGGGCGCGGTTGTACTTGGCGTCGGTGCCGCGGCCGATGGCCAGCCCGAAGCTCGCCTCCAGTGTGCCGACCTGGGCGCTGCCGCCGGTGACGCTGGCCTTGGTGTAGCCGTCCTCGCTGAGAATGCTGGGCAGGTACAGCAGCCCGCCTTCTGAGGGCGGCGGCGGCGGCGGCGGCGGCGGTGGCGGAGGCGGAGGCGGCGGAGGCGGCGGACTGCTGCCGCCGCCGTCCAGGCCCCAGAAGCGCCCAATCCAGTAGCTGCTGCAGATGTTCACATCGAGCAGGTAGGCGCCGACGCTGCCGCACTGCTGTTCGCCGACGCCGGGGTCGACAGGGGTGCCGTGGCCCATGCCGGTCAGCGTCACCGTCTCCACCACGCTGCGGCCGCTGCCGTCGCGATACTGCCGCCGCGGATAACCGAGCAGGCTGTCCTGCACATCGGCCACCTGGTCGACGCCGTGCACGTTGGTCCACTGCTCCATGGCTTCGGTCAGGTTGATGGGCCGCACCACGAAGTCGGCGTCGCCGTGCCAGATCGAGACGATCGGCCACGGCCCGGCGTAGCTGCTGGCGGCGCGCACCTTGGCGCCCCACTGCGCGGGCGCAAGGTTGCTGCCGGGGTTCATGCACGAGAACGCCGCCGACGTGCCGGTGCCGCAGCTGTAGGGCAGGCCGGCGAGGAGTGCGCCGCCGGCGAACAGTTCCGGGTAGGTCGCCAGCATCACGCTGGTCATGGCGCCGCCCGCCGACAGCCCGGTCACGTAGATGCGCGCCGGATCGACGCTGTGGTCGCTGGCCATCTTCGCCACCATCTGCCGGATCGACAGCGCTTCGCCGCCGCCGCGCGCGATGTCATTGGCCTCGAACCAGTTGAAGCAGGACGAGCTGTTGTTGCTGCTCTGCTGCTGCGGCAGCAGCAGCGCGAACTGCCAGCGCGAAGCCAGCAGCGCCCAGCCGCTCTCTGTGTCGTAGGCCGCCGCCGACTGCGTGCAGCCGTGCAGCGCGACCACCAGCGGTGCATTCGCCGGCAGCCCGGCCGGAATGATCCTGAACATCTTCAGGTTGCCAGGGTTGCTGCCGAAGCCGCTGACCTCGGCCAGGCTCTGGGCCTGTGCTGCGCCCAGCCCCAGCCCCAGACCGCTCAACAGCACGGCTGCGCTGAACACCCCGCCGAGCGTCCGTCTGAATGCCCATCTGTACGCCCGCGTGCAGAAAATTCGCATGTCGATTCCCCTCCCTTGGGCCGGGCGCGCTGCTGGCGATCGGCTCCGCAATGGCGTGCCTCCGACGCCGTGTGCCCGCAGACGCTGCTGCGGGCCTCATCCCCGCGCAGAGTTACGCACGCGGCCCTGGCCCTCTACCATTGGCCCTTGGGGCACGCTGCACTGCAGCAGTACGCCTGCGAATGGACTGTTCAGGAGGCTTCGGATGCACGCTGAGCTCATCACCCACCGCGGCGGCTGCCACTGCGGCGCCGTGCGCTTCGAATTTGAGGCGCCGGCCGCGTTCGAGGCGCTCGACTGCAACTGCTCGCTGTGTGCGATGAGCGGCTTCCTGCATCTGATCGTGCCGGCCAGCCGGTTTCGGCTGCTGACCGAACGGACCGCACTCACCGAATATCGCTTCGGCACCGGCACCGCCCGCCACCTGTTTTGTTCGACCTGCGGCGTCAAGAGTTTCTACGTGCCGCGCTCCAACCCCGACGGTTTCGATATCAACCTGCGCTGCGTCGATCCGGCGACGGTGGCCGCGACGACGGTCAAGCCCTTCGATGGCCGCGCCGACTTCGACAGCCATGCGGCCGCGATCGCTCATTTGAGTGCGCCGGCGCCCCAGCCCTGACCCCCAGCAGGCATTGCCAGCCGGCGGCGGCAGCGCGGTGGGGCAGGGCGACGCCTATACTTCGGCGCCATGAACCGACTGATCCCTGTTTCGCTCACGCTTCCGATGCTGTGCGCCGTTGCGCTGATGCTTTCGGCCTGCGGCAACCGCGGCGCTCTGGTGCTGCCTGAAGCCGCCCCGCCGCCGATGCCCGCGCCCGTTCTCGCACCGGCCGCCGAGCCGGTCAGTGCCCCGGTCGAGACGCCGATCAAGGCGCCGGTCAAGTCACCGATCAAGGCGCCGGAGCCCGCGCCGACCGAGCTGCCCGCGCCCAGCGCAGCGCGCGGCCCCGCCCAGGCATGAACCCGCACGCCGCCCTGCGCGGCCTGCGCTTCACCAAGATGCAGGGCGCCGGCAACGATTTCGTGCTGATCGATGCGCGCGCGCGGCCGCTCGCGCTGTCGCCGGAAGCGATGCGCTGGATCGCCGATCGCCGCAGCGGGGTCGGCTTCGATCAGCTGCTCAGCGTCGAGCCGCCGCGCAGCCCGGGCGCGGCCCTGTACTACGGCATCTGGAACACCGACGGCAGCCCGGCCGGCCAGTGCGGCAACGGCGCGCGCTGCGTCGCCGCCTGGGCGCGGCGGGCCGGTTTCGCAACTGCCGATGAATTCCGTATGGACAGCCCCAGCGGGCCGGTCGATGTGCAGCTGCACGCGGACGACGACGTTGAGATCAGTCTGGGTGTGCCGGATTTCCGCGCCAGGGCGCTGCCGGCGCGTGGCGTACGCGCACCGGATGGGGTCATCGAAGTCGACGGCGCCGTGCACGCCTATCGCGGAGTCTCTATGGGCAACCCGCACGCGCTGATCGAAGTGGCCGATGTCGACTCCGCACCGGTGGCCGCGATCGGCGCCGCCCTGCAGGCGGACGCGCGCTTTCCCGACAGCGTCAACGTCGGCTTCGCCCAGGTGCTTGGCGCTCAGCACATTCGCCTGCGGGTGTACGAGCGCGGCGTCGGCGAAACCCTGGCCTGCGGCAGCGGCGCCTGCGCCGCGGTGGCGCTGCTGCACGCGCGGCACAGGGTCGATGCCTGCGCGGGCGTCAGGGTCGATCTGCCGGGCGGCCGCCTGCAGATCCAGTGGCCGGGCGCCGGGCACGCGGTTCGCATGCGCGGCCCGGCCGTATTCGTTTTCGAAGGAGATTTCTGCCCATGAGCAGCCGCAACCCACCGCAGGCCGAGGACATCGCCGCCTACCTGCGCGAGCATCCGGAGTTCCTGCAGATGCACCCGGAGCTGGCCGCCAGCCTCGCAGTGCCGCGCGAGGCCGGGGCCGCCACCTCGCTGACGGCCTACCAGCTGGGCGTGCTGCGCGACAAAAATCGCGAGCTCAGCCGCCGCCTGCAGGAGCTGTATTCCACGGCGCAGGAAAACGAGCGGCTGACCCTGCGCACGCACCAACTGACCCTGGCCCTGCTGCGCGCGCACAGCACGCTGGCGGCGCTGCAGGCGATGGTGGCCAGCCTGATCGAGGATTTCCACAGCGATCTGGTGCGGGTGCTGCTGATCGGTCAGGCGTTTGAGCTGCCGGCCTCCGAATGGCTGATCCAGCGTCCGCCGCAGGCGCCGGAGCTGGCGCAGTTCTCGGAATTTCTGCGCGTCGATGAGCCCCTGTGCGGGCGGCTGGCGCCGGCCAAGATGGAGTTCCTGTTCGGCCCGGAATGCGTCGCCGTGCAGAGCTGCGCCCTGATCCCGCTGCCCGGCCGCGGCCTGCTGGCGATCGGCGCGCGCGAGCCCAATCGCTTCTATCCCGGCATGGGCACGCTGTTCCTCCGGATGATGGGCGAGGCGCTGGCCGCCGCGCTGAGCCGGCCGCCCGGCTGAAGATGGCCGGCGACCGCGCCAAGCCGGCAGCGCGCAGCGTCGAGCCTGCGCAGGCAGATGCCATGCAGGTCGATGCCGTGCAGGCCGAAGGCATCTGCGCTGAGGCTGCGCCGGCGCTGTGCGCCGCGGTCGAGAGCTGGCTCGACGCGCTGAAAGTCGAGCGTGGCGTCTCGCCGAATACGCTGTCGGCCTACCGGCTCGACATGAGCGCGCTGTTGGCCTGGTGTGCGGCCCGCGGCACAGCGGAGTTTGGCCGGCTCGACGCCGAAGACCTGCGCCTGTTTCTGGCCCAGGGCCACCGCGGCGGGCTGTCGCCGAAGAGCCTGCAGCGGCGGCTGTCGGCCTGCCGCGGGCTGTTCCGGCATCTTCTCAAGCATGGCCTGATCGAGCGCGACCCCTGTGCCGGCCTGCGCGCGCCGAAAGCCGCGCGAAAACTGCCGCAGGTGCTGGACGCCGACGAGGCAACCGCGCTCGTCGAACTCGCCGGCGACGATCCCATCAGCCTGCGCGACCGCGCGATGCTGGAGCTGTTCTATTCCTCCGGCCTGCGCTTGTCCGAACTGTGCGGGCTGCGCTGGATGGACATCGAACTGCGCGACGGCAGCGCACGGGTGCTCGGCAAGGGCAACAAGACCCGGCTGGTGCCGGTTGGCAGCCACGCGCAGACGGCGCTGCGGGCGCTGGCGGCGCTGGGCGCGCGCCCGGACGGCCCGGTTTTCCGCGGCCGCGGCGGCGCGGCGATCGCGCCGCGCACGGTGCAGCAGCGGATCAAGCAGGCGGCGCAGGCGCAGGGCCTGTTCAAGCGCGTGCACCCGCACCTGCTGCGGCACTCCTGCGCCAGCCATCTGCTGGAATCCTCAGCCGACCTGCGCAGCGTGCAGGAGCTGCTCGGCCACGCCGACATCGCCACCACGCAGATCTACACCCACCTCGACTTCCAGCACCTGGCGCGGGTCTATGACGGCGCGCACCCTCGCGCCAAACGCAAGCCCGGCGCCGCGTAAAACGTCCAGGCTGGGCTCCTGCGGTTCAGCGACTCGACGAGCTGCTTTCCGCAGGCGGACAGGCCGTCGACGCTGATGTGCCGCAGCGGCCAGCGTCCTCGGGGCCGCGAACGCCGCCTTGCGCGGGGTCGGAGAGGTCGCGCTCGCGGCATGAATATCGCGGCTGGCTTGCGCCGCGCTTTCCAGCGTGAGTGTGGCCGTGCTCAGAACCAGCGCTTCGGACTCAACGCAGCGAGCCCGGCAGTTGCCGGGCTCGCTGGGTCGATATTTTCAGTATGAAAGCGCTCGCCGCGTGATCAGAAGCGGTAGCCGAGGGTCAGGCCAAAGACCATTGGATCGACGTTGGCGGTGCCGACCTTCGCACCGTTGACCTTGACGTCGGCATCGAGATCGATGAAGCGCGCGTCCAGCACCAGATCCCAGCGATCGTTGAGCTGGATCTCAAGTCCCGCCTGTGCGGCTAGGCCGAAAGAGTTGTCGATGCCGGCCTTGGCGCCGGCGAGCGGCCCGCTGGCGATGACTTCCTCGTCGTAGACAAAGGTGTAGTTCAGGCCGAGACCGACAAAGGGATTCACCTTGGCGTTGGGCAGGAAGTACCACTGCAGGCTGACCGTCGGCGGCAGGTGCTTGAAGTCGACTGCGTCGACGCCGTTCAGGCTCACAGTGTGCGAAAACGGGGTGGCAGCGAGCAGCTCGACCGCCAGATTGGGCGTGAGATGGCGCCCCAGAATCAGTCCGAGCTGGGTGTTGGAGTCGATGCGCGTGGCAAGCGCACCGCCGGCCAGCGTGCCGTTGTTCGAATCCGGGTTGACGTGGACCGGCCCGACGCGGACGAACCAGTCGGAGGCCGCCGCCGGCAGCGCCAGCATCGACAGCGAAGCGGCCGCCAGCAGCGGCGCGATGTTGCGGGCGAGTTTGCGTTTCATGGGTGTGCTCCTGGGGGAAATCGAGTGGGGTTGAAAAGGGGCGGGCAACGGCCAGCGTGAGGAGTCTGGGGTCAAAGTGTCGGTCAGAGTTTGATCGTTCTCAAACTTTCGGGTCTCAGCAGTCAAAACATTACGGCCCGGTGCCTTTCCCCGCTGTTGCGAACCGATTCGATGGCCCGGTCGCCTGCCGATCCGCACGGTCCGGCGTAGGCGAATCGGCCTATGGCTAAGCGCGTCCCGTGACGGCCCGCTGTATCCCCTTGAAGGCTGCGTGCCTGGGGCACGCGTGCGAGTTGCACCCGCGGTGACCGTGCCCGTTCCAGCAGCGGGTCGTGGGCAGCGCCTCACAAAGAATCGATCGCGCGGTAGTTTTGTCCGGGCGAGGAACAGGTGAGCCCCGTGCCATCTGGCGCGGTGCGCTTCGGCAGTCATCTGCGCGAGCCAGGAAGGTCGGGGTCCTCAGCGAGTCAGGCCAGCGCGTCTCTGGCAGCAAGCCGAGCAGGCAATGCCGAGAGTCGGCCCGGCTGCCGGCCCGGATTCCGCTGCGATAGCGCTGGCGATCAACAATCCAGCAGTGTGATGGGTTCGATCTTTTGGCCGGGCAGCGGCCTGCTAGCGTCTGCCGGCAGCATTCGACAGCGGGACAGGGCCGGGGGGCCCGCCTCGCTTCAAGCCGCGCGGTGCCGGATGCGCCGCGCCATTGCAACAGGCGCCGAAGATGCGCCGACTACTCTGCGGGGAGAACTCATTCATGCGTACTTCGATCAGGCACCTGTGTCTGGCACTGGCCTGTGCATTGCCGATGTCGGCACTGCAGGCCGCCGAAAGTTTCATGCTGCCGGCGCCCGACCTGGCCAAACTGCAGATGGAGGACGGCAAGGCCGGCGGTGCTTATCGCTATGGCATCCAGATTCCCGTGCAGGGCTTCAGCTTTGACGGCCGCTCGCTGGCCAAGGCGCAGTGGCAGCAGGGCGCCGATGGCATCGACAGCTTCAGCTGGGCGCTCACCGCGCCCGGTGCCCGCACTCTGGATTTCCACTTCAGGACGCTGGTGCTGCCGGAAGGCGCCACCCTGACCCTGCGCGGCTCCGGCAAGGACAACGTGCGCAAGCTCACTGCCACCGACATCGGCGCCAGTGAGGGCTTCTGGGCGCCCTACATCGCCGGCGAGAACGTGCGCATCGAACTGCGCGTGCCGGCCAAGCTGCGCAGCCAGGCGCGGGTCGAGCTGGCTTCGGTCACCCACGGCTACCGCGGCCTGTTCGAAAGCACCGACCCGCTGCAGAAATCCGGCAGCTGCAACGTTGACGTCGCCTGTTCGGCCGGCAGCACCTGGACCGACCAGATCGACGCCGTCGGCCACTACACCTTCAGCCAGGGCGGCGGCTCCTTCGTATGCACCGGTACCCTGATGGGCAATGCCGCCGGCACCGCTGTGCCCTATTTCCTGACCGCTAACCATTGCCTCAGTACCCAAGCTGTGGCTTCCACTGTGGTTGTGTACTGGAACTATCAGAGCGCAACCTGCCGCACACCCGGCTCGACCAGTTCGGGCACTCCGCTGTCGAAGACCCTTGCCACTCACACCCAGTCCGGCACTACCCTGGTCTCCACGAATGCGGCCAGCGACTTTGCCCTGCTGCGCCTCAATGCCGACGTGCCGGCTGCTTCCAACCCGTACTGGAGCGGTTGGGATGCAACGAGCGCTACGCCCAGCTCGGCGGCGGGTATTCATCATCCGGCAGGCCACGAGAAGCGCATCGCCATCGAGGACCAGGCGCTGACCATCTCCGGCTACGGCGGAGGCGGCGGCAGCACGCACTGGCGCGTCAACGACTGGGACCAGGGCACCACTGAAGGAGGTAGTTCCGGCTCTGGCCTGTGGAACCCGAGCAAGCGCCTCGTCGGCCAGCTGCACGGCGGTTCGGCTGCCTGCGGCAATAATCTCTCCGACTATTACGGTCGCTTGAGCGTCAGCTGGACCGGCGGCGGCAGCGTCTCCACCCGCCTGCGCGACTGGCTCGATCCAAACTCAAGCGGGTTGACTTCGGTCGCCGGCTACCGCAGCGGCAGTGCGCCGCCGCCGCCGCCGCCCAGCAATACGCTGAGCAGCGGCGTGCCGATAACCGGCCTCTCGGCCGCTACCGGCGGAGAACTGCGCTACACCCTGGTCGTGCCCGCAGGCGCCAGCAACCTCAGCTTTGTCACCAGCGGCGGCAGCGGTGATGCCGACCTGTATGTCCGCTTCGGCAGTGCACCGACCACCGCCACCTACGACTGTCGCCCCTACCAGGGCGGCAACAGCGAAACCTGCAGCTTTGCGGCCCCGCAGGCCGGCACCTACCACGTCATGCTGCGCGCCTTTTCGGTGTTTTCCGGCGTCAGTCTGGTCGGCAGCTTCAGCAGCGCTGGCGGCAGCCAGCCGAGCCTGTTCCAGAACACCGCCGACTACGCGATCACCGATAACGCGACGGTCGAAAGCCCGATCGCCGTCAGCGGCCGCAGCGGCAGCGCCTCGTCAGAGCTGAAGGTCGATGTGCG
>Ga0335395_10000321_pt1 | contig 30428 bp, 23 predicted proteins | sample MAT02_FD_205744 | JGI IMG/M metagenome (GOLD analysis project Ga0335395, IMG submission 205744) | Freshwater microbial communities from Lake Fryxell liftoff mats and glacier meltwater in Antarctica - MAT-02 (spades assembly) (version 2) ... | reverse complement strand
TTGTCAAATAGAATAATTGAACCCTTTGCTTTATTGAGTATACAAGAAAAGTGGTTGCTTGTGGCTTGGTGTCGTTTACGTAATTCCTTTCGTTTTTTTCGCCTCGATAGAATACAAGAACTCTCTCTTCTTTCAGGAAAATTTGAACCTCATAAATTGACCCTGCAAGAATATTTTGAAAAATATTACTAACTATTTTCTACCCCTGACATAAGGCTGTCACAATGCTGTTCTACTTTTGCAGTAAATTAAAAAATATGAAAAACAGAATAATTTTAGGGGCTTTTGTAGTGTTGACCATTTTCAACTCAGCCTGCGACAACAAAAACAAAAATCAAACAGCTAAATCGACAAGCAAGATGGACAGCACAATTACAGAAAAAATTAATGTACCAACAGGTAGCCACGTAGTAAATCCTCTTATAGCTACTAAAGACACACGAGCATTAATAATATTTCTTGAAAAGGTATTTGACGCTAAAGAAGATAAAAACGCTTTAGCAATTAGTGAAACAGACGGAAAAGTATTCAATAGTAGTATAACAATCGGTAACACACCAATTATAATTTTTGACCGAAAAGATGGATGGAAACACACGCCTTCTTTCCTTCAAGTATATGTTAATGATATTGACAACAAACTTAAAACTGCCGAATCACTTGGTGCTACAATTACCACAAAATCGACAGATTTTTATGGTGGAAAACTAGCTCGGTTTATAGACCCTCAAGGAAATTTATGGTGGATGTTTGAATTAGCACAATATAATGAAGCCGATTGGGAATCTTCTGAGCAATCCTTTGATGATGACAATACTGAATGGTCTGCGGATAAGGACCCTAATATGACATACATTCACAATTCGCTTCTTGAAGCAATGAATAAGTTAAACGATTATGAATAGCGACTAAAATGTATAATTTTAATGCCACATTGGAAATTATTGTTGGAAATCCGTTTGTTTATATACCTTGTCAAATACTTGAAAATATTTTTCAACAAGCAAATAAAACGAAAGGTCATATTCCAGTACGTGGAACAATTAATGGAAAAAAGTATCAACAAACTTTAGTAAAGTACAGCGGAGATTGGAGATTGTATATTAATATGGAGATGCTTAAAAATTCGCCAAAGAGAATTGGAGAAGAAATAGAAGTAGAAATCGAATTTGACCAAAGCGACAGAACTATTGAACCGCATCCAAAATTTAGCAAAGCTTTGGTAGATAATAAAGATGCTAATGATGTGTTTGAAAATCTATCAGCTTCAAAACAGAAAGAAATCGTCAGATACATTTCATTTCTAAAAACAGAAGCAAGCATAGACAGGAATGTTGCAAAAGCTATAAATTTCCTGCTGGGAAAAGAAAGATTTGTAGGAAGAGAAAGCCCCTGAAAAATAACGAACCGCTATTCGACTAGACTACCCCACCAGCCGAAACTGATCGCAAGTACCTACGCCACGGCGCACAAAGTCTCACACCACCACACCTACGGAAACATGATCCCTAGCCGCACCTGATGTTGATGTTCTCTCGTTTCCATCAGACGTTTAGTCTGATGAATAGCTTTTTGCAAAAGCTACTACTCGGTCACCCTTCGTAAAGGGTTGGGTTCAGTATAATGCTGAGCATCAGTCAACCTACTTCTTTTGATTTACTTGATTTTTTAAATTCGTCGGGAGTAATTCTATTAATCTCTGATGTTTTAGTGGATGTTATACCAATAGTACATATAAAATAATCCAATAAACTTCATCTTTTTCATTGATTCTTCATCAAAAAATATTTCCATAGCAAAGGCTATACAAAGATTTTTAGAATCGACTGAATAAAAAATCTGATTCTTTATTTAGGACCATTTTATAAGTACAATTGGTATATAAAATGAAATCGTTCATATTTTTTAACGTTCCTCTTAGTTTATAAGGAAGACTGAGAGGTCTCGCAGAAGGCGAGAATTGAGTGATACAGATCACTCGATAATGAAGGAACTGGCCAAAACTTTGGTCAGCGAGGTGAATTGTTTATTGGAACGAGAGAATTTCTATATTCACGCAGCTAGAATACTGCCAAATATTGGGTTTTAAAATCAAGTTTCTGTACGCTGTGAGCCGTTGATTTAATGTACCTGATGCTAGGAGCTTCAGGAGATTAATACTACAGAAGCTGGAAGCATTGGCAACATTGCTCAGCGTTCCAAAGCTGGAAGCGTTGGCAACATTATTTCTAAATATCTGTCCTTTTAGTTACTTATTTGAGATTATAGTTAACTTTGCATTTGTATTTCAATTATTTCTCATGCATAAGAACATATATCAGTCTCTTCAAGAATCCAAAGAAGCCGGCCAAAAAAAGTTTGCGGTACTCATAGATCCTGACAAAATGCGACTTAACAAGTTCAAGTCCGTGATCGAGGATGCTGTGGATGCAGGTGTAGATTATTTCTACATTGGCGGAAGCCTGATCGTCAATGACATGCTAGATAGTGTACTGACATCCCTTAAAGAAATATCGGATATACCTTTGGTTTTGTTTCCTGGCAATTCTTTTCAGCTTAGCTACAAAGCAGACGCCATACTATTTTTATCATTGATATCGGGCAGAAATGCAGAGTTGTTGATAGGCAATCATGTGATTACAGCGCCTTTTCTCAAGATCAGTCCACTGGAGATCATATCTACAGGCTATATGCTCATAGACGGAGGCATCATGACGAGTGTTCAGTATATGAGCAATACTAATCCTATTCCAAATACAAAAGACGATATAGCACTTTGTACCGCTATTGCGGGCGAATTGCTCGGCCTCAAGCAGATTTATATGGATGCTGGAAGTGGTGCGAAGACTCCGATTTCGACGAGCATGATAGATACTGTTAGTTCGGCGATATCTATACCGCTGATTGTGGGAGGTGGCATATCTACCCCAGAAAAAGCCGCAGAAAACGTCAAAGCAGGGGCAGATGTCATCGTAGTAGGACATGCTATAGAGAAAGATCCATCTTTGATCAGGGAGATTGCAGCAGCTGTTCATGAGCATAATCGTACACCACAACCCTCACTAACTCATTAAATCTATGATGAAAGGTGTGGTCATAAAATCTACTGGCAGCTGGTACAAAGTATTGGTAAACGAAGTCGATACTTACGATTGCCGTATAGCTGGTAAGTTTAAGCTCATGGACAAGCGTTTTACCAATCCTATAGCCGTGGGCGACGAGGTCACTATAGAACTAGAAAGTGGTGATGAAAATACTGCGGTCATTAGAGAAATCATCCGCAGGCACAACTATGTCGTCAGACAGTCACCGCGCAAAAAACACCATCTCCACATCATCGCTAGCAATGTAGATCAAGCTATGCTTATCGTCACTATGCGTGAACCCAACCTCAAAATGGGTTTTCTTGATCGATTCATGATGATGACTGAGCCTTACTCTATACCAACAGTTATTGTTTTTAACAAAATAGATATATGCACTCCAGCAGAACTGAAAAAGCTAGATGCATTAATCAAAATATATAATCAAATTGGTTACAAAGTGCTGAAAACATCAGCAGTAACTCAGGAAGGTTTGACAGAGTTTAAAGAGCTGCTTTCGGATAAAGTGACCTTACTTTCTGGTCAATCTGGTGTAGGGAAGTCCACGCTAGTCAATGCTATTGAGCCGACTTTGGACTTACGTACCTATGAGATATCTGATTTTTCTGGCAAAGGGCAGCACACGACTACTTTTGCACAGATGTTTAAGTTGAGTTTCGGCGGATACTTGATAGATACTCCAGGTATCAAGTCACTATCTTTTACACACCTCAGTATTAAGGATATTGCACATAATTTTAGAGAGTTTTTTGCAGTTTCATCTCAATGTAGGTATTCAGACTGTTCACACCGTAATGAACCTAAATGTGCAGTCAAAGATGGCGTCGAAAATGGCACCATCAGTCCTATCCGATATCAAAGTTACCTCTCTCTTATCGATGAAGTAGAAAGCCAAAACTACTGGGAGATGAATGAAGATTTGTAAATAATTTGGATTTCACAGATGAATTTGTTCCAGGGCAAGACTCTATTTTATACCCGTAATTTGTTATCAAAACATTAAAAATTAAACTCCGAGTTAAAATTTTTGTTTTATTTTTTGGGATTCTAAATTATTAGTGTAATTTTATGTTTCAGTTTACAAAAATCTAATTTTAAACGCCTAATTGTAGCAATTAATTATAGCAAAAATATGACTAGAAGAATAAAAAACGTCGTAGTATTAGGATCTGGAGTGATGGGTTCGGGCATAGCTTGTCACCTGGCCAATATCGGTCTCGATGTATTGATGCTCGACATCTTGCCAAAAGATCTCAATGAAAAGACTGCAGCTATACCTGCTTTTCGCAATAGTATAGCAACTGCAGCACTCACCAATGCCATCAAATCTAAACCTGCACCGCTATACGATATTGATTTTGCATCGAGAATTACTACGGGCAATTTTACAGATGATATGCACAAGGTGGCTGAGGCTGATTGGATCATTGAGGTAGTAGTAGAACGCTTAGATATCAAAAATTTGATTTTCACGGAAGTGGAAAAATATCGTAAGCTTGGAACACTAGTTACTAGCAACACTTCGGGTATTCCTATCCATCTACTCGCTGAAGAGAGGAGTGAAGATTTCCAACAGAACTTCTGTGGTACACACTTCTTTAATCCTGCTAGGTATATGGCACTTTTTGAAGTCATCCCACATAGCAATACCAAGAAAGAAGTCGTAGATTTCTGGATGCATTATGGTGAGATATATCTAGGCAAAAAAGCTGTGCTGTGCAAGGATACACCCGCATTTATTGCCAATAGGATAGGTTTTTATAGTGGAAACAAAGTCAGCGAACTCACTGAGCGATACGATATGTCTATCGAGGAGGTAGATAAATTGACTGGTGAGACCATCGGTTGGCCCAATACCGGAAGCTATAGATTGCTAGACCTAGTAGGCTTGGATACGAGTGTCAAGGTTACTAAAGGAGTGATAGACAATTGTCCGGATGATGAATATGTCGCAAAAGTTAAAGATCGTGCGGTTCCCGCTGCTACCCAGTTTTTACTAGATAACAATTGGTTGGGTGACAAATCTGGACAAGGATTTTATAAAAAAACAAACGAAAGGGACGACAAAGGTGGGAGAGTCATATTAGCACTAGACCTCAAAACTTTAGAATATAAACCTGCAACGAAGCCTATGCTAGCTGCTGTGGGTATCGCCAAGAAGGTGGAACTCATGGACAAAAGGCTAAAAGATATCCTAGCAACTGATGACCGTTCGTGCCATTTTTTGAGAGACTTTCTAGTAGGGCTGATGTCCTATGCAGCCAATAGAATCCCTGAGATCAGTGACAATATCTACAGCATCGACAATGCCATGAAGGCGGGTTATGCTTGGGGATACGGTCCATTTGAGTACTGGGACCTCATAGGTATTGAGAATGGCATAGCGCTTGCAAAAGCCAATGGTGAGCAAGTAGCTTCATGGGTAGAAACCATGATAGCCAAAGGCATCACTTCGTTTTACAAAATAGAAAATGGATCACGTAAGTACTACGATGTAGCTACCGCAAGCTATCAAACTATACCTGGATCTGAGATAAATATCCACTTAGATAATTATAGAGTCAATACTCCCGTATATAAAAACAGCGAATGCGTCATACACGATATAGGTGACGATGTGCTTTGCCTAGAGTTTACATCCAAGTCTAATGCTATCGGCGAAGGAATAGGTCAAGGCGCATTTGAAGCACTTAACCTTGCTCAGAACGGCAATTGGCGTGGTATAGTCGTAGGCAATAATGCCAAAAATTTTACGGTAGGTGCTAACTTGATGGGTGTAGCAATGGTGGCAGCACAGAAAGATTGGAAGAAGCTAGATGAGATGGTTAGCACATTTCAACAGATCAATATGGCGATGAGATATGCCAATGTTCCGGTGGTGACTGCTACACAAGGTTATGTATTCGGTGGTGGAGTAGAGATATTGATGCACACGGATGCTGCGGTTTGTCATGCTGAGTCATACATAGGTCTAGTAGAGGTAGGCGTAGGATTGATACCTGGAGGTGGAGGTACTAAGGAGTTTGCGCTCAGAGCCTCGGAGTCATTCTTTGAAGGAGATGTGCAAATCCCTACGATCATAGAGAAGCTCAAAACCATAGCAACCGCTGCTGTATCTACATCAGCATACGAAGGGTTCAAACATGGCTATTTGCAGCATGATAGAGACAGTGTAGAGGTCAATCTCGCAAGAGTGATCAGCTCAGCCAAAGAGAAAGTACTAGAACTGGCAACAAACTATACAGCTCCATCGCCCAAAATGGCGACAGTGCTAGGACGTGGTGGACTTGGCGCATTATATACTGCTATCAATGAGTTTTATCTAGGCAAATATATGAGCGAATATGACGTAGAGATCTCTAGAAAAGTTGCTTATGTGCTTTGTGGTGGTGACCTCACTGGTCAGCAGAAAGTATCGGAACAATACTTGCTGGAAATAGAAAAAGAAGCATTTTTACAGTTGTTGGGCAATCAGAAAACCATGGATAGGATTCAAAGCATTTTGATGACCAATAAACCGCTTAGGAACTAATGCTTGCATCGATTGCAACGCGAAGTTTTCTAAATTTTTATTAAAATTTTTCAAAAAATTAAATCTAATGAACGCATATATAGTAACTGGTTTTAGATCTGCTGTCGGCAAAGCTAAAAAAGGTGGTTTTAGAAATTATAGATCCGATGACTTGGCTGTAGATATTCTTACGCACTTGATATCTACAGTACCACAGTTGGATCCGACGCTGATAGATGATGTAATCGTAGGCTGTGCCAATCCTGAAGGTGAGCAAGGTCTCCAAGTAGGCAGATTGATCGCAGCGAGAGCATTTGGCAATACGGTGCCAGGCATGACCATCAATAGATATTGTGCATCAGGACTAGAGGCGATAGCCATTGCTTCATCCAAAATCAATGCAGGCATGGGACAATGCTACATTGCAGGAGGTACGGAATCTATGTCGCTCATTCCCATGACGGGATATAAATTAGCTCCGAGTTATGAAGCGAGTATGGACAATATCAATTACCATGTGAGTATGGGACATACGGCAGAGGCTGTAGCCCAAAAATATAACATCACAAGGGAACAAGCAGACGCTTTTTCGGTACGATCGCACAAACTAGCTGGTGAAGCTATCGCTGCCGGTAAGTTTAAAGACGAAATCGTGCCAGTAACGATCAATGAAGTAGTAGTAGAAAACGACAAACGTGTAGAGCGCAGTTATGTAGTAGATACCGATGAAGGGGTGAGACTAGATACGAGTATGGAAGGCCTAGGCAGACTTCGTCCTGCTTTTAAGGTGGGTGGAGTAGTCACTGCGGGCAACTCTTCACAGACGTCCGATGGTTCGGCATTTGTACTGGTGATGAGCGAAGAGATGGTCAATAAACTCGGACTAAATCCTGTTGCTAGACTCGTATCATGTGCAGTAGGAGGAGTAGATCCACTATATATGGGTATCGGTCCAGTCGTAGCTATACCAAAAGCACTGAAAGCTGCAGGACTAACCCTCAATGATATAGATTTGATAGAACTCAACGAAGCATTTGCAGTACAAGGATTAGCTGTCATGAAAGAGCTTAACCTCAATCCTGACATCGTCAATGTCAACGGAGGAGCTATTGCACTCGGTCATCCACTCGGATGTACAGGAGCAAAACTAAGCATCCAAGTCATCAACGAACTCAGACGTCAAAACAAAAAATATGGAATGGTCACTGCCTGTGTAGGTGGCGGCCAAGGTATAGCAGGAGTTATAGAGTTGCTAGCTTAGCACCTAGTAACTATTAATGATATATCTAGACCCATAAGGACTTAAATGGCTTTATGGGTCTTTTTTTTGGTATAGTTATACCATCTATATGTGAGACGCAAAAGTTAGAATTCAAAATTAAAATAATATTTTTAATAAAAAAAATACAAATATGAAAACAATGATATACTTTTGTTTTAGATTATAGATATTAACTATAATAATTTTGTTTATTTCTCCTTGTAGTATTAAGTTTGTTAAAATTATATTTGAAATTTTTCATTCAAAATCTACAATATTATGAGATTAATTACTATTTATTGCAGCAAGTTTGTTTTGAAAGCTTATAAATTTTTTTTATTAGCTTTTTGTTTGATATTTGGATATAGTTTAACTGGTCAGAATGTAACTTACCAAACTTTATATGGTGAAGCAGGTTTTAATTCAAAAACAATTAACACTTCTTTACATGTAGGAAGTGTAGCAGGTGGGGCTACTGTATCACAAGGAATAGCTAACTATACAATACCTATCCAGATACCAGCAGGTACAAATAATATTGTTCCATCTCTTTCGATAATGTATCAATCTCAAGGAGCTGATGGCTTATTAGGTCTTGGGTGGAACTTAATTGGACTCTCAGGAATAACTAGAAATTTAAAATCTTTTTATCACGACGGTTTTGTTGGGCCAGTGAATAATGATAATAATGATAGATTTGCAATAGATGGAGTAAGATTGATATCTACTTCAGGGTCATATGGCTCAAACAATACCACCTATAGTAAAGAATCTGAAGATTTTTCGCGAACGATTTCTTATGGTGTAAGTGGTTCAGGACCTTCATACTTTATTGTAGAAACAAAAGAAGGTGTAGTAATGGAATATGGCAATACTTCGGATTCAAAATTTATGGCAAAGAATAACGTTGAAGTATTATTGTGGCGTTTAAATAAAGTTGTTTATAAGGACGGAAATTATATAGATTATATATACGAGACTATAAACAATGAAACACGAATTAAGGAAATAAAATATACAGGTAATTCTTTGTCTGTACCAGCTATACTCCCATACAATAGTATTGCTTTTGAATATAAGTCAAGAGATATAAATCAAAAGTTTAAATCTACAACTTATGAGGCTGATAGGGAAGTTTCTTTAAATTCTTTGTTGACAAAAGTTATCATCAATGCTGATGGTTTAAGATTTAAGTCATATACTTTAAATTATGCTAATAATGGTGTTAATATATTTTTAAATGAAGTTATAGAGACAGGGTCTGACGATGTATCATCATTAAATTCCACTATTTTTAAATATGGTGATCAACCGACGCAAGTAACAAATGGATATCTTGGATTTGCTAGTGCAAATGGAAATGATTTAATATCTGGTGATTTTGATGGGGATGGATATTCTGATATAATGACTGCTAATAGGTCTATTGTTGATGGTAAAGTATTTCATACAAACTTTACAGTATATTCAAAGACTCCAACTGATGCAAACAGTAACTTTAATTTTAAATATTCTAAAACATTGCCCTACAATGGAACAATAAATGGAGGTGGAAGTAATTTCAATATATTTAGTTCTGACTTTAATGGAGATGGGAGAGATGATATTGCAGTCCCCTTGACATCTGGTACTTTATACCCTTTTAATTTTGAGTATTTTCGTATATATATTAATAATACTGATGCATCAAATGCGACAGAATTAAATATTTATTTGCCCGTAAATGCATATAAAAGTATAAATTTAGATAAGAAATTTTTTAATTATGGTGATTTTAATGGAGATGGGATCAGAGATGTCTTAATAATTACCACTTATGGGGTTGGCAACAGCACTTCAAGGGCATATATATGGTATGGCAACAGTGGTGCCACAGTATTTTCAGAAATTTCTATTAATGGCACGAGTAATTTTTCAGTAAATAATTGGGAAACAAAAAACATTAATTCTATAGATTATGACGGGGACGGAAAAGATGAAGTTATGATAACCAAGGGTTCGTTTTCTGAAATCTTTTCTTTTGACGGTCCAATCGCCAAAAGTATAAAGATTGCTGGATATCCAACGGAGTGGCATCTAATGTTTTTTGGTGACTTTAATGGGGATAGGAAAACAGATATGCTTACTAGAGCTAGTTTAAATGATGCGCTAGGCGCATGGCGGATTGCTACGAGCACTGGAAAAGAATGGATTGAAAAGCCATTTAATTGGTTTAACACTTTACCAGAAATAAATCAAAATTATCAAGGAGATAAAGTGTTATTATCAGATTTCAACGGTGATGGTAAAGCAGATATCATTCATCACTTCAATTTTGTGTCAAATTCAATAGTTAATGCTTATTATTCGTCAGGGAATGAATTTTCATACAATACAATCAGCAACGTATTGGTCCAAACAACCACTAATGTTGTTGTAGGAGATTTTAATGGTGATGGTAGATCAGACTTTGTAAATCGGCCAAGTAATACAGGAGCATCAGATATATTATACTTAAATAGGATCGGGGAAGAGTTGTTACTCCAAAAAGTAAAAAATGGCGAAGGTCATATTTCTGAATTTGGTTATACAAGAATGACTAAATTGGGGAGTCATTATGCCAGTACTACATCCTTATCCTATCCGTTTAATATTGTGAGGATTCCAATGTATTTAGTTACCTCTATTTTAAAACAAGGTTTAGCAACTACAACTTTTGAATACAAAAATGCAATTTTGCATAGAAAGGGAAAAGGGCTTATAGGTTTTTCGCAAGTAAGAGAAAAAGGACCAGTTGCCTTAAATTATAGTCAATATAACCATTATACCCTTAATCAAACTCATGCTGTAGTGCTTTTGGATTCGATAGTAAATGTGAAAGGGGTAGAAAGAATTAATAAAAAAACAATCACTAATCAGATAGTTCAGCAAAACTCAGGGACATTGCAAAAAATACTCTGGTATAAAATGACTAATGTAAAAGACGAGAATATACTTAAAAATACAGTGTCTGAGGCAAATAATAGCATCTATGATATAGATGGAAATGTCACCTTATCGGCTATTGTGCAGTATGCTAAGTCCGGTAATATGCTAACTGAAATAGGAAGGGCTACCACTCTTTCTGAATATGGAATATTTGGAAGTTTTAGGAAAAACGTTCCGATATTAATTACTAATACGACAAAAAGAATAGGGGAATTAGAATTTATTTCTAACACTAATTTTACTTACAACTCTATAGGACAATTATTAACAAAAATCGATTTTTTTAATTTACCTAAAGCACTTACACATACATATGCTTACAACACTCTTGGTAATCTTTCAGGTCTGACCATGAGTGCTACAGGACTAACACCTAGATCAACTATTAATAGCTATGATTCTAAAGGTCGGTTCATCATCTATTCTACAAATGCTGCGAATCAAGCTTCATCAGCTACTTATGATCAAAGATGGGCAAAACTACTTACAAGTACGGGGGTAAATGGTATAAAATCACAATTTGAATATGACGTCTTTGGTAGATTAAAGAAAACCTATTACAGAAAAGATTTAACAGATGAGTTTACCACAACTTTAAATTACAATTGGTCAACATCTTTAGGTATATATTTCATTCAGCTAAGTTATCCTGGTAAGCCAGATGTAAAAACATATTTTGATAATTTAGATAGAAAAATATGCCAAGAAACGGAAGGTTTTCAAGGATATTGGATAAAGGAAGCTTTTGTATATGATTTTGTATAACAGTGTAACATTAACTACTGGTCCTCATAGACCTTTGCTTTCAGAGGTTGGATTGCAAACTACAACTATATACGATGATTATAGAAGAATAAAAACAGTGACAAATGCCTTACAAACAACTGAATTTACCTACAGTTATGTTGGTGGAAATAGTAAAGTAACACAAACACTTGATTTGCCAACAGGTCAAACAGATCAAGTGAGTTCACAGACTACAGATGTAAGTGGTAGAATTATATCTACTTCAGATGCCTCTGGGACGCTTGATTTTACCTATTATAGTAATGGAAAAACCAAAAGTGTTAAACGTGGTGCGGTTGCATATACGACAATGACCTATGACGACTACACAAGACAAACTAGTTTGATAGACATAAATAGCGGAACTACTACTTATGAGTTCAATGCATATGGTGAACAAATTAAAGAGAATCAACCGTCTAATAATAATTTGTCGTTTACGTATAATGCTCTAGGTAACTTAAGCACTAAAACTGGTGCAGAAGGCACTACCTCCTTCACATATCATCTATCAGGAGTAAAAATTAATAAGCTAGAAAAAGTTACAAGTTTTACTACTGGCTATGAAGAGACTTTTAGTTACGATAACGTTTATGCCAAGCTGACATCCAAATCTGAAAAGATAAATAATATCACATTTGTAACATCCTTCACCTACAATAAGTATGATGATCTACTAACAACGACATATCCTTCAAGCGTAGTAGTAAGTAATGAGTATGATATTAATGGATATTTGAATAACATAAAAAATGGTGCGGTAACACTTTTTACCAATCAAGGAATGACATCCTACAATAATTATTCTAAATATCAATATGGAAATGGACTCATCACAGATGTGACCTATAACTATACTTTTCCAACTAGATACTATGCTAGGAACAGCAGTGCTACTTTGAAAATTCAAGATTTAAATTTGGTATGGAATTATGGGACGGGCAACCTTACCTCCAGAAACGATGCTTTAGTAAATAAAACAGAAACCTTTGTATATGATATAATGAATAGATTGACATCTGCTATAGTTGGAGGCAATCCTGGATTGACAATGAATTATAGCACAGATGGAAATATGACTATTAAATCAGATGCAGCTGGAATCGGCGGATTAGAGTTTTTAACACCAAAAATTAACGCTATATCTAAAATTCAAAATCCAGTCAATATTCCATTGAATAATCAGAATATCACCTACTCGGTATTTCAACGACCTACACAGATCGTAGAACATATCAATTCACTAGATATGTTTTATTCCTATGATTATGAAAGGAGGTTGTCAATTTTTAAAACTAATGGTACAACAGACGAAACTCGATGGTATGTAGGCAACTATGAGAAACAAACTATAGGTAGCACCAACCGAGATATCCATTATGTAAGTAATGGGGAAAGTCTCATTGCAATCATTGTTAAAGAAGGAAGTACAGTATCTAACTATTATGTGCAAGGGGATCATTTAGGTTCTATATTGGCAGTTACCAATAGTAGCATGGCTTATGTAGCGCAACAAAATTTTGATCCTTGGGGTAGAAGAAGAAATGTAACGTCATGGGCTTATACAAGTGTAGCGGCATCACCAGCGTGGTTATATAGAGGATATACTGGTCATGAAGAGTACCTACAGTTTAATCTTATAAATATGAATGCTCGGCTCTATGATCCCATAGTGGGTAGAATGCTGAGCCCTGATATAGCGGTCACAATGCCATATAGCACGCAAGGATACAACCGATATACTTATGCAAATAATAATCCACTCAAGTACATAGACCCTGATGGAAACAACCCTATCGGATTAATTATTGCAAGTGCTATAAATGTAGCGGTAAATGGAATAAATAATTTAATCAATCACAGAAACTTTTTTGATGGATGGCTTAAAGCAGCAGTTATTGGGGCAGTGACTGGTGGCATAAGTAGTGGTATTGGTACTATAGCACAAGCTATGAAAGCAGCTGGATATTCTAGAGCTACCATCACCTTAGTACAAGCAGGATTACATGGCAGGACGTCTGCATTAGTTACTACGATTAATGGTGGAAATATTGGGTCAGGATTTATATCTGGATTTGCAAGTTCACTAACCTCGTCAATTGTTCAATCACTAGGCGGCACTAATATATCGATAGTCTTGGGGGGTACTTTAGCTGGTGGTGTTGGGGCTGCAGTTTCAGGTGGTAAATTTTTTGAGGGTGCTGTTTATGGTTTGATTTCAAGTAATTTGAATCATATAGCGCATGAGATAAATACTACTTATCAAATTGATAGGGAACTAAAAGAAGCTGGAATTATAGGGTCTGACGTACCAGGAATAAACCTGGAGTCGGTATCAGAAATAGAGAAATTATCTTCAATAAGCAAATTATCTAAATTAACAAATCCAAAGTATGTAATTTTTCCATATAGATCTGGCTGTAAGGGTCAAATAGGTGAAAAAAATGAGGTAGAACTTTACGCTGGCGCTTTTAGAAGTAAAAGACTTTTGGCTTCAACAGTGTATCATAAACTTAATCATTTAATGCATTTACAAACACCAAGTTATTATCGGGCATGGGCAAATTCCAGAGCTGAACCTATTACGTCAACTTTGGTACTTTATTCAGAACTTCACGCCCACACAGCTGAGCTAAGATATTCTGGTTTGGGAAATCCAGAAGCATTTATTAATAATCCCCGTATTAAAGAACTTATAAAGCTTTTCGGTAATGGAAATTAAATTCTTCGTATTTTCGTTCTTACTCCTGAGTTGTAAGCCTTTTCAAAGTAACTTTATTATAAGTTCAGAAATGAAAGAAATAGTTTTTAGTTGCGATACAAATCATAATATGTATGGAAACTACCCTTTACAAGATACGTTTGTAGATACTATGATAGAATTTCAAATTACTCGTAAGTGTAAAAATGAAGTATCTTTTTTTCATGAAAAGACATTTGTAGTACCTTATCCACAAAGTTATACATCACACGCTCCCAATGAAGATTTTACTATAATTCGATTTTTCGATGAAAATAAAAATGAAATTATAGGTAGATTTACTGGCGTGACAATAGATTCAGCTTTTGTAGATACTAGCTATTTCATTCCTACTATTATTGATACTACTACTTATTTAATTAATAATTCAAGTTTATTAACTATTAAGCAACAACTAGTATTGCCCTATTTTAAAGACTCTTTTTTTATTACATTAAATAAAAATCAATGCCATCAAACACATTTTATTAAATTATGTATTTCCAAAGGCAAAAAAAAGAAAGGTAAGTTATATGGAATTTCTTGTAGTGAATTTATTAAAGTTATCAGATCTAAATCGTTTTAAACAATTATTTTTTAACACCTTAAATATTTTTTTATGAAATGTAAAAAGTACTTGATATCATCAATTTTCTTTTTTGTTTACAATTTCACATATTCTCAGTGTTACATACAATACACCTATGATTCCTCAGGCAATAGGATTAAGCGTGAGTATATAGGTGGATGTGCTAAACCTGGGTCGGCAGGTGAACTAGAGGCAGTGATGCTAGACACACTGCAGTTAGTCTCAACTGAGATGCGTACTGAGATCATGAGACAAGATGTAGAGGGTCAGATCAGGATATATCCTAACCCTACATCAGGATTAGTTTTCATCCAGCTAGCTAGTTATGAAGCCGAATGGTTTTATATATTGAGGAGCATATCAGGCCAACTCATACGATCCTGTTAAACGTGAGATGAGAAAGGATTCTGTGGTCAAAAATAGAAAAGCAAACTATGTTAAGTTTTTAAGTGTATGGGGTATTATTGGAGTGTGGTTGGAAGCCACATGGTACACAATGCCAATTATATATGATTTTGATGGAAGTAAATCTATAAATAATTAATCATGGAAATCAATAATTTTTCATTTAGGTCATTAGCATTAGAAAATGATAAAAAAGGTATTAATTTTAGTTATGAATATCGTTTATTAAATGATGAGACCTATCTTGTGCTTGATTACTTAATTAAGTCAAAAAACAAATACCTAGAGGAACATTTTATTGTTACTTTGTTAAGTGATGTTGAGTTTTTTGACATTATAAAAATATTGGGCAAAGAGGAAATAATTGAAAATATAAATCACGAAAATTATATAAAGATATTTTTAGCAAATGGACCTAGAGGATACTATAATAATGAAGGTTTTGTAGGTAAAACATCTTTTAAAAATGTTTTTGCCATTAAAGCTTATTCTAAAAAATCTAATCGTTATATGTTTACATACACATTAGATCATGAGTTGCAAAAACTTTTGTTAGCTAACCTAGACAACAAGGAGTCAATTCCAGAAGAGGGATTGGTATTAACCAGAGCATTGTCAAACTTGCTAAAAAATAGCTATTATTATCTTAGGTTCAACTTTAGAAAATATGAGTACAAGTTAGAGAATATAGACCCTTATAATTATTTATTTAATGATTCTGAATATTTTAAAACATAACACTAATGAAACAAGTACTAATTTTTTTCTTATTTTTGATAGCATATAGTCATGTTAGCTCAGCTCAGTGTTACATCCAGTACACTTATGACACCTCAGGCAATAGGATTAAGCGTGAGTATATAGGTGGATGTGCTAAACCTGGGTCAGCAGGTGATCAACATCTAGCCTATTTCTTAGTCACTTTTGATAGTTCGACTTATCGTTATGTTCCATCCTCAGACATTTAGTGTTATAGAATTGTTATTCAATTTTTTGTATAAATAAATCTTACCTTTTTCCTACCTTTGTGACCAATATGGCAGATATAAAAAAAATAGCTTTAGAAAGGGTTTTGGTATTGGACGGTGCTATGGGTACAATGATCCAAAAGTACAAGTTCGAAGAGGCAGATTATAGAGGTGATCTCTTTACCGACCACTCGCACGACCTCAAGGGAAATAATGATCTTTTGAGCTTGACTCAACCTACTATTATCTATGATATTCATTGTGCGTACCTAGAGGCAGGGGCTGATATCATCGAGACCAATACCTTTAATGGTACTAAGATATCTCAGTCTGATTATGGGCTAGAGGACTATGTCTATCAGATGAATCGCGTGTCTGCTGAGCTATCACGAAAGGCCGCTGACGAGTACACTGCATTGAACCCTGCTAAGCCTAGATTTGTAGCTGGTGCTGTCGGTCCTACCAACAGAACTGCTTCTATCTCACCTGATGTCAACAATCCTGGTTTTCGTGGAGTACTTTATGACGAGTTAGTCAGTAATTATTATGAACAAGCGAGTGGATTGATTGATGGTGGGGCGGATTTATTGTTAGTCGAAACGGTCTTTGATACGTTGAACTGCAAAGCAGCACTTTTTGCCATTCAGCAACTCAAAGAAGAGCGAAATATTGATCTACCAATCATGGTTTCTGGTACGATAACGGATGCCAGTGGACGTACTTTGAGTGGCCAGACTGCCGAGGCTTTTTATATATCTATAGCACATGCAGATTTGTTTAGTGTTGGCCTCAATTGTGCACTTGGCGCTAAGGAATTGCGACCACATTTACAGTCGTTGAGTCAGATTGCCGATTGTTTTGTGAGTGCTTATCCCAATGCTGGCTTGCCCAATGACATGGGAGAGTATGACCAAGGAGCAGAAGAGATGAGGGACTACATCCAAGAGTTCGTCTCGTCGGGAATGGTCAATATCATCGGTGGATGTTGTGGTACTACTCCCTCACATATACGAGCGATGGCAGACGCAGTCGTAGGCATGCAGCCGCGCAAACTTCCTCTTAATAAAAAGTATAGCTCCTACGCTGGTCTAGAACCATTGATCGTAAGAGAAGGACTAAATTTTATCAATATTGGAGAACGAACCAACGTGACTGGTTCTAAAAAATTCGCTAGGCTTATCGCCGAAAATAACTACACCGAAGCACTCTCGGTAGCTGCACAGCAGGTCGAAAATGGAGCACAAATCATCGATATCAATATGGATGAAGGCTTACTGGACTCTGTAGAAGCCATGAAAACGTTTCTTAATCTAGTCATGTCTGAGCCTGATATAGCGAGAGTTCCGATTATGATCGACTCGTCTAAATTTGAAGTCATAGAGGCAGGACTGAAATGTGTGCAAGGCAAATGTATCGTTAACTCTATTTCATTGAAAGAAGGAGAAAAAGAATTTTTGCGACAAGCTAGATTATTGCGTAAGTATGGAGCTGCTACGGTGGTGATGGCCTTTGACGAAGATGGTCAGGCAGATACAGTAGAGCGCAAAGTCAGCATCTGCAAGCGTGCTTATGATTTGCTAATCAAGGAAGTCAATTTTCCGCCACAAGACATCATTTTTGACCCTAATATTTTTGCGATAGCCACAGGCATAATAGAACATTGCGATTACGCTATTTACTTTATAGAAGCAACGAGACAGATCAAAGCGCTGTGTCCTGGGGCCAAGATTTCTGGTGGGGTGAGCAATGTATCTTTCTCCTACAGAGGCAATGATAAAGTCAGAGAGGCAATGCATGCAGCCTTTCTATACCATGCCATCGGTGCAGGTATGGATATGGGGATCGTCAATGCAGGTATGGTAGAAGTATATGAGGAAGTGGATAAAGATTTGCTCGTATTGGTAGAAAACGTAATTTTTAATAAAAACGAAAATGCTACTGAGGAACTCACCAATTATGCAGAGCGAATCAGTGGAGGCGGCAAAGTCATACAGAAAGACCTACGATGGAGAGAATCGTCCGTAGAGGAGCGACTTAAGCACGCATTGGTTAAGGGCATAACAGATTACATTGATGAAGATACAGAAGAAGCAAGACTTAAGTATCCAATACCATTGCATGTGATTGAAGGTCCGTTAATGGACGGGATGAATGTAGTAGGTGACCTGTTCGGAGCCGGCAAGATGTTCCTTCCTCAAGTGGTCAAAAGTGCACGAGTGATGAAGAAGTCAGTTGCTTATCTTACGCCATATATAGATGCAGCCAAGCAAGGAAACGAGTCGTATGCTAAAGGAAAAATCCTCATGGCTACAGTCAAAGGTGACGTCCACGACATAGGCAAAAATATAGTTGGAGTCGTACTCGCTTGTAACAATTACGAGATCATAGACCTAGGAGTTATGGTCTCTGCTGACAGAATCATAGAAGCGGCTAGGGTTCATAATGTGGATATCATCGGGCTCAGTGGATTGATCACTCCATCGCTAGATGAGATGGTTTATGTAGCGCAAGAGATGCAACGTCTAGGTATGAATTTGCCGCTTTTGATTGGTGGCGCTACTACCTCCAAAACACATACTGCATTAAGAATAGAGCAGAAATATGAAAATGCTCCCGTTATACACGTACTAGATGCGAGCAGAAGCGTAGGAGTAGTGAGTCAGTTATTGTCAAAGGAAGAAAATGTAAAATCTGACTTTGTACAAGCGGTTAAGTTGGAATATGACGTACTCCGCAAACGCAGAGCTGCCACAGACTACCAAAAGGAATACGTAAGCATAGCTGAGGCTAGAGTCCAAAAAGAAAACATAGATTGGACTGATTATACTCCTCCTGCACCAGCGTTTCTGGGCGTAAAAGTTTTTGATGACATAGATCTAGCTGTAGTGGCTAAGTATATTGATTGGACACCTTTTTTTGCTAGTTGGCAATTGAAGGGTAAATACCCGACGATATTCAGAGATCAATTCGTAGGTGTAGAAGCAAAAAAGCTATACGATCACGCAATAGAGATGTTGGATTTAATGATCACAGAGCAACGTGTTACAGCGAGTGCGGTAGTGGGTATATTTAAGGCAAACTCAGTGGGTGACGACATCATTTTGACAGATGGACAAGGTGACGCTAGAGTTATTCATAACCTGAGACAACAACGCAAGAAAGCAGCGGGACTTCCATACCAATGTCTCGTAGATTATGTAGCACCACAAGATAGCGGAGTGCAAGATTATGTGGGAGCTTTTGCGGTGACTGCAGGATTAGGCATCGAACCATGGGTGCAGATGTACGAGGAGCAGTTGGACGACTACAATGCCATCATGACCAAAGCCATCGCTGATAGATTAGCAGAAGCATTGGCCGAGATGATGCACCATATAGTGAGGAGAGATTTGTGGGCTTACGCCAAAGATGAAACCCTCAATAATGAGCAGATGATAAACGAAAAGTATCAAGGAATACGTCCTGCACCAGGCTATCCAGCGTGTCCAGATCATACAGAGAAAGATTTGCTTTGGGAGTTGCTGGATGCAGAAGTAAATACAGGGATTAGATTGACGGAGAGCAAGGCTATGTATCCTGCGGCATCGGTGAGTGGTTGGTACCTATCTCATCCTCAAGCTAAGTATTTTGGAGTAGGCAATATTAGTAAAGATCAGGTAGAAGATTATGCTCTAAGAAAAGGAATGGCGGTCAAGGATGTGGAAAGATGGCTTTCGAGCAATCTTGGGTATGAAAATGCCTAATTTGAGATAAGTTATAAGTGATTTATTAATTGATTTGGACAATTAAAAGGCAAATAAAATAGTTGTTAAATATTGTGTTTTTGTGACTTTTGGTAATAAAAGCAGTGTTGTAGATATAAATTTTAGAAAAACAGGCGTTGGTTATGATAAATTTTGACAAAAAGATACTTAAGGTTTTAGTGATTTTCATTTTGGGACTATTGACACTTACCGTGGAAGCTCAGTCAGTAAATGAAGTAGCAGCTAGAGCCGAACTCCAAAAAAGAGGATACGACGAAACTAGATTTAGAGAAGAGCTACTCAAAAAAGGTGTCAATGTGGACAATATCGACCCCAAAAATCCAGTGGAAGTAGCTCGGGCTCAGAAAGCTGTAGAAGAAGTAATGGCGATACTCGAGGCAGAGAAAACAGCAGCTACTAGCGCTCCTGCTGCTTCTACTCCTTCCATCAAAGGAAGTGCTACTCCTCCATCATCAAAACTAGATGACACAAGATCAGTAGATGCACCTGCCTCGGTAGTGAACCAATCTAAAGAGATTCAGAAAGCAGTAAAAGAAGGCGCCACTATAGAGGAGGCAGTTTCAGAATCATTACAAGAAGCAAATAAGACCAAACTACCCACCGCTATCACTTATGGACAGCACATATTTAGAGACAAGTCCCTAAAGTTATTCAGAACCGCAGAGGACGCAAAACCATCCAAAGCTTATGTACTTGGCCCTGGAGATAAAGTCGCTATTTCTATTTGGGGACCATCCGATGTCAACTATGCACTAGAGATAGAGAAAGATGGCTATATCCAACCGACCAACCAACCGCGATATTATATTGCAGGATTGACTGTAGAGGCAGCAGAAAAACTAATGGCCTCTAAACTCAAAAACTATCATTACTTCAATAAAGAAAACTTTGAACTAGCTGTGGTTACTTCACGAACGATTAATATCAATATCGTAGGTGAAGTCTTTAATAATGGTACTTTTAATATCTCTGCTATCAATACCGCGTTCAATGCACTGATAGCTGCAGGCGGACCAAATGACATCGGTACAGTGCGAAAGATCCAAGTACTAAGAGCCGGTCAGAAACCCAAGATACTAGATGTCTATAAATACCTTCAGAATCCTAATTTAAGTCAAGAGTTTTATCTTGCAGATAATGACTTTATCAATGTCCCCGTAGCACAAAAACTAGTAACTATATCTGGTGCAGTCAATAGAGCTTTTAGATACGAAATGATAGATAACGAAGGTTTAAAAGAGTTGATCGATTATGCAGGAGGATTCAAAGCCAATGCACTCAAAGGCAACCTTCAGATCAAGCGTATTGAGAATGATTCAGTAAGAATTATTGATCTAAACTACGCTGCTATTACAACTGGTAGTAAATCTATTCAATTGATAAATGGCGATGAGGTGATCGTTTTAGAAGTAGATAATCGCATCAGAAACGAAGTCAGTATAAGTGGAGCTGTAGAGTCTCCAGGTAAGTATGCGCTCGCTGCTGGTGATAAAATCTCAGACTTGTTGCGCAAATCAGTATTACAGCCACAAGCCATTACTGATAATGCCTATCTAAAACGGTTTAATGAAGATTATAAAACCATGAGGTATCAACTGGTAAACATAGCTGATATCAATACAAATCCTTCTAGTAAGAGCAATATATTACTGAGACCAGGAGATGAGTTGATTGTATCTGCTAAAAGTGACTTTACACAAAATTATAAAGCTAAAGTTGAAGGAGCTGTTAGAACTCCCATAGAGATTCCCCTCGACGATAAGGACAATCTACGCATCTCTGATTTGGTGTTTCTGGCTAACGGACTTCAACAAGATGCTATGGACTTCGCCTATGTTTTTCGTAGCACAGGCTTTGATACTACCACTCAAGAGTATTTGTATATCAATATCAAAGAAGCCATCAATAATCCTAGTTCGGCTGCAAATATCTTATTGGAGCCCAATGACAGATTGGTAGTTTATGCTAAATCTACTTATTCGGACGAGTCTTTTGTGAGAATAGCAGGTGCGGTTCGATCACCTGGTGAGTTTTTGTATAATCCTACATTGACACTGAGAGACTTATTGCTACTTGCTGGCGGATTGCAAAGAGAAGCATCACTAGATAGAATAGATATATATAGGTTGTCATTTGAGGGAGAAAAAACCACGCGAGTATTGGCAGCAAAACTCAAGATAAATGAAGATTTTAGCCTCAAGCAAGGTGGAGATACTTTTACAATAGAGCCTTTTGATCAGGTATATGTGAGACAAGCTCCAGATTTTGAGTTACAAAGAAATATTAATATCATAGGTGAAGTCAAATATCCAGGAACGTATGTATTAATGTCTTCTAATACTAAACTTTCTACCATTATCAATGACGCAGGAGGAGCGAATAGAGAAGCTTTCCTAAAGGGCGCTACATTAAAACGAATGTTCGATAATGTAGGTTACGTGGTAATAGATTTAGAAAAAGCAATCGCTGACCCTAATTCATTTGAAAATATAATTCTTCAGGAAGGAGATGAAATATCTATCCCAAAAACTAGTAATCTAGTGGCGATCAGTGGCGCAACTCGTGCGTCAGAGATTTATAAAGATGAGCTTTTGTCACAACCAAAAATACAAGTTCCTTACCGACAAGGTAAAGATGCAAAATATTATATCGATAGCTATGCAGGTGGACTAGCCAAAGAAGCATCTATCAATAAAATAAGTGTTAGAGATGCCTCTGGAAAGATTACAAAGGCTAAATCATTTCTGTTTTTTAAATCTTATCCAAAAGTTGGACCAGGAGCTGAGATTCTGGTTGGCTACAAAGATGAGAAAGTCAAAAGCGAAAAATTAGGCAAAGATGATGGTGAAGTGAAATGGGGAGAAGTGTTAGCAAGTTCAATTGCACAAGCAACTGCCATTTTGTCGATTATTTTATTGGTTCAGAATGTAAATTAAAATAATTGTCTTATCTTTGAGTAATTTTTTTACTCAATATTAATATTTGTTATAGTTGATGATATGATCGAGACCTTAATTTCATCCAAGACCCGTATAAAGTTATTGTTAAAGTTTTTTCTCAATAGCAACGCAACTTCTTACTTAAGAGGTCTGGAAACTGAGTTTGGAGAATCGACTAATGCGATCAGAATCGAGCTAAACCGATTAGAGAAAGCGGGCATGCTTGACAGTTTTGCTTCAGGTAATAAAAAGTATTTTAAAGCTAACACTATGCATCCATTGTATCAAGACATACACAATTTGATATTAAAATATACGGGACTGGATAGGATTATGGACACGATTATAGATAATCTAGGTGATCTACATAAGGTCTTTGTGACTGGTAAGCTAGCGCAGGGACTCAATAGTGATAACATTGATCTAGTATTTGTCGGAAATATAAATCATGCTTACTTGTTAGACTTGATTGAGAAAGTACAAAAGCACGTCACTAAGAAAGTATCTTTCACTGTTTTGACCGAAAAGCAGTTTATATCATCAGAGTGGGAGGTGTGTCATACTGACGCTTTATTACTATGGAAAAACTAATCGGCACCAGATGGACAACACCAAAAAAATATTAGATAAAGTTACCAATCAGCTCATCGCCGATGAAAAGCGATGGTTTGCTCTATATACTAAATATAAATGTGAGAAATTTGTGACCACTGCGCTAAGTAGAAAAGGAATAGTAGCTTATCTGCCACTGGTTAATAAGACTAAGAGATATACGCGCAAAGTGAAGCATTATGAAATACCTTTGATTAATTGTTATGTTTTTGTCCATATAGACATGGCTCAGTATGTACCTACGCTCGAGACAGAATATGTCATGAAATTTTTAAAGCAAGGCAAGGATTTATTGGCTATACCAGATGCTGAAATCCATTTATTAAAGCGAATTGCTGGCGATGAAGTAGAGGTTTTTGAATCAGAATTTTATAACTTTGTGCAAGGTGAAGAGGTAGAGGTAGTTTCGGGTCACCTCACAGGAATGAAAGGTAAAATAGTAGCCCGTGGAGGTAAGTCTAACTTTGTGGTGGACTTAAATACCATAGGCTTCCAATTGAGAATAAAAATAGACTTAGCATTGCTTAGGTCTATTAAGTTAGAGCAGTCGGCATAAGGAGCTATAGTTTCTTAATGTCACATTATATATTGATAAATGAGATTAAGTCCAATGCGACTTATCAACGGCGAAGCCATTTTTAAAAACTTAAATAATTAGCCCAATGAATATTCAAATGGTGGACGTAAAGTCCCAATACCTAAAAATTAAACAAGAAATAGACAACGGTATCCAAGATGTACTGGACACCACTATCTTTATAGGCGGACCTAAGGTCAAAAAGTTTGAAGAAGATTTTGTAAAGTATCTAGGAGTAAAGCATGTGATCCCTTGTGCAAATGGTACGGACGCTTTGCAAATAGCAATGATGGCACTAGATCTCAAGCCTGGTGATGAGGTGATCGTTCCAGCTTTTACTTATGTAGCTACAGCTGAGGTGATTGCACTTTTGCATTTAGTACCTGTGATGGTGGATGTAGACACAGATACTTTTAATATCAACCTAGAAGGATTGAAATCTGCCATTACAAGCAAAACAAAAGCGATCGTTCCAGTGCATCTATATGGTCAAGCTGCTAATATGGAAGAGATCATGAAGATAGCAAACGAGCACAATATCTATGTGATCGAAGATAATGCCCAAGCGATAGGAGCAGATTATCATTTTAGCAATGGTACAACTGCTAAAACGGGAACTATTGGTCACATAGGTTGTACTTCATTTTATCCTTCCAAAAATCTCGGTTGTTACGGTGATGGTGGTGCGATGATGACAAACGATGATGACCTAGCTGTTAAACTCAAAAAAATTGCCAATCATGGTCAGTCGGTCAGATATTATCATGATGTAGTAGGTTGCAATTCAAGACTAGATGCTATTCAGGCCGTAGTTTTAGTGGCAAAGTTGCCTCATTTAGACAGTTACTGTAATGCTAGAAGACAAGTAGCAGACGCCTATGATGCAGCTTTTAGCAATATAGAAGCATTGCTGACACCAGTTAGAGCAACATATAGCACGCATGTCTTTCATCAATATACTTTAAGAGTAACCAATGGCAAACGTGACGAACTGAAGGCCTATCTTGAGGCCAATGGTGTGCCATCTATGATATACTATCCAGTACCGTTGTACAAGCAAGAAGCTTTTGCAGCTAGTGCAAACGGATTAGAGTTTTTAGATAACACGGAGTTATTGTGTCAAGAAGTGATTTCTCTTCCTATTCATACAGAAATGACAGCAGAGGATTTGGATTATATTATTGAAACAGTGAGAAAATTTTTTGGCTAAGCTGCGAGATTGGCGGTTGGCTATCGGCGGTCAAAGGCCGAAAGGTATGGTATCTTAGCGGGACGCTAAGACAAACGAAGCGAAGTTGGCTAAGCACCAAAAGCGAGGCGCCCCAAAAGCAGACAGCAGAAAGCGGAGAGCGGTTTTGCGAAATTCAATCTATAAAACCAAATATTATAAATGAAAATAGCAGTAGTAGGAACAGGGTATGTAGGTCTAGTATCAGGCACATGTTTTGCAGAATCAGGCAATCAAGTCACATGTATCGATATAGATGCTGCCAAAGTAGAAAAAATGAAAAATGGCTATGTGCCGATATATGAGCCAGGGTTGGAGACCTTATTTGAGCGCAATACTCGCCAAGGGAGACTTCATTTTACAACGGATCTAGCCGCTGGAATCAAGGATGCAAAGATTATCTTTCTAGCGTTGCCAACGCCACCAGGAGCAGATGGAGCGGCTGATTTATCATTTGTAATAAAGGTTGCTAAGGATCTTTCAGAAATCATCACTGACTACAAGGTCATCGTAGATAAAAGCACTGTACCAGTGGGAACTGCCGAGATGGTAGCGGCAGTATTGGGCGAGAAGCTGGACAAATCTTTGTTTGATGTTGTTTCTAATCCAGAGTTTTTAAGAGAGGGAGTGGCTGTAGATGACTTCATGAAGCCAGATCGAGTGGTCGTAGGAACCAATAGTGAAAAGGCTATAACGATCATGAATGCGCTCTATGAACCCTTCGTCAGACAAGGCAACCCGATTATATTTATGGACGAGCGAAGTGCCGAGATGACTAAGTATGCAGCCAATTCATATCTAGCAACTAGGATCAGTTTTATGAACGAAATCGCAAATCTATGCAGTCTGTTAGGTGCAGATGTAGATATGGTACGCAAAGGTATGGGATCAGATAGCCGTATCGGAAAGCGATTTTTATTCCCGGGTGTAGGATATGGCGGATCGTGTTTTCCTAAAGATGTACAGGCATTGGCAAAAGCCGCAGCAGAAAGTGCTTACGATTTTAAAATCCTCAATGCAGTGATGCAAGTCAATGAACTGCAGAAGGAGATATTGTCTACCAAGATAATCCGTCACTTTGGTGGTGACCTTACGGGAAGAACCATAGGAGTTTGGGGGTTGGCATTTAAGCCAAATACTGATGACATCAGAGAAGCACCTGCACTCACAATCATAGATAATTTGTTGTCCAATGGGGCCAAAATCAAAACGTATGATCCTGAAGGAATGGATAATATGGCTAAGATTTATGGTGACCGAATCGCTTTTTGTGACAATGAATACGATGCGATAGAGGGAGTAGATGCCTTAGCCATCGTAACAGAGTGGAATGTATTTAGAAATCCTGACTTTGACAGAATGAAAGAACTGATGACCAGTCCTGTCATTTTTGATGGTAGGAATGTCTATGATGTAGAGACGACGAGAGCATTAGGATTCCATTATGACAGTATAGGAAGGTAGAATCTGATTCCGAAATTGTACCAAACTACAAGAAATGCTTAAGTATTTACTTTTAAAAACTATTTCTATTTATAAAATAATATAATTTCACTTGATGAACACTAGAAATATTCTCGTCACTGGAGGTGCAGGATTTATTGGCTCTCATGTAGTCAGACTTTTAGTCACTAAGTATCCAAAAGATACGATTGTCAATTACGATGCACTGACTTATGCAGGCAATCTAGAAAACCTGACGGACATTGACCAAGAACCTAATTACCATTTTGAGCGAGGTGACATCGGTGACGAAAATCGCGTCATGGAAGTGCTGGAGAGGTACAATATTACACACATAGTACATCTGGCGGCTGAGTCTCACGTGGATAGATCTATCATTGACCCGTTGATATTTATCAAAACCAATGTACTAGGCACGGCCAATCTTTTGCTTTGCGCAAAAAAATATTGGGGTGATGACTACACTGGCAAAATGTTTTATCATGTCTCAACGGATGAAGTTTATGGTTCGCTAGAGATGGGTACGGAGATGTTTACTGAGGATACGCATTATGATCCACGCAGTCCATACTCGGCATCCAAGGCGTCTTCGGATCACATGGTGCGAGCATTTTGGCATACGTATCACCTGCCTGTGGTGATCTCTAACTGTAGTAACAATTATGGCCCAAATCACTTTCCTGAGAAGTTGATTCCATTGATGATTAATAATATCATCAACAAAAAACCGCTTCCTGTATATGGCAAAGGTGAGAATGTAAGAGATTGGTTATACGTAGTGGATCATGCTCGAGCGATTGACACGATACTAAGCAGTGGTAAACATGGTGAAACCTACAATATCGGTGGACACAACGAATGGAAAAATATCGATATCATCCATTATTTATGTGATTTGACGGATCGAAAATTAGGAAGGTCTCGTGGTGAAAGTGCACTATTGATTACCTTCGTCAAGGACAGGGCAGGACATGATTTGAGATATGCCATCGACGCTACCAAGATAGAGCGAGAGTTAGGGTGGATACCAGAAGAAACTTTTGAGACGGGCATAGAGAAAACAGTAGATTGGTATTTTGCCAATGAAGAATGGCTGCGCAACGTGACCTCGGGAGCTTACCAAGCCTATTATGAAGCACATTATGATTAAGAATGTGAGTGATAGATTAGAAAACATCGAAACTAGGTTTGGAAGCAAGGTGTAACGATCCTTATTGACAGAGGTATTTGAGTTTTTGGAAAAAAGGAGTAGCTATAAAGGGGATTTCAAAAACCAATATCATAACAAAGATGTTCAGATAGAGCTTTTAGATAAATATATAAAGTCTTAGGATTTATATATTGATGACTTACAATTTTCCATTTATTTGGATAAAGGGACGGAGCAAAAAGTTTTTTTGATCAATCACCAAGTAAAGAAATATATGTTTTCTCAAGGTTTTGAATTGAAAAAGAGAAATGATTACTTACATTCAGGATTAGGCATTATTGTTGAAGATCTGCATGAGGAGAACGTATTGATCAGAGATAATACTTTATTTTTTATAGATACAGTTATATATTTAAAATGAGCAACAAGCATCAAAAAGACTATAAACCATTCAGTGATTTGGTTGAAAAACATTGAAAAGTAAAAGCAGCTATGCCTAAGGTCAAGTTAGAAGAGGCAAGTGCAATCGTCAAATGGCTAAAGAACGGAAGAGCAGATAAAAAACAACGGCCTATCATTGCCGATTAAAATAAGCAAAACACACCAGAGTAAATAGAAGAGAATGTCAGAAATAAATACGCACAAAGAATACAACAACGTCCCCAGTACTTACGAGGATGACGAGATCACGCTCAAAGAATTGATAGAGAAGATTCTCGAATTTTGGCGTGAGATATGGTCCAAAAAATGGTGGATCATTCTGGCAGCTATTCCATTTATGGCTTATTTTGGCTATAATGCAAAGAATACCAAACTGCTATATCAAGCTAATCTTACCTATTCGCTCAATGAGGGAGGCGGAGGCGGAGGTGCTCTAGGCGGACTACTTGGTTCATTTGGACTAGGCAAAGGAGGAAAAGTAAACCTCGAGCGAATCGTTGCACTATCTAAATCTAGGAGAATAATCCAACCTGTGCTTTTCCAAAAAATAACCCTTGATACGCTCGATGGAAAGGAAGATTACATCGCAAATCACCTTATAATCCTGCAAGAATTTGATAAGCTGTGGATGAAGACAAATCCTACATTTGAAAATTTTAGGTTTACGACAGATGACATTGAGAAGTTTGACCGAACGGCACTTTCGGCATTCAAAATGCTACATGGACAAATGATCGGGGGGGAAGGCGTGGTTGACCCTATCTTTACCAATACCTTTAATGAAGATACGGGCATCATGACCATCAGTGGCAATACAGTGGATGAGGAATTGTCTATAGATATTACAAATTTGATCTTTGCCAACCTGAAAGAGTATTACCTCAAAACTAACACTAATTCTAGCAAGAATACTTTTGAGTTTGTGCAAGCTAAGACGGATTCCATATATCAAAGAATGACTTCAAAAGAGTACCAACTCTCTAAGTTTAACGATTCACATCGCAACCTTTCTGATCCTAATCTCTTGACTCAGCGCAAACTCATGGAAACAGAATTGCTCAAACTAAAGACCATGTATGCAGAAGCAACCAAAAACTACGAAGTAGCAGACTTTAGCCTCGAGGCGAGTACTCCTGACATATCTATTATAGACTCTCCCATACCTCCTATTTCGCCGAAAGGCGCATCATTGTTGATTTCATTGATCAAAGGTGCCTTTTTGGGTGGAATGCTGGCATTGACAATCATTATAGGAAGGAAGATAGTCGTGGATGCGATGCGCAATTAAATTTTTAAATTATATAATATGAACCCACTCAACTATTTTGTACACGAATCATCTTACGTAGATCAGCCGTGTACTATTGGTCTAGGTACTAAGATTTGGCATTTTAGTCACATCATGCCAGACTGTACGATAGGTGACAACTGCAATATAGGTCAGAATGTCGTTATCTCAAGTGGAGTCACCTTGGGCAATAATGTCAAGATCCAAAACAATGTATCTGTTTATACGGGTGTGACCTGCGATGATGACGTATTTCTTGGGCCGTCATGTGTATTTACTAATGTCACCAATCCTAGGAGTGCGGTCAACCGTCGTGGCGAATACGCTAAAACTCATGTGGGCAAAGGTGCAACCATCGGTGCTAATGCTACTATAGTTTGTGGACATGACATCGGTAAATTTGCTTTTATAGCAGCAGGATCTGTAGTTACTAAGACCGTTCCCAGTTATGCATTAGTGATGGGCAATCCTGCTAGAATCGTAGGTTGGATGAGTGAGTATGGACACAGGCTGTACTTCGATGAGCAAAACCAAGCGATCTGTATTGAGTCTCAACAAGTCTATGTCATCGAAGACAATGAAGTTAAAAGGATAAAATAACTTCAACTTTCATTATATAAAAACGTATATTTTT
>Ga0335395_10000319_pt1 | contig 30682 bp, 26 predicted proteins | sample MAT02_FD_205744 | JGI IMG/M metagenome (GOLD analysis project Ga0335395, IMG submission 205744) | Freshwater microbial communities from Lake Fryxell liftoff mats and glacier meltwater in Antarctica - MAT-02 (spades assembly) (version 2) ... | reverse complement strand
TGTGAACGCCCATCGGGTCGAGATTCTCGATCGAGCAAATAATCACTACATTATCTGCCAAATCCCGCATCACTTCCAGTTCGTACTCTTTCCAACCGATCAAAGATTGTTCGATCAAGATTTGCGATACGGGACTCGCGTCAACACCACCTTGGGCCATTTCTTCAAACTCTTCTTGATTGTAAGAAATGCCGCCTCCCGTCCCGCCCATTGTAAAAGCCGGACGGATAATTAACGGATAACTGCCGATTTGGTGGCCGATTGCTTTGGCTTCGTCGAGATTGTTGGCAATTCCCGAAGGACAAACTGCGACACCGATTCGCGCCATCGCTTCCTTAAATAACAGCCTGTCTTCTGCCATTTCAATGGCTGGCAATTTAGCACCAATTAACTCGACGTTGTACTTTTCCAAAACGCCATTTTTAGCGAGTGCAACGGCTAAATTCAGCGCCGTTTGACCGCCCATTGTCGGTAAAATTGCTTGAGGTCTTTCTTGGGCGATGATTTGTTCGAGGATGACTGGGGTTAGAGGTTCGATGTAAATGCGATCGGCCGTTTCGGGATCGGTCATAATTGTGGCCGGGTTGGAATTCACCAACACTACTTCATAACCTTCTTCTCGCAAAGCTTTGCAAGCTTGCGTCCCCGAATAGTCAAATTCGCACGCTTGGCCAATGACAATTGGGCCGGAACCAATGAGAAGAATCTTTTTTAAGTCTTGGCGACGGGGCATAGGTTCGTAATTGGTAATTGGACGAGATTGAGGATACATTTGATATTTTGCATCGCTCTTAGAAACAGGCTTTTTAAGCTGTTCCACCAAAAGCTTACTCAAAACAGCGCAAGTTTTGTTGTTAATTTGAAATTGTGCACCATTATCAGCATTTTGGAAGCGGAACCTCGCGAATGCGGTTGGCAGATACTGCCAGCTAAGGAGAAATATTGATTGAAAAATGGTGCAGTCGATCGCTAAATCCAGACTATTTTAAGTGTTGCGGTCGAATCGTGTTCTAAAATACACAATCGGTGTCTGGTGCGCGATCGATCGCGCAAGTTGCAGCAGCAGGGCTAGTCAGAAACCTGGTTTCGGTGTGCAATGCGTCCGGGAATATTAAATTTTCCTGAGAGTTTAATCGGCGCAGCCTACAAATTTCACCGATGCTAGTAGGGTGTGCGGGGCGCACCGCCATCACTCTCCGGGTACGCAGTCAACCGGTGTGCGGGGCGCACCCTACCATTTTCCCATCTCTCTAGCCTCGCCCGCGACTTGTCCGAATAGCGCAGCCGAAGCAAGGAAGCCGCAGCCAGCCCTCTCCTCTGGCTCCATCGAATCTGCTTAGATCGGGGAATGCGCCGAGTAAGAGGTAAAATATAAAATCGTTCCCAAAGCTTAAAATCCAAAATCTCAAACACAGATATGCCTAGAACTCCTAGCGAATATTCAGTGCACCTGCTGCTTGAGGGCGGCCACCGCGAAGAAATCCGTTTTGCAACCCTGCAAGATTTTCAACAGTGGTATAAAACTCTGGTTCCCAAACAAGATTCGTCAGAATTTGTCAATGTCCCGATCAAAAATATTCAAGGCGAATACATGGTAATTCGGCCTAGCAGCATTCTCGGAATTCGGGTAGAACCGATGTTTAGTTCTAGTATCGAACGATACGAAGAATAAGAAAAATTATTAAGTGATTGGGGAAAATTGGAAATTGATCAAGATTGTTCGCTATCAATTATTGACGATCGCGTGTTGTGTTTTGGCGATCGCTTTTTCGGGGCCCGCCGTTGCAGTTCCGTCGCTGCAACCGGTTAGTATAAATCAATTGCAGGCGACCGAGTTGGAGTCGATCGGGCTTGACGCTCAAATCTGGGGCGAAAATGGCCAACCGGGCGATCGCCAATTGCTGTTAAAGTCGATCGACAACAGCCTCCGCTATCTCAATACATCAGCCGCCGCAAGTGCTTACAGCCGCTATCCAGTATCGGGAATTACGCGCGATCGAGTCCGCCGTTCCCTCGATCGATTCCGCCAATTAGTAGTCAGTTCCACTACACCAGCACAACTCCAAGAATCTGTCAAGCGGGAATTTGTTTTTTACAAGTCGATCGGCAAAGACGGCAAAGGGACAGTGGCATTTACCGGTTATTTCGAGCCGACTTATGCAGCATCTCGCACGCCTAATTCCGAATTCCGTTATCCCCTGTACCGGGTGCCGCCAAGCCTCGGTTCTTGGTCGAAACCTCACCCGACTAGATTGGATTTGGAAGGTGCAGATGCTTTGCAGGGAAACAAAGGATTGCTGCGGGGATTAGAATTAGTTTGGTTGCGCGATCGATTCCAAGCATTTCTCGTCCACGTCCAAGGTTCCGCGAAGTTGCAGCTAACAGATGGCGGCGTGATGACAGTGGGTTTTGCGGGCAAAACCAGTCAGAGTTATACAGGTGTCGGGCGAGAATTAGTTAAGGACGGCAAGTTTACTTTAGAACAGCTAACATTGCCCAAACTAACCGCATATTTCACCAATTTTCCCGCAGATATGGACAAGTATTTGCCGAAGAATCAAAGCTTTGTGTTCTTCCGGGATACTAACGGAGCACCTGCTACTGGCAGCATTGGAGTGCCGGTAACTGCCGAAAGGTCGATCGCCACAGATAAAGCTTTAATGCCCCCCGGCGCGCTAGCATTAATTAGCACCAAATTGCCTTATCCAAATGCGGCGGGAAAACTCGAACAAAATGCCGTGAATCGGTATGTTTTGGATCAGGATACGGGCGGTGCAATTAAAGGCGCGGGGAGAGTTGATGTATTTATGGGAACCGGAAATTTGGCGGGGGATCGCGCGGGTTATATCAACTCAACAGGAGAACTGTATTATCCGCTTTTAAAGTAGATTAATAGTCTTCTCCTGTGTAATTGCTCGTTACCAGGCTCTGCCTGGTAATGCAGATCCGGAGGCTCTGCCTCCTTCTATCTCGCCACTTTGCTCGTTCCCAGGCTCTGCCTAGTAATGCAGATCCGGAGGCTCTGCCTCCTTCTATCTCGCCACTTACAGGAGAGAGGAGTGTAGGAGGTGCTGGGTGCATCTCAGTTTTGCATTTGTAGTGCGAGCGTCCCCGCTCGCGTGCTTTACACAGCACGCGAGCGGGGACGCTCGCACTGTAAAAAAACATCATTTTTGCGAAAATGAGATGCTCCCGGAGGTGCTTAAGTTATTAAGTTTTCGATCCTCAAACAGTCACGGGCTTTTCTTTAAATACGTCACTTTATTATTTTCATCAATGCGTATGTATTCTAACCGTTGAAGTTCCACGATAATTCTTTCTTGTTCAACCTCAGAAATGCCACCTTGAAACTGAAACATAGCATCGATCGAATTCTGAAGGGTACTTCTTCGGGTTGGCTTTAACTTGATAATCCTTTCAAAAACATATTGAATTATGTCAGAGTTATTTTGAGTTGGTAAAGAGTCTTTACAATTCCCTGCAATTCGGTGTTGGGGGTTTTGACTTTCCTCTTCTTTTCTGGCTAGCTGGATCAGCATTTGAGCCAAACGCAACTTTTCCCTGTATCCAAGCTGCTGGCACAAGCCAGCGATCTCATCATAGTTCATGACCAATTTTGGTGTGTTAGCTTAATCAAGATCGGTCATATTTTACCATATTTAACCAGTTGTTTCTGCTTCGGGTAGATCGATTAAATTCAACTCGCAAATAAAACCTCGTGGGAGCATCTCAGTTTTGCATTTATAGTGCGAGCGTCCCCGCTCGCGAGTACAATACGCGAGCGGGGACGCTCGCACTACAATAAAAGAACCCCGCGCCGTTTCCCAGCGGAAATCGCGTACAATTTAGCCCAATACGGTTCACTTAACACTATTTATACCCCGGAGATCCCCCTAAATCCCCCTTAAAAAGGGGGACTTTGAGAGGTTTCTTGTCCCCCCCTTTTTAAGGGGGGTTAGGGGGGATCGTCTTAAGTGAACCGTATTGCAATTTAGCCAACAATTAAGACAAAGCCGAGCAATTTTTGGGTTTTATTAATTCATTTTCCCACACCAGCCGGCTGCTGACGATTTCGCACTTCCAGATAAATCAACAAAGCATTAACATCAGCCGGATTCACCCCGCCAATTCTCGCCGCTTGGCCAATAGTCAACGGCTTGATTTTAGTCAACTTTTCCCGCGACTCCTTCGAGAGAGTTGTAATTGCCATATAATCCAAATCCCCAGGCAATTGGCGGCGTTCGTGTTTTGCAATGTCATCAATTTGATTTTGCTGTCTTTGCAAATAACCGGAATATTTGAGGTCAATTTCTACACCATTTTTCTCGGCTAATTGTAGACTGGAATCACCTAAATTGTAACGTTCCAAATCGACATAATGAAAACCGGGACGGCGCAGCAAATCAGCGAGAGTAATTGAACCTTTAATCACTTGTTGGGTGTCGGAAAAAATTTGCTTCCCAACTTCTTCGTGCTCTTTCACGCGAGTCGAGTACAAACGGGCTTTTTCCGCGACAATATTAGCTTTTTTGCGCTCAAATAACTCCCAGCGGCGATCGCAAATTAAGCCGATTTCCCGTCCTAGCGGAGTCAAGCGTTGGTCGGCATTGTCCGATCGCAATAATAACCGATATTCCGATCGCGAAGTCAACATCCGGTAAGGTTCCCGCAAATCCTTCGTGCACAAATCATCAATCAAAGTACCGATATAACTTTGCTCGCGAGGAAACACAATCATCTCCTGATTTTTCGCAAACCGAGCCGCATTAATCCCCGCCACAATCCCCTGTGCAGCCGCCTCCTCATATCCAGTCGTACCGTTCACCTGACCCGCGCAAAACAGCCCTTCAATCTTCTTAGTCATCAGCGTTGGAAAACACTGAGTAGCCGGCAAATAATCGTACTCCACAGCATAAGCAGGGCGCATCATCTCGCACTTTTCCAAACCCGGAAGAGTCCGCAGCATTTGCAATTGCAAACTTTCCGGTAAACCAGTCGAAAATCCTTGGATATAAAGTTCAGGAATATCCCTACCTTCCGGTTCAATAAAAATCTGGTGGCTTTCCTTATCTGCAAACCGCACAATCTTATCTTCAATACTCGGACAATAGCGCGGCCCCTTCGCATCAACCCAGCCGCCGTAAACCGGAGAAAGGTGCAGATTGTCTCTAATTAACTGGTGAGTTTCTGGCGTAGTTCGAGTCAAATAACAAGGCATTTGTTCGCGTTCCACCCAAACTTCGGGATCGAAACTAAACCAACCAACTTCTGCATCTCCCGGCTGCGGTTCCAGATTGGTATAATCGAGAGTCCGCTTGTCAACTCTTGCCGGAGTTCCTGTTTTCAAGCGTCCGGTTTCAAAGCCCAAACGGTTGAGAGTTTCTGTCAAACCAACGGCGGCAAATTCTCCGGCGCGTCCGGCCGGCATCGACTTGTTGCCAACCCAAATTGTGCCGCCGAGAAATGTGCCAGTGGTGAGAATTACGGCTTTGCATTCAAAGGCAACGCCGAAGTATGTTTCAACGCCGATAATTTCTTCGTTTTTGCCCAAAACCAAGTCTGTAACCATCGCTTCCCGGATGGTCAAATTCTCTTGATTTTCGACAATATTATTCATCACAGCGGCGTATTCCCGCTTGTCTGTCTGTGCTCTCAGCGCCCAAACTGCGGGGCCTCGCGAAGAGTTGAGGATGCGTTTTTGTAGATAAGTGCGATCGGCCATTTTACCGATTTCGCCGCCCAAGGCATCCACTTCGTTAGTAAGTTGAGTTTTCGCGGGCCCGCCGACGGCTGGATTGCATGGTTGCCACGCGATTTTGTCGAGGTTGAGGGTGAGTAAAAGCGTGCGGCATCCGAGGCGAGATGTGGCGAGGGCGGCTTCGCAGCCCGAGTGTCCGCCACCTACTACGATGATGTCGAAACTGTCTTGAAATTCTACTGGGGTTTGTGCAGTCATTCGATTTTAGATTTTAGATTTTAGATTTTAGATTTTAGATTGAATAGGTGACTCCACGGATTAATCTGAGGGCTTGTATCCTGGATATTTGCGATCAAAATATAAGCGCAGGTGAGAGATGGGGTTTTAGTCTTGTCTTTATTCTAGTATAACTTACAGGCTAAAAAACACTTATAATGTAGCGTTTATGTCAAAAAATTACCATAAGGCAAGATGACAATTTTATTTTACGTTGATGAGGGTGGCACTGGCTGGAAAGATATGGAGACAAATTTCTTTTTTTTAGCTAGCTTTGCTATTCATGTCCAGCACTGGTCACAAATGGAAAGAGAAGTTTCAGCACTTAAAAAGGAACTATTTAGTGGGAAGGAACCTGAAGACTGGGAACTTAAGGGGCGCGATATTTGGCAAGGTGTGGGTTCATTTAAGACTTTTCAAAGGGAATTCCGTCTTCGAGCGTTCAAGAAAGTTTCAGAAACTATAAGCCACCTAAGCTGTTCCACATTTAAACTGCATTATTTGTGGTCTATACCCGATACTGTAAGGGGTTCAGGCAAGAAATTTAAATGACTAACAGCTTACCTTGTCATATATTCGCTGTTCAAGTCAACAAAAAAAGATTGCGCGAGACCAGCGAAGATATTAAAGATGAAACTGGTTTGTATCGCTTAAGTTTTACTCAATTATTAGAGCAGCTAGATGCTTATCTAAATGAACATAACGACACTGGAATATTACTTATGGATTCGCGCTCAACTCAGCATACCAGTATTCAGGATGGGAGATTGATCAGAGTGTATCGAGATTGGAGGTCACAAACAAAATCTTCTAATTTTGTGGAACTACCTTTGTTTGGCTTCTCAGCATTTTACACTGGTTTGCAGCTAGCAGATTATGTGGTGTACTTGATCGATCGTAGTTCAAAGGAAGCAGGGACAGCCAGTGGCAATACCGAATTGGAGGAAGCATTCAATCTGCTTGAGCCGAAAATACAGTTGTTAAAAATTCCTATTCTCCCGCCTAAAATTAACTTTGAATACCGCTAAAATGAAGGGTAAGTTTAAATGCGAATCCACGACTATTATAGTCGTGGATTTCGCCATGATTGAGAGCTTAACCCTCTTTTAAAAGGGGCTTAAAATAACTCTCTACGCCTTGGCAGGGCGTTATTTTGGTAGTGATGGTATGATTATTAAATCATGTTTAAGGTTGACAGGCGCACGGTATCTCAACCGTACCATAACTCCCCGTGCAGTTCGGGGCACCTTGTCTCTGACAGGCGCACGGCATTGCAACCGTACCATACCTCCCCGTGCAGTTCGGGGTACCTATCATTTAATATCATTATATAGTACGATAAAAGGTTTTGTCAAATATCGAACTGTCATAATTGAGGTAAACTAATCCAGAGCTCAGCCATGCGATCGCCCGTAACATCCACCACGATCGATCGCCCTCAACACAACCATCTGCGCTATAACAACAAATAATTAACAACCGTACACAGCAAATGAAATATTTTTTCTTATCCGACGGCTGGAAAGTCGGGCGCGTCTGGGGGGTTGGCGGCGAGTGGACAGCCGCCGCCTGGAGACGACAGCCGGATATCCAACAGCTCAACCTCTGCCTTTCCGATCGAAATGAAAAAATGTGGCTCTACCGCGTAGAAGACGCTGTACTCATGGTAGAAGTCCAACCCGGAGCCCCTCTCGATCCGGCAGATCCGGGAAAAAATATTGGCAACGTCACCCTTACCAGACTCATCGATGCCGAGCAAGTTCTCGAACGCCTCGGGGCGATCGCCGCCCGTTGCTCGATCGACAGTCCACAATTAATGTAATGTCGAACATATTGCAATCGGTTCTAACACTAGATACACTTCTTTAAATAACTTTCATTTTTATACCTCCTCCTGTGAAGGTAGAAAGGATTCGGCAAAAGACAGAATTTAAACCCCGGACATCACCGCTCGGGATGGAAAATCTGAATTTTCCGTCAAAATGACATCATCACTTACACCTTGGAGAACCGCAGTCAATGGGACTACCCTGGTATCGCGTACACACAGTCGTCTTAAATGACCCAGGCCGATTGATTTCTGTACACTTAATGCACACTGCCCTCGTGGCAGGTTGGGCCGGCTCGATGGCCCTTTACGAACTAGCAATTTTCGATCCCTCAGACAACGTTCTGAACCCGATGTGGCGTCAAGGGATGTTCGTGCTGCCCTTCATGACTCGCTTGGGAGTCACCGGTTCTTGGAACGGTTGGAGCGTCACGGGCGAAGGTAACGTCGATCCTGGCTACTGGTCTTTTGAAGGCGTTGCGATCGCTCACATCATCCTCTCTGGTTTACTGTTCTTAGCAGCAGTCTGGCACTGGGTATTCTGGGACTTGGAGCTCTTCAGAGACTCCCGCACCGGCGAACCAGCCCTCGACTTGCCAAAAATGTTTGGCATTCACCTGTTCCTCTCCGGCTTGCTCTGCTTCGGCTTCGGCGCATTTCACCTTTCGGGACTTTTCGGCCCGGGAATGTGGGTGTCCGACCCCTACGGCCTGACCGGTCACGTCCAGGCAGTGGCGCCTTCTTGGGGCCCTGAAGGCTTCGATCCGTTCAATCCGGGCGGCATCGTGGCTCACCACATTGCAGCGGGCGTAGTCGGCGTAATTGCCGGTTTGTTCCACTTGAGCGTGCGGCCGCCAGAACGTCTTTACAAAGCCCTGCGGATGGGGAATATCGAAACTGTACTTTCTAGCAGTATCGCTGCTGTGTTCTTCGCGGCCTTTGTGGTTGCGGGTACGATGTGGTACGGTTCTGCTGCTACTCCGATCGAACTTTTTGGCCCGACTCGCTATCAGTGGGATAGCAACTATTTCCAACAAGAAATCGATCGCAGAGCTCAAGCTAGCTTAGCCTCCGGCCAAAGCTTCCAACAAGCTTACGAGCGAATTCCCGAAAAATTGGCTTTCTACGACTACGTGGGCAACTCTCCGGCTAAAGGCGGTTTGTTCCGCGCTGGCCCGATGGTCAACGGCGACGGTATCGCGAAAACCTGGCTCGGCCATGCAGTATTTACTGACAGTGAAGGTCGGGTATTGTCGGTGCGCCGCCTCCCGAACTTCTTTGAAACTTTCCCAGTCATTTTGACGGACAAAGATGGAGTCGTTCGCGCTGACATCCCCTTCCGCCGCGCTGAATCAAAATACAGCTTTGAACAAACGGGAGTTACTGTCAGCTTTTACGGTGGCGAATTTGACGGTCAAACCTTTGATAATCCTCTAGATGTTAAGAGGTTTGCTCTCGCCTCCCAAAAGGGTGAACTCTTTGAATTCGATCGCGAAACCTTGAATTCAGACGGTGTTTACCGCACTTCGACTCGCGGTTGGTTCACTTTCGGACACGCTTGCTTTGCTTTGCTGTTCTTCTTCGGCCATATCTGGCACGGTTCTCGGACAATCTTCCGCGACGTGTTTGCTGGAGTTGAGGCTGACTTGGAAGAGCAAGTCGAGTGGGGCTTGTTCCAAAAATTGGGCGACGTGACCACAAGAAGAGAAGAATCTATCTAGTTTTCGCTAGCCCCACGGGCACGCCGGAAACTTCCCCGGTACACAAAACCCGGTTTCTTGAAGAAACCGGGTTTTTTTAGTTAAAAATAAAACCAGCAATTAAGATAAAATAAGACTGCAAGGGAAGATAGGGAAAATTTAACATGGAAAGCGTTGCTTACATTTTGATTCTGGCTTTAGCTTTAGGTGTACTATTTTTTGCGATCGCCTTTCGGGAACCACCCCGGATTGGCAAATAATTAGCCATACGGCGGCAGCCTTTCGTCGTGTCAACAATGGCCTAAAAACCTTTGTATCTCTTGTTTATAGCTGAGTCTAGATCCCCCTAAATCCCCCTTTAAAAGGGGGACTTTGAGAGAATTTCCGCCCCCTGGATAGTCGGGGGACTTTGAGATATTCCGGTTCCCCCCTTCTTAATGGGGGCTAGGGGGGATCAGCCCCAGTCAACAAACAGCAGACTGATACTACGTTCGCAGCTTAACTTGACACACATACTCACCGCTGTATCCTGAGTAATTTTTCTAGTCCCGTCATTCATCTAACCGCGTGGTCTGATGAATGGCAATTTGCTGGCAACGCCTGTTACAATCAGCAATCATGCGCTGTTCCTCCTGCCAACATACAAATAGTCGCGTTCTCGAATCGCGTTCAGCCGAATCAGGTCAAAGCATCCGTCGGCGGCGCGAGTGTTTGAGATGCCAGCACCGCTTCACAACTTACGAACGCATAGAATTTGTGCCGATTACAGTGATCAAGCGGGACGGCAAGCGCGAATCTTTTGACAGGTCAAAATTAGTCAGGGGACTGGTTCGGGCCTGCGAAAAAACCGGTTTGTCCTCCGGGCAGCTAGAAACTCTGGCAGAAGAAATTGAAGCGCAACTCCAAGGTCGATCGATCCGAGAACTCGCCAGCTCAGACATTGGGGAACTGGTATTGTTGCACCTGCGACCGTTGAGCGAAGTCGCTTACGTCCGCTTTGCCTCGGTATATCGGCAGTTTCGAGGTATCAGAGATTTTGTAGATACCCTAAATCACCTTCAAAATCCGCTCAACGAAGCTCTAGAGCCAGAAAATCAGCCGGATTTTGATGAAGATTCGCTTGAGGGCGATCGAGTCGATCGAGAAAGCCCCGCATCCTGCGCTACTGGCAGCTAAACTCCCTTAAATTAATTTATAAAGCAGTATGCAGGTAAGTTATAATGATTTACTTGACTCTGAATGTTACGATTAAACGTTTTAACGTAGAGTTTGCACAAATAGCAGTGGCAAGCCCGGATGCAAAGTTGCACCAGGCAAAAGTTAGCAAAAACTGACTTTAGTAAAAGATTTTGCAAGAAGTTAACCGCTTTTTCACCAAAATCTCTAATATTTGCCGGCACAAACGAAAAACATGAAGGAGAGAAATCCTAGGAAACTATTCGCATGGTCAATCTCAAAACCACAGTCAAAGACATCGGCTTTACTCACGAGGATTTTGCAGCCCTACTTGATAAATATGACTATCACTTTAGCCCGGGCGATGTAGTAGCCGGTACAGTTTTTAGTATAGAACCCAGGGGCGCTCTGATTGATATCGGTGCTAAAACAGCAGCGTACATTCCCATTCAGGAAATGTCGATCAATCGAGTGGAAAGCCCTGAAGAGGTATTGCAATCAAACGAAACCAGAGAATTTTTCATCCTCACCGATGAAAATGAAGACGGACAATTAACCCTGTCCATCCGGCGCATCGAGTATATGCGGGCCTGGGAAAGAGTGCGACAACTGCAAGCAGAAGATGCCACGGTGCGATCGCAAGTATTTGCCACCAACCGCGGTGGCGCACTCGTCAGAATTGAAGGGTTGCGAGGCTTTATTCCCGGTTCTCACATCAGTACCCGCAAACCGAAGGAAGAATTAGTCGCCGAAGAATTACCATTAAAATTCTTAGAGGTAGACGAAGACCGCAACCGCCTAGTGTTGAGCCATCGTCGCGCCTTAGTCGAACGGAAGATGAACCGCCTCGAAGTCGGGGAAGTCGTCATCGGTACAGTGCGTGGTATCAAGCCCTACGGTGCCTTTATCGACATCGGCGGAGTCAGCGGCTTGCTGCACATCTCAGAAATTTCGCACGATCACATCGATACGCCTCATAGCGTCTTCAATGTCAACGACGAAGTGAAAGTGATGATCATTGACTTGGACGCTGAGAGAGGCCGGATTTCTCTCTCCACCAAGCAGTTGGAACCCGAACCGGGCGCGATGGTCAAAAATCGCGAATTGGTTTATGAAAAAGCTGAGGAAATGGCAGCTAAGTTCCGCGAAAAAATGCTCGCTCAAAAGCAAGCTAAAGCAGGCATAGACATTCCAGCAGACTCAACAGATGCCTTGGAGCTCTCCGACGAAATACTCGAAGACGTACCCTCAGCAATGGAAGAGGACGTGCCGGAGGTAGCAGCCGAAGCAGCACCCGAAGCCGCAGCCGAAGCAGCACCCGAAGCAGTAGAGGAAGCAGCACCCGAAGCAGCACCCGAAGCAGTAGAGGAAGCAGCACCCGAAGCCGCAGCCGAAGCCGCACCCGAAGCAGCAGCCGAAGCAGCACCCGAAGCAGTAGAGGAAGCAGCACCCGAAGCAGCACCCGAAGCAGTAGAGGAAGCAGCACCCGAAGCAGTATTAGATGCAGTAGAGGAAGAAATCCCTGCTGCGACTGTCGAATAACATCGCAGTCACCGTTACAAAAAGAGGGATTATCCCTCTTTTTTTTGCTTCAACGTCGCAATTACCAGTTATATCGTGTCCAGTCGATTGGCATATCTAAGATTTGGTTCGTAGTGCGGACTTTAGTCCGCAATCAAGCAAGCGGACTAAAGTCCGCACTACGAACCGTTTTTGTTACGTTAATCGATCGTCCAAGATATGATTAATATCAAATCCGGTGACAACAGAATTATCTAGCGCCATCGAGAACCCGCGGCCTCACTCGACTCTTCCCCGACAGCACCCTCGACAATTCAAATATATAATTCCGATGCAGCCGGAAACGATACGAGCTAAACCAACATCGCCATCGATTCGCATTTGAGATTAACCATCTCCTGCGGGTATGCGGACAGTAAAAATTGACCCTTTTCCCTCCTCACTTTCCACCAAAATCTCCCCGCCCATCATCTGACAGTAATGGCGGCTAATTGTGAGTCCCAATCCAGTGCCGCCGTACTTGCGCGTCGTCGAACAATCAGCTTGCACGAAGGCTTCAAACAATTTGTACTGCTGTTCCTCAGACATTCCAATGCCAGTATCTTGAACTCGAAAACAAATCCAATCCGATGCTTCAGCACTAGCAATTGGACAAGCAATCGAGCCTGTAGCAATTGAATTTTCAACACCCGACAGCTTAACTGCCTTAAATTTTCCGGTTCCATCAATGCGGCTGACGCTAATTTTTACCAGACCGTTTTTGGTAAACTTAGCAGCATTGCTCAGCAGATGCTGCAGCACTTTCCGCAGTTTTCCAAAATCTGCGTGCATTGTGCCGACAGTTTGACTATCGCACTCTATTTCTAAAACATTGCCATTCTTTTTTGCCGACAATTTAGTCGCAATCTCCACATGATCAACCAGGGATGCAATGTCAAATTCTTCGATGTCTAGTTTCTCCCCCCCCACTTGAATTTTAGACAAATCGAGGATATCGTTAACCAAACATAGCAAGTGCATACCGGCATTTTGAATCTTGTGTAAGTCGGGAACAAAATCCTCTCCTTCAAGCTCTGCCGCCTCTTCTAAAAGTAGTTGACTGTAGCCGATAATCGCATTTAAAGGCGTCCGCAACTCGTGGCTCATATTTGCTAAAAATTGGCTTTTGGCAGTGCTAGCAACTAAAGCCTCTTCCTTAGCTTGTTCCAATTCTTTTGTATGTTCCGAAACTCGCTCGATTAGGTGATTGAGAGACATAGCTAATGAGCCTATTTCGTCTTGTCCGGTGACTGGTGCTCGCAAATCAAAATTTGACTCTGCAGCTACTTGTTCGGCCACCTGAGTGACGCTGATGACTGGTTTGGCGATCGCCCGACTGGTGCGGTAAGCCACCACTCCCGCCACTGCTACCGACAGCAGCATACTAATCATAATTATGCCCTTTTCGATGCCTTGAGCGTCCTCCATCACTGCACCGCCTTGCCGCTCTTGCTGCTGGGCAATATCGAGGATTTTGCTCACTTCCTGAAGGTTGCCTTCGAGCTGTTTTGCACCTTCTCCGCTTTCTGTCGCCAACAATTTTCTGGCTGACTCTATCTCGCGAGGCGACAGTTGCGATTGCTGGATTTGCTGCAAAATTAAAGAGAGAGTATCGGCGTAGGATTCTAAATTTTCCGTGCAATCTTGCAGTAAAGTTTTGAGAACTTCCGGCTTTGCCGCCAGCCATGCAGGTTGGCTACCTGCAAATTTTTCTATATCCAGCCGCAGGTTTTTTGCTTTGACAATACTGTTAAAAAACTGCTTTTTTTGAAGTTCCAGCTTGGCGGAATTATCTACAAAAGAATCTAGCTGTGCTCCCTGCAATTGTGCCGCTAGGGCTGCATCTTTAAAATTGCCCAGCAATTGCGCTTGTACGTGAGCGTCATTGAGCTGTTTTAATCCTTTTCCTTGGTAGTAGTCGGCAATCACCAGTCCGCTCATGGAGCCAATAAAGCCAATTCCTATTGCTAGTAAATACCCGAAACCAATTTTTTGATGGATGGGCAAACCCCCAATTTTAGATGGCAAGATTTTGTTGAATTTGAAGGAAAATTTTTCTACTAAATCCTGGCTGCATGAGTTTTGATTTGCGGTTTCTACAGAAGCCATTTGTTCGGAAATAAAAAGTGGCATCAGCTTACCTGCATTGCTATTTTGGGGGTTAAATTTTTGCGTTGCTACAGGTTTTGCCTGCTGGTTTAATGCTTCTAACTCTGGATTTGACTCGCCGTTACCGAACCAATCCGCAATCGAAAATTTTTCTCCGTTCCCTGTTTTTTTGAGCAAGTTAATTCTTGACATATGCAACCGCTGTATTGTGTTAAAATCTACCACGCTCTTAAGTTTTCCAAACGGAAAAGCTTGTGGGTTTTCTAGCAGACATCTGTGAAAAAGTATCTTTCACTCTTGTCGAGTCAAAAGATCAACTTAAATTCGGTTGATGTCTAATAAATCATTAGGCTGTTGATGGCTGTTGCCAAATTACTTGTTCGACTTGTCAAAGTCTGCTACAGGCAAAAAATGAAATATTTATCCCGGCAGTGAATTATCGCCACAGGGAATATTACAGACAGAAAATTCTGTCTGATGAGTTTTGCTTGTGAAATGTCCAAAGCTGATATTGTCTGTTGACAATGCACCCGATTCCTCAGCTTTGGAGTTTTGCTGTCAGCAATGCGATGATTGCTTGACGGTTTTTGTTCAGCATCCGACGACTTCGTACTACAGACTGTCACAAATGCGGCTGCCGATCGCACTTTTGCACCCTGGGGCGATGGCTTACGCCTCGCTACGCTACGACTTTTGGCACTGTGGCCACGCTTTCGAGCAGTCTGAGGCAAATATCATGCAAGTCAAGTATAGCTTTTTGGGTACCGGTTCCGCTGTCTGGGAAGACACAAAGCCTTAGTATTGCTAAGTGAGAGCAATTTACTGTGCTTTGCAAGCCACCAAATCACTCTCTGAGCGATGATGGATTTATTGGCGCGAGATTGCCCGTGTTATAGTAGAGCACTTCTCACTCTCGATGTTGAATATCAGGAGCAAGCTGTTGTGCATCTAGATTGTGTATGGTGATTGAGGGGGAGAGGGGGAGAGGGGGAGAGAGGGAGAGGAGGAGAATATTTTTGATATATCGTCGAAATATACAATTTAAATGCACAACAGCTTAATCAAAGGTAATCTATCCTGCTTGCTAAAGTAAAATCGCTCTATAACTGCGTAAAAGTGTCTCTCGTCATCTATTGAAAATGTCTAAGATTTATCTTCAACCCACGGATGTGGGTTTTGTCTGTGTCGCCGCGATTTCTAATCGCCCGGGCTGTGTCACCGCAGTTTCCAATCGCCCGGGCTAAAAAATACGATCGCCCTTAAGTCGTATACTCGGCATTAATCTTCACATAGTCGTAACTCAAATCGCATCCCCAAGCCTTCGCAAAACCGCCGCCATTCCCGACAGCAACCTGAATTAAAACCGTGTCTCCCTTCAAATATTCTCCCGAAGCTGCCGCTTTCATGTAATTACTCGCAGCAGATTTCTCGAACTCTTTGGGTTGTCCGTTTTCCATCATCAAAAAATCTCCCAATTGAATCCGCAAATTCTCCTGTTCAAAAGGTACGCCAGCGCGCCCCGCAGCCGCCGCAATTCTGCCCCAATTGGGATCGCGTCCGAAAATAGCAGCTTTCACCAAAGAAGAACCGACTATTGTTTTGGCAATTTTACTCGCAGAAACTTCGTCGGCGGCACCGCTAACTTGGACTTCTACCAAACAAGTTGCACCTTCGCCGTCGCGGGCGATCGCCTTTGCTAAATATACGCAAACTTCTGTCAGCATCGCCTCTAATTTTTCAGCCTCCGGGCCCATTTCTGTAATCGCCGGGGTGCGAGATTGACCGTTGGCCAAAGCAATTAGCGAATCGTTGGTACTGGTATCGCCATCAACTGTAATTTGATTGAAACTTCTGTCAGCGGCCCGACTCAGCATTTCTTGCCACAAATGCGAGGATACTGCTGCATCACAGGTTACAAATGCTAGCAATGTTGCCATATTCGGGTGAATCATTCCCGAACCTTTGCAAATGCCGCCGACGCGCACCGGTCGATCGCCAAACACGGTTTCTAGGGCGATCGTTTTCGGGACTAAATCAGTCGTACAAATAGCCTTCGCCGCCGCATCGGAACCAGTTGCCGATGCCTCAGCAACTAATCGCGGAATTCCCGCCCTCAGCGGCTCCATTTTAATCCGCTGTCCGATTACTCCTGTGGAGGCCAAAAGAATCGATTCAGGAGGAATATTTAGCGCTTCTCCCAACAATTTTGCACTTTCGAGGGCGTCTGCCAAACCTTGTTCCCCAGTAGCGGCATTTGCTTGTCCGGCATTGCACAAAATTGCTTTGGCGCTGGGTTTTGCTTGCAAGCGTTGGCGGCAGTAGTCCACGCAAGCGGCCCGGACGGTGGATGTGGTGAAGACTCCCGCGGCGATCGCGTCCACCTCTGACAAAATTAAGCTTAAATCCGGCAAGCCTGAAGGCTTCAAACCCGCTGTAATTCCCGATGCTCGATATCCTTTCGGTGCTGTAACTCCGCCGTCAATTACTTTCCAGTCCGACATTATGACCTCCCTAGTAGCCTTCAATCTTCTGAAAAGGGATTATATCATTTTAAATTTTAGATTTGAGATTCTTCGGCTTCGCGAGCGTACAAGTTTGAGACTTGAGATTGTCAACGACTGATGACTTGGTAAGGGTTGCTCGTTTTCGGGTTTTTCGGCGTGGAAATGAAGTTAAGCGAGGCTGTGCTTTACTTTTTGTATTTAACTAACCAAATAAAAATTAATCGCGACTTCCTTTCTAGAGATCGAACTCAAGAAGAAGTCGCGACGGTTTTTTAACTGTCATTATTAATTTTTAGGTGGAAAACAACAAACTCGATTCAACAGTCTCGCTGTTGAAAAAACGAGTTATTTGCGATCGACACTTGCCTCTTTACTGACATCTAAACCAACTTCAGCAGCCGCACGGCTCAGCATGGATTCCTGACGATTTTTTACTAGGTGTTGGTGGCGCATCATCAGGTTGCGCGCTTGTTGTTGAGTAGACATCACGAGTTTCTCCAAGTGTAGGTAGTAGGTTTGCGGGCAATGGGGGAAATTGAGCTTGCCTTAGCTCATGGTGGCGTTGCTGCGATCGTAACTGGCTCGAAGGCTTGGCTGTGCTTTGCCTTGAATGTGGCCCCAGTAGTTGGTATCTTCCATCCCGACTTCGCTAGCGGTGCGGTTGAGCATGGATTGCTGCCGGTTCTTCACCATGTGGTGGTGGCGCATCATCAGAGAGCGGGCTTGATTTTCAGTAGACATATGCGGTTCCTCCGTATTTTTTTATTTAATGTTGAACTGTTTTTTTCTTCCTATTTATCACTATAACAGATAATTCTGTATCTAATGCTACCGAATTAAAATTGTTACAAAATTTTACAATCGATCGGTAGATCGAGAGTGCAGAAAGTGCGATCGGGCTTTGGCTAATTGATTCAGCCTGCAACCTCAAGCAGGGATCGCTCCTTGAGGTTGTGAGTAAAGGCTTGATGGGCGATCGCAAATATTGACCGACAACCAAACTCTAGAATATTGCTAGATCAGTTTGCTTGTAGGTCAGCGACAGGTGAGGGACACTGTAGGGAGTCTGGTCAAAAGTTACTTCGGTAAACTGGCTTGCTAGAAAACTAGCCAGTAATGGCCGAAAGCATTGATAATCCGTAATCTTACTGAAAATTGGGCACTGAGAACAGAAAATGGCTTTGATTTTGACATTTTTGGGCAAAGGCGGCACTGGCCGCAGCACGATCGCGATCGCAACAGCTAAAAAATACGCAGCTCAAGGTAAGCGAGTTCTGCTGCTCGGCCAAGATCCGGGCCCTGCATTGGGTATTCTGCTAGGAGTTCCCCTGACTCCGAGCCCCCAGGAAATCGCCGCCAACCTCAAAGCAGTTCAGGTGCAAAGCGCGCCACTGCTAGAACGCAGGTGGGACGAAGTTAAAAAACTGGAAGATCAATATGTCCGCACCCCGTTTTTCAAACAGATTTACGGTCAAGAATTGGGAGTTTTACCGGGAATGGACAGCGCCCTAGCGTTGAACGAACTTCGGGAATACGAGGACAGCAAACAATACGATGTAATTGTATATGACGGCACCGGCGGCATGGATACGCTGCGGATGCTGGGAATGCCGGAAATTCTGAGCTGGTACATCCGTCGGTTCCGCCAAGCTTTGGTAGATTCGGATTTGGGAAAAGCTTTGTCGCCTTTTATTCAACCGGTTGTCAGCACAGTGTTGACTGTGGATTTGTCGGGAGACAATGCTTTTCAATCGACCAAGCAAGTCGATAATCTGTTGGATAAGGGTAAGGAAGCGCTGGCAGATCCGAACCGCACGGCGGCTTATTTGGTGACGACTGGGGATGCAAGTGCGATCGCCACCGCCCGCTATCTTTGGGGAAGTTCTCAACAAATTGGTTTGACAGTCGGCGGTGTAATTGTCAATCAATCAGCGGTTACAGAAACAGTTGCAGCAGATTTCGATCCTTTGACAGCGGTTTCGGTACCGGCGCACAGCGAAAATAATTGGCAGCCCTTAATTGATGCTTTGCCAGATTTTTCTGAGGCGGGCAAAGCTCCTAAACCGATTAACATAAACACTGTACAGCGTCAAGTTAGTTTGTTTTTACCTGGGTTTGACAAGAAAGAAATTAAATTGATTCAATCCGGGCCAGAAGTGACGATCGAAGCTGGGGATCAGCGGCGCAATATTTTGCTACCTCCGGCGCTGACTGGCAAGTCTGTTACTGGTGCTAAATTCCAAAACGGTTACTTGATTGTTTCTTTTTAACAGTTGAGTTGTAGGGAATTTAGTAGTTGTAGGGTGCGTCGCTCGGAAGAATATCTAAGGGGCTTGCTGAATAAGGAGAAAAACTTGACGAGAATTGGGTTGGTGAGGGCGGATTGAGTATTCAAATGCAAGAATTGCTGGTAGAATGGCTCAAAAGCCCTGCATCCCCAAGGCGCGATCGTGTACCGAAAAGTTGAATAAGCTCCAAATTCAGCCGCAGACTTTGAACTCCCCTTCCGAGGGACGTTGGCAGATTCTAACCGTTGGGTCATTATGGCCCAACTAATTCCCCAGTCAGAATTTGAAGCCGAATATGCTCAAAACTTCGTGAAAAAAATGGCACCAGGACTAAATCCTTTCGGCTGCTGTTGGGGACATTAATCATTAAGTCAAAATTGGAAATTAGCGATCGAGAGACGGTCGAACAAATCCGAGAAAACCCTTAGCTGCAATACTCTATCGGTCAATTATACTACAGGCATGAAGCGCCATTTTACTCGTCCTTATTAGTTAAATTTAGAAAAATAATCAGTGCCGAACTCGTCAACAAAGTCGATCGGGCAATGGTGAAGAGACTGTGCGAAATCGGCAGGGAAGATTCCGAGAAAAAATCCCGAACCAGAGAGCAATGCGCCGAAAAATAAAGGGAAATTAATCCTAGATGCCACCTGCGATCTAGCCGATATTAGTTATCCAACAAACTTAGAATCGAAAACTTAATAAGTTAAACACCTCCTACAGTCCTCTCTCCTGTAAGTTGCAAGAAAAAAGGAGGCAGAGCCTCCGGATCTGCATTACCAGGCACAGCCTGGTAACGAGCAAAAAATAGCTTCGCCGCGCGCACATTCCATCCGGTAATCGCAGCATTACTACTCAACAAGATTGAGCGATCGCCCAAATTATTTGAAAATAGCGAAAGTCATAAAATAGGGTGCGTGCAGAGTGCTTCCTCTCTTGTTTATTGCCTAACCTAGGGATTAGGACATCTCAGTCTCAAAAAATCCGATCTTATCCAACCTTTGTACTCACTCGCTCTCAATCTTGTCGTCAAATACCAGACATTTCCTTCAGTATCTTTACGGCTGAGTGGAGATACGAGACTACTTTTATTTTGGTCGTCATTGGCAACAATCACTAAATTTCCTACCGATACCGTGCCTATGACACTAAAAATGCTTCCCGCACCAGACCGTATATTAACTTGCGAGCCAATCTCTTCACCTAGAATATCGGCGACGCAGCTTTTGTCTGTGATGGATTGAGCGCTTGCACTGTTAGTAAATTGTGGAACGAATATAGCTATAGTGGCGATTTTTACAAGTATGAGAGCGCAATTTTGTACGGGTTTCATGAGTTGAAGATGAGCTAGAATCAGCGCTTGCTTGACTCCATCATGGTAAATATCTTTAGCTGGCATCGCGAGACGAGGTAATTCGATCTTCTACATTTTAACTCAAGGGCGATCGCCCTTCGCTGCATCCCAAAGTACGCGCGGCGAAGCTATCCCGTAGGGAATCGCACATCCAATCCGCGCAGCCCGCCAACAAACCCTTGACAGCAAAAATCACTAATTTCCATCGCCCTCAACTTTCCCCAGCAAATCCAATTACTGCCGGATCGGATCTCGAAGTACCCGAGATCGACTACAGTAAACACAAAATATTATTGGCGGTGATTTGAGTGATTGAGAGTTTAGCAACAGGAATAGCAGCAGCAGGTTCGCTGCTAGCATTGGGCGGATTGGGCCTAGAGTTGAACTATCGACGGACTGGGAGTGCAAATAAACTAGAACTTACAGCCGGAGAATGGCACTTAGCCATAAACGAACCCAATCGCTATCTTTTAGTCGGGGAAATGGAATTCCGCAACCTGACACAGCGGTTCGAGGTAATGTTGCCATCCGTGCGCGCAGAGGTGAAACTGCTGTCAGACGCAAGTTTGGATGGCGTTACTTTCCAGACAAAAGTGATTCCTTGCCACAAAGACGCAAAAGCCCGATCGGACGATTACTGGTTCGGCTATATTGTTAAAGCCCAACAAAACACCAAAATTAAAGTTTCCGTAGACATTCAAGGGCAAGATTTAACCAAATTGCAGTCAGCTTGGGTGCAAATACATTTCGTCACCTACGGCCCAGGCGGGCGCATCCCCAAAATCCGCAACGTAGTAGTCCCGCTGCAATTTCCCAACTCGGACACCGTACCCGTCGCCCGCAATGTCGGAGTTGCCGAAGTCTTGCCGATTCGCACCCACATACTGGCGGAACTAGACGATCCCGTGGAAATTGTCAAGCGCTATGTGGTGCCGCGCGCCCAGAAAGGCGATATTGTCGCCCTTGCAGAAACTCCCCTAGCTTTGATGCAGGGACGCTACCACCATCCCAGCGAAGTTAAACCCGGATGGGTAGCAAAGCGAGTTTGCTTGTTTTTCTTGCCGATGTCGAGTTTGGCCACAGCTTGCGGAATGCAAACTTTGGTGGATGTAGTCGGGCCTTGGCGCGTAGTTGCAGCATTTGCGATCGGCTCTGTAGCTAAAATATTGGGTAAACCGGGAGTCTTTTACCAGTTAGCAGGGGAACAAGCAAGGCTAATCGACGATGTTACCGGGACTTTGCCTCCCTTCGACCAATTTATCGTGCTTGGCCCGGACAATCCCCAGCAAGTTGTAGAACAAATTCAACGAGAAACCGGACTTGCGGCGGCGATCGTAGACGCCAATGACTTGAAAGCAGTTAAGATATTAGCAGCGACCTCCGATTTATCGGTAACATTTTTAGAGCAAGCCTTGCACAGCAACCCCGCCGGGAATGCTGACGAGCGAACACCGGTCGTATTGATTCGACCTCTGCCACAGAAATCTTGAGTTGACAATTGAAAATTAAAAAGTCGAAAAAGTGATTTAAAGTTTTTAACTTGAGATCCACCAAGAAAGGGAGAAGAATTAAAAGTTACTAAGTTTTGAGTTCAAAACTTCCCTAACTCTTCCCCTTTCTTAAAAAGGTTTAACTTTTTAATTTCTATTCTCCACTTTGGTGCTATTACGGTTCTGAACTTTCGTTAGAGACTCGCCAGCGAATTACCAATTAAGCTGTTCTACATTTAAATTGTGTGTTAAAAAAAATAATCATACTCTTGTGGTATGGGCTTCGACACCGTACCGAATATGTAATTTAAATGCGCGACCGCTTACCAATTACCAGAAAGAATTGGTTGAAAGCCTCTCCATTATAGGGAGAAATTAAAATCAGACTATTCATTACTCCAATCCTCTTCCTTCAACAGTCAACAGTCAACAGTTAACAGTCAACAGTCAACAGTCAACAGTCAGCAGTCAACAGTCAACAGTCAACAGAATTACAAATCACCAATTTATACCTTACTTGAGAACTTCTATATGACTTCATTTCCCTCCCAAAACCAAAACCAGGTTGTGATTCGCCCGTTTCAGTACCGCGACATCGAGGCGATGGAACAACTGTGCGCGGAAACAGCCGAAGCGCCCAAAAACGGCAAGGGCGCAAGCTGCGACTTGGTACTAGGTAAAAAGTTGCAGCAGATTCGTCGCTGGTACGGACTGCTAAAGCTGCTTAGCTTGTTTCCCAACCCTTGTCAATCCCTGTTTCGGGCCCACGTTGCCGAAGAAGAGGGGAAAGTTAAGGGCATAATTCAGATTTCTCCTTTCAACCGCACCCGCAGCACTTGGCGGATCGATCGCATCGGAGTAGACCCTGAAGCCCGCAGCAAAGGAATTGGTTCCATGCTGCTGCGGTACTGCTTTGAGGCAGTCTGGGAGGCGCGGACGTGGCTGTTGGAGGTGAACGTCGGCGACAAAAACTCCCTGGCTTTGTACCGGCAGAACGGGTTTCAGCCGTTGGCGCAGATGACTTACTGGACGATCGCCCCAGAACGCCTGCAAGAAATGGCAAACTCAACGCCAGATTTGCCCAACCTGCTGCCGGTCAGCAACGCGGACGCTCAATTGCTTTATCAACTCGATACCGCGGCGATGCCGCCCTTGGTGCGCCAAGTATTCGATCGGCACATTCAAGACTTCAAAACCAGTTTTTTCGGCGCTTTAGTCGAAGGTGCCAGACAGTGGCTGGCGAAAACAGAAGTAGTCAGCGGTTACGTGTTTGAACCGCAGCGGAAAGCCGCGATCGGCTATTTTCAGGTGCAGCTATCCCGCAACGGCCAAGGGCCACACGTCGCCCAATTAACCGTACACCCGGCCTACACTTGGCTGTACCCGGAACTGCTATCCCAGATGGCGCGACTCGTTCAAGACTTCCCCGTTCAAAGCCTGCAACTAGCTTCCGCCGACTATCAACCGGAACGCGAAGCTTATTTAGAGCAATTTGGAGCCGTGCGCGTGGAACACAGCTTGCTGATGTCTCGATCGGTATGGCACAAACTGCGCGAATCAAAGTTAGTCTCCCTCGAAGGACTCCAACTATCAGAAGTGTTGCAGAGCTTCCAGCCAACTCGCAAACCAGTACCGGGTCGGATGTCCTGGCTCGGCCCGATGGCTGGGGAAGCCACAGCAGGGCCCGCGTCCTCAGAGATTAAACCGTTTTTGTCGGACTCAGGAAACGGTCAAGCCGATCGAATTAACCCCTTGAACTGCCAGAATTCCGAATCAGCAGCAACAGATGCCAACAGCATTTTGCCTCTGAATTTGCCGGAATTGCCTCAAGACGGCGACGCGCCAGAATAGAACTTGCATTCCCGATCGAATGTCCGCTAAATGAATCGCCATCAAAACCGTTCGTAGTGAGGACTTCAGTCCTCTTGTTTTTGCGGACTGAAGTCCTCACTACAAACCGAAAAAACTCAACTTCTTCCCTTCTTCCTTCGCGCTCTTTGCGCCTTCGCGGTTCGTTAAATAATCTTATTTCCGCGAGAAAAAAGTAAATCTAAAATCTAAAATCTAAAATCTAAAATTGATTGATGTCCAACGAAAAATTATGGATTTCAGCCCTCGGACTAGATATCGGCAGCAAACGAGTCGGCATCGCCGGGTGTGACGGCACAGGTTTAATCGCTACGGGGATTACTACTCTGGTGCGATCGTCCTTCGATCGCGACGTCGATTGTCTGCAAGAACTCGTCCGATCGCGCGGAGTGAAAATTTTGGTTGCAGGCTTGCCCTACTCCATGAGCGGAGAATTGGGCAATCAAGCGCGACAAGTGCAGAAATATGCTGGCCGCATCGCCGAGGCCTTAGAACTCCCCCTAGAATATGTAGATGAGCGCCTGACTTCGGTTGAGGCAGAGGAATTGATTCAAGCACAAGGAATGTCGCCTTCGCGAAATAAGGGTTCGATCGATCGCAAAGCAGCAGCCCTGATTTTGCAGCGGTGGTTGGATATGAGAAGACAAAATATCGCCCCTGTTCCCAATCTTGATAGCTTTTAACAAAGGCGTGATATCCTAGTTGTGCAAGTTTGCTAGGCACACCTGTAACCGTTGACATACTTGAGAAAATTTCGCTGTACCCTTGGGTACTGAAGCAGCACAAAATTGTGATTTGTCCTCAGTATCGCTCTGGACTAGACGGAAATTTAAACGCCGCACTCTCCGCGTGGAAAATGCCGCGAGTCTCGCGGTTTAAACTTGTGGGCTGGCGATCGCCCGCGCCGCCAGAATATCGCCACGAAAACTCCCCATTGTCAAGCACAAATTACTGAATAATTGACGGATAATTAAGATACACGCGATGTCCTCATCCCCAAACCGCAAAGAGAATGACAGTTCCAACGAAGAGTCCGTCACCCTGACGGATGAATTCGGGCGATCGCTGACTTGCAACATAGAGCATTCGATGAACCTAGAAGGTCAAGAATATGCTTTGCTGATTCCGATCGACTCTCCAGTAGAAATTTTTACTTGGCACGGAGACGAAAGCGACGAAGCAGCAATTCCTGTAGAAGACGAGACTGAAATTGACAAAATTTTTGATATTGCTCAAGTTGTGCTGCAAGAGCAGAACTTGACACTCCGGCGCACGGCGGTGACGCTGACTGTAGTTGGCGAATTGCCAGAATTTCTCGACGAGGAGATGGCACCGGATACCGATCCCGATGAAGAGTCGGATTTCGAGGAACTGATGTGGCTGACAAGCTTCTATCACGAAGAACAGGAATATGCCATTTATACCCCTCTCGATCCGTTCTTTATCTTGGCTCGCATCAATGATGACGGCGAGCCAGAATTGCTCTCGGAAGAAGAGTTCCAAAGGCTCGAACCGATGTTGCCGATGCTAGAAGACCAGTTCTTTGACGAGCTTGATTAGAGATTGATTGCAGGCAGAAGACATGACGGCAAAAAGCAGAATTTTTGACTATCTTATGATTAGAAGTTAACTGCTCGCCCGATCGAACTTTTTCGAGATTGTGCCTTCTGCCCTGTCCGCTCAGGGTGTTGAATTGATCCGCGCCCATAGGGTTGCGGAGCGTCTATTTTAGATACTTCGGCTTCGCTCAGTACAAGTTTTAGATTTTAGATTTACTTGCAGCTAGGTGAATCGGGGAGCTTGAACTCTTGTCTAAAATTTCGTTCTCTCCACGACTCAACTCGGGGGTTTATATCAGTTTTTGGGTGGGTAAAACAGGCTGCATCCCTGACTGTCGGTCAACAATCGCAGATAGTTAGTCATTAGTCGTTAATTAATTGGCGCTTATCGAGGACAACGCACTATGAGCAAAGAACAACTTACAAAAAGCAGCGTGCCCGAGAGCAGAAAAGCTGCTCCGCAACTTTCAAAATGGTTGTTTTATCTGGTGTTGCTGCCGGCAATTTGGGGAGTTTGCACTTGGCAGGGCTGGGCTTGGTGGAGCTGGGCTTCGGCCGCTCCTAAAATCGCTGAAACGTCAAATTCTCCGGGAGAGGGTGCTGCTGTTTCCATCCAAATTCCCCCCGGTACTTCCAGTCAACAAATCGGGCAGGATTTGGAAGCCGCGGGCTTAATTCGATCGGCAGGAGCATGGAATATGTGGGCCCGCTGGCTGACGATGCAAAACCGCGACGGAGGTTTTAAAGCCGGAACTTACCAACTGTCGGCGACTCAGCCTCTGGGTGCGGTTGCTGAGAAAATTTGGAATGGCGAAGTCGCACAGCAGAGTTTCACGATTCCAGAAGGGTGGTCGCTGCAACAAATGAGCGCTTATTTTGAAACCCAAGGTTTTTTCCCGGCTCAGGATTTTATGGCGGCGGCGATTCAAGTTCCCTACGCTCAGTACCCTTGGCTACCGAGCGGCTTGCCTCATTTGGAAGGGTTTTTGTACCCGGACACTTATCAGCTAGACGGCGATGCAATTAGCCCGGAAGCTGTCATTAAGCAAATGCTCGATCGTTTCGAGCGGGTGGCTTTGCCGGTCTATCAAAAAAATCAGAACAATACTAAGCTTTCTTTGAAAGAGTGGGTGACGCTGGCGAGTATTGTGGAAAAAGAAGCAGTGGTGGCGAGCGAGCGCAATCGCATTTCAGGCGTGTTCAATAATCGTCTGAAACTAAATATGCCGTTGGGTTCTGACCCGACAGTTGAATATGCTCTCGGTATCAGGCAAACTAAGGAGAAACCTCTGACTTTTAAACAGGTAGAAACGCCTTCTCCTTACAATACTTATATCAATGCAGGACTACCGCCAACTCCGATCGCCGCTCCCGGAATATCAAGTCTGGAGGCGACTCTGACTCCAGAAAATACAGAATATCTGTATTTCATGGCGCGGTACGACGGCACTCACATTTTTAGCCGCACTCTGGCCGAACACAATGCTGCTGTGGCTCAAATTGACCAGAAAGTGCGATCGGGTCAATAGATTGGCAAAAACTAATACATATAGCCTTTCGATCTCTCATATGAGGTACTATCGGGCATAGGGCATAGGGCATAGGGCATAGGGCATAGGGCATAGGGCATAGGGCATAGGGCATAGGGCATAGGGCATAGGGCATAGGGCATAGGGCATAGGGCATAGGGCATAGGGCTATCCTCACCACGCTTGAGAACCGCTATAAGTCAATACGGTTTACTTAAGTCAATGTAGGGTGCGTCGCCAAAAACAATTCTCGCCCCGCAACGCCAGATTAAACGAGCGACGCACCTACAATTTATAACTTAAGTAAACCGTATTGCGCTATAAGTAAAAAGTAACAAAGCAAAAGCAAGCGTTATTGCTTTTAATTTTTTACTTTTTTAATCCTTAACTTCCAATTTCTTATTTCTGAATCTACCATCTAAAATCTCAACTCTAAAATCATTATGACTTGGGGTAAACTATTACAGCCTGACTTAGTTTTAGGCGATTCGATCGTAAATTTAACGGCAGATATTCTTCAGGAATATCATATTAAAGGATTAGTTTTGGATGTGGACGAAACTCTCGTTCCTATGACAGCAATGAATGCTTCTCCCGAACTCAGCCTGTGGGTGGAAGAAATTAAACCGATAGTATCGCTGTGGTTGGCGAGCAATAATTTAAGTCAGACTCGGATCGGTCGAATTGCTGAGTCTTTGAATCTACCTTACATCACTGGTGCTGCTAAACCGTCGCGCCGCAAGTTGCGAAAAGCTGTGACGGCGATGAATTTGCCGGTGGAACAGGTGGCGATGGTGGGCGATCGACTTTTTACTGATGTTTTGGCCGGCAATCGTTTGGGTATGTTTACTATTTTAGTCGAGCCAATGATTGATGCTGGCTATGCGCTTCGCAAGCATCCGGTGCGCTCTTTTGAAGTGTGGGTTTCTCAAGCTTTGGGGGCTTCTCTGAAAATTAAAGATTAAAATTGGGCATCGGGAATTGGGCATGGGGCATGGGGCATGGGCCAAACAGGGAATTGGTAATTAGGAATTGGGAATTGGTAACTAATGGCAACAGTCAACAGTCAACAGTCAACAGTCAACAGTCAACAGTCAACAGTCAACAGACAACAGACTAAAACTATTGTTGTTAAAATAGGAACTTCGACGCTGACTCGATCGACCACCGGAAACTTAGCTCTCTCAACTATTGCTGCATTAGTCGAAATATTAGCAGGTTTGCGGCAGATCGGCCATCGAGTAGTTTTGGTTTCTTCCGGTGCGGTGGGCGTGGGTTGCGCGCGCTTGGGTTTGACGGAACGCCCGCGAAATATCGCTATGAAACAGGCTGTGGCCGCCGTGGGCCAAGGGCGGCTGATGCGCGTGTACGATGACTTGTTTACTACTCTACAACAGCCGATCGCCCAAGTATTGCTCACCAGAGGCGATTTAGTGCAGCGCAACGGTTATGTTAACGCTTACAATACGTTTCAGCAACTGCTGAAGTTGGGCGTAATTCCGATCGTCAACGAGAACGATACAGTAGCGGTAGACGAGCTCAAATTTGGCGATAACGACACGCTTTCGGCGCTAGTAGGGAGTTTGGTAGAAGCAGATTGGTTGTTTTTGCTCACGGATGTCGATCGGCTGTATTCTGCAGATCCGCGCAGCAATCCCGACGCACAGCCGATCGCCCTAGTCCAAAGTATGGCACAACTCACAGAATTGCAGATCAACATAGGAGATTCCCGCAGCGGTTGGGGAACCGGCGGAATGCTAACAAAAATTGAAGCCGCGAGAATCGCCACAGCATCGGGAGTGCGGACAGTCATCACAGACGGCTGCTTTCCTGGTAATATCGAGAAAATACTTAAAGGAGAGTCGATCGGCACTCAATTCGAGCCGCAACCTCGCCCAGTAAACGCTCGCAAACACTGGATAGCAAACGTGCTAGTTCCAGCAGGAAAACTGTATTTAGATGCCGGTGCTGTCAAAGCAATTTCCCACGGCGGAAAATCGCTGTTAGCTGCCGGAATTTCTCAAGTAGAAGGAGAGTTTCAAGCAGATGATTCCGTGCAGTTGTGCGACGGAGAAGGCAAACAAATTGCCAGAGGACTGGTGAATTATAGCAGTTTAGAATTGAGACAAATTCAGGGATGCAAGTCGGATAAAATTGCAGAAATTTTAGGCTACGCAGGCGTAGAAACAGCCGTACACCGAGATAATTTAGTGACAGTTTAAGTAAGTCATTAATTGTCGGGGCGGGTTTAGCTAAAAATCCCCGAAAAAAGCGACAAAACAAAGGCAAAACCCGCCCGCCCCATCTAACAATAACGAAATATTTGTAGGGGCGGGTTTAGCCAAAAATCCCCGAAAAAAGCGACAAAACAAAGACAAAACCCGCCCGTCCCATCTAACAATCACGAAATAATTGTCGGGGCGGGTTTAGCCAAAAATCCCCGAAAAAAGCGACAAAACAAAGACAAAACCCGCCCGCCCCATCTAACTGACGCAAAAATTGATTTGACGCGCGATAAGTAGCGCAATGCGGTTCATTCAATGCTAATGTCATTGCGAGGAACGAAGCAATCGCCGAGACTAAGATTGCTTGGTTCCTCGCGACACTTCTGTCTAAAATAACAATTTGCTCTTCCCAGAATTGCCTTTAGGTGCATTGTAAGCTACTCTATTTTTTGGATCGGTTAAGAAAATAATAGGAGTTAATCTTGGAACGGACTTTTTTAGCGATTAAACCCGACGGCGTACAGCGCGGACTCGTCGGCCAAATTATCACTCGTTTTGAAGCTAAAGGCTTCACGCTAGTTGGGATGAAGCTAATCACGGCGAGTCGCGAACTAGCCGAAAAGCATTACGCCGTGCACAAAGAAAGACCGTTTTTTGCGGGACTGGTAGACTTCATCACTTCTGGGCCGATGGTGGCGATGGTGTGGGAAGGCGAGGGCGTGGTAGCGTCGGCGAGAAAAATCATTGGCGCTACAAATCCTCTGAATTCTGAACCGGGGACAATTCGCGGCGATTTGGCTGTGAATGTCGGCCGCAACATCATTCACGGTTCTGATGCTGTGGAAACTGCGAACCAAGAAATTAGTCTCTGGTTCAAATCGGAAGAATTGAGTAGTTGGACTCCTTGCTTGAGTCCTTGGATTGTGGAGTAGTTTTGATATTCTCCCGATGGTTAATCGGGAGATATTCTTAGTTTTAATCAATACAAAGCGGGATTTAGATAGAAACCGAATTTCTTCCTAAATCCCAGAAACCGGGTTTATTTATATATTTATCGCGTTCAGCGGAAAATCTCATAGAAACCCGGTTTCTTGCTACGAAGCGACAGAATTTGATGCACCTAAATCCCAGAAACCGGGTTTCTTTCGATATCTCTGGTACTTAACCGAGATTGTCGCAGAAACCCGGTTTCTCGCGACGCAGCGAATCTCAGAAACCGGGTTTCTTCCGATATCTCTCGTACTTACACCAAATTGTCGCAGAAACCCGGTTTCGACGCACGCAGCGATTGAAATTAGAGCGCATACTAATCCCAGAAACCGGGTTTCTTCCGAGATTTCTCGTACTCACACCAAATTGTCGCAGAAACCCGGTTTCTCGCCACCTACGAAGAAATTAGAGCGCATACTAATCTCAGAAACCGGGTTTCTTCCGAGATTTCTCGTACTTAACCGAAATTGTCGCAGAAACCCGGTTTCTCGCCACCCACCAAAAAGATCGCAAATTCCGCCCAAACA